>OGCL01000126.1_pt1 | contig 86247 bp, 77 predicted proteins | sample 1570041 | NCBI WGS metagenome assembly OGCL01 (sample SAMN06266162, study PRJEB24511) | hot springs metagenome | isolation source: Hot spring water | place: South Africa: Limpopo | collected 2015-06-22
GCCCCTTCGCACAGCGAAGGGGTCGCAGACTGGGGGTCGCCTTTCTTTTGGGTACTTTTCTTTGGCGAAGCAAAGAAAAGTACCTCGCCCGCCGGGGCGACAACCCGGCTCCCGCGCTCAAACCAAGCACGCTATTCATAAGGAGCAACGCTTCAGGCATTCACGACCTCGGAACGCCCCCGCCACCGCTGCGCCCACCCCTCAAACGTGAGGTAAATCACCGGCGTCGTAAACAGCGTGAGCAACTGGCTCAGGATCAACCCCCCCACCATCGTCACCCCCAGCGGGTGCCGCAACTCGCTGCCCACCCCCGTGCCCAGCATCATCGGCAAGGCCCCCAGCAAAGCCGCCAACGTCGTCATCAAGATCGGCCGAAACCGCAACAGACATGCCTGGTAAATCGCATCACGCGCACTCAAGCCCTCGTCCCGCTGCGCCTCCAGCGCAAAGTCGATCATCATGATCGCGTTCTTCTTTACGATGCCGATCAGCAGCACGATGCCGATGATGGCAATGATGTCCAGGTCCAGCCGCGCTGCCATCAACGCCAGCAAGGCCCCCACCCCGGCCGAGGGCAGCGTGGACAGAATCGTGACCGGGTGCACCGTGCTCTCGTACAGCACGCCCAGCACGATGTACATGGTGACCACCGCCGCCAGGATCAGCAGCAGCGTGTTCGACAACGACGCCTGAAACGCCAGCGCCGCGCCCTGAAAGCTCGTCTCCACCGACAGCGGCAACAACCCCTCGGCCTTCACGGCAGCCTTCTCGCGCTCGATGGCGGCCACAGCATTGCCCAGCGACACGCCCGGCGCGGTGTTGAACGAAATCGTCGCAGCCGGCAGCTGGCCCACGTGGTTGACCACCAGCGGCATGTTGCGCTCCTCGATGCGCGCCACCGACGACAGCGGCACCGGCGCTCCGGCGCTGGAGGGCACATAGATGCTCTGCAGCGCCTCGGGCCCCACCTTGAACTGTGGCGCCACCTCCAGCACCACGCGGTACTGGTTGGACTGGGTGAAGATGGTCGAGATCAGCCGCTGGCCAAAGGCGTTGTACAGCGCCGCGTCAATGCCCGCCACCGTCACGCCCAGGCGACTGGCCTGGGCGCGGTCGATCTGCACATAGGCTTGGCGGCCCTGGTCCTGCAGGTCGCTGGCCACATCGGTCAGCTCGGGCAGGGCGCGCAGGCGGCGCAGCAACTCGGTGGTGCTGGTGGTGAGTTGCTGCATGTCGGGCGACGACAGCAGCCACTGGTACTGCGTGCGCGCCACCCGGTCTTCGATGGTCAGGTCCTGCACAGGCTGGATGAACAGACGGATGCCCGGCAGGTTCTGTACGCGCTCGGCCAGGCGCTGCTGCACCACATCGGCCTTGTCGCGCTGCGCGTGCGGCTGCAGGTCGATCAGCAGGCGGCCCGTATTGAGCGTGGTGTTGGCTCCATCCACGCCAATGAACGACGAGATGCTGCGCACAGCGGGGTCTTCGAGCAGCCGCTCGGCCACGGCCTGCTGGCGCGCGGCCATGCCCGCAAACGAGATCGACTGGTCCGCCTCGGTGGTGGCTTGCAGCGTGCCGGTGTCCTGCACCGGGAAGAAGCCCTTGGGGATGAACAGGTAAAGCACCACGGTGAGCGCCAGCGTGGCCAGGAACACCAGCCAGGTCCAGCCTCGCCGGTCCAGCACCCAGGCCAGCATGCGGCCATAGCCCGCAATCGTGCGGTCAAAGAACTGGCCCGTGGCCTGGTACAGGCGGCCGTGGCTGTCTTCGGGGGTGTGGCGCAGCAGCCGCGCGCACAGCATCGGGGTGAGCGTGAGTGACACCACGGCCGAGATCAGGATGGACACGGCCAGCGTGATGGCGAACTCGTGGAACAGCCGCCCCACCACATCGCCCATGAACAGCAGCGGGATCAGCACCGCAATCAGCGAAATGGTGAGCGAGATGATGGTGAAGCCGATCTGCTGCGAGCCCTTGAGCGCGGCCGCGAGCGGCGCCTCGCCCTCTTCCACATAGCGGGCAATGTTCTCGATCATCACGATGGCATCGTCCACCACAAAGCCGGTGGAGATCGTCAGCGCCATCAGCGTGAGGTTGTTGATGGAGAACCCCGCGAGGTACATCACACCGCAGGTGCCGATGAGCGACAGCGGCACGGCCACGCTCGGGATCAGCGTGGCCGAGGGGCTGCGCAGGAAGACAAAGATCACTGCCACCACCAGCACCACGGCCAGGCCCAGCTCTACCTGCATGTCGCGCACCGAGGCGCGCACCGTCACCGTGCGGTCCGTCAGCACCTGCACATCCAGCGACGCGGGCAAGGTGCTTTGCAGCTGCGGCAGCAGGGCCTTGATGCGGTCCACCGTGTCGATCACGTTGGCGCCGGGCTGGCGGCGGATATTGAGGATCACGCCGGGCTTGGCGCCCGTGTCTGCCGTGCCCGCCCAGGCGGCGAGGCGGGTGTTCTCGGCATCGTCCACCGTGTCGGCCACGTCCTTCAGGCGCACCGGGGCGCCGTTCTTGAAGGCGATGATGAGGTCGCGGTACTCGGCCGCCGACTGCAGCTGGTCGTTGGCGTCAATGGTGGACGCACGCGCAGCGCCATCAAAGCCGCCCTTGGCCTGCTTCACGTTGGCAGCGGCGATGGAGGTGCGCACGTCCTCCAGCGTGAGGCCCAGCTGCGCCAGTGCCGTCGGGTTGGCCTGGATGCGCACGGCCGGGCGGCGCCCGCCCGCAATCGCCACCAGGCCCACACCCTGCACCTGCGAGAGCTTGGGCGCGAGGCGGTTTTCCACCAGGTCGTTCACGCGGATCACGGGCAGCGAGGGCGAGGTGATGGCCAGCGTCAAGATGGGCGCGTCGGCCGGGTTGACCTTGCTGTACAGCGGCGGCATGGGAAGGTCGCTGGGCAGCAGGTTGCTGCCCGCGTTGATGGCCGCCTGCACCTGCTGCTCGGCCACATCCAGCGCCATGTCGAGCGCAAACCGCAGCGTGATCACCGAAGCGCCGCCCGAGCTGGTGGACGACATTTGCGACAGCCCCGGCATCTGGCCGAACTGCCGCTCCAGCGGCGCCGTGACGTTGGAGGTCATCACATCGGGGCTCGCGCCTGGATACAGCGTGGTGACCTGGATGGTGGGGTAGTCCACCTCGGGCAGGGCCGAGGTGGGCAGCAGCCGGTAGGCCATCAGCCCCGCGATCAGGATCGCCACCATGAGCAGCGCGGTGGCGATGGGACGCAGGATAAAAAGGCGCGACAGGTTCATGGCGACGGAGGCGCTGGCAAAACAGGCAGGGGAGAAACCGGGGTGCCGCTGCGCTCAGCGCGCCGGGCTGGCCGCGCCACCCTGGGACGGCGGCTGCTGCTGCAGCCGCTCGCGGATGTAGGCACGGCGCTCCTCCTGCGGCATTGCCATCACGCGGGCACGCTCGTCGGCGGGCATCTGGTCCAGCAGTGCCTTCACCTGCGGAGGAATGCCCCGAGGGGGTTCCGCAGCGCGATCACCAGGCGCTGCGGGGGCTGCAGGCGGTGCAGGCGGCGCCGCGCCTGGAGAGGCTTGCGGTGCGGCGGCACGGGCCGGCGTTTCACTGCGCTGCGGTTGTGGTGCTGCCGAGGCCTGCGGGCCGGACGCAGGGGCAGCAGCGGGAGCACCCACACCCGACGCGGAAGAGACAGCAGCAGAGGCCGCCGACGCTGGAGCCGCTGCGCCGCCCGCACCCATCTGTGCCCGCCGCTCGCGCAAAAAGGCGCGGCGCTCTTCAGGACTCATCTTCTGCAACTTTTCGCGCACCTCGGGCGGCAGCGATGCGATGAAGGCGCGGCGCTGCGCGGCCTGGTCCTGGGCCGCCTGGTCGGCGCGCGTCACGGCCCCCGCGTCGATCACGGCGACCTTGGCGCCTTCGCGCAGGCGGTCGATGCCATCGGTGACCACCTGCTCGCCCTCGCGCAGATCGCCTTCGATGCTCACACGCTCGCCGTCGGTCACGCCCACGCGGATGCGGCGCTGGGTCACGGTACTGTCTTCCTGCACCAGGTACACGTAGTTGTTCTGCACGGCCGTGGTGGGCACGGTGAGCACGGCCTCAAGCAGGTTGACCTGCAGGCGCACATTGACGAACTGGTTGGGATACAGCGCGCCGTCGTCATTGGCAAAGGCGGCCTTGACCTTGATGGTGCCCGTGGCGGTGTCGATGGCGTTGTCCAGCGCGACCACGCGCCCCTTGGCCAGTTGGCGGCGGGCGTCGCGGTCCCACAGCTCCACAGGCAGTTCTTCACCGGCGGCCAGGCGGCGGCGCATTTGCGGCAGGTGCGCCTCGGGCACGGAGAACGCGGCATCCATCGGCCGCACCTGGTTGATGGTGACCAGGCCATTGGCATCGCTCGGCCCCACCACATTGCCCTTGTCGGCCTGGCGCAGGCCCAGCCGCCCGGCGAACGGCGCAGTGACCTGGGTGTAGCTCAGCTGCAGGCGTGCGGCATCCACCTGGGCCTGATCGGATGCCACGGTGCCCTCCAGCTGGCGCACCAGCGCGGCCTGGGTGTCCACCTGCTGGCTGGCGATGGAGTCTCGGGCCAGCAGGTCTTGGTAGCGCTTGAGGTCAAGCTGCGCGTTCTTGAGCAGCGCCTGGTCGCGCTGCAGCGTGCCCTGCGCCTGCGACAGCGCAGCCTGGTAGCTGCGGGGGTCGATCTCGGCCAGCACCTGGCCTGCGCGCACCTCGTCACCTTCCTTGAAGCGCACCGCCACCAGCTCGCCACTCACCTTGGCGCGCACCACGGCGGTGGCACGGGCGCTCATGGTGCCGATGGCGCTCACCACCACGCGCACATCGCCGCGCTGCACGGTGCCTACCGACACGGGCTGTACGTTGCCGCCGCCAAAGCGCCCTGGGCCGCCTGCTGGCTTGCTGCCCGCAGGGCCCGCAGCACCGGAAACAGGGACGGACGCCGCCTGGCGCTGCTTCCACCACCAGCCCCCGCCCCCAACGCCCCCGACAACCAGGACGGCCAACAACACGGCAGGCAACAGGCGCAGCTTGCCGGATTGCGATACAGCGGGCCGCTGCGAACAAGCGAACAAACGGGTCAGTGGCATGGTGGAGCGCAACAATGGATAGGCAAGGAGCAATGGTAGCCAGCGCACCCCCGGCGGCTGCCGACCTGCAGCCCCCCTTTACCGAGGATTTACGCGCGCTTTGGCCGAGGTTTACCGGCGCCGCAGCGGCGCCCGCCTCGGGATGAATTCAGCGGTTGGTGGCCAGCAAAAGGCCACCGGCGCCCATGAAGAAACCGCCCGTGGCCTTGTTCAGCCGCGCCACACCGCGCGAGGTGCGGATGAAGCGGCGGATCTGGCGGCCAAAGCTGGCGTACACGGCGGTCGATACGAATTCGCTGCCCAGATAAATGGAGCCCAGCACCAGGAATTGGCGCGCAGCGGGCTGCGCCGGGTCGATGAACTGCGGGAAGATCGCCGCAAACAGGATGATGGCCTTGGGATTGGTGATGCCCAGCAGAAACTCCTGGGTGATGAGCGCACGCAGATGAACCTGGGCCGGCTGGCCCGATGCCTGGGCGCCGCCAGGAGCATCCTCCAGCGCCAGACCGCTGAACTCGCGGCTGTGCCAGGCCTTCCAGCCCAGCCAGAACAGGTAGGCGGCGCCCACCCATTTCACGGCCGTGAACGCCGCCTCGGACGCCAGCAGCATCGCCCCCAGCCCTACCGCAGACACCGTCAGAAAGATCGCAAACGCCGCTGCCCGGCCCACCGTGGCGATCATCGCGGGGCCCACGCCCGCACGGATGCCGTTGTTGAGACCACAGAAGTTGTTGGGCCCGGGGGTGAGCGAGATGGCGATGGCAACCGGAACAAATAGCAGCGCATCCATGGTGCGGTCCTTGCAGGGTGAGGCGTGTGAGAGGAAACGAAACGGTCAGCGCTGCAGTCTACGGCAGACCTTGCCTACACAACCGCCCCCAGGGTACATGCCCCCAAGGCGCCCTCTACCACCTCACGACCGCTACAGATCCAGCACCGAGCCCCAGGGCACATCGGGCAGGGCTTCGTAATGCGCCACCACGGTCAGGCGGTCTGGCCGGGCCGCCTGGGACGCCAGGGCCTGCGCCAGGTAGCGGGCGGAAGGTTTATCCAGCCCGCCCACCGGCTCGTCGATCAAGGTCAGCGGTGCGTTCGAGGCCAAGGCCCCAGCCATGAGCACCTTGCGCTTGCTGCCGGTAGACAGGGCATAAAAAGGCTTGTCCAGGTGCTCGTGGAGGCTGAACCCGTCGATGTGCTCCACCAGGGCTGCCGCATCCCACAGGGGGTAGCGCGCCGGCAGACTGTCGAGCCAACCCCGGGCCGTGAGCGGGTCCCACTCGCTGGATCGCGGGTCCGCCCAGAAGACCAGTGGTGCCGAGGCCTTGGCGGCCTGGTTCAGGTCCACCCCTTGCAGCACGATATGGCCAGCCTGCGCCGTCAGTTCGCCAGCCAGCACACGCAGCAGCGTGGTTTTGCCGGTGCTTTCATCACCCCGCACCAAAGCCAGACCCGGGGGCCAGGCCAGCGACAGGTTGTCCAGCACCGCACACTCCGGGTACGCAAACCGCAACCCTTTCACCCACAAAAACGCGCTCTCAGCCACCCTATCTCCTCGATGCGGAAAGCGGCCATTCTAGGAAGCTGCAGCACGCCGGGCCCACCACAAGCCTCCCACCTGGTTCACCACCAGCCCGCAGAGCACTGCGGCTGCGCCCAGCCACTGCAGAGGCGCCGGGGTTTCACCCAGAAAGGCATAAGCCGCCCACAGCCCCACCACCGGCACCAGCAGCGAAAACGGTGTGACACGCCCCGCCGCATGGCGTTGCAGCAGTTGCGTCCACAGCGTGTAGGCCAGCAGTGTGGCCAAAAAGGCCAGGTAGGCCACGGCCAGCAACCCTTTGCCATTCAAAGACTGCAGCTGTGCCCACACGGCGGTGGAGCCTTCACTCCACAACGCCAGCGCAAAGAACGGCCCGATGGGCACCACGCTGCTCCACACGATGAAGGGAAACGGCGCATACGCCCCGGCCTGTGCCGCGCGGCGCGCCACCAGGTTGGACACCGCCCACATGAATGCGGCGCCGAGGGTGAGCACAAACCCCGCCAGCGTCATCTGGCCCGGCCCCTCGCCATGCGCGAGGCCGATGGCCATCAAGCCGCCGAACGCCAGCAACAAGCCGCCCCACTGCCAGGGCTTGGCGCGCTCCCCCAGCAACGGCGCGGCCAGCAGCAAGGTGAAGAACGCCTGGGTCTGCATCACCACCGACGCCATGCCCGCCGTCATGCCCAGCTGCAGCCCCAGAAACAGAAAACCAAACTGCCCCAAGCCCTGCGCCAACCCGTAGCCCACCACAAAACGCCAGGGCAGCGAAGGGCGCGGCACGAACAGCAGGAATGGCAGCGACGCCGCCGTAAAGCGCAGCGCGCCCAGCAGCATCGGGCTGAGCCCCTGCAAGCCGAACTTCATCACCACAAAGTTCAGCCCCCAGATGACCACCACCGCCAAGGCGCGCAACAGGTCGCCACGGCTTAAGGCCGCTGGCGCACTCATGCGGCAGCCACCGATGCGCCCGCCGCCACCGGGCGGCCCTGCCGCGCCCGTGCAGTGACGAAAGCCTCAAACGCCTGGGCACTGGTCTTGCCGGGCACATAGCCCAGCACCTCCTTGAGTGCGGTATTCAGCAGCACCGGCCGGTAGCGCAGAAAGTCGAGCTGCTCAGGGCCATAGCGGCTCACACCGAGCGCAGAGCCCACCGCCAGCGCGGTGCGCAGCAGCCCGGCGGGCAGCTCCAGCACGGGCTTGCCCAGGCGCCGGGCGATCTCACGCAAAGGCAAGGCACCATCGCCCGCCAGGTTGAAACAGCCCGCCCGCTGCGTGCGCAAGGCATGCAGGATGGCACCGGTCACGTCTTCGTCCCAGATGAAGACAAACGGGCTCTCGCTGCCCCGGATGGCGAGCAGGCGCGGCTTTTCAAACAAGGCGGTGATCTGGTTGTCCACCCGCTCACCCAGGATGGTGCCAATGCGCAGCACCGTCTGCGCCAGCGCCGGGTGCTGCGTGCGGTATTGCGCCAGCATCTCCTCCACCAGCCGCTTGTGGTGTGAATAGGCAAACACCTCGTTGCCCCGCAGCGCATCCGTCTCGCGCAGCCATTCGGGGTTGTCGGCGTGGTAGCCGTAGGCCGCACCGCTGGAGCTGACGACCAGCTGCTTCACGCCAGTGGCCACACAGGCATCCAGCACGTTCTGACTGCCCAGCACGTCCACCGAATATTCGAACTCGCGGCTGGAGCCCTTGCCGGGCGTGACGATGGACGCCAGGTGCACTACGCTGTCGATGGCGTGGGCCACCAGCGTTTGCGCCAATGCGGGGTCGCGCACGTCCTGCACCAGATAGGACACGCCGGACAGGCGGCGCTCAGCAGGCACCTCGCGCACATCGGCCGCCACGATCACGCCCGCCTGTTCGCGTGCCAGCGCTGCCACCACGCTACGGCCCAGAAAGCCGTCGGCGCCGGTGACGAGGATGCGGCGGTTTGCCCATGCCGCGCCGCTCATGCGCGCTGCTCCGTTGCGCCATCGGCGGGCGGCACGGCAGCGGGCCTGCGGCCCCACCAGCCCGCCAGCGCCAGGCCCGCGATGATGTCCCAGAAACCCCAGACACCCGCCACCACCGCCATGCCCCCCAGCCCGCCAAAGAAGCTGAAGATCAGCACCAGGCCCAACCCGGCGTTTCGGATGCCGACCTCGATGCTCACTGCGCGCCGGTCGTAGTCCGGCAGGCCACTCAGGCGCGCGCAGGCATAGCCGGTGCCAAAGGCCAAGGCATCGTGCAGCGCCACAGCCAGCAACACCAGGCCCACGTAGTCCAGAAAGTAGCGCCAGTTGCCCGCCACGGCACCGATGATGAAACCGATCAGGCAGACAAAACTGAGGATGCGCACGGGCTTGTTCACGCGCTGTGTGAGGCGCGGCAACTTTTCGGCACAGAGAATACCCAGCACAAACGGAATGCCGATGATGGCCACAATGTGGCCCGCCATCTCCAGCGGGTCGAGCGCAATGCTGCGCAACAGCGGCGCCGCCGTGGGGTGCATGCCCCCCCAGAAGGCGAAGTTGAGCGGCATGAGCACGATGGCCAGCGCGTTGGAGATGGCCGTCATCGACACCGACAGCGCCACATTGCCTCCGGCACGGTGTGTGAGGATGTTGCTCACATTGCCCGGCGGGCAGCAGGCCACCAGGATCATGCCCAGCGCAATGCTGGGCCCAGGCTGAAGCAGCAGCGTGAGCACAAAGGTCACTGCAGGCAGCACGATGAACTGCGCGGCAATGCCCACCGCCATGGCGCCCGGCATGCGCAGCACGCGCTTGAAGTCGGCAACGCGCGTGTCCAGTGCGATGCCGAACATGAGAAAACCCAGCACCACGTTGAGCACCACCAGCGATGCGGGGTTGAAGTTGAGGCGTATTTCGTCCACGGGCAGCATGGCGGTCCTTTCAGGCGAGGGCAGCGGCCGCTGCGCGCACCGCGTTGCGGTAGGTGTCCTTGTGCACGTAGTACGCCATGCGTTCGAGCTTGAGGTACTTGAAGCCACCCGACAGATCGGGTGGTGGCCCGGCCTTGGCCTGTCGCAGGGCCTCGGCGCGCTGCGACCCCTCGGCCTGCGCCTTGAAGAAGCGCGCCACCAGTTCGGCCTGCTCGTAGCGCCCCTGCCAGCCGATGCCACTCGCCTCGATCATGCCCATCACCGCCAGGTTGTCGAAACGGGGCGACAGGATGTTGAGGTACAGCTGCGGCGCCATGCCCTGCCAGTTGAGCAGGCTGTGGTCGATGAAGGGGTAGTGCAGCTTGTAGCCCGTGGCGCAGAGCACCAGATCGTAGTCCTGTGCGCGGCCGTCCTTGAAGAACACGGTGCGGCCCTCAAAACGTGCGATGTCAGGCTTCACATGAATGTCGCCATGGCCCAGGTGGTGCAACACCAGCGAATTGACCACCGGGTGCGACTCGTACATCTTGTAGTCGGGCTTGGGCAAACCAAACCGCACAGGATCGCCGGTGAACCACTGCAGCACCACGCTGTCGATCTTCTGCTTGAGCCAGGGCGGCATCTTGAACTTGCCGCCCAGCGTGTCTGCGGGCTTGCCGAACACGTACTTGGGCACGAAGTAGTAGCCGCGCCGCACCGAGATGTCCACGCTGCGCGCGTAGTGCACCGCGTCCACCGCAATGTCGCAGCCCGAGTTGCCCGCGCCCACCACCAACACGCGTTTGCCTTTGAACAACTCCGCACTTTTGTAGGCGCTGGTGTGCAGCAGTTCGCCATCAAACTGGCCTTCAAAGCGCGGCATGTTGGGCTCGGCCAGCGTGCCATTGGCAATCACCACGCCCTTGAACTCTGCGGTCTGCGCGGGTCCGCCGTGCTGGCTCCAGGTAACGCGCCACAGCGGCGCTGCGCCCTCGCCCACGGGTTCCACCTTCAAGACGCGGGTGCCAAACCAGTAGCAGGGGCGCAGGCCAAAGTGCTCGGCAAAGTCCATGAAGTACTGCCGCATCTCGCGGTGACTGGGGTAGTCGGCCACCTCGGCGCGCATGGGGAACTCGGTGAACTCCGTGGTGTGTTTGCTGGAGATGAGGTGTGCCGATTCGTATACCGTGCTGCGCGGGTTCTCGATGTTCCACAAACCGCCCACGTCGGTGTGCGCCTCAAAGCCCTGGAAGGGCACGCCCAGCTTTTGCAGGTTGCGCGCAGCCGCCAGGCCACTGGGGCCTGCGCCTATCAGGGCGATCTGGGTGCGGGTATCTGCCACAGTGGGTGTTGTCTCCGTTGTCATGCGTTTTTGCTTTCGTTGTGTATCGGTGTCTCTGCAGGCAACGGCAGGCCCGGAATGGCCGTGGCCCCCGCCTCGCCCACGCGCGGCTTGCGCGGCTGGCCCAGCAGCAGTCGGTCGTGCAGGGCGTCGGGCAACAGGTTCAGCAAGCGGGCCAGCCAGCCGATGCGCGCGGGCAGCACGATGTGGGTACCCCCTTGCGCGACGCCCGCCAGCAGAGCCCGGGCAGCGGCTTCGGGCTCCATCAGGCCCGGCATGGCAAAACGGTTGCCCGCCGTGAGCGCGGTACGCAAATAGCCGGGGCTGACCGTGCTGACCACAATGGATTCGCCGCGCAACTCAGCCCGCAGGCTCTCCAGGTAGCGGATGAGCCCGCCCTTGCTCGCGCAATAGGCGCCGTTGCCCGGCATGCCCCGCCAGCCCGCAATGCTGGCCACGCCCACCAGGGCGCCGCGCCGCTGAGCGCGCATGGCTTTCACAAACGGCTGAAAGGTGGTGGCCGCGCCCAGCAGGTTGATCTCCAGCATACGGCGCAGCACTGCGAGGTCGTCGGCTTCGGCAGTGTCAAAGCCGCCTGCCACGCCCGCGTTGGCAATGACGAGGTCGGGCACCGCGCCCGAGCGCGCCATCCAGTCGGCCGCCATGGCCTGCATCGCGATGCTGTCGGACACATCGGGCGTGTACACCGCGCAGCGCCCAGGCGCCATCGCAGCCAGTGCCTGCAACGTGGGCAAGTGAAGCCCCACCAGCGCCACGGCGGCGCCCTGGCCGATCAGCTCCCGGGCAAGGGCCTGCCCCAGGCCACCACAAGCGCCTGTGAGTACCGCGTTCTGAAAAGTCGCCGCCATGAGCACCCCGTGAAATGTTGGTTTGCAGCTTAGCCACAATGCTCAATAATCCCGAAATGTTTTATGGATTCGTCTCGAATTCCGGGATTTATGACCAACTCAACCCCCAGCCTGCGCCTGTTTGAACTGCTGGAAATCATGTGCGCCCATGGCCGCCCGTTCAGTTTGGCGGACGCCATTGAGGCCACAGGCTGGCCCAAACCCAGCGTGCACCGAATGCTGGGCCAGCTCGAAAGCGGTGGCCTGCTGGCGCGCGAGCCCGATGGGCGCCGCTACACCCCCGCACCCCGCCTGCTGCGCCTGGCCGAAAGCACGCTCAGCGCGGGCACCCAGCATGGCGTGCGCCATGCGGTGCTGCGCCAGCTGGTGGCCGACATTGGCGAGAGCTGCAACCTCACGGCACTGAGCGGCGCCGAGGTGATCTACCTGGACCGCGTGGAGTCGGCCTTTCCGCTGCGCATGGAGCTGCGGCCCGGCACGCGCGTGCCCATCCACTGCTCGGCCAGCGGCAAGCTGTTTCTGGCCCACCTGTCGGCCGCGCGCCGGGCGGCGATCCTGGACGGCCTGCCGCTGACCCGCCACACGGCCACGACTTTGACCGACCGCGCCGCCCTGGAGGCCGAGCTGGAGCAGATCCTGCGGCAGGGTTACGCCACAGACGCCGAAGAGTTTGTGGATGGTCTCGTTTGTGTGGCTGTGCCTGTGCTGGGCAGCGGGGGGCGGAAGGTACGCTGCGCCGTGGCACTGCAAGCACCAGCAGCACGCATGCCGCTGGCGCAGGCGCTACAGCAGGTGACCCGCCTGGGCGAAGCCGCCCAGGCGCTGGGCCGTACCTGGACATGACATCTCTTTAACGGACACCATGAACCTGAACTACCTGGATTTTGACTACAGCGAAGACGCGGACGGCGTGGGTACGTTTGACGCCATGGCGAGCGTGCAGCCCGCACAGATCCCCACATTGCACGCCGAAATCGTTGCAGTGCTGGCCTGGGCGCACCAGCATTGGCCCGATGCCTGTGGCCCCTCAGAAGACGGTGGCGAATGGCACTACGACCTGCATGGCACGCAGGAGGTCAGCACACCGCTGGCGCTGAGGTTTGACGACTCCGCCGGGCAACTTCACGCGACGGCAGGCAGCCCTGCCCCACCCCGGACCACGATCACCCTCACAGTCAGCGGGAGCGCCGCCTTTTGCGATGCACTGCGCGCGGCTTTCGCGATCGACTAGGTCCTCGATGCGGGGTTAACCCCAATTACCAGCAAAAGCCCCACGTTGCGAACAGGTTAGTACAACGGCACGTGGCAATCTCTCAGGCATCGCTACAGTTGCAACTCATCAGTTCAACCCAAGACTGGAGAGTTTTCATGCTGTCACGCCGCCACTTCCTGGGCGCAAGCCTGGCCACCACCGCTTACGCAGCGGGCTCCTTTGTCCCCGTGTGGGCACAGAACGCGCCCAACTTCGGAACCCCCACCCTGCCCAGTCCCGGCTTTCGCCGCATGAAGGTGGGCGATGTGGAAGTGATTGCGCTGAACGATGGCATCACGCGCCGCCCGCTGGGAGAGGAATTTGTGAAGAACGCGCCGCTGACAGAAGTGAAAGCTCTGCTGACGTCCCAGGGCTTGCCCACCGACTACATCGACGTGCCCTACACGCCCTTTCTGGTGGTGGCAGGCGCGCGCAAGATCCTCATCGACACCGGCTTGGGCGAGTTTGGCGGCGCCACCACCGGCAAGCTGCTCGACAGCCTGCGCGCAGCTGGACTGCAAGCGGCCGACATCGACACGGTGCTGATCAGCCACTACCACGGCGACCACATCAACGGCATCCGCAACAAGGCCGGTGAATGGGTGTTCCCCAAGGCCAAGGTGATGGTGCCTGCCGCCGAACACGCGTTCTGGATGGACGACGCCCGCATGGCCGCTGCGCCTGCGGGCATGAAGGGCGCATTCGAGAACGTGCGGCGCACCTTTGCCACCATGCCCGCGGACACCCTGGTGCAGTTTGCGGCCGATGCGGAACTGGCGCCAGGCATCAAGTCCGTGGCGGCCTACGGCCACACGCCGGGCCACACGCTGTTCGAGCTGACCTCTTCGGGCCAGAAGTTCTTCTATGTCGCGGACCTTACTAATGTGCCCGCGCTGTTCGCACGCAACCCCGACTGGGCCGTGACCTTTGACATGGATGCCGAGGCTGCGCGCAAAGTGCGGCGTGATGTGTTCCAGCGCATCACCGCCAACAACGCCATGCTGGGTGGTTTCCACTTCCCGTTCCCGGCCTTTGGCCGCATGGCGGCCTTGGGCAACGGCTATGCCTTCCAGCCTGCCGCCTGAACCCCGCGTTGCGCGCCGTGCGGTGCTGGTTGCCGGGCTGGCCCTGGCCAGCCTGCGCAGCTGGGCGGCACAAGACCCGGATGCCGAAGCCTTGTTGCGCAAAGGCGGGGTGGTGGCCGCGTTCCGTCACTCGCTGGCCCCCGGCACGTTTGACCCCCCAGGATTCCGCCTGGGTGACTGCAGCACCCAGCGCAATCTGAGCGAAGAAGGCCGCGCACAGGCACGCAGCGTGGGCGCGTGGTTTCAGCAGCGGCAACTCCAGCCGGGCAAGGTTTTATCAAGCCCCTGGTGCCGCTGTGTGGACAGTGCCACCCTTGCCTTTGGCCCTCCGCAGGTCTGGGCCGCGCTCGGGTCACCCCATGGCAGCCCGGAGACCACCAGCACGGCCCACCTGCGCGAACTGCGGGCTGCGCTGGCCACGGCATCGTCCCGGCCTGGTCGATTCGAGGCGTGGTTCACCCACATGTTTGTGCTGTCCGACCTGGCAAACACCAATACCAGCTCGGGTGAAGCGTTGATCCTGCGGGCGGACACCCACGGCAAAACCGAGGTGCTGGCACGTCTTGCGGTCCCCGCCTGACAAAGGCACTGGCTCGCGCACCGGGTGCCGCGGGGGGCCGCAGTTTGTGACGCTATGAGAGTCTGTAAAACAGCTGCCAAACACCTTTCAGCGCCCGGCCACCCGGCTGTGGCCTAAAATCGCTCTCTTTTCCACCAACTTTGAGACCTACCATGGGCAACAAGATCGTCACCGAAGCAGACCGCAAGCGCACCCCCCGCCCAACGCCCCTGCCCGGCTACACCCTGGCCACCCCCGGCCGTGGCCAGCGCGTGAGCCTGGAGCGCGGTGTGGCAACCCGCAGCAAGAAGAACCCTGGCAAGCGCTCCAAGAAGGGCGGCTGATCGCCAGATCCCATGGGCCGGTGGCACAAACCGGCACCTTGCAAAAGAGCCCTCGCAAGAGGGCTTTTTGTTTTGAGTGCACGCTTTGCCAACCAGGCCCTACACAGGCATCGACCCAATATCCTGGCGCGCCATCTCCAGCAGCCACTGGCGAAACACTGGCAGGCTGGCCGCCGCATGGCGGCCGGGCAGGCGGCACAAAAAGTAGCCACGCTGCAGGCTGATCGGCAGGTCAAACGGCGTGACAAGGCGGCCCGCCTCCAGCTCCGCACGCACCAGGCAGCGCTGCACCAACGCCACGCCCATGTCGGCCAGGGCCGCCTGGATCAAGATGGAAACCTGATCGAACACCGTCGATAGCTCGGGCTCCACCCCTTCGACCCCAGCGGCACGCAGCCACTGAGCCCAGTTACCAGGGGATGTGGAATGGGCCAGCAAGGGTTCGGCAACCAGATCTGCGGGGCGCCGCCAGCATTGCCTGGCTGCACGTGCTGGGTGGCACACGGGCACCACTTCGCGGCCGATGAGGTAGTCGCACTCCCAGGTGGGCCATTGCGACGGCCCCAAGCCGGTCAGGATGGCGGCATGCGGTGTGGGCCCCGAAAAATCCTCGTCCTTGCGGTAGGGGACGAAACGCACACGCACCTCGGGGTGCCGGGCCTGGAAATCCGGCAGGCGCGGCACCAGCCACACACTGGCCAATGTGGGCACCACCGAAAGAACCAGCTCCATGGTCTGCGAGGGGCCCACGCGCAGCGCCTCGCTTGCCGCTTCAATCACAGCCAAAGGTTCCCGCACGGCCTCCAGCAACTGTTCGCCAGACTGGGTAAGCACCATCTGGTGCGCACTGCGCCGCAGCAACACCTTGCCGTAATGGCTCTCCAGCCGCGCCACCGCCCGGCTGATGGCGCCCTGCGTCACACACAGTTCCTCGGCGGCCCGCGAAAAGCTGCCCGTGCGTACCACCGTGACAAAGGCATGCAGCTCAGACATGGATGCGGAATGAAGACGCATAGGGCACAGAAGCGTGAAAAGAAGCGGACGCCAAAGGCAATGGCGCGATGACGGCTGTATGACTAATGGTAATGCAGCAATGCGAGACTGTCGTTTGCGGGCACGCGCCGTTCACAGGAGACTTGCCGGCACCTTTTTGGCCACCGAGACAACCCACCACCATGGCAACCTTCCACTCCTCCTTTTCACCCGCCCGCAGGGCCGCGCTGCTGGTGCTGGCCTTTGCACCATGGAGCGGCATGGCCTACGCGCAGGCAAGCTACCCAGACCGGCCCATCAAGCTGATCGTGCCCTTTGCGCCCAGCGGCTCCACCGACCTGGCGGCCCGGCTGATCGCCGAATTTGCGAGCCGCGAGCTGGGTCAGCCCATCGTGGTGGAGAACAAGGCGGGGGCTGGCGGCTCGCTGGGCATGGAGCTGGTGGCCAAATCGCGTGCCGACGGCTACACCCTGGGCATGGCCACCATGAGCACGCATGGCTCCAATGCGGCCGCCTATGGCAGCCGCATGAAGTACGACGCGGTGCGGGACTTTGCCCCCATCTCCAACGTGGCCACCGTCCCCAGCGTGTTTGCGGTGCACGCGAACTTCCCCGCCAAGACCATGCAGGAGTTCATCGCACTGGCCCGTGCCAACCCCAACAAGTACACCTTCGGCTCTCCGGGCACAGGCTCGCTGGGGCATGCAAACGTTGAACATTTCTCCAGCCTGGCAAAAATCCAGCTGCTGCATGTCCCCTACAAGGGCGCGGGCATGGCACTCAATGACGCCGTCGCCGGGCAGGTCGATGGCATCACCGACAACCTGCCTTCTGCATTGCCCCACATCAAGTCAGGCCGCCTGCGCGCCCTGGCGGTGCTGTCGGACAGCCGCTCGGCCCTGCTGCCCGACGTACCGACCTACGGCGAGCTGGGTTTCAAGGAAATGGGCTCAGGGGGCTGGTTCGGCGTCGTCGCCCCAGCGGGCACGCCAGCCCCGGTGGTCAACCGGCTCAACCAGGCGATCCACGCGGCCATGAAACAACCCGACTTCATCAAGAAGATGGACGACGCAGGCGCCACGCTGATTCCTGGCACGCCGGCGCAGTTCGGGGTGCAGATCCAGCAAGCGCTGGAGCGCTATGCGCGCGTGGCAAAGGTCGCCAAGCTGTCTGCAGAATGAGCGCGCCGCACCTGCACAGCGGGGAACCCGCATTCACCCTGCGCGCCCCGGTGGCACCTGCCATTCCGCTGGTCTGCGACTCCCCGCACAGTGGCACCACCTATCCGGAAGATTTCGGCCACGCAGTCCCCCGCGCACTTCTGCGCGCAGCGGAAGACACGCATGTGGAGGCCCTGTGGCATGCCGCCCCGGAGTTGGGCGCCACTTTGCTGGCAGCGCATTTCCCGCGCAGCTACATCGATGCCAACCGCACGCTCGATGACCTGGACCCGGCATTGCTCGACGCCCCCTGGCCGACGCCACTGGCCCCCAGTGAAAAGACCCGCCTAGGGTATGGCCTTATCTGGCGCAACGTGAACGCCACCACCCCCATCTATGCCCGCAAGCTCCCGGTGGCCGAGGTACAGCGGCGCATCAGGCGCTGCTACCAGCCCTACCACGAGGCACTCGCCACTGCCATCGAGCACACCCATGCACAATTCGGCGCCGTCTGGCACCTGAACCTGCACTCCATGCCCAACAACGCCTACGAACGGCTTCAGATCCAGAGCGAGCACCCTCTGGCCGACTTCGTGCTGGGCGACCGCGACGGCACCACCTGTGAGCCAGCTTTCGTGGACCTGGTGGAGCAGGAACTCAAAGCTCGGGGGTACACGGTGGCGCGCAACAACCCTTACAAGGGCGTGCAGCTCATCGCACAGATCGGCCAACCCGGGCACCAGCGGCACAGCTTGCAGGTGGAAATCCGGCGGCCGATCTACATGGACGAAGCCAGCCGCGAACGCAGCGCCCAGTTCGATGCCGTGCAGCGGGATCTCGGCGGTGTACTGGAGGCCATTGCACGCTACCTCCGGGAGCATTCAGCAGTGCGACGATCAGGCTCAACAGCTCAACCAGAGTTCCCGCAGGCAGCACCAGTGGCGCCGCACGCGATCGCGCCATAGGGGTAGCTACTACAAGCCGTCTCTCTGCAAAAAACTCCTGTTGGCAGGCTGGTTGCCGCAGTTTGGCGAGGTCCGACTACTCCAGCCCCAAGGGTGCAGGCATGGTTTCCGCTTGCCCCCTTGCGGGCAGGACGATGTGAAAGGCCGCTCCGCTGGCGGGCACATTGCGGGCATAGATCTGACCTCCCATAGCCTCCACAATCTTGCGGCAGATAGCCAGCCCCAGGCCTGTCCCCCCTGAACCGTCCTTGGTTTTGCTCGACTGCACAAACGCCTCAAATATGGTTTCGAGTTCGGACTCCGGAATGCCTGGCCCCTCGTCCTGCACCACCAGGTGCACCTGGCCTTGCGGGTCCATGAAGCCCTGCAGCGTGATGGTGCTGCCCGGTGGCGAAAATTTGATGGCATTGGCCACCACATTGCGGATCACTTGCTGAAAGCGCAGCGGGTCGGCCTTGGCCACCAAGGGCGTCTCGGACATGTCCATGTCCATCATCAGATGGCTACGTTCCAGAAGCGGCTCCAACTCACGGATGACCGGGCGCACCACACCACGCAGGTCGATGCGCTCCAGGTGGAAGGTCCCCACCGTGCTCTCCAGCTTCGAAACCTCCAACAGGTCGTTGACCAGCGTCAGCATGCGCTTGCCCGCAAGATGAATGTCTTCAAACATTCCCGCTAGCTTGGGCTGCGCACGCCCGCGCAACATGCCCAGCTCGGCGAAACCCAGGATGGACTGCAGTGGGGTACGCAGTTCATGGCTCATGTTGGCCACAAACTCCGACTTGGCCCGCGACGCCTCTTCGGCCGCATCACGTGCCTCCTGGGTCGCACGCTCGGCCTCGCGGAACTCACTCACGTCCATCAGGATGCTGAGCACACCCGTCACCCGGCCATGCTCGTCTTCAATCGCCGCCTTGGCGATCCGCGTGTCACGCCGCGATCCGTCCCCGTGGCGAACCTTGGTGTCCAACAAGGCCCGCCCACCCCAGCGCAGCAACTGGACGTTGGAGGACTGGTGCACCTTGGCCTCATCAGGTGGAAGGACGGACACGAATTCCCGACCCAGCACGGTTGCGCGCTGCCGCCCTTTGTATTGCTCCCAGGCCTTGTTGACCAGCATGAATCGCCCCTGCTCATCGGTGACCGAGATCGGAAGCGGGTTGGTCTCCAGCAGCAAATCCTGGAACGCCAACTGAGAATGCAACTGTTGCTGCGCAACCCAACGCTCCGTCACATCCACTGCGCTGCCAGCAAAGCCTGTCACACGCCCTTCGGAAAGCAACGGAACCACCGCGAGCTGCAACATCATCTCCTTGCCCTCGCCTACGTTCAGCACGACCTGGCATGTACGCACCCCATCGGCAGAAGTGGGATTCAGCACCCTGGCAAGCTCCGCTCGGCTCAATGGGGCCACAACGTCCCGCAGATTCTGCCCCTTGGCCCGCGTTGCTGCATCTCCTGTAAAAGCCGTCCAATGGGCATTGACATAGGTGATGACACCATCGGCATCGGTGCGAAAGATCAACTCCTGCACACTGCGCATCAGGACTGACAGTTCTCGCTCATTGCGGGCTACCCGGGCATGCGCTGCATCCACTGCACGGCGCGCGAACTCGCGGGTTCTCACACTTCGCCACACCACAAAGGTCAAACCGACTACCAGCAAAACCAGCGCAATGCCAATGCCCAGCAGGGCACGTGCCTCCCGCAACCAGCGCTGCACAGCACTGCGCGAGGACTCTTCAACAATCACCAACAGTGGCTTGGTACCCGAAACGCGAAAGCCGACGATCTGGTTCTCGCCCAACACGCCCGCACCAATATAGGCCGCGTGCTCTTGACCGGGCAGGTAATGCGTGAACACGGGAACACGCTGGTTGACCCAGGTCCCGACGTATCCGGCTGCGGGCCCGGAAGTTGCAAGAACCTGCCCCCCGTAAGAGGTCACCACCGAATCAAAGCTGTCTGTCTCCAGCGTCAGATGCTGAAAATTTGAGAGCGAATCCGGGTTGACCAAAGCGATCAATGTCAACTCGTGCCCGGCTTCGTTCTTGTAGCTGTACAGCATCGGCACGAACGCCACGCCAGCCGGTGCCGGTGCAGCAGCTCCATGAAGACGGATTGCCTGCAAGCCACGCCCAGGGGTTAGTGTTCCCAGAACGCTACGACCGAGGGTGGGCTTGCCTCCGAGCCGGGACATGTCCACGAACGTTTCTGCATCCCCCTTTTGCGTACTGGCCACAATGCGGCCGCCGGTATCCACCACCGCCAGGCTGCGCAGAAACGACAAGCCCGTCAAAGCCTGGGTCAGAGCTTCTTCCATCCGGCGGGGGTCTGCCGCCACCGAACCCAGCGCGGGTGCGATGGCCAGCGCCTCCAGCGCCAACTCAGCGGTCTCGAAGGTTCGGGTGGCCTGGTCCTCCAGGATGCGGGCCAGCATCGTGGCATGCGACAGGTCATTGGCCCGGGCTCCTCGAAAGTCATTCACAGCCAACGCCCCCACGGCAAGCAGACTCGCCAGCGCAGCGAGCGCCCCCACCGCCAGGACCATGGTACTTGCGTGCGAGATCCACGAAACAGACCTCAGGGACAACTTCTCCAGATGGCGCATGAGGCCCATCAGCGCACCACGATGGATTTGAGGCCATGGTGGCCCGCTGCGCGTAGCAGCCGACCGTCTGCCTTTATGCGAGAGACAAAGGCATCCACAGCAGCGAGCCAGGCGGCATCCCCTTGCTTCACCGCGTAAGCGTAAGGGAGCACGGAGAAGGGCTCCGAAGGTTCGATCAGCCGGGCCCAGTCCGCGTTGTCCAGCAAGCGTCTGCTGTAAGGGTAGTCGGTCATGAACACATCCACGCGTCCTGCAACCAGTTCACGCTCTCGGGTTGCGGGGGGGCTGATCTTCACCAAGGTTGCACTCTTAAGGCGCTGCGCCATGATGGGCTCCATGAACGTACCAGCCTGAACGGCCACCATCACCCCCGGCTTGTCGATATCGGCCCATTGTTTGACCACCACGTTGCTTTTGGTGGTGACAGCATAGATGTCGCTTTGCATGTAGGGCTGCGTGAAAGCGAGTTTTTCCATGCGCTGCGGCAGCATGCCAACGGCAAACATCGCAACATCGCAGCGGTCTTGACGCAAGTCTTCGATCAGCGTTGCGAATGAGGACTCTACGTACTCAACTTTGACCTTGAGGTCGCGCCCCAGCTCTGCCGACAGCTCAATGTCGATACCCGCCAGCTCCTGGGTGCGTGGGTGGCGATAGGTCACCCCATAGTAGTCTGGCCAGATGCAGACCTTCGCCAGGGCCTGGCCCTGCACACGATCCAGCACCGGGCCCGCAGCGGCACTTGTGGCGACCAAGGCCGTGCACAGGCCTGCGGCCACGCTCCATCGATTCAGACAAGACATCAGCATACGGACTCCTTGAAATTCGGCTTTTTCCAGCACATGTTTTCGCCCTAGGGCGAATCAATCAGCGAATCGAACGAAGGGCACTCCTGCGTGATCCTGCAGCGCAGGGCATTGATGGCCTCGGCATGCGCCAGGAAGGCATCCACCACCACCGGGTCGAAGGCACGGCCCCGCTCTGCCTTCAGCATCTCCAGCGCCTCCTCCACGCTGAAGGCGGGGCGGTAGACACGGTCCATGGTGAGCGCATCAAAAAAATCAACCACGGCAGTGATTCGACCCGACAGCGGAATGGCCTCCCCGGCGAGCCCCGCCGGATACCCTGCACCGTCATAACGTTCATGGTGGGTCAAGGCCACCTCCGCCGCCATGCGGAACACTGGAATGCGGGAGCGACCCAGAATCTGCGCCCCCATGGCGGCGTGGCCGTTCATGATCTCCCGCTCCTCCGGGGTCAGCTTGCCAGGCTTCTTGAGCACACGATCAGGTGTGCCGATCTTGCCGACATCGTGCATGGGGGCCGCCTTGCGCAGCATGCGGGCAAAACCCACCGTTTGCCCCAGAGCCAAAGCCAGCGCCTCTGCCAGGTAGCCAATGCGCACGATGTGAATGCCCGTGTCATCGTCCTTGAGGTCGGCGGCCGCCGACAGGTGCAGCAAGGCTTCATGGTGGGCCCGGGTGACTTCGCGCAGGGCTTCGTTGCGCTCGCGGTACATGCGGCCGAAGTCGTCCACAAAGCGCTCCATCTGCGCTGCGGCGGCTTCATCGAAACAGCGCGCCCCCTCTTGGGCCTGAGGCGCAGGGTACGAAAGGGCTGCCATGATCACAACGCCGCCTCCATGCGGTAGATCGTCTCCAGGACCTGCAAGGTGCTGAAAGGCTTCATCAGGTAGTCATCCGCACCGGCAACGAACCCCGCCGCCCTGTCATCGGACTGCACCCGCGCCGTAAGCATGACAACCTTGGTGTGCCGCATCCCCGGATCGGATTTGATGCGACGGCACACATCCAGGCCGTTCAAGGTGCCCGGCATCATCACATCCAGCAGCACGATGTCTGGCTGCAGCTCGCGGGCCAGCGCCCAGCCTGCGTCCCCGGTGGCGGCTTCATGGATCTCGAAGTCATCGAACTCCAGCGTCATCTTCAGCAGTTTGCGGATATCCATGTGGTCTTCAACGATCAAGATCTTCTTCACGGCAAGCCCCTTTCCAGGACATGAATCAATTAGGAGCAGAAAACCACCAAGCCAGGTGATTTTTTTGCGATTGATTGAATCATATCAATCATTTTTATCAAATACAAGATCTCCAACATAAAAAAATCGTCCAAAATGCGCGATCTATGCAATTTGACAAATTCCCATCGGAGCGCCAAGCACTGGACCACTACACCACGCTCGAAGTGGCCAAGATCCTTGGCATGGCCGTGCGCTCGGTCCAGCTCATGGTGGACCGCAACGAGCTGGAAGCCTGGAAAACCCCCGGAGGGCACCGGCGAATATCTCGAACCTCTGTAGAACGCTGGGCCAGCGCCCATGGCTTGGCAGGCGCTGGCAGCGCGCCAATCTCGCCTGCGCCACCTCCGGCTCCCGCTACCCGCTCCTCCACGCCTGCCGCACAGTCAGCGACACCTGCATCGGTGCATGCGCCGCAGATCCTGCTGATTGAAGACTCCGTCCATTTCCAGAACCTCGTGGGGCTGATCGTGAAGCAGCACTTTCCAGGGGCAGTGCTGCAAGTGGCCAATGACGGGATCACGGGACTGGCCCTGTATGGCCAGATCCAGCCCGACGTGCTGATCGTTGACATCCTGCTGCCGGGCATCGATGGCGCCACCCTGATTACCACCCTGCGCTCACACCCGCAGTTTGCGCGCAGCCACCTCATCGTCGTCACATCGCTGGACGAAGCGCAGCGCGAGCCCTATGCCTTTGCCCTGCAGGGAGTGAAGGTGATCCACAAACCCCGGCTGGTGGCAGAGTTGCCTGCAGTCCTCGCGACCTGCCTGCCACAGGGCCAGGTGCCGTCATGAACCTGCCCCGGGTGCTGCTGGTCGAAGACGATGCCTCCATCGCTCGCTTCGTGGAGCTGGCGCTGGAAGAACTGCCCATCGAGCTGGTCACCTGCACCAATGTGGGCGACGCCCTGCTGGCGCTGCAGGCCGGCCACACACGGCTCATCATCACCGACCTCATGCTGCCCGGCGAGTCTGGCATCGGCCTGGTGCAGCGGCTGCTGCACGAGCCGGGCCTGGGCCATCCGATCCCTGTCGCGGTCTTCAGTGCCGGACTGACCCCTGCCGTGCGCGACCAGCTGGGTGCCATGAAGGTGTGGCGCATGCTGTCCAAACCCGCCTCGGTGACGGAACTGGAAAACTGTGTGCGCGACGCCTTGGCCCTCCCTATGAGCCCATCCGCTGATGCGCAGCCTTCGCAGGCACCAGCACCCGCCACCCAGGCCGAGGCCGAAGCGATAGCCACCCACTTTGCGGGCGACGAGTTCCTGTTCAGGGCCTACCGCGCCAGTTGCCTGCAGCAGTTCCCTGCCGATGTGCACCAGGGCGATGCAGCGTGCGCTGCGCAGGACTGGCCCACCCTGCGTCGCCTGGCACATAGCCTGGCCACTGTGCTGCTGACGCTGGGGCACCCCACGCAAAGCGTGCGGGCGCGACAGCTGGAGAACGCCGCCGCCCAACTCGCCGCCAGCCAATGCCTGGACCACTGGAGCAAGCTGCGCGCATTCATGATCCAGCTCTGACAACCTGCACAGGACCACACCATGATCACTGTCCACCACCTCGAAACCTCCCGCTCGCAGCGTGTTCTTTGGCTGCTAGAAGAACTGGGCGTTCGTTACGAACTCAAAATCTACCAGCGCGACAAGGCCACCAAGCTGGCCCCGCCTGAACTCAAGAAAATACATCCCCTGGGCAAATCCCCTGTGATCACAGACGGTGGCGAGGTCATCGCCGAGTCGGGTGCCATCATCGAATACCTGGTGGAAACCTATGGTGCCCAGGCCAGTGGCGACCTGGCACACCTGCAACCGGCACCGCGCACTCCAGAGCACCGCCAGTGCCGCTTCTGGATGCACTACGCCGAAGGCTCGCTCATGAACTGGCTGGTGATGAAGCTGGTGTTCATGACCATCCCCACCCAGCCCATGCCCTTCTTCGTGAAGCCCATTGCGCGCCAGCTGTGCAGCACGGTGCAGAAGAAGCTCATCGACCCCAACGTGGACAGCGCGCTGGCTTTCATCGAAGCGCACCTGGCCACCCACCGCTGGTTTGCGGGGGAACACCTCACCATGGCCGACTTCCAGATGAGTTTTGCGGTGGAGGCCCTGCTGTCCCGCGCCAATGACGCCAGCGGCAGTCCGCATCTGCGTGCCTACAAGCAGCGCATGGAAGCACGCCCGGCTTACCAACGCAGCATCGCCAAGGGCGGGCCAGTGGTGATAGGTGCCTGAGGGCCTTTTTTACGATCTGAGTCCCAGCCCCCCCTTCCCCGGGTGATGGGCGACGGGCCTGGAAGATATGTAAGCAAATAGCTGTTTACGTAACAAAAGCATAAAATTTCGCATCCATCCCGACCCTTGGGGGGGGATGCACCATGCCCAGCAACCCAATCCAGCGGCCGGCCCAGGCCCACCTTGCCAATGAACCGGCAGGGCACCGGGAACGTTTTGCCGCCGGGGCCACCATCCTGGTGTCGGTGGTGCTGTTCATGCTGGCAGTGCCCTACGCCACGGTGGCACTGGTCCCCTTTCCGGCCTTCATTCCCATCTACGTCACAGCCCTGGTGATCTTCGACCTGATCACGGCCGTGCTGCTGTTCGGGCAGTACCGCGCGCTGGGCGCCGTGGGGCTGCTGGTGCTGGGGGGCGCCTACCTGTTCACCGCCACGGCCACAGCGGCCTATGCACTGATCTTTCCAGGCCTGTTCGCGCCCACGGGGCTGCTGGGCTCGGGGCCGCAGACCTCGTCCGCGCTGTACATGCTGTGGCATGCGGGCTTTCCACTGGCCGTGATGGCCTACGCCCAGATCAAACACCACAGGCCACCCGGCCCGCAATGGTGGGAGCACGGCCGCGCCCACCGGGGCATCCTGGCCACGGTGGGCGTGGTGCTGCTGGTGGTGGCCCTGTGGACCGGATTCGCCACCGCCGGGCACGCGCACCTGCCGGTGTTTCTCGATGGCAACCGCACCACCGCCACGGGCAAGCTGGTGCTGGCTGGTATCTGGCTGCTCAGCCTGGCTGCACTGGTGCTGCTGTGGCGCCGCAAGCCCCATGCACTGCTCGACGTCTGGCTGCAGGTGGTGATGTGCGTCTGGCTGCTGGGCATTGCCCTGGCCGCCTTGCTCAACACGGGACGTTACGACCTGGGCTGGTACATGGGGCGCATCTACGGCCTGCTGGCGGCGGGCTTTTTGCTCATCGTGCTGCTCAGCGAAAGCGCGCGGCACCAGGCGCAGTTGCGGCAGGTGACTGCGGCACTGGAGGCGGCCAACGCGAGCCTGTGGCGCCTTTCGATGCAGGATGGCCTGACCGAGCTGGCCAACCGCCGCGCCTTCGACCTGCACCTGGCAGAGCAGCTGGCCCTGGCCACGCGGCACCACCGCCCGCTGGCGCTGGTGCTGATGGACGTGGACCACTTCAAGGCCTACAACGACGAATACGGACACCAGCTGGGCGACGAGTGCCTGCGAACCATCGCCAAGGTGCTGCGGGCCAGCGGCAAACGCCCTTCAGACCTGGCAGCCCGCTACGGGGGCGAGGAGTTTGCGCTGGTGCTGCCGGAGACGGACAGCCACGGTGCGCTGCACATCGCCACGGCCACACAAGGCGCGGTGGCACGGCTGTCCATCCCGCACAGCCAGTGCTCCACCGGCCCGCATGTGAGCATCAGCGCCGGCATCGCCGCCATCCACCAGGGCGAGGCCATGACGCCGCAGCACTTGATCGAGACCGCAGACAAGGCGCTGTACGAGGCCAAGAGGGCCGGACGCAACCGCGTGGTGCTGCAGGATATTCCCTGCTCGGCCTGACCCGCACCGACGGTCGGCTTCAGCCCACGCCACACACCCGGGCTCCCGGGTCGTTGTGCGCCAGCTCGCGCTCATTCTTGGCCTGGGCCACCTCCATGTCGCGCGGCAGGGTCACGCCGTTCTTCACGGCCAGGATCTCGGCCATCACGCTCACCGCGATCTCGGGCGGCGTCTTGCTGCCGATGTAGATGCCAATCGGGCCGCGCAGGCGCGCCAGGCTGGCCTCGGTCTGGTCGAAGTGCTCGATCATGCGCGCGCGGCGGGCTTCGTTGTTGCGGCGCGAGCCAATGCCGCCCACATAAAACGCCTCGGTGTTCAGCGCCTCCAGCAGCGCCAGGTCGTCGAGCTTGGGGTCGTGCGTGAGCGCTACCACGCAACTGCGGCGGTCGGGCTTGAAGGCCAACACCACGTCGTCGGGCATGTCGCTCACCACCGTGGCGCCTGCCACGCTCCAGCTGCCCCGGTATTCCTCGCGCGGGTCGCACACCGTCACGGCAAAGCCGTTGAACAAGGCCATGGTGGCCAGGTATTCGGCGAGCTGCCCGGCGCCGATGAGCAGCATGCGGTACTCCGGCCCGAAGGTGTTGGTGAGCTGCACCGCATCCACCGCCAGTTCTTCTGGCGCCTGCGTGGGCGCCAGGGTCACGGCGCCATCGGCCAGGCGCACCGTGCGCTGCATGAGGCGCCCGGCGGCCAGCTGGGCAATCAACGCGGCCAGCTGGGTGGGATCGGGGTCGTACTCCAGCAGCAGCTCCAGCGTGCCGCCACAAGGCAGGCCAAAGCGGTGCGCTTCGTCGGCACTGATGCCGTATTTGACAAACGACGGTGGCCCGCTGGGAATGCTGTGGGCACCGTCGTTTGTTGCCGCAGCGGCCTGCGCATAGGCGCGGGTGTGGCGGTCGATCAGGTCGTCCTCGATGCACCCACCCGACACCGAGCCCACCACCGCACCATCCTCACACAACGCCATGATGGAACCCACCGGCCGGGGCGACGAGCCCCAGGTGCGCACCACCGTGGCCAGCAGCGCGCGGCGCCCTGCAGCCCGCCAGCCCTGCAGGGTGCGCAGCACCACAACGTCCAAATTTTCCATGACTCGCTTCCTCTGGTACCCGGATCACTCAGCCGCGATTGAACCACCAAGCCAGCAACACCAGGGCCCCTGCGCCAACACCCCACGCCCATGCAGGGATACCCCCGCCCTCAAGGGCTCCGCCTCCCCCACCCGGCGGGGTGGTGACCTCGGCCTGCACGGCATCCGACGCACCGGCCTGCGGGACCTCGGCGCGCGGAAAGCGGCGCTGCATCTCGTCGTCGAAACGCTTGAAAAAATCCTCCGCCATGGTCTTGGCGGCACCGTCGATGAGCCGCTGGCCCAGCTGGGCGATCTTGCCGCCTACGGTGGCATGCACCGTGTAGTGCAGCTCACAGCTGGCCTGCCCTACCCCATCCACAGCCAAGGGCACCAGCTTGACCTGGGCGCTGCCCTTGCCAAACCCCGCCACGCCGCCCGAGCCGTCAAAGGCGATGTTGTAGCTCTCGGGCGGCACGATGTCCGACAGCGTGATCTTGCCCGCGAACTTGGCCGACACGGGGCCGATCTTGAGGGCCATGGCCACGGCGTACTGGTTGTCGCCCGTGGCCTCGACCTTGTCGCAACCGGGGATGCACAGCTTGAGGACCTCAGGGTCGTTGAGCGCTTCCCAGGCCTGCTGCTGGCTCACGGCAAGGGTGCGGCTGGCTTGCATTTCCATGGTGGGTTCCTCCTGGTGTCTGGTTATCTCTGAAATCGGTCATTGCCGCAGCACGCTGGCCAGGCTGGCTGCCAGGTCCTGCAGGCGGCTGAGGTTGTGCACGGCAAGCATGCCGTGGGCCTGGCGGTGCAGCTCGGCAGCGCCCCGCGCCGTGGGCGCATAGCCTTCAAAGCGCAGCAAGGGGTTGAGCCACAGCAGGCGGCCGCAGTGGCGACGCAGCCAGGCCAGCTCCTGCGTCAGCACCTCGGGCGCGCCGGTGTCCAACCCGTCGCTGATCAGCAGCACCAGCGTGCGCCGCCCCACCAGGCGCCGCGCATGCTGCTGCCGCAGCTGGGCCAGGCTGTCACCCATGCGTGTGCCACCGGCAAAGTCGTTGATGGCCTGGCTGGCCACCTGCAGCATGGCGTCGGTGTCGGCGAGGCGGAAGGCGGGTGTGAGGTCGGTCAAGCCCGTGCCAAACGCAAACACGTCGCGGCGCACGGCGGCGCCGGTGTGGCGCGGTGCGGTGGCCGCGTGCAAAAAGGCCAGCAGCAAGCGGGCGTAGCGCTCCATGGAGCCCGATACGTCCACCAGCACCAACAACGGCAGCGGTTGCTGGCGCCGCTGCAGCAAGGGGATATGCAGCACCTCGCCCCCACTGCGCGCCGCATGGTGCATGGCGCCGGGCCAGTGCGGGCGGCTGCCGCGTACGCCCGGCCGGGTGCGGCGGGCGGCGTAGTGCGGCAAGGGCAAAGGCACGTCACGCGCCAGGCGCTCTACCAGGATGTATTCGCTGGCCGAGAGCTGGTTGAAGTCAGCCTGCCGCAGGCGCTGCAGGTCGCTGGCCGTCATGGCGGCATCGAACTCGATCTTGTCTTCTTCGCGCGCAGGCGGCGCATTGCGTGCAGCGCGTACCGGAGCCAATGCCTCGCTCACGCGCGGGCGGCGTTTGACGGGCTCGGCCTTGGACTCTGCGCTGGGCAGCATCTGTGCCAGCAGCTTCTGGGCCACGTCAGGGTTCTTGAAGTAGGCATCGAACAGCTCGCGAAAGACCAGCCGGTCCTGCTCGCGGCTGACCAGCACGGCCTCCAGCGCAGCGCTGAAATCCTCTCGCTGCAGGCCCACGAGCATCACCGCCTGCTGGGCCAACGCCATGCGGGCAGCGTCCACCCGCACACCGGCGCGACGCAGGGTGCGGCCAAAGCCGCTCAGGTTGTCGGCGAGCTTGCCGGTGCGGGCATCGCCGAGCTGGGAGAGCACCGCGCCCTCAGCCATGGGACGGCTCTCATGCATCGGTGTCGGCGGGCTGCAGCAGCTGCACCGCCATGTCGCGCGTGAGCGCCGCCACGTCCTCACGCTGCTTGAACAAGATGCCCGCCGTGTCGGACACCACCTCCGGGTCCACCACGATGGTGTCGAGCGCGACCAGGGCCTTGGCCCATTCCACGCTTTCGGCAATGCCCGGCGCGCGCTGGAAGGCATTGGCAAACGGCTGGCTGCGCAGGCGGCCCACAAACTCGGCCACCTGCTGCGCCAGCGCCGCGCTGGCGCCCGGCACCTGCGCGCGCACGATGGCCAGCTCGCGCTCACGCTCGGGGTAGTCCAGCCAGTGGTACAGGCAGCGGCGCTTGACAGCGTCGTGCAGGTCGCGCGTGCGGTTGCTGGTGAGGATGGTGACGGGCGTGGCGCTGGCGCGCACCGTGCCGATCTCGGGGATGCTCACCTGGTACTCGCCCAGGTACTCCAGCAGGAAGGCCTCGAAGGGCTCGTCGGCGCGGTCCACCTCGTCGATCAGCAGCACGGCGCCGGGCGCAGGCGCCTGCAGGGCCTGCAGCAGGGGGCGGCGGATGAGGTAACGGTCCTGGTACACCTCCCGCTCCACCTGCGCCATGTCGGCACTGCCCTGTCCCTCCGCAGCCCGCATGTGCAAGAGCTGGGCGGCGTAGTTCCATTCGTACAGCGCCTCGCGCTGCTCCAGGCCGTCGTAGCACTGCAGGCGGATCAGGCTGCGCGAGAGCACTTCAGACAGCGCCTTGGCCAGCGCCGTCTTGCCCACGCCGGGTTCGCCCTCCAGCAGCAGCGGGCGCTGCAGCCTGAGCGCCAGGAACACCGCAGTGGCCAGCCGCCGGTCGGCAAAGTAACCCACGCTTTGCAGCGCCTGCACCAGGGCATCGACGGTGGTTGGCAAACTCATTGCTACTCTTTTAATAGCTCCTTGCGCATGATGGACGCGCGCAGGAGGCCGATTTGGCTACAAATCGTTGTTGTCGGCACTGTGCCCGGGCTCTGGCAGGTGCTGTCCGCACAGCTGGCATGCCCCGCACCGCAGGTCGCAGATCGGGTCACGCCCTGGTGGTGGGCACACCCGGCCTGCGGTGCGGCGCGCCTCGCTCAGCCAAGCATCTTCTGCACCGCCCGCTGCGTCTGCACGCTGATCAGGTTGGCGCGGTAGGCAGCGCTGGCGTGGATGTCGCTGTTCAGCTCGCTGGCGTCGATCTTCACTGCTGCGGCCGCTGCAGGCGTGAAGCTCTGGCTCAGCGCCGCCTCCAGCCCTGCATGGCGGAACACACTGGTCGCCGCGCCGGTGATGGCCACGCGCACGCCGCTGCCCGTCTGCGCCACAAACACTCCCACCAGCGAGAAGCGCGACGCGGGCTGCTTGAACTTCATGTACGCCGCGCGCTGGGGGATGGGGAAGCGGATGGCAGTGATGATCTCGCCCTCCTCCAGCGCCGTGGTGTACATGCCCACAAAGAAGTCGTCGGCTGCGATCTCGCGTTTGTTGGTAATGACCGTAGCGCCCAGGCCCAGCACGGCGCTGGGGTAGCAGGCGGCGGGGTCGTTGTTGGCCACCGAGCCACCCAGCGTGCCGCGTGCGCGCACCTGCCGGTCGCCAATGTGCGCGGCCAGATCGGCCAGTGCGGGGATGGCGGCCTTCACGTCCGCGCTGTTCGCCACATCCATGTGGCGTGTCATCGCGCCGATGACGAGCGCGTTGCCCTCGCGGCGAACGCCCGCGAGTTCGGTCACACCATTCAGGTCCACGATCTTCTCGGGGTTGGCCAGGCGCAGGCGCATGGACGGCAACAGGCTTTGCCCGCCCGCCAGCAGCTTGCCGCCCTGGGCGATGTGTTGCGCAGCTGCGGCGACGGAGGTAGGCGCTTCAAAGGTAAATGCGTACATGGTCGAATCTCCTTATGCCTTGGCCGACTGGATGGCTTCCCACACGCGGTGCGGCGATGCGGGCATGTCGAAGTCCTTCACACCCAGGGGGCGCAGGGCATCGAGCACGGCGTTGATCACCGCCGGGGGCGAGCCAATGGCCCCGGCCTCGCCGCAGCCTTTGGTGCCCAGCGGGTTGTGCGTGCAAGGGGTGCACACATGGCCGAGCTTGAACTCGGGGAAGTCATCCGCGCGCGGCATGGCGTAGTCCATGAAGCTGCCGGTGAGCAGCTGACCTGTCTCACGGTCGTACACGCAGTTCTCCAGCAGCGCCTGGCCGATGCCCTGGACCAGGCCGCCATGCACCTGGCCTTCCACGATCATGGGGTTGATGATGGTGCCGAAGTCGTCCACAGCGGTGAACTTGTCCACCCGCGTGGCGCCCGTGGCGGGGTCCACCTCCACCTCGCAGATGTAGGTGCCTGCGGGGAAGGTGAAGTTGGTCGGGTCGTAGAACGCGGTTTCGTTCAGGCCTGGCTCCAGCTCGTCCAGCGGGTAGTTGTGCGGCACATAGGCCGTGAGCGCCACCTGGCCGAACGGGATCTTCTTGTCCGTGCCGCGCACGGTGAACTCGCCGCCGCTGAAGTCGATGTCGGCGTCGCTCGCCTCCATCAAATGCGCCGCGATCTTCTTGGCCTTGGCCTCGATTTTGTCCAGCGCCTTCATGATGGCCGCGCCGCCCACGCTGATGGAGCGCGAACCGTAGGTGCCCATGCCAAACGGAACGCGGCCCGTGTCGCCGTGCACGATGTCCACGTTCTCCACCGGGATGCCCAGGCGCGCGGCCACCACCTGCGCAAAGGTCGTCTCATGCCCCTGGCCGTGGCTGTGCGAGCCGGTGAACACCGTCACGCTGCCCGTGGGGTGCACGCGCACCTCGCCGCATTCAAACAGCCCGGCGCGTGCGCCCAGGGCGCCTGCGATGTTGGACGGCGCAATACCGCAGGCCTCGATGTAGCTGCTGTAGCCGATGCCACGCTTGAAGCCCTTGGCCTCGCTGGCCGCCTTGCGCGCCGCAAACCCGGCCACGTCGGCCAGCTGCTGCGCCTGCGTCATGCACGCGTGGTAGTCGCCAATGTCGTACTGCAGCGCCACCGGCGTCTGGTACGGAAAGCTGGTGATGAAGTTGCGCTTGCGGATCTCGTCCTGGCCCAGGCCCAGCTCCCACGCGCAGCGGGTAACCAGGCGCTCCAGCAGGTAGGTGGCCTCGGGCCGGCCCGCGCCCCGGTAGGCATCCACCGGCGCGGTGTTGGTGAACCACGAATCCACCTCGACATAGACCTGCGGCGTGGTGTACTGACCCGCCAGCAGCGTGGCGTACAGGATGGTGGGCACGGCGCTGGCGAAGGTGCTGAGGTAGGCGCCCAGGTTGGCGTGGGTGTGCACCCGCATGGCCAGGAACTTGCCGTCCTTGTCCAGGGCCATTTCGGCGTGGCTGATGTGGTCGCGGCCATGCGCATCGCTCAGGAAAGACTCGCTGCGGTCCGCCACCCACTTGATGTTGCGGTTGAGCTTTTTGGCGGCCCAGGTCAGGCACACATCCTCGGCATACAGATAGATCTTGGAGCCGAAGCCGCCGCCCACATCGGGCGCAATCACGCGCACCTTGTGCTCGGGCAGACCCATCACAAACGCCGTCATCAGCAGGCGCTCGACGTGCGGGTTCTGGTTGCTCACGTACAGCGTGTACTCGTCACTCGCGCGGTTGTAGCTGCCGATGGCGGCGCGTGGCTCCATGGCGTTGGGAATGAGCCGGTTGTTGATCAAATCAAGCTGGGTGACATGGGCCGCGCCCGCAAACGCGGCGTCCACCGCGCCCTTGTCGCCAATGGCCCATTTGAAGCAGTGGTTGTCGGGGGCAATGTCGTGCAGCGCCGCACCTGGCACGGCACCTGCGGCCGCATCGGCCACGTTGACCACGGCGGGCAGCACGTCGTAGTCCACTTCCACCAGCTCGGCCGCATCGCGCGCCTGCTGCAGCGTCTGGGCCACAACCATGGCCACGTGGTCGCCCACATAGCGCACCTTGCCTTGCGCCAGGATGGGGTGCGGCGGCTCCTTCATGGGCTCGCCATTGGTGCTGGTGATGAGCCAGCCGCAAGGCAGGCCGTTGATGTTGTCGGCGGCCACGTCCGCGCCCACAAACACACCCAGCACGCCCGGTGCCGCCTTGGCGGCGCTGGTGTTGATGCTGTTGATCTTGGCGTGCGCGTGCGGCGAACGCACAAACACCGCATGGCTTTGCGCGGCCAGCACCACGTCGTCGGTGTACTGGCCCGCGCCGGTGAGGAAGCGGTAGTCCTCCTTGCGCTTGAGCGATTCGCCAATGTGCGGCAGCTTGGAAAAGTCGGATGCACCCATGGTCGTTCTCCTTTTTCCTGGTTAGGCCGATGCCATGGCCTTCTGGCCAACCTGCACTGCGCGCACGATGTTCTGGTAGCCCGTGCAGCGGCAGATGTTGCCTTCGAGCAGCTCGCGGATCTCGGCTTCGCTCGCACCGGGGTGGTTCTTGCACAGGTCCACCGCGCTCATCACCATGCCGGGCGTACAGAAGCCGCACTGCAGGCCATGGCACTCCTTGAACGCGGCCTGCATGGGGTGCATGGTGCCGTCGGCAGCGGCCATGCCTTCGATGGTGGTCACCTCGGCCCCCTGGGCCTGCACGGCCAGCATGGCGCAGGATTTGACGGCGCGGCCGTTCACGTGGACGGTGCAGGCGCCACACTGGCTGGTGTCGCAGCCTACATGGGTGCCGGTGAGCGCCAGGTGCTCTCGCAGCGCATGGACAAGCAGGGTGTTGGGGGGGACGTCAACACTGGCAGCGCGCCCGTTGACCGTGAACTGGACTTGCATCTGGCTGTCTCCTGAATAGGTTGTAGCTGGACTGACCTCGCGCATCTTCTGCCGCCCCCCACCACCCATCCCTAGGGACAACCCTAGATTTCCGGGGGCCCTCGCCGGATATTCTCAAAATGAAACATGTTGCAGCGCACACCGGCGCATCATGCGCAGCTCAAGGATCCGGATCACCATGCTGCCCTCCGCCCCCACCTCCACCGCCCACCGCCACGCGCTGATTGCGCAGGCCCGCCAGACCCTGCTGGCGGAGGGTGCAGCGCCCCTGCGCGCAGAGGTGGAGCCCTGGATCGCGCGGTCGTGGCAGCGCTGCCTGGCGCAGGGTATGGACCCCACGCAACGTGTGGTGTTCGAGGCCGTGAGCGCCCCGGCGCTGCGCCACAGCCTGGAGCAGAACCAGGCCCTGCTGCGCGCGGCCCGCCCCGTGCTGGAGCAGCTCACGCGCGCCATTGCGGGCATGCGCTACTTCGCCATCCTGACGGACGCCCGGGGCACCGTGGTCGAGGTGCAAGGCCATTGCGACCCCAACGACCCGCGCGCCAGCAGCATCGGCCGCGTGGGCATTGATCTCTCGGAAGCCGCCGTGGGCACCACGGCCATCGGTGCGGCGCTGGCCGAGCTGCAGCCCGTGTGGCTGCACCGGGGCGAGCATTTTCTGGACGACAACGGCAGCTACAGCTGCGCGGGCGCACCGCTGTTCGACCCCGAAGGCCGGTGCATGGGCATGCTGGACTTGACCGGCATCGATGTGCCCGAGCGGCCGGAGCTGCGCCACCTGGTGGCGCGCTCGGCCCGCGCCATGGAAGACGCCCTGCTGCTGCAGCGCCCCCATGCGCTGCTGCTGCGCATGAACTGGCCCGGCTGCATGCTGGGCAGCGAAGGCGACGGCCTGCTCGCACTCGACGCCGATGGCTGCGTGGTGGGCGCCAACAGCATGGCCCACCAGCTGGTGCCCCAGCCCTTGCGCGCGCCCGGTGCCACCACCCACTGCAGCGACCTGCTGGCCATGCCCTGGACCATGTTGTTTGACGCGGCCCGGCGCCACCCCGCGCAGCCGCTGGATTTGCCCCTGTGGTCAGGCCTGCGCCTGCAGGCCCTGGCCCAGTGGCCCGCGCACGCCCACCGCAGCAGCGCCACCAGCACCGTCAGCCCCTTCAGTCCCACCGGGGCCGCGCCCCTGGTTTCTGCCCCCCCGCCAGTGGCCGCGCCGCTGCGCGAGGCCGAGACCGCCCTGATCCGCCAGGCCGTGCTGGACGCCCGGGGCAACGTGGCCGAGGCCGCACGCGCACTGGGCATCAGCCGCGCCACGGTGTACCGCAAGCTGGGCACGCCCAAGGGGTCGTGAACGGCGCCGCGCCAGCCCACCTTGCCCGCACGCTGTCGATCAGAGTCAAAATCTTGATGAAAAAAGGCCTCTGCGCGCGACCATATTGCCTGTTAAGCTATCAAATATATAGCTCAATCATCCCGCAAAACAACGCCGCTTAGAGCTCTGCCAGTGCCAGCACTACGGCGTTTTCCTCCACGACCAGCACCACGGCGCTGCCCGCGCGCAGCCCGCTGTGGGGCGCAGCAAAACCCACCACGTGCAGGCCCGCCGCCAGCTCGGCCGACACCTCGTCGCCCGACTCACCCCGCACCACGCGCGTGGCCCGGCCGGGCAGCCGCAGGGTGCCAGCGGGCGCCGCAGTGGCGGGGGCAGGTGCCGCGCGCCCACCACGCTCCACCCGCACCGCCGTGGCCTTGCACAGCGCCAGCACGGCCAGCCCCGGCTGCAGGCCCAGCAGCTCGGCGCTCTCGCGGGTGATGCGTGCGGCCAGCGCCCCGGCGCCTGCCACGTCGCCCACAGCTCCCGCTCCCTCCAGCCGCAGGTGCGCACACACGATCTGCCCCTGCACCGTGAGCCGGTCCACCACACAGGGCAGCTGGTTGCGCATGCTGGTGCGCACCGCCAGCCGCGCCAGTGCCGGGCCCGCGTGGGGTGTGGCCTGCCAGCGCGCCAACACAGCGCCGCGCGCCTGCGCCATTGCATCGGCGGCGGCCAGCAGCTGGTGGCCCGCCTGGGTCAGCTGCGCGCCGCCACCGCCCGCCCCGCCCACAGCCCGGGCCACCAGCGGTGTGCCCGCGAGGTTGGTGAGTGTGTCCACCGCCTGCCACGCGGCCTTGTAGCTCACGCCCACTGCGCGGGCGGCCTGCGAGATGGAGCCGCAGGCGCCAATCTGGCGCAGGATGTCGATGCGTTTGTCGGTCAGCGCATGGCCCAGCGCGTCGGTGAGGGAGAGTGAAGCAGGCATGGGCTGATGATGCCTCACAGGGCCCGCCACACAGGCTCTTCAGCCCGCCTTGCGGCGCAGCCCCTTGACCGGCTTCGCCAACTTTTGCTGACGCGCCAGCGCGCCATCCGCCGCCGCCTTCAGCAGCCGCTGGAAGGACGGGCATTGCGCATGGCTTTCGGCCGGGCAGGCCGCTGCATGACGCAGGCCGTTGCTCATGGCCTTGAGGCGCTTGACCATGGCATCCAGCTCGTCGGCCTTGGCCGAGAGCAGTTGCCGGTCGATGTGGGGCTCGCCACCAGGCAGGAACATGGAGCGGATCTCGTCCAGCGAGAACCCCGCCGACTGCCCCAGCGCAATCAGCGCCAGCTGGTCCAGCACGCCGGGCGCAAACCGGCGCCGCTCACCCGGCGGGGCCACCGAGTGCACCAGGCCCTTTTCTTCATAGTACCGCAGCGTCGATGCCCGCAGGCCCGAGCGTTTGGCAACTTCTGCAATGTCCATAAAAAAACCTCCAGCAAGCCCTTGACCTCAAGTTGACTTGAACTTCTACAGTCCATTCAACCGTGAATTCAACCCGTTTTCACGTCCACCGTCCAAGGAGTTTTTTATGGCTTTTCAATGGCAAGACCTTCCGCTCGCCCTGCTGATCGGCATCGGCGCCACCGCCGTCATGGACGCCTGGCTGGTGCTGCTCCAGCGCCTGGGCGTGCCCACGCTCAACTTCGCGTTCATCGGCCGCTGGGTGGGCCACCTGCTGCGCGGCCAGTTCGCCCACGCGGCCATCGCCAAGGCGGCGCCCATCCGGGGTGAGACAGCCTGGGGCTGGCTCACGCACTACGCCGTGGGCGTGGGTTTTGCCATGGTGCTGATGGCCATCCAGGGCACGGACTGGGTGCGCAGCCCCACCCTGCTGCCCGCATTGGCCCTGGGCATTGGCACCGTGGCCGCGCCGCTTTTGGTGATGCAACCGGCCATGGGCGCGGGCTTTGCCGCATCGCGTACGCCCACGCCGCTCAGGAACTGCCTGCGCAGCCTGGCCAACCACACCGTTTTTGGCTTCGGCCTGTACCTGTCCGCGCTGGCCATCGGCCTGGTTTCACGATGACCGCCTCCCGCGCCCTCTCCCCAGAAACCACCCAAGGAAACCACACCATGCAACACATCGCCATCATCTATCACAGCGCCCACGGCCACACCGCCCACATCGCGCAGCAGGTCTGCCAGGGCGCCCAAGGGTTACCCGACATACACGCCGAGCTGGTCCGGGCCGAAGACCTGGCCCACACCCCCGACGCCCTGCTGCGCTACGGCGGCGTGATCCTCGGCTCGCCCACCTACCTGGGCGGGGTTTCCGGCCCGTTCAAGGCCTTCATGGACGCCACCGGCCGCCTGTGGAAAACGCAGCAGCTCAAGAACCGGCTCGCAGCAGGCTTCACCGTGTCGTCGCTGCCTGCGGGCGACAAGCAGTCCACGCTGCTGTCGATGTTTGTGTTTGCCATGCAGCACGGCATGGTGTGGGTGGGCAACCCCATCCTGCCCGAGCAGCATGCCGGTGTACCGTACGACGAGGCCGCCAACCGGCTGGGCTCGTGGTCGGGCCTGATGGCGCAGGAAGGCCACGGGTCCCCCGCCGATGCCTTTGCCCCAGGGGATGTGAAGACGGCCCGGATGTTTGGCCGGCATTTTGCGCAGACCCTGCAGCGCCTGGATACCGTTGCTGGGCCACAGCCCCGTGAGGAGATCGCCGCATGATCCCCGCCCGCTATGGCCCCGCGCTGTTCAGCCTGATCCTGTCGGGCACCATGTCGCTGCTGGTGTCGGGCATCGCCACCTACCGCACGCTGCCGCCGCACCAGGGCTTTGTGGGCCCGTGGATGAGCGCCTGGCTGACCGCGTGGCTGCTGGCGTTCCCGGCCGTGATGCTGGCGGCCCCGCTGGCCCGCCGGGCCGTGGCCCGGCTCACCACACCCGGCGCCACGCGGCCGCACCGCCGCTGAAATACGGCAGCAGCCTCGGCCTGGGGCTCGCAGCAAAAACCGCGTTTCGCAGCGCCCCAAAAGCGGCTACGCTGCGGGCCATGAACACCCCCACGCTCCCGCCACGCACCGTGCGCCTGCGCCTGCGCATGTGGCTGCTGGGCCTGTCGCTGCTGACGACCCTGCCGCTGCTGGTGTTTGCACTGTCGGTGGTGTGGGAGTTCAAGGAGTTCCAGCAGCGCACCCTGGTGGAGCAGCTGGAACGCCGCAGTGACGAGCTGGCCCACACCGTGGCCGAAAAGCTGCACAGCACCCTGGGCACCCTCAATGCGCTGGCCGAATCCGATGCCGCCCTGGCGCTGGACGCGCCCGGCCTCTACCTCCACGCCAAGCGTGTTGTTGCCCGCGACCCCGACATCCGCGCGATCACCCTGGTCACCCAGGACCGTATCCTTTTCCTGACGGCTGCCCCGTTTGGACGCACCGACCTGCCCGTGAGCGCCGCCAGCCACGTTGCCACCGCGTTGCGTACCCAGAGTCCGAATGTGTCCGGGCCATTTTTATCCCCGGTGAGCCCCATCCAGGTGGTCGCACTCACCGTGCCGCTGGCGCGCGAGGGCGAGGCCACCTATGCGCTGCGCGGCATCCTGGCTGTGGACTCGCTCAACAGCCTGGTGGCCGCTGAACGCCTGCCCGCAGGCTGGATTGCGGGCATCGCCGACGCCGAAGGCACCGTGGTGGCACGCAGCCACGATGCGGCGCGGTATGTGGGCAAACCGGCCAGCGCATCGTTCCGGCAAGGCATCCTCTCCGCCGGACAACCCGCCCCGTTCCTGGGCGCCACGCTGGAAGGCACGCCCACCATGAACCTGGTGCGGCCCGTGTTCGGCTTTGACTGGTACCTGGGCGTGGCAGTGCCGCAGACCATCCTGCACGGCCCCCTGACGGACATGCTGTGGCACATGGCGGGCCTGGGCCTGCTGTGGATGGCGCTGTCGGTAGTCACCGCCATGGCGTTTTCGCGCTACCTGCTGCGCCAGATGAAGGCCGTGGCCCACGCCGTGGACGGGTCTGCCGATCCACGCAGCAGGCCCGTGACCCTGCGGGTGTCCGAGCTGGCGGCCATTGCCGAGCAGTTTGATGCCACCCGGCGCAGCGAGGCGGCCATGCGCGGCGACCGCGACGTGGCCGTGAGCGCGCGCGAACAGGTGCAGGATTTGTACGACCACGCGCCCTGCGGCTACCACTCGCTCGACCATGAAGGCCGCGTGTTGCGCATGAACCAGACCGAGCTGCAATGGCTGGGCCTGCCGCTGGCACTGGTGCAGGGCCGGGCCTATTCCGACTTTCTGACACCGGCCAGCCAGCAGATCTTCCAGGACCGCTTTCCCCAGTTCATGCACGAAGGCCACATCAAGGACCTGGAGATGGAACTGCTGACCGCGTCCGGCGAGGCCATGCCCATCCTGATCAGCGCCACCGCCATCCACGATGCCCAGGGCCGCTTTGTGGCCAGCCGCTCCACCGTGTTCGACCATACCGAGAAGAAGCGTGTGCAGGCCCAGCTGGAGCGCATGGCGCGCAGCGATGCACTGACCGGCCTGAGCAACCGGCGTGACTTCTACGACAAGGCCGAACACGAAATCGCCCGCAACCGCCGCAGCATGCAGGTGTTCTGCGTGCTGATGCTGGACGTGGACTTTTTCAAGAAGATCAACGACGAGTACGGCCATGCCGGGGGCGACGATGTGCTGGTGCAGCTGGCGCAGTTGCTGGTGGCCCAGTTGCGCAGTGTGGACCTGCCCGCCCGCATCGGCGGCGAAGAGTTTGCCGTGCTCATGCCCACCACCCCGCTGGCCGAAGCGGTGACCGCCGCCGAGCGCCTGCGCCTGGCCCTGCAGACCACCCCAGTGGCTCTGCGCGATGGGCGCGCCGTGCATGTCACGGCTTCCATCGGGCTGGCGCAATGGGGCCCGGGCGATGCCGATATCGAGGCCACCCTCAAGCGGGCCGATGCGGCGCTCTACCGGGCCAAGGCCCAAGGACGCAACCAGGTGTGCACCGAAGACTGACGTCCATCAGGCAGCCTGCTGCACGGCGGCCCGGCGGTGCCACCGACAAGGTCTCCGCCCCTGCGCCCCTGGCTCCCATCCCCCAACAAGCCATCGCGGACAGGCCACCAGCAGGGTGTCTATACTCGCTATTCCAAATATGAATAACGACTCCCTCGCATCCACCACCATGCTCCAGCACCTCGCCCCCGCGCTTCGCGCCATCGTTGGCTGGTTCGGTCTCACCCTGGCCTCCATACAGGCGGCGCAGGCCGACACCGTCTCTGTTGCAGTGGCCGCCAACTTCACGGCCCCCATGCAGAAGATTGCTGCAGCTTTCCAGGCCGACACGGGCCACAAGGCCGAGCTGTCGTTTGGCGCCACCGGCAAGTTCTACGCGCAGATCAGCAACGGCGCACCGTTCCAGATCCTGCTGTCGGCCGACGACACCACCCCCGCCCGGTTGGAGAAGGAAGGCAAGGCCGTGGCCAACGCGCGCTTTACCTATGCCATTGGCACGCTGGTACTGTGGAGCGCCCAGCCCGGCTATGTGGACGCCCAGGGCAGCGTGCTCAAAACCGGCGACTTCAAGCACCTGGCCATTGCCAACCCCAAGATCGCGCCCTATGGCATGGCAGCCATGCAGGCCATGGACAAGCTGGGCGTGACCGCACGGCTGCAGCCGCGTTTGGTACAGGGCGAGAACATTGCACAGACCCACCAGTTTGTGGCCACCGGCAATGCGCAACTTGGGTTCGTGGCGTTGTCGCAGGTGATGGCCGACGGCAAGATTACGAACGGCTCGGCCTGGCAGGTGCCCGCTGGCCTGCACGAGCCCATCCGCCAGGATGCCGCCCTGCTTTTGCCCGGCAAGGACAGCGCAGCGGCGGCAGCATTGCTCAGCTATCTGCGTGGCGACAAGGCCAGGGCCATCATCCGGTCGCACGGCTACAGTTTCTGACCCCCTGCGGCCCACACACTCCTCCATCCCCTGCCATGCCCTTCTCCAGCGCTGACCTGGCGGCCATTGGCCTCACGCTGCGGCTGGCAGGCACCACCATGGTGCTGCTGCTGGTGCTGTGCACGCCGCTGGCCTGGTGGCTGGCGCACACGCGGTCGCGCTGGCGCGGCCCGGTGTCGGCGGTGGTGGCGCTGCCCCTGGTACTGCCCCCCACGGTGATCGGTTTCTATCTGCTGATCACCCTGGGGCCCCAAGGCCCTATCGGGCAATTCACCCAAAGCCTGGGGCTGGGCACGCTGCCCTTCACCTTCTGGGGCCTGGTGGTGGGCTCGCTCATCTATTCGCTGCCGTTTGCGGTGCAACCGCTGCAGCACGCGTTCGAGGCCATCGGCAGTCGGCCGATGGAGGCCGCTGCCACCCTGGGAGCGGGCCCACTGGACAGGTTCTTCACCGTGGCGCTGCCGCTGGCCCGGCCGGGTTTTGTCCATGCCGCAATCCTGAGCTTTGCGCACACGGTGGGCGAGTTCGGCGTGGTGCTCATGCTGGGCGGCAACATCCCTGGCGTGACGCGTGTGGTGTCAGTGCAGATTTACGACCACGTGGAGGCGCTGGAGTATGCCCAGGCGCACTGGCTGGCAGGGGGCATGGTGGTGTTCTCGTTCCTGGTGCTGCTGGGCCTGAACCTCACGCGGCGCCGCGCCCCCCTGGTGTCGTGAGGCAATGATGGAAACCACACCGCCCCTGCCCTCCATCGACGCCCGCCTGCACCTGGTGCGCCCAGGCTTCACGCTGGATGTGGACCTGCACCTGCCCGGACGCGGTGTGACGGCGCTGTACGGCCCCTCGGGCTGCGGCAAGACCACCTGCCTGCGTGGCATCGCGGGCTTGACCCGCAACCATCCGAACCCGAGCCTGGCCCGCGCCCGGCCCGGCCGCGTGGTGGTGAACGGCGAGGTCTGGCAGGACGACGCCGCCCACCTCTGGCGCGCCACCCACGAGCGCGCGCTGGGCTATGTGTTTCAGGAGGCCAGCCTGTTCGACCACCTGAACGTGCGCGGCAACATCACCTATGGCCTGCAGCGCACGCCGCCCGCGCGGCGCCAGGTGGCGCTGGAGCAGGCCGTTGAACTGCTGGGCATTGGCCACCTGATGGAGCGCAAGCCCCAGGCCCTGTCGGGCGGCGAGCGCCAGCGTGTCGCCATTGCGCGCGCGCTGGCCACCAGCCCGCGCCTGCTGCTCATGGACGAGCCCCTGGCCGCGCTGGACGCACAGCGCAAGGCCGAGGTCCTGCCCTATCTGGAGACTCTGCACCGCGCGCTCGACATCCCCGTGCTGTACGTGAGCCACGCCATCGACGAGGTCGCACGGCTGGCGAGCCACATGGTGCTGCTGCGCGAAGGCCGCGTGCTGGCCCAGGGCCCCACGGGCGAGCTGATCACCCGCCTGGACCTGCCCCTGGCCCATGGCGATGCAGCCGCCACGGTGATTGACAGCACCGTGCAGCAGCATGATGCACACGACCACATCACCACCGTGGCGTTCAGCGGCGGGCAGTTACTGCTGGTCAGCCCCACGGCGCACGCGCCGGGCGAGGCATTGCGCCTGCGGGTGCAGGCGCGCGACGTGAGCCTGGCACTGGCCGCGCCCGAAGACAGCAGCATCCTCAACATCCTGCCCGCCACCGTGGTGGCCCTGGCCGAAGACAGCCCGGGCCAGTGCATGGTGGCGCTGGACGCCGGGGCCACGCGGCTGCTGGCACGGGTCACCCAGCGGTCGGCCCAGGCGCTGGCGCTGGCGCCGGGCCGGGCTGTTTTTGCACAGATCAAGGGCATTGCCATCGTGAACTGACACCGCTCAAAGCCAGGCCGCACCGACCGTATGATGGCCCGCAGACACACAACACAAAAGGGGAGGACAGGGTGGCCATGGCGTGGACAAAACGATGCAGACGATCACTGACCGGTACGCACGCGCGACTCCATGAAGGCTTGCACACCAAGCCGGGCGGGGTCTGAGCCATGGCAGCCCTCAAAACCCTGGTCCTGGGCGGCTACGGCAACTTTGGCGCACGCATCTGCCGCGCGCTGGCGGGCGACCCGGCCACCCACCACGGCATCGAACTGCTGGTGGCAGGCCGTGATGCCACCCGCGCCCAGGCCCTGGCGCACACGCTGGACCACGGCGCGCAAGGCATCGCGCTGGACCACCAGGCACCCGGCCTGGCCAACCGGCTGCGCGCGCTGGGCGTGGGCCTGGTGATCCACACGGCAGGCCCCTTCCAGGCACAGGCCTACGGCGTGGCCCAGGCCGCTGCCGAGGCAGGCGCGCACTACATTGACCTGGCCGACGGGCGCCGGTTTGTGTGCGACTTTCCGGCAGCGCTGCAGGCCCCCTTTGCGGCGGCCGGGCGCACCGCCGTCACCGGGGCCAGCACCGTGCCCGCATTGTCGTCGGCTGTCATCGACCACCTGTGCGCAGGCTGGCAGCACATCGACAGCATCGACATCTGCATCGCCCCCGCACAGCGCGCGCCGCGCGGCGAGGCCACGCTGGCCGCCGTGCTGAGCTATTGCGGGCTGCCGATCCCCGTGTGGGAAGGTGGCCGCTGGCAGCCCCGGCGAGGCTGGGCCGCGCCCACGCCGGTGCGGTTCCACCGCCTGCGGCCACGCCTGGGGGCAGTGTGCGACATCCCGGACCTGGAGATTTTCCCGGCCCACTACCGGGTGCGCGACCGTGTCCTGTTCCGCGCCGCGCTGGAAGTGGGCATCGCGCAGCGCAGCTTTGCCACCCTGGCCGCCCTGCGCCACTGGGGGCTGCTGCCCCACCCCGAAAAGCTGGCGGGGCTGCTGCACCGCAGCGGCGGCGTGCTCGACGCCCTGGGCACCCCGCTGGGCGGCATGGTGGTGCGGGTGGCAGGTGCCGACGCCCAGGGCCAGCCGCGTCAACGCGCGTGGCACATTGCGGCCGACAACGACCACGGCCCCGAGATCCCCTGCATGGCCGCCATCCTGCTGGCCCGGCAACTGGCCGCCGGGCAGGCCCTGCCCACTGGCGCACACACCAGCACCGGCCTGCTGCCGCTGGAGTCTTTTACGCCCGAGTTTGCAAAGTGGAGCATGGTGACAGACACCGTGGAGGAGGCATGACGCCCGCCGCCCATGCGTTGCTGCGCTGGAGCCTCGTCTTCGTGTGGCTGGCCACGGCCCTGGTGAGCGTGGTGGAGCTGAACGGGCAAAGCCGCGCGCTGCTGGTCAGCCTGCCCCCTGCGTGGAGCAGCATTGCAGGATTGGCGCCCTCACTCATCCTGGCGGGAGCCGCCGCCGATGCGGCGCTGGGGGCCTGGATGGCCTGGCGGCCCGGCCGGGCGGCCTACCTCGCAGCCCTGGTGCTGATGGGGATCATGACCCTGCTGGCCAGCGCCATCGACCCGTCCTGGTGGCTGCACCCGCTGGGCCCGCTGACCAAGAACCTGCCCATTGCCGCCATCCTGCTGGTGCTGCTGCAGGACGAACGCGCGAAGTCCCCATGAGCCTGTACCTCACCCTCAAGTGGCTGCACATCGTCTCCAGCGTGCTGCTGGTGGGCACGGGGCTCGGCTCGGCGTTCTACATGTTCTTCACCAACCGCAGCGGCAATGTGCAGGCGCAGGCCGTGGTCACGCGCCTGGTGGTGCGGGCAGACTGGTGGTTCACCACGCCCACGGTGCTCATCCAGCCCGCCACGGGGCTGGCCATGGCGGCCATGGCGGGACTGCCCTGGAGCACGCCGTGGCTGGCTGTGTCGATAGCGCTGTACCTGGTGGCCGGGGCCTGCTGGCTGCCCGTGGTGTGGCTGCAGCTGCGCATGCGCGACATGGCAGCGCAAGCCGCGCAGGGCGACGGCGTGCTGCCCCCGCTGTACTGGCGCTACGCCCGCTGGTGGGAGGCGCTGGGCTACCCCGCCTTTGTGGCCATGGCCGTGGTGTTCTACCTGATGGTGAACAAGCCTGTGCTGGGCTTCTGAACCTATGATGGCCCCATGCTCATCGAAACGCTGGACACGGCCCGCGACCTCGGGCGCCTGAAGGAAATCCTGGGGGTGATGGTGCGCCACGGCTTTGGCGACACCGTGCGCCGCATGGGCCTGGCCGACCGGCTGGAGCGCGCGGGCCAGGCGCTGAACTGGACGCATGCTGCCGACCTGGCCCGCGTGGAGCCGCCCGTGCAGGTGCGGCTGGCGCTGGAAGAACTGGGCCCGGCGTTCGTCAAGTTCGGGCAGATCCTCGCGGGCCGGGCCGATCTGTTCGGCCCCGAGTGGATTGCCGAGTTCGAAAAACTGCACAGCCAGGTGCCCGCCGTGCCCTTCGATGCCCTGCGCCCGCAGCTGCGCGAAGACCTGGGCGCCGAGCCCGAAGAGGTGTTCGCCTGGTTCGACACCACACCGCTGGCTGCGGCCTCCATCGCCCAGGTGCACCGCGCCCGCCTGCATGGCGGCACCGAAGTGGTGGTCAAGATCCGCCGCCCCGGCATTGCCGACACCATCCACGCCGACCTGCGCCTGCTGCAGCGCCTGGCCGCGCTGGCCGAGGCCGAGCTGCCTGCGCTCAAGCCCTACCGGCCGCAGCAGCTGGTGCGCGAATTCGCACGCTCCCTGCGGCGCGAGCTGGACCTGGCGGGCGAATGCCGCCAGGCCGAGCGCATCGCCGCCAACATGGCCGAAGCGCTGCCCCACATCGTGATCCCGCGCGTGCACTGGGCCTACACCCGCGAGCGCATCAACGTGCAGGATTTCATCGACGGCACACCCGGCGGCGCGCTGGCCGCGCTCACGCCCGAGGCGGGTTTCAACCGCCGCGTGCTGGCGCAGCGGGGCGCGCAGGCGGTGATCAAGATGATTGTGGAAGACGGCCTGTTCCACGCCGATCCGCACCCGGGCAACGTGTTCTACCTGCCCGGCAACCGCATTGCCTTCATCGACTTCGGGATGGTGGGGCGGCTGTCGCAGCGGCGGCGCGACGAGCTGCTGCAACTGCTGCTGGGACTGGTAGAGCACCAGCCCCAGGCCGTGGCCGATGTGCTGCTGGACTGGACGGGCGACGCCCAGGGCCTGAACCTGGGCCAGCTCGAAACCGAGGTCGAGGCCTTTGTGGACCAGTACCACGGCGTGCCGCTGGCGCAGCTGAGCCTGGGCCAGATGCTGGCGGACGTGAGCGCCATCCTGCGCGAGCACCGCCTGGGGCTGCCACCCGACCTGGCGCTGCTGATCAAGGCCTTCATCTCGCTCGAAGGCATGGGCCGCAACCTGGACCCGGGCTTTCACATGGCCACCGAAACCCTGCCCGTGCTCCAGCAGGTGGTGCGCCACCGCTACCGCCCTGAGGCGCTGGCCGGGCGCGCCTGGACCGCGCTGCGGCGGGTGCTGGCCACGGCGGAGCAGTTGCCGGACGACATCGGGCGGCTGCTGCGCAATGCGCGGCGTGGGCACCTGCAGGTAGGCATCGAGCTGGCCCACCTCAAGCGCGTGGGTGACCAAATCGACCGCTCGGCCAACCGCTTGGCCATGGCGCTGGTGATTGCGGCGCTGATCATCGGCTCGTCCATCGTGATGACCGTGAAGGGCGGGCCCACGCTGTTCGGGCTGCCCGCGTTTGGTTTTCTGGGCTTCTTTGGCGCCGTGGTGTGTGGGCTGTGGCTGGTGCGGGCCATCTGGCGCAGTTCACACCACCGGGATGACGACTGAGCATGCAGCTGCCGGGTTGCGCCCCTTCGCGCGAGCCCGACCTGCCTTGCTAACGTGACAACCCGCACAGCCCCTGTCGCCTGGAAACTGGCGCGGCGCAAGCCCGTGCCACCGTGGAACCGGCTCCGCAGGGCCACCGGTGGCGTCCCCCTTTGGGGGGATGGCGCGAAGCGACTCAGGGGGATTTACTTTCCAGCGTTGGGGAAGAACAGCTGCTCGCCCCCGATCTTGTAGCCCGCGATGGCCTGCTGGCCAGCGGGCGACACCACCCAGTCCACAAACTTCTGCGCGTCCTGCGCCTTCACATGCGGGTGCTTGGCGGGGTTGACCACCATCACGCCGTACTGATTGAAAAGCCTGGTGTCGCCTTCGACCAGCACGGCCAGGTCGGCGCGGTTCTTGAAGTTGAGCCAGGTACCCCGGTCGGCCAGCACGTAGGCGCCACTCGACGCGGCGATGTTGAGCGCCGGGCCCATGCCGCAGCCGCACTCCTTGTAGCCGCTGCCCTTGGCCGTGTCGGCACCCGCGAGCTTCCAGTAGCGCAGCTCGGCCGCGTGCGTGCCGCTCTTGTCGCCGCGCGAGACAAAGTTGCCGTTGGCCGTGGCCAGCTTCTGCAGCGCGGCCACGATGTCCTTGCCCTTGGTGCCCATCGGGTCGCCCTTGGGGCCGATCAGGATGAAGTCGTTGTACATCACGGGGTAGCGCTTCACGCCCCAGCCGTCGGCCACAAACTTCTCTTCGGCCACCTGGTCGTGCACAAACAGCACATCGGCATCACCCCGGCGCGCCATATCGAGGGCCTGGCCGGTGCCCAGGGCCACCACCTTCACGTCCAGGCCACTGGCCTTCTTGAACTCGGGCATCAGGTGGCCAAACAGGCCCGACTGCTCGGTGGACGTGGTGGACGCCATGGTGATGTTCTGGGCGGATGCTGGGCCATACGCTACAAAAACAGTAGCTATCAGCACATACTGGACGCGCGCAAGAGGCTTAAAAAGCTTGAAGTTTTTCGTCATCGCCATCATCCCAGTTCTCCCTTGACAAACAAACGGGCGGCCTCTGGCAGGGGGCCGTTGAAAAAGTCGTGCACCGGCAGATCGGCCACCAGGCGGCCATGCTCCAGGTAGATCACACGGCTGGCCAGGCGCTTGACCTGGCCCAGGTTGTGGCTGCTGAACACCATGGTCACCGGGTGGGCCGGGCCCGCCGCGCCGTGGCTGGCGGCAAAGTCGGCCATCAGGGCTTCGACCTCGCGCTTGGCATGGGGGTCGAGGCTGGCGGTGGGCTCGTCGAGCAGCAGCACATCGGGCCGCAGCGCCCAGGCGCGGGCCAGCGCCACGCGCTGCTGCTGGCCGCCCGACAAGGTGCGGGCGTTCTGCGCAGCGATGTCGCGCAGGCCCACGCGCTGCAGCGCCGTGAGCGCCTGCAGCCGCGCATCGCGCCAGCACGTGCCGCGCAGCCACAGGCCCAGCGCCACGTTGTTCTGCGCGCTGGTGCGCAGCATGTGCGGGCGCTGGAACAGCATGGCCTGGCGCAAGGTGGCATCGCAGTGCAGGCCGCCTGCCTGGGTGCCCGCCAGGCCATTGAGCACGCGCAGCAAGGTGCTTTTGCCGCTGCCGTTGGCGCCCACCAGCGCCACGCGCTCGCCGGGGGTGATGCGCAGCGTGACCTGCTCCAGCGCGGGCACGCGGCCGTAGCGCACCGTCACCTGCCGCAGGTCGGCCCACGCCGTGCTGGGTGCGCCGCTCATGCCGCCACCCCCACCGCCGTGCCGCTTGCCGAGCCGTCCACCCGCTCGCGCCAGCGGCGCAGCAGCGCAATCAGCACATTGAGCGCCAGCACCACGGCCAGCAGGATGATGCCCAGCGCCAGCGCCAGGGGCAGGTCGCCCTTGCTGGTCTCCAGCGCAATGGCCGTGGTCATCACGCGCGTGAAGCCGTCGATGTTGCCGCCCACGATCATCACCGCGCCCACCTCGGAGATGGCGCGGCCGAACGAGGCCAGCAGCACCGTGAGCAAGGCATAGCGCTCGTCCCAGGCCAGCAGCAGGGCCCGCAGCAGCGGGCCTGCGCCCATGGAGCGCAGCTGCTCGCCGTGCGCGCGCTCGGCGTCTTCCACCACTTGGCGCGTGAGCGCCGTGACCACAGGCAACACCAGGATGGCCTGCGCCAGCACCATGGCCTTGAAGCTGAACAACCAGCCCAGCGACCCGAGCGGCCCGCTGCGCGACAGCACCAGGTACACCACCAGCCCCACCACCACCGAGGGCACAGCCAGCAGGGTGTTGAGCACCGCCAGCGCCGCCCCGCGCCCCGTGAAGCGGGCCACGCCCAACCAGGCGCCCAGCACCAGGCCCATGCCACAGGCCAGCAGACAGGCCGTGGCACTGACAGACAAGGAGCGACCCACGATGGTCCAGAGGACGGGGTCGGAGGAGAGGGTGAGTTGCAGCGCTGTGACCGCGCTTTCGGTGAGAGTGGACATGGGCCAGAGGATCGGTTTGGGCTATCGTAGGCACCCATCCAATATCCAGCGATATGAACGTCCGTGCATAGGGTCCAACTTCACTACACACTCAGCAAGGATGCCGGCAACGCCCTCATCCGCAACCCGCTGCCCGAGCTGCTGCAGGCCGTGGCAGAACATGGCTCCATCTCGGGTGCTGCACGTGCGTTGGACCTTTCGTACCGCCATGTCTGGGGTGCACTCAAGCGCTGGGAGGACCAGCTGGGCGGCGAGCTGATCATCTGGGGCAAGGGCCAGTCGGCCCAGCTCAGCGAGTTCGGCGCCAAGCTGCTGTGGGCTGAGCGCCAGGCCCAGGCCAGGCTGGCGCCGCAGATTGCGGCGCTACACGCCGACCTGGAACGTGCGTTTGCCGTGGCCTTCGACCCCAACGCCCATGTGCTCACCCTGTACGCCAGCCACGACGACGCCCTGGTGGCCCTGCGCACCCATGCCGCGCAGGCCGATACGGGCGCACTGCACCTCGACATCCGCTTCACTGGCAGCGTGGACGCGATCCGCGCGCTGAACGAAGGGCGCTGCACGCTGGCTGGCTTCCACACGGTGGAGCAGGCCGGGGCCGATTCGCTCACCGCACATACCTACCAGCCCCTGCTGCAGCCGGGCCTGCACAAGATCATCGGCTTTGCCCAGCGTACGCAGGGCCTCATCGTGGCGCCAGGCAACCCGCTGGGGCTGCGCAGCCTGCAGGACGTGGCCCGCACCGGCGCGCGCTTCTTGAACCGGCCCCTGGGCACGGGCACGCGGGTGCTGCTGGACGACCTGCTGGCCCAGGCGGGGCTGGATACGCAGGACATCGTCGGCTATGCGCTCAACGAGCCCTCCCACACCGCCATTGCCCAGGCCGTGGCCGCCGGGGCCGCCGATGTGGGCATGGGCATCGAGCTGGCCGCGCGCGCGCGCGGGCTGGACTTTGTGCCGCTGGTGCACGAGCGCTACCACCTGGCCTGCCTGAAAGCCAGCCTGGACCAACCCGCCACGCTTGCCCTGCGCACCCTGCTGCAAACCCCCGAATGGCTGGCGCACATGGCCACCCTGCCCGGCTACACCCCCCTGCGCTGCGGCGAGGTGCTGGCCATGAGCACGGTGCTGCCCTGGTGGCAGTTCAACGGGAAAAAGCGGGCAACGGCATCTAGGAAGAAACCCTAATTGCTCTATTTTTGATAGCTAAAGAACTAGAGCCTGCTGAGGGATAACACCGTCACGCATCCGTCAGCCTGGGCCTACAGTGCTCCGTAGAATCGCGCCGTTGTAAAAGTTTGTCGAGCCACTGCGCCCACCCGCGTGGCGGCCCGGCACATCGTACGCACAGCCTTTTTATTGGAGACACCATGCAGGCTCTATTGAAGTTATCAAGGGGGATCGACTGGCTTAACACCCAGGTCGGCAAGTACGTGGTCTGGCTGATCCTGGCCTCCACCATCATCAGCGGCGTCAATGCCGTGGTGCGCAAAGCGTTCAACATCAGCTCCAACGCCTTCCTGGAAGTGCAGTGGTACCTGTTCGCTGCCTCGTTCCTGCTGGCAGCCGGCTACACGCTGCTGCAGGGCGAGCACGTGAAGGTGGACGTGATCTCCAGCCGCTTCTCCAAGCGCACGCAGATCTGGATCGACGTGTTCGGCTACATCGCCTTCCTCACGCCCATGTGCCTGGCCGTGCTCTGGTATGGCATTCCCTTCTTCACCCGCGCGCTGGCCTCGGGCGAAATGTCGAACAACGCAGGTGGCCTGATCCGCTGGCCTGTGTACCTGATGATGCCGCTGGGCTTTGCGCTGCTGTGGCTGCAGGGCATCTCCGAGTTGATCAAGCGCCTGGGCTTCCTGCAAGGCCTGATCGAAGACCCCACGCTCAAGAAAGTGGAGAAGACGGCCGAGGAAGAGCTCGCCGAATCCATCCGCAACCTGGCTGAAGCCGCCAAGGGCAACGGCAAGAACAAGACCGAGGCCGTCTGAGCGGAGCACACACCATGGAATTCATTGCACACAACCTGGCCCCGATCATGTTCGCGGGGCTCATCGCCTTCCTGCTGGTGGGCTTTCCCGTCGCCTTCAGCCTGGGTGCCTGCGGCCTGTTCTTCGCCTTCATCGGCATTGAACTCAACGTGCTGCCCGAGGCACTGCTACAAGCCGTGCCGCTGCGCATCTTCGGCATCATGCAGAACGACACCCTGCTGGCCATTCCATTCTTCACGCTGATGGGGCTCATACTGGAGCGCAGCGGGATGGCGGAAGACCTGCTGGACACCATCGGTCAGCTGTTCGGCCCCATCCGTGGCGGCCTGGCGCTGGCCGTGATCTTCGTGGGCGCGCTGCTGGCAGCCACCACGGGTGTGGTGGCCGCTTCCGTGATCTCGATGGGCCTGATCTCGCTGCCCATCATGCTGCGATACGGCTACGACCGGCGCCTGGCCGCCGGGGTGATTGCCGCCTCCGGCACCTTGGCGCAGATCATCCCCCCATCGCTGGTGCTGATCATCATTGCCGACCAGATGGGCCGCAGCGTGGGCGACATGTACAAGGGCGCCTTCCTGCCCGGCCTGATGCTCACGGGCTTCTATGCGCTGTACGTCATCCTGCTGGCTATATTCAAGCCCCAGTGGGTTCCCGCCATTCCTCCCGAAGCGCGCACGCTCAAGGGTGACGACGGCAAGAGCGGCGTGCCTTCGCTGCTGGTGCTGACCGGCATCTGCGTGGCAGCCTCGATCTATGTCGCCAAGAACATGCCCGCCCTGCACAGCTGGTGGTCGGGCGAAGCGGTGGACAAGGTCGCTCTGGATGAAACCATTGTGGTCTCCATGTGCTTTGGTGTGGCTCTGGCCTTTGTGGCCGCCAGCATCAACAAGATCACCCGCATGGGCCTGCTCTCCCGCGTGGCCGAGCGCGTGACCTTTGTGCTGATTCCGCCGCTGCTGCTGATCTTCCTGGTGCTGGGCACCATCTTCCTGGGTGTTGCCACCCCCACCGAAGGCGGTGCCATGGGCGCACTGGGCGCAGGCATCATGGCCGTCATCCGTGGCCGCCTGTCCATGTCGCTGCTCAAGCAGGCCGTAACCACCACCACCAAGCTGTCGTGTTTTGTGGTGTTCATCCTGGTGGGTGCCAGCATCTTCGGCCTCACGTTCCAGGGTGTGGACGGCCCGCTGTGGGTGGAGCACCTGCTGACCGGCCTGCCCGGCGGCCAGCTCGGCTTCCTGATCGTCGTGAACATCATGGTGTTCTTCCTGGCGTTCTTCCTGGACTTCTTCGAGCTGTCCTTCATCGTGGTGCCTTTGCTGGCCCCCGTGGCCCACAAGCTGGGCATTGACCTGATCTGGTTCGGCGTGCTGCTGGCCGTGAACATGCAGACCTCGTTCATGCACCCACCGTTCGGCTTTGCGCTGTTCTACCTGCGCAGCGTGGCCCCGGCCAAGGAGTACATGGACAAGGTCACCAAGAAGATGATTGCGCCGGTGACCACGCCACAGATCTACTGGGGCGCCATTCCCTTCCTGTGCATCCAGCTGCTGATGGTGGGCCTGATCATTGCGTTCCCCGGCATCGTCTCCAGCGGTCTCGACAAGGCCGAGGTGTACGACCTGGACAAGGTCCGCATGGAGATGGAAGCTGCCATGCCCGACGCGTCCGCCGAGGCCGCAGACCCCACCGCTGGCATGGAAGGCGCCGCAGCAGCCCCTGGCGGCGAGACTGCAGCGCCCGCCGCAGATGACCCGCTGAAGGCCCTGCAGGACTCGATGGCCAACGAGAAGAAGTGATGTGCAACGGCTGAAGGGGGACGGCCCACCCCTCAGCCCTCACGGCACCCAGAACAAAGCCCCGGCGGATGCCCTCCGCCGGGGCTTTTTTCATGGTCTCCTGCAAGGCACTCCGGGCCAGGGCACACGCGGCGCGGGGCCGCTTGATGGCAGAACACTGGCCAGCGCTGCGCAGCCCCGACAAATGCGACATGCCGAGGGTCGCCAGCGAGGCAAACGGTGCGCCCCTTGAGGGTGGCGCGCACTGACGGGAGAGAAAAGACGTGGCAAGAGGCAAGCCGCCAACGTCGCCAACGCCATCGAGGCTTCCAAAGGCAGCAGGCACGGCACACGCCCCATGCGCCGGAGAGGGCCCCACCCGGATATGCCGCACAAAGCCCCCTGCCCTGGCGCACGGTAGTTTCCGGGATCACCCCGCACAGCAGCCGGTCTGTGGCGTGCGGCCATCCCACCCCGACGCTGCACAGGCATGGGCCCCACACAGGGGAAAACCGCAGGCATAAAAAAACCCGCCAGGCGAACCTGGCGGGTTGATCGTTGGAACCATGCGGCACCGGGCCGCACGGAGTCGCAGCGCTTAGACCTTCTGTGCAGACATGAAGGTGTCGTAGCGGGCTTCGGCAAAGCGGAACCACAGGATCTGGTCGCGCTGGAAGGTACGCATGTCGGCGTAGATCTTCTTCCACTCGGGGCTCTTGGCGTCGTTCTCGGCGAACACTTCCATGGCGGCCTTGAAGGATGCGTCCATCACCGCTTGCGAGAACGGCAGCACCTTGGTCTTGGCAGCCACCAGTTGCTTGAGCGCCGTGGGGTTCAGGGCGTCGTACTTGGCCAGCATGTCGATGTGGGCCACGTTGGTAGCGGCTTCGATGATGGCCTTGTTCTCGGACGACAGACCGTCGAAGGCCTTCTGGTTGACGAAGAAGTCCACTTCAGGACCACCTTCCCACCAGCCGGGGTAGTAGTAGAACGGAGCGACCTTGTTGAAGCCCAGCTTCTGGTCGTCGTAAGGACCCACCCACTCGGCGGCGTCCAGCGTGCCCTTTTCGAGGGCTTGGTAGATTTCGCCGCCGGGGATGCTCTGGGGCACGGCACCCAGCTTCTGCATCACTTCACCCACCAGACCGCCGCCCAGGCGCATCTTCATGCCCTTGAAATCGGCAGGCGACTTGATTTCCTTGCGGTACCAGCCGCCCATCTGCGTGCCGGTGTTGCCGCCAGCGAAGCTGATGGCGTTGTAGTTCGAGTAGAACTCGTTCATCAGCTTGCGGCCGTTGCCATGCAGCATCCAGGCGTTCATCTGGCGGGCATTGAAGCCGAAGGGAATGGCCGAGCCCAGGGCGAATGCGGGGTTCTTGCCGTAGAAGTAGTAAGGCACGGTGTGGCACATCTCCACGGTGCCTTGCTGCACGCCGTCCAGCACGCCGAAGGGAGGCATCAGCTCGCCACCAGCATGCACGGAGATTTCAAACTTGCCACCGGACATGGCCTTGACGGCCTTGGAGAACACATCGGCGCCACCGTAGATGGTGTCCAGCGACTTGGGGAAGCTGGAAGCCAGACGCCAGCGGATGGCAGCCTGGGCGTGGACAGCAGGCGCAGCGCCCGCAGCCAGCACACCGGCGATGCCGGCATGCTTGATGATTGAACGACGATCCATGAGGTTCTCTCCGATATATTGATTGCAAAACTTGGGCTGCACGCGTTGTGCACGGCAAGCCAAGGACTCGATTCAGCCGAGGGCCATTGTAGAAACATGCCCCCCGGGACTTTTGCGGGTTTTCCCGCGAAATCCGGCGTAGGCGGTGCACCTTCAGGCTTCTGCAAGCATCCGCTGAGCGGCGTGCAAAGACGCGCCCTGGCGGCGCGCGGCGCGGCTGCCGGGGCCCATCGCCCGGCCAACGCGCTCAGGCGGCGTTATTGGGTAGAAAACGCGCGGCAATCGATGCGCGGATGCCTGCGGCGTCGAGCCCTTGCAGGGCCAGCAGCTTGGCCGGGTCGCCGTGTTCGATGAACACGTCGGGCAGGCCCAGCTGCAGCACAGGGCGCACGATGCCCATGGTGTTGAGGGCTTCGGTCACGGCACTGCCTGCGCCGCCCTGGATCGCGCCTTCTTCCAGCGTGACCAGCACATCGTGGCGCTCGGCCACGTCGCGCAGCAAGGCCTCGTCGATGGGCTTGGCCCAGCGCATGTTGACCACGGTGGCATCCAGCGACTCCGCCGCTTCCAGCGCGGGGTACAGCAAGGTGCCAAACGACAGGATGGCGATGCGCAGCGCGTTGGCATCGGTGCCCTGGCGCTCGCGGCGAACCTCGCCCTTGCCGAACGGCAGCCCCTCCAGCCCCGCCAGCGGGGCCACACCCGCACCGCTGCCACGCGGGTAGCGCACGGCCACGGGGTGGTTCTGCTCAAAGGCCGTGGTGAGCAGCTGGCGGCATTCGCGCTCATCGGCCGGGCAGGCCATGCCCATGTTGGGGATGCAGCGCACAAACGGGATGTCGTACGCCCCTGCATGGGTGGCGCCGTCGGCACCCACCAGGCCCGCACGGTCGAGCGCAAACACCACGGGCAGGTTCTGCAGGGCCACATCGTGGATCAACTGGTCGTAGGCGCGCTGCAGGAAGGTGGAGTAGATCGCCACCACGGGCTTGACGCCCTCGCAGGCCATGCCCGCGGCAAAGGTCACGGCATGCTGCTCGGCAATGCCCACGTCGTAGTAGCGCTCGGGGAAACGCTTTTCAAACTCGACCATGCCCGAGCCCTCGCGCATGGCAGGCGTGATGCCCACCAGGCGCTGGTCCTGCGCGGCCATGTCGCACAGCCACTGGCCAAACACCTGGGTAAAGGTCTGCTTGGGTGGCGTGGCGGGCTTGGTCAGGCCCACGCTGGGGTCGAACTTGCCAGGGCCATGATAGGCAATGGGGTCGGCCTCGGCCAGCTTGTAGCCCTGGCCTTTTTTAGTGACCACATGCAGGAACTGCGGGCCCTTGAGGCTCTTGATGTTTTCGAGCGTGGGGATCAGCGAATCCAGGTCATGCCCGTCGATGGGGCCGATGTAGTTGAAGCCGAATTTCTCGAACAGGGTGGCGGGCACCACCATGCCCTTGGCCTGCTGCTCGAAACGCTTGGCCAGCTCCAACAGGGGCGGCACGGGCTTGAGCACGGTCTTGCCCACGTTCTTGGCGGCGGCGTAGAACTGGCCGCTCATGAGCTGGGCCAGGTAGCGGTTGAGCGCGCCCACGGGCGGGCTGATGCTCATGTCGTTGTCGTTGAGCACCACCAGCAGGTTGCAGTCGGCCACACCGGCGTTGTTCAGCGCTTCAAACGCCATGCCTGCCGTCATCGCGCCGTCGCCGATGATGGCCACGGCGTGGCGGTTTTCGCCCTTGCGCTTGGCGGCCAGTGCCATGCCCAGGGCCGCCGAGATGCTGGTGCTGGAATGCGCCGTGCCAAAAGTGTCGTAGATGCTTTCGGCGCGCTGCGGGAAGCCCGAGATGCCGCCCAGCTGGCGCAGCGTGTGCATGCGGTCGCGGCGGCCGGTCAGGATCTTGTGCGGGTAGGTCTGGTGGCCCACATCCCACACCAGGCGGTCTTCGGGGGTGTTGAAGACATGGTGCAGGGCCACGGTCAGCTCCACCGTGCCCAGGTTGGAGCTGAGGTGTCCGCCGGTCTGGGAGACGCTGTGCAGCACGAACTCGCGCAGCTCGGCAGCCAGCGCCTTGAGGTCGGCGCGCGCGAGCTGGCGCAGGTCTGCCGGGTCGTTGATGGTCTGCAGCAGGGGGAAGGAGGTCGTGGACATTTACTATTCTTTTAATAGCTACTAACGCATGATGGACAGGCGGTAGAGGCCAATTTTGTTCAAATTCTAGTAAGAGCGGCGCACCACCATGTCGGCCAGCGCAGCCAGGGCCCGGGTGTCCGGCAAGCCACTGCGCGCCAGGGCAGCGTGTGCGTCCTGCAGCAGTTCCTGGGCGTGGGCCTGGGCACGTTCCAGCCCCAGCAAAGAGACATAGGTGGGCTTGTCGGCGGCAGCATCCTTGCCCGCCGTCTTGCCCAGCGTGGCCGAATCGGCCACCACGTCCAGGATGTCATCCACCACCTGGAACGCAAGACCCATGGCCGCGCCGTACTCCGACAGCGCCTGGTAGGCCGCCGGTGCCGCTTGGCCGCACACGGCGCCCATGAGCACACTGCCCTGCAGCAGCGCACCGGTCTTGAGCCGGTGCATCTGGCGCAGCTGGTCTTCGGTCAGCGCCACGCCCACGCTGGCCAGGTCAATCGCCTGGCCGCCCGCCATGCCGGCCGAGCCCGCTGCGCGCGCCAGCAGACGGCACAGCGTGGCCTGCATGGCAACAGGCACGGGGCTGTCGTCGGGGGTGAGCAGCTCGAACGCGAAGGCCTGCAGCGCATCGCCCGCCAGCAGGGCCTGGGCTTCGCCAAACTGCACATGCACCGTGGGCTTGCCCCGACGCAGCACGTCGTTGTCCATGCAGGGCATGTCGTCGTGCACCAGGGAATAGGCATGGATCAGCTCCACCGCACAAGCCGCACGCAGGGCCGCCTCGCCCGGCACCTCCGCAGCGGGGGTGCCGCTGCACACGGCCTCGTACGCGGCCAGCACCAGCAGCGGCCGCAGCCGCTTGCCGCCATCGAGCACGGCGTAGCGCATGGCATCGCCCAGCCCGGCAGGGGCACCATGACCCACCCACCCGGACAGGGCCTGCTCCACGCGGGCCAGGTGGTTGTGGCTCCAGGGGGCCACATCAAACGGGGAAAGCTGACTCATCACTGCGTCTGAAGGCGCGGGCACTGCACTCATTCCTGGGTCCATGGTTGGAGCTGGCCATCGTCCAGCACCTTGATCTGGTCCTGCACCGCTTCCAGCCGCTGGCGGCAGAACGCCAGCAGCGCCGCGCCACGCTGGTAGCCCGCCAGCATCTGGTCCAGCGGCAACTGGCCCGACTCGATGCGGGCCACAAGCTGCTCCAGCTCTTCCAGCGCCGCTTCGTAGCTGGCGGGTTCGGCGGGTGGTGCAGGGGTGGCGGGAGCCTTGGGCATGGGCAAAGCGGCAGAGCGCAGGTGAGAAAACCGGCCATTTTAGGCGCACCACCACGGCGCAGAGACCGGAGCCCGCCGAATGGACGCAGCGCCCCAGAACCCGCCCGGCAGCCTCCAAAGGCACAAGCCCACCCAGCGCCTGTTTGACCTGCGTCTAGAACAGTAATTTCAATACACGTAGGGGGGGTGCGGGAATAACCCCACCGCCTATAATCCCATTCCCGTCGAGCCGGCTACTCACCCTAGCCGGTTTCTTTTTTCCGGATGCGCCTCGGCGCACCTCCCGCACTTTCTCCCTGTGGGGAGTCTTTAGGTCAGGTCACCCATGTCTGATTTAAGTCTTCAACTGCAGCAGGCCGCAAGCCAACTACCAGTTTCAAGCTACTTTGACGATGCGCTGTTCCAGCGCGAGCTGGACACCATCTTCCAGCGCGGGCCCCGCTATGTGGGGCACCAGCTGAGCGTGCCGAATCCCGGCGACTACTACGCCCTGCCCCAGGAGGGCGAGGGCCGCGCGCTGGTGCGCAACGCCCAGGGCGGGATCGAGCTGGTCTCCAATGTCTGCCGCCATCGCCAGGCCGTGATGCTCAAGGGCAAGGGGTCGCTGCAGGGCCAGGGCAAGGGCCATGCGGGTGGCAACATCGTCTGCCCCCTGCACCGCTGGACCTACAGCCCCCAGGGCGAGTTGCTGGGCGCACCGCACTTCGCGCACGACCCCTGCCTCAACCTGAACAACTACAAGCTGCGCGAGTGGAACGGCCTGCTGTTTGAAGACAACGGCTACGACGTGGCCGCCGACCTGGCCCAGATGGGCCCGCGCGCCGACCTGGACTTTGACGGCTACGTGCTCGACCACGTAGAGCTGCACGAGTGCAACTACAACTGGAAGACCTTCATCGAGGTCTATCTGGAGGACTACCACGTCGGCCCCTTCCACCCGGGCCTGGGCAGCTTTGTGACCTGCGACGACCTGCGCTGGGAGTTTGGCAAGAATTATTCGGTGCAGACCGTGGGCGTAGCCAACCGCCTGGGCAAGGCGGGCAGCCCCGTGTACGAACGCTGGCACAAGGCGCTGCTGGACTACCGGGGCGGCAAACCCCCACGGTACGGCGCCATCTGGCTCACGCTGTACCCGCACATCATGGTGGAGTGGTACCCGCATGTGCTCACCGTGTCCACGCTGCACCCCGTCAGCCCCACCAAGACGCTGAACATGGTGGAGTTCTACTACCCCGAAGAGATAGCCGCCTTCGAGCGCGAATTCGTCGAGGCGCAGAAGGCCGCGTACATGGAAACCTGCATCGAGGACGACGAGATCGGCGAGCGCATGGACGCCGGCCGCAAGGCCTTGCTGGCCCGTGGCGACAACGAGGTGGGTCCCTACCAAAGCCCCATGGAAGACGGCATGCAGCACTTCCATGAGTGGTACCGCGAAGCGATGGGCAGCGACGCGCTGGACGCCAGCACCCCAAAGCGCTGAATACAGCGGCAAATCCCAGCCAATCCGCAGGCCCGCCGTGGTCTGCTCTCATTACAATAGCTGCCAGTGCTTAAAAATTAAGCGCCAGCAGCTATTTTCATTTCTGCGCCCCGTGGCGCACTTCAAGAGACCACAACCCGATGCAAGCCCTCTGGATGGTGTTGGCCGCGTTCCTGTTTGCCAGCATGGGGGTGTGCGTCAAGATCGCATCGGACTTCTTCAACTCCGCCGAACTGGTGTGCTACCGGGGCCTCATCGGCATGGCCATCCTGTGGCTGCTGGCGCGCTCGCAAAAGGTGACGCTGGCTACGCAGTACCCCGGCATGCACGCCTGGCGCAGCCTGGTGGGCGTGACCTCGCTGGGGGCCTGGTTCTTTGCGATTGCCCACCTGCCCCTGGCCACGGCCATGACGCTGAACTACATGAGCAGCGTGTGGATCGCCGCCTTCCTGATTGGTGGCACGCTGCTGGCCTGGCGCCCCTCGCCCGCCACCCCCCGCCCGGCGCTGCAGGGCCCGCTGGTGCTGACGGTGCTGGTTGGTTTTATTGGCGTGGTGCTGATGCTGCGCCCCAGCCTCGACCAGAACCAGGCCTTTGCCGGACTGATCGGGCTGATGTCCGGCCTGACGGCTGCTTTCGCCTACATGCAGGTGGTGGCACTGTCACGCATCGGCGAGCCGGAGTCGCGCACCGTGTTCTATTTTGCGGTGGGCTCGGCGGTAGCGGGCGGTGGCGCCCTGCTGTTCACAGGCACTTCACCCTGGCCGGGCTGGCAGGCGCTGTGGCTGCTGCCCATCGGCATTCTGGCCGCCGCAGGCCAGCTGTGCATGACCAAGGCGTATGCCAGCGCCAAGACCCAGCGCGGCACGCTGGTGGTGGCCAACCTGCAGTACTCGGGCAACGTGTTTGCGGGCCTGTACAGCGTGCTGCTGTTTGGCGACAAGATTCCCCCCATCGGCTGGATCGGCATGGCCCTCATTGTGGGCAGCGGCATTGTGGCCACCATCCTGCGGGCCCGCGCGGCACCCGGTGCCCCTGCAGAAGAACATTGATACAACCGTGGCTGCACGAGGCTGTAAGCAGTTGGACACAATGGAGCCCGTTTTTCCTTCGCACCGGCACACACCATGACCTACACGACCCTCATCTCTGCCACCGAACTGCAGGCCCAGATCGACAGCGGCGCACCGCTGATGGTGTTTGACTGCAGCTTTGACCTGATGCAGGCCTCGGCTGGCGCCCAGCAGTACAGAGAGGCCCACATCCCGGGCGCGGTGTACGCCGATCTCAACAATCACCTGAGCGCCAAACATGGCCTGCCGGGCGCGGGTGGCACCGTCACAGCGCAGGAGGCCGACAAGCCCGCATCCGGCGGTCGCCACCCGCTGCCCAGCCGCGAGCGCTTTGCGATGTGGCTGTCCAGCGTGGGCTTTGCCAACAACATGCAGGCCGTGGTGTACGACCGCCAGGGTGCCAACTACTGCGGGCGCCTGTGGTGGATGCTCAAGTGGGCGGGCCACGATGCCGTGGCCGTGCTTGATGGCGGACTGCAGGCCTGGCAAGCCGCTGGCGGCGCAGTCCACAGCGGCGAGGAGCCCTCGCACTTCCAGTCCCACTTCCAACTGGCTGAACCCCTGCGCCGACTGGCCACGGCCAGCGACGTGCTTGCACACCTGCAACAGCCCGGCCAGACCGTGATCGATGCCCGCGCTGGCGCCCGCTATCGGGGCGAAGTCGAGCCGCTGGACCCGGTGGCAGGCCATATTCCGGGCGCACTCAACCGCCCCTTTGCCGAGAACATCGGTGCCGATGGCCGGTTCAAGCCTGCTGCCGTGCTGCGCGCAGAGTTCGATGCCTTGCTGGCAGGCCGCAACCCCGCCACCGTGGTGCACCAGTGCGGCAGCGGCGTGAGCGCTGTGCCCAATCTGCTGGCGATGGAAGTGGCTGGCCTGGGCCCCACGGCACTGTTTGCCGGCAGCTGGAGCGAATGGTGCTCCGACCCCACACGCCCTGTCGAAAAGGGCTAAAGCGACCGCTCGGGTTGCAAAAGCGCAAAAAAGAGGGGTTTGCGGGTGCTATCAAAACCATGAGCAGAATCTGCCGGCCTGCGCCAACCTGTGCAGCAGGTGCGCCCCCATGAAAAGACAGTCGGCACCTGATTGGCGTGTAAGGCAAATTCCTACACGCGCCGCTGCAAAACCAGACACGCAGCACAGCCAAACCCCGACTTAATTTCTGATTGGGGCGGTTTCACAATCCATTTCAACGGATCACGCAAAACCTGCAACCAGCAGGCAACGCAGGGTCCGGGAACTGGAACAAAGGAAGCCGCCATGACCAACGAACAACTCCTCGCCGAAATCCGCGAAGCCAACCTCACCTACCTGATGCTGGCCCAGACCCTGATTCGCCAGGACAAGGCAGAAGCCGTGTTCCGCTTGGGCATGAATGAAGAGTCTGCCGACATTCTCGCGTCGCTGTCTGCAGCGCAAGTGATGAAGCTGGCCTCCCGCAACACGCTGCTGTGCAGCTTCCGCGTGGACGACAACCTGGTGTGGAGCTTGCTGACCAACCACTCGGCCAAGAAGGTGGGCAACGAAGCCACCAACACGCTGCACGCCAACATTTTGATGGCCAGCCGTGTGTCGGAAGTGCTCTGAGCCCGAACCTTCTTCATCCAGCCTGAAAGCCCGCCATGTCCACCCCCGCCAAAGCCCCAGTCAAGAGCGTTTTGAACGAATCCAAGCAGATCGAACGCGCCGCCATGCTGATCCAGATGGGCGCCCGCATGCAGGTGCTCGAATCGGAGACCACGCTGTCGTATGAGCGCCTGATCCGTCTCTACAAGGAGATCGCGGGCAAGTCGCCATCGAAGGGGCAGCTCCCGTTCTCGACCGACTGGTTCCTGACCTGGCAGGAAAATATCCACAGCTCGCTGTTCCTGAACATCTACGAATACCTGTCCAAGGGCGTGGACCTGGATTCGGTGGAGTTGCTGACCAAGGCCTACCGTCTCTACAACGAACAGGTCACCACCGCCGAGATCGAGCCTCTGCTGTCCTTCACCCGCGCCTGGCGCCTGGTGAAGTTTGTGGACGCAGGCATGCTGACCCGCACCAAGTGCGCACAGTGCAGCGGCCAGTTTGTGACAGAGCTGTACGAGAACCGCCACTTCACCTGCGGCCTGTGCAACCCACCAGCGCGCGCAGGCAAGAGCAAGACGGCGGGTGCGTTGATGTTGCATTGAGCCAGGACCATCTGAAGCCCAAGACCTTGGGCGCGGGCCAAATCCTCAGCCCCTTGCCAGCCCCTTGCGGGCTGGTTTTCGTTTCCGCGGCCGCCTTTCAGCACCACCAACCCGTTCAGCGCCCGGTCAACAGCATGCGCACGTTCTCGTCCACTGGCACCGCGTAGCTGTGGGCCGCAACCACCTGGTTGCCCATCGGATTCACCAGCTTGAGGCTGAGGTAAAGCACTGACGCAGACATCGCGTAGGTCCCCACCACCACCGCCTGTGCGTTCTGTGCCTGGCTCACCTCACGTGCTTCGCGGGACAGCAACAGCTCTCCCTGGTCGCGGTGCAAAACCAGGCTCTCGCGCAGCTTCACCTCCGTCACGCGCAGGCCCCGTTGCACCATGCGGCCCGCTATCTGCTCCGAGAAGATACGTCCGAGGCGCGAGGACTCATTCAGTCGGTCCACATTGACCAGGGTCGCCACCAGCACCGGCTGATTGGCATCCAGAACCGCATGCAACAGCAACGCATCGGTGGCCCGTTCATTGACCTCAATCAGATCCGTACGAGCCCCCCCGCCAGTGCGGTCACCGTAGTAGTAGGTGCTGACCGGGTTGCTTGCGCAGCCCTGCAGACCAAGAACCGCCAGGACCGCCGCCGAGCACCACAGGGCTTTGCGCGCCGAAAGATGCAGCGTCTTCATGGTGCCACCACCCGCCAGGTCTTGACCGGTGTCGGAACGGGAGCCACGGGCGGCAGCTCGGGCAGGTAGAGCACCGCATCGGCCTGTTCGATGTAATACATGTCAGCCGACCCCGCGAGGTAGCGGTCCTGGCTTTTGAGCGTGGTGGTGATGAGCACTTCGGTGCGTGTGGGACCACCCGCAGCAGCGCCCTGTGTGTACAGCTGCGCCATGTCCAGGGCCACACCGGCCCCAACACCCAATGCGGTGGCCACACCGGGCAACAACGTGCGGTCCGCGTAATGCACCTTCCAGTCGCGCCACACACCAACACCCGTACCCAGAAGGGTCCCGCCGATAGGAACAGGCAGGCTGCGAGGAACCGCAGACTCATGCTGCACCAGCTGCGTCTGCACCTCCAGCTGTACCACTGTTGGCACGGTCGAAACCGCCACCCCCCGGTTCAGCAGATGCACCTTCAAGAGTTTGAGGAAACCCAGGTTGAAGCTGGAGTTGTCAGCCACTGTGACATGGATGGGGTACTCGCCCTGTGGCCAGGAGGCAATCTTGTCGGCCACGCGCGCGGCCACATCACCGGCCAGCACATCCCAGTGGTGCACAGCGCGCGCCTTTTTCTGGCCAGTGGCGGGGTAGTTGTCGGCGCGCGGCACATCCAGGGTGCCACAGCCTGACAGCAGCACCGCAGCAGCCAGCACGGCCGCAATGCTCGGAATGCGGAGGTAGGGGGATGTCATGGGGGCATGTTAGCGGTGCAGGTCCGCCGCGATCGGCGCAACAACGCGGTTTTTCCCGTCCAAAGTCCCGCTTTCGGCGCTTGGAAGCACTACGGCCTGCGTTCACAATAGCTCCACACAACGAACCTCCTGAAGACCATGCACACCATGAACACGAGAAACCGCCTCGCATCCCTGCTGGCCTTGACCGCTGCTCTGGCGGGCTGCGGAGGAGCGGCTGACAAAACCAGCACACCGGCCCCTTCGCCCACTCCGGCACCCGCACCTGCTCCCGTACCGACGGCCCCCGTCAGCGTGAGCTTTGCACAGCCGACCAGCAACGTGCTCGAACCCAATGTGTCGGAATCCCTGTCGGTCAATGTGCTTGTCAATGGCAGCCAGGCCCCCAACGGCACCGTCGCAACGTTCTCCGTCAACCCCGCGAGCGCAGCCGCTCTGGCCCCCGTGGCGCCGACCACAGTGGGCGGTGTCGCCAACACCACGCTGACGGTGAGCAGCCTGCCCCCCACGGCCACCTTCCAGGTTGCCGCCACTAGCACCAGCAGCGCCAACACGGCCACGGACAGCCTCACCTACTATGTGCGCCCGGCACACAAGCCATTGCAAGTGCTGGTGCCCGCCTATTTCAGCGCCACCGGTACCACCTCGCCCTGGGTCACCCTCACGAGCGGCGCTACCAGCTATCCGGACGTGAAGATCACCGCCATCGCCAACCCCAGCAGCGGTGTCCTGACGGCGGACACCAAGGAAGACACCGACCTCACCAAGGCCATCAAGGCCTTCCAGGCCGTGCCAGGCACCAGCAACCGCGTGATTGGCTATGTCGCCACCACCTCGACCAGCAGCGGAGCGCTGTCGGTAGCCGACATCAAGGCCACCATCACCAATTACATCCGGCTCTACCCCGGACTGTTCGACGGCTTCTTCCTGGATGGCATGGCCACTGAAAGCTCCCGCGTGGCGCATTTCCAGGAGGTCTACACCCATGTGAAAGGGCTGACCACGGGCCTGACCACCGGCGCAACGCCGCCCGCCGCCCCCATCGTGATCGGCAACCCGGGCACCTACCCGGTTGCTGCCTATGCGGGCGTCGCCGACACGCTGGTGACCTATGCGGGCAACGCAGCAGCCTACGCGAACATCGACCCACAGCCAGGCAACACCTGGGTCTATGCCAAGGACAACAGCGCGCAGGCCATGCTGGTGCACACAGCCAGTACCTGCACCGACATGCAGACGGCTGTCAAAAATGCCAATCGGCCTCGCATGAATACAGGCGTGGTCTACGCAACCAACCTGGCGACTGGGGCGCCCTGGTCCGCACTGCCCACCTATTGGCAGCAGATGCTGGGTACCGTGGACGCCCTCAACAAACAGCGCACTCTGCCCCTGTGCTGACTCTGGCTGACGGCCGTTGGAGCGGCACGGCGCTGAGCCGCCTGTTTACGATGGGGCCATGACGACCGCCCCCACCACCCCCACGCCACCGCCGGACACCCCGATTCCTATTGCAGACGCGGGGTCGCCCCTTCCTGCAACCGGCATCGCGCCCGACCCGGGGCCGGAGGCCTTGATTGCAGCGGCCACACCGGCGACGGCCCCCACACTGGAGCCGCCACCCTCATCGCCCCTGACCCTCCACATGCCCGTGGACGTGCGCAACCTGTCGCTTGCCCTGCTGGCGCTGTTTGCGACGGTGGCGCTGCTGCACTGGGCCAGCGCGGTGTTCATTCCGATCATGCTCAGCCTGCTGCTGACCACCGCGCTGCGGCCGGCAGTGGACATCTTGTACCGCTGGCACATCCCGCGCTGGCTGGGGGCGGGCGCGCTGCTGATCGCCATGGTCTCGGGGCTGGCCAGCGCCGCCTGGTCGCTCAGCGACGGTGCCGCGCAGCTGGTGGACTCGTTGCCCGTGGCCGCGAAGAAGGTACGCGACAACCTCAAGGCCCGTGCCGGGGGCAGCAGCCCGCTGGACACCATGCAGAAGGCGGCCACGCAGCTTGAACAGGCGGCCAACGAGAGCAGCGCCACGGCCGCGCCACGCCGGGGGGTGCAACGGGTCATTGTCGAGCGGCCGCCCTTCAACATCCGCGACTACCTCTGGAGTGGCACCGTAGGGCTGATGTCGGCCCTGGGGCAGCTCATGGTGGTCGTCTTCCTGACCTTCTTCGCCCTGGCTTCGGGCAACCTGCTGCGCGACAAGCTGCTGCGCATCGCGGGCACCAGCCTGGAGAGGCGCAAGGTCACCACCCATGTCCTCGATGACATCACCCGCCAGATCCAGCACTATCTGCTGCTGCAGGTGTTCACCAGCGTGCTGGTGGGCGTGGCTACCGGCCTGGCGTACTGGGCATTGGGCCTGCAAAACGCGGCGGTATGGGGCGTGGCAGCCGGGGTGCTCAACCTCGCGCCCTACATCGGCTCGGCGCTGGTCACGGGCGCGTCGGCCCTGGTGGCCTTCCTGCAGTTCGGCACGCTCGACATGGCCCTGGCCGTTGGTGGTGCATCGCTGGTGATCCACACCATCGTCGGCAATCTGCTCACACCTTGGCTCACCAGCCGAGCCAGCAGCATGAGCCCCGTGGCCGTTTTCGTGAGCGTGCTGGCCTGGGGCTGGCTCTGGGGCCTGTGGGGGCTGCTATTGGGCATCCCGGTGATGATGGCCGTGAAAGCGGTGTGCGACCGCGTGGAAGACCTCAAGCCGGTGGGCGAACTGCTGGGGCAGTAGGCACGACGGGTGCCACCTTGCCTGCAACCCCCTGCGCGCACTGCTGCACAAACGCGGGCAGGTCGTCTGCCGCCAGGGCGCGGCTGTAGTACCAGCCCTGCACGCGCAGGTCGATGGAGGCGGGCAGCACCTGCAGCTGTTCATCGGTCTCCACGCCCTCCACCACCATGCCCAGCCCCAGGCTCTGGCAAAAATGCAGCAGGCCCTCCAGCACGCGCGCGCCCTGCGGGGCCGTGCTGGTCACCACAAAACTGCGGTCGATCTTGATGGTGTCCACAGCAAAGGCGTGCAGATAACTCAGTGACGAGTACCCGGTGCCAAAGTCGTCGATGGACACCTTGGCGCCCACGGCATGCACCCGGGCAATGGCGTCGCGCATCTGCGCCACATCGGCCGCCAGGGCGTCTTCCGTGATCTCGATGCTGATGCACCCCGCCGCAGGCGCGATCAAGGCCACCAGGCGCTGGCAATGGGCGGGCGACATGAGGGTGGGCCCCGTGACGTTGATGGAAATCGGCAGCTCAAAGCCCGCATTGCGCCAGCGCCGGTACTGCCGCAGCGCCGCAGCCGCCACCCACAGGTCCACTTCCTTCATCAGTCCCGCCTCGGACAACCAGGCAAGAAACGCCCCTGGCGACTGGATCCGCCCCTGCGAATCGCGGGCGCGCAGCAACGCCTCGCACCCCACACACAGGCCCGTGCGCGGCGACACCTGCGGCTGGTACTCCAGGAAGAACTCATAGTCCCCCATGCGGCGCACCCGGGCCACCAGGTCCTCCCTGCGGGCCTGGCCCTGCTGTGCCACCACGATGGGGTCGTGGGCGTAGAGGCTCCCCTCCTCCTGCAGCCGCGTGAACGTGGTGTCCAGCCCGGGCAGGTGCACGGTGGTGGCATGGTGGCGCTCGAGCGCACGCACAGCCGGTGCATAGATACAGGCCCCGAGCAGCACCAGGGCCAGTTGCAAGGCCACAGCGGACCAGGCCCCCTGGGTGCTGACATAGGCATTGAACACCACCGGGGCGTTCAGGGGCATGGGCACGGTGGCCATGGGCACCCAGCCCGCTTGTACGGCCGCCAGCGCCAGGCAGGCGTTGACCGCAGGTACCAGGATGAAAGGAACGAGCAGGCGCGGGTTCAGGATCAACGGGATGCCGAACAGCAGCAGCTCGTTCACATTCAGCAAGGCCATGGGCAGGCTGGCCACCGCCAACAGGCGCAGCCCCGGGCTGCGCACCCGCCACAGCACGGCCACCACGAGCGACAAGGTGCCACCCGCTCCCCCGATAAAGGCAAACGCCCCCAGCAACCCTGCGTTCAGCGGGTACTGGGGCACCTGGTCGGTCAGCAGCTCGATGGCGTTCCAGCCCACCGCCTGCTCCAGCACCTGGAACAACGGCTGCAGCGCGTGGTATCCATGGATGCCAAAGAACCACAGCAGCGAGTTCATGCCGGTGAGCACGACGGCGTTGAAGTAGGGCCGGTCGGGATCGACCATGTCCATGGGCAGGCTCCACTGCGCCAGGCCCGACCATTGCTGCAACAGCGCCAGCACCGCCGCCAGCAGCGCAGCCGTGACGATGCCGGGCACCACCATGTTCACCGCGTCCTCGACGTTGTCGCTGACCAGCGCCCCCCGGGACACCTGCAGCCAGCGCAACCGCATCAGCCGGGCCATCAGCGGCACATTGATGAGCGGCGACGCAATCGCGATGAACAGCACCAGTGTGGCAGCGGCGCGCGGCTGCCCGCTGAGCTGGTATGACGCCAGCGCCACGTACACAAAACACAGAAAAGCCACCGGAAGGCGTGGCAACTGGTGGCGAATGGCCAGCATGTAGCCAATCGAAGCAGCAATCAGCAGCGGCAGGATGCGACTGATTTCGCCATGCAGCCCCGCCAGCATGTCGCCCACCGCAGGCGGCAGCCCCAGTACACCGGCCACCACCGACAGCACGAGGAACACAGCCGACACCATGAGGCAGGGCAACACCCACAGCAACCCCTCGCGGATGGCCCGCATCGAATCGGCGCGCGCCACGGCCTCCAGCCGGTGCGACAGCAACACCCTCCAGGCCGCCAGATCCCTGCCCAAAGCCATGCCTCCCGGCCCGTTAGCGACGAGCCACCACCATGACAACGCACCGCAGGGCCGCGCCACCACAGTGGCTACCCCGCGCCGGTAGCCGGGGCCTGCTGCCAAGCCCCCGCCAAGGGCACTACAGCGCCCCGGTGGCCATGCTAGCGCGCGCTGGCGCTGGTGGCAAAACGGATGAAGAAGCGCGGGCGATCAGCCCGTATTGCGCAGCCCGGCCGCAATCCCGTTGATGGAGATGTGGATACCCGTCTGCACCCGCTCGTCGCCCTGCCCGGCGCGCCAGCGGCGCACCAGCTCCACCTGCAAGTGGTGCAGCGGGTCGATGTACGGGAAACGGTGCTTGATGGAGCGCGCCAGCGCCGTGTTGTGCGTCAGGCGCTGCTTGTCGCCCGTGATGCGGGTCAGCGCCTCGGCCGTGCGTTGCCACTCGGCCTCGATGGCGGTGAACACCTTCTTGCGCAGGCGCGCGTCCGTCACAAGTTCGCTGTAACGCGAGGCCAGGGCCAGGTCGCTCTTGGCCAGCACCATGTCCATGTTGGACAGCAGGGTGCGGAAGAAGGGCCACTGGCGGTACATCTTCTGCAGCAGGGCCAGCTGGGCCTTGGGGTCCTTGCCTTCGGTGTTGATGAAGGCCTCCACCGCCGAGCCAAAGCCGAACCAGCCCGGCAGTGTGAGGCGGCACTGGCCCCAGCTGAAGCCCCAGGGGATGGCGCGCAGGTCTTCGATCTTCTGGCTGGCCCTGCGGCTGGCGGGGCGCGAGCCGATGTTCAGCTCGGCGATCTCGCGGATCGGCGTGGAGTTGAAGAAGTAGTCGGTGAAGCCGGTCGTCTCGTACACCAGCGCGCGGTAGCTGCCCATGCTGGCCAGCGAGAGCTGGGCGGCGGCGTCCAGAAACGCCTTGGTCGCGGGCTTGGTGGGCTGTAGCAGCGTGGCTTCGAGCGTGGCAGCCACCAGGGTTTCGAGGTTGCGGCGGCCGATCTCGGGGTTTGCATATTTGGAGGCGATGACCTCGCCCTGCTCCGTCAGGCGGATCTGGCCGCGCACGGTGCCGGGGGGCTGCGCCAGAATGGCCTGGTAGCTGGGGCCACCGCCACGGCCCACCGTACCGCCCCGGCCATGGAACATGCGCAGCTGGATGCCATGGGTAGTGGCAAGTTCGTCGAAGAGTTCGACGAGGGCGATCTCGGCGCGGTACAGCTCCCAGTTGCTGGTGAAGATGCCGCCATCCTTGTTGCTGTCGCTGTAGCCGAGCATGATGTCCTGCTCGCCACCGCTGCGCTGCACCAGAGCCGCCACGCCAGGCAGGCTGTAGAACTCGCGCATGATGGGCGCGGCGTTGCGAAGGTCTTCGATGGTTTCGAACAGCGGCACCACGATGAGGTGGTTCTTGGATTCGGCATCGAGCGTGCCGCTCATCAGGCCCACTTCCTTTTGAAGCAGCAGCACTTCCAGCAAATCGCTCACCGTTTCGGTGTGGCTGATGATGTAGTGGCGGATGGCTTCATGGCCGAAGCGCTCGCGCATCACGCGGGCAGTTTCGAAAATGGCAAGCTCACCCTGCGTGTGGGCCGAGTACTCGGCGCCCACCACGCGCAACGGGCGCGCGTCGTTGAGCAACTTGATCAGCAGCGCACGCTTGGCGGCTTCCTGCAGGCCCGCATAGTTTGGCTCGATGCGCGCCTTGGCCAGCAGCTCGGCCACCACCTCCTCGTGTTTGTCGGAGCTTTGGCGCAGGTCCACCGTCGCCAGGTGGAAGCCAAACACCTGCACGGCGCGGATCAGCGGGTGCAGGCGCTCTGCGGCCAGGGCCTGGCCATGGTGCGACTGCAGCGATGCTTCGATCACCCGCAGGTCGGCCAGGAACTCTTCAGCGCTGGCGTAGGCGTTTTGTGGCGCCACGGCATGGCGCGCGGCCTCGCCACCGGTCAGCTCTTTCAGCGATGCGGCCAGGCGTGCATAGATGCCCGTGAGTGCGCGGCGGTAGGGCTCGTCCACGCGGTGTTCGTTGGTGTCGGGCGAGCGCTGGGCCAGGGCCTCCATCTCGGCCGACACCTGCACCAGGCGGGCGGACAGTGACAGCTCGCCGCCCAGGTAGTGCACCTCGGTCAGGTAGTGGCGCAGGGCCACCTCGGCCTGTCGGCTCAGCGCGTATTGCAGGGTCTGCGCGGTCACATTGGGGTTGCCGTCACGGTCGCCGCCAATCCACTGGCCCATGCGCAAGAAGCTGTGCACGGGGTACTGGCCGAGTTCGCTTTCGAGGTCGGCGTAGATCTTGGGGATCTCGCGCAGGAAGGTCGCTTCGTAATACGACAGCGCGTTCTCGATCTCGTCGGCCACGGTGAGCTTGCTGTAGCGCAGCAGGCGCGTTTGCCACAGCTGGGCCACGCGGGCGCGCAGCAGGGCTTCGTTGGCGGCCAGCTCGCGCGGGGTGAGCGCGTCCTTGGCGCTGTTGTAGAGCTGCGCGCGCACCTGGATGTCGTCGCGCGTGGCCAGCAACTGGGCGATGTCGCGCTCGGCGTCCAGAATGCTCTTGCGCTGCACTTCGGTGGGGTGGGCGGTGAGCACCGGCGCCACGTAGCTGCCCGCCAGGGTTTGCGAAATCGTCTTCGGTGCGATGCCCGCCCAGCGCAGGCGCGAGAGGGCGACCTCGATGCTGCCCTCCTGCGTGTCACCTGCGCGCTCGTGCACTGCGCGGCGGCGGATGTGGTGGCGGTCTTCGGCCAGGTTGGCCAGATGGCTGAAGTAGGTGAAGGCGCGGATCACGCTCACCGTCTGGTCGCCCGACAGGGACTTGAGCAGCTTCTTGAGCGCGCGGTCGGCCTCCTGATCGGCGTCGCGGCGGAAAGCGACGGAGAGCTTGCGCACCTGCTCCACCAGCTCATACGCGGCCACGCCCTCCTGTTCTCGGATCACGTCGCCCAGAATGCGCCCGAGCAGGCGGATGTCGTCGATCAGGGGCTGGTCCTTGTCGGATCGTTTCATGGTGCGTGAGTCTCCGGAGGTGGGTGGTGGCCGGGAGCCGCCTGCCCCCGTGTCCCCCGGGGTGCACCAGCCCCAGTGCGGGCGCATGCTAGCATCGCCCGCCCCTGAAAGATTACAAACAGGTTACGAACTTGAGCCTCCAGAACGCCCCTCTTTCCATCGTGATCGCCACGCGCGAGAGCCGCCTGGCGCTGTGGCAGGCCGAGCATGTGCAGTCCCTGTTGCGCGCACGCGGCCACCAGGTGGAGCTGCTCGGCATGACCACCAAGGGCGACCAGATCCTGGACCGCTCGCTCAGCAAGGTGGGCGGCAAAGGCCTGTTTGTGAAAGAACTGGAAGTGGCACTGGAAGAAGGCCGCGCGCACATTGCCGTTCACTCGCTCAAGGACGTGCCCATGGAGCTGCCCGAGGGTTTTGCGCTGGCCTGCGTGATGGAGCGCGAAGACCCGCGCGATGCGTTTGTCTCCCCCCACTACCCCAACATCGATGCCCTGCCCCAGGGTGCGGTGGTCGGCACTTCGAGCCTGCGCCGCCAGGTGCTGCTGCAGGCCCTGCGGCCCGACCTCAAGATCGAGCCGCTGCGCGGCAACCTCGATACCCGCCTGCGCAAACTGGACGAAGGCCAGTACGACGCCATCGTGCTGGCAGCTGCGGGCCTGAAGCGCCTGGGGCTCGAATCCCGCATCCGCGCCACCTTCGCGCCCGCCGCCATGCTGCCTGCCGCAGGCCAGGGTGCCCTGGGCATTGAAGTGCGCAGTGACCGGCAAGACCTCATCGCCGCACTGGCGCCGCTGGCCCACCAGCCCACTTGGCTCACCGTGGCCGCCGAACGCGCCGTGAGCCGCGCCATGGGCGGCAGCTGCTCGATGCCGCTGGCCGCGCACGGCACCTTCACGGGTGGCGTGCTGCAGCTCGACGCCGCCTGGGGCGATGTGGATGCGCAGGCCCCCCTGGTGCGCGCAGCGGCCAGTGCCCCCGTCACCACGCTGGCGCAGGCCGAAGCGCTGGGCGACGCGATTGCACAGCGCCTGCGTGCCGGTGGCGCGCGGGGTGCCGAACCCCTGAATTGATCGGTCCAGCCATGCCCCGGGTGATCGTCACGCGGCCCGCCCGCGAGGCTGCGCACTGGGTCGGGCTGCTGGCGGCACGCGGCATCCCGGCCGTGGCCCTGCCGCTGATTGACATCGGGCCATGCACCGACGCGGCTGCGCAGCAGGCGCTGGCCCAGGCCCACGCCCGGCTGGCGCAGTACCGGGCGCTGATGTTTGTCAGTGGCAATGCGGTGGTTCATTTTTTTGAGCAAAAACCGGCCTCTGCGCGCGACGCTCTTGCCCCAAAAGCTATAAAAATGAGAGCATGGGCACCCGGCCCCGGCACGGCGCGTGCGCTGGAGCAGGCAGGGGTGCCACCGGGCCACATCGACGGCCCGGCACCCGACGCCCCGCAGTTCGATTCGGAGGCGCTGTGGCAGCAGGTGGCCGCGCAAATCCGGCCTGGCGACCGGGTGCTCATCGTGCGTGGACGCTCGGGGGGCGTGCACGACACCGCCCAGGGCAGCGGCCGCGACTGGCTGGCACGGCAGATCGAGGCCGCAGGGGGCCTGGTGGACTTTGTGGTGGCATACCAACGCGGCGCGCCCCGGCTGGCCTCCGCCGAGGTGGCGCTGGCGCAACAGGCGGCGCAGGACGGATCGGTCTGGCTGCTGAGCAGCTCCGAAGCCGTGGCCCACCTGTCAGAGGCGCTGCCCGGTCAGCACTGGGGCGCAGCGCGTGCGCTGGCCACTCACCCCCGCATTGCCGAAGCGGCGCGTGCAGCGGGCTTTGGCACCGTGGGGGAATGCCGTCCGGCGCTGGAAGACGTGGTGGCCTCGATAGAATCGGCCGCATGAGTTCCGCGCCGCCCAACGACCTGCCTCCAGCCCCCACCGCCGCCCCTGTGGCCGCACCCGTGGGCGCGCCTGCAGCAGGCCCTGCACCTGTGGCTCCGGCCGCCGTGGCGCCCACACCGGGCCGGGGTGGTGCCGTTACCCTGCTGCTGGGTGCTGTGGCCGCTGCCGCGCTGGTCAGCAGCGGCATGCTGTGGCAAAAGCTCAGCGCCATCCAGGAACAGCTCGCCCGGCAGACTGCCGACTCGGGCGCGCAGGCCATCGAGGCCCGCACCATGGCCCGCCAGGCCGAAGAGCTGGTGCGCGAGACCGCCGCCCGCCTGTCGGTGGCCGAAGCCCGGGTGAGCGAAGTGGCGCTGCAGCGCAGCCAGCTCGAAGAATTGATGCAAAGCCTGTCGCGCTCGCGCGACGAAAACCTGGTGGTGGACATCGAATCCGCCATCCGCCTGGCCCAGCAACAGGCCCAGCTCACCGGCAGCCTGGAGCCGCTGGTGGCGGCCCTCAAAAGCGCCAACCAGCGCATCGAACGCGCCGCCCAGCCCCGCCTGGCGCCCGTGCAGCGCGCCATCGGCCGCGACCTGGACCGCCTGACCCGTGCCACCGTGACCGACACCGCTGGCCTGCTGGGCCGGCTGGACGATCTGGTGCGCCAGGTGGACGAGCTGCCCGTGCTCAACGCCGTGGCCCAGGCGGCATCCACCAAACGCCTGTCCACCGGCCCTAGCGCCCCTGGCAGCGCCCCCGCACCCACCGAAGGCCTGGCCTGGTGGCAGGCGGCCCTGCAACGCAGCTGGGAAGTGGTGCGCGACGAGGCCCGGGGCCTGGTGCGCGTGAGCCGCATCGACCAGCCCGAGGCCATCCTGCTGGCGCCCGAGCAGACCTTTTTCCTGCGTGAGAACCTCAAGCTCAAGCTGCTCAACGCGCGCCTGGCCGTGCTGGCACGCCAGTTCGACTCGGCCCGCGCCGACCTGGGCGCCGCCACGGTCGCGCTCAACAAATACTTTGACCCGGCCGCACGGCGCACCCAGATTGCAGCCAGCACGCTGCAGACGGCCCAGGCCAGCCTGAAGGCGGCCGAGCAGCCCCGCCTGGATGAAACCCTGTCTGCGCTGGCCACGGCCGCTGCAGGCCGGTAAAGGGCTGTACGCATGCGCGCTGCACTCTGGCTCCTGGCGTTGTTTGGCGTGGCCGTGGCCACGGCTTTGTTTGCGGGCAACAACCAGGGCACCATCACCCTGTACTGGCCGCCCTACCGCATCGACCTGTCGCTCAACATGGTGTTGCTGCTGCTGGTGGGCGGGTTTGTCACCCTCTATGCGGCCCTGCGCGCACTGGCTGCGCTGCTCGAATTGCCCCACCAGGCCCGCCGCTGGCGCGTGCAGCAGAAGGAGCGTGCCATGCACGCGGCCTTGCTCGACGCGCTCACCCACATGCTGGGGGGCCGCTTCATCCGCTCGCGCAAGGCGGCCGTGGCAGCGCTGTCGCAGGAACACGCCCTGGAGGCCAGCGGCGAGGCCGTGCCCCATGGCAAACAGCTGCGCGCCCTGGCCCACATGATTGCGGCCGAGGCATCGCACGCGCTGCAAGACCGCGCTACCCGCGAAAGCCACCTGCAGGATGCCCTGCAGGAAGCCCCGATGCGCGGCACGGTGAACGAACAGGAAATGCACGAAGGCGCCCAGATGCGCGCCGCCCGTTGGTCGCTGGACGACCGCGATGCCAGCGCCGCCCTGGAACGCCTGGCCGCCCTGCCCCAGGGCGCAGCCCGCCGCACACTGGCCCTGCGCATCAGGCTGAAGGCCACGCGCCTGGACCGCCAGACCCAGGAGGCGCTGGACACCGCCCGCCTGCTGGGCAAACACCGCGCCTTCTCACCCGCCGCAGCGCAGAGCATCGTGCGGGGCCTGGCCACCGAACTCATCAACAGCGCCCACGACACGGCCCAGCTGCAGCAGATCTGGCAGTCGCTGGAAACGGCCGAGCGCAACATGCCCGAGCTGGCCATCCATGCGGCGCAGCGCCTGGCCGCCCTGGGCGGCGAGGCCACCCAGGTGCGCGCCTGGCTGCTGCCGGTGTGGGAGCGCATGGTGGACCTGCCCGATGCCCTGGCCGACCACCACGCGCTGAAGCTGGTGCGTGCACTCGAAGCCGGGCTGGACGAACTCGACGCCCCCTGGCTGGCCCGCATCGAATCGGCCCACCAGGCCAACCCGCGCGACGCGCGCCTGCAGTACCTGGCGGGCATGGCCTGCCTCAAGCGCCAGCTGTGGGGCAAGGCCCAGCAGCTGCTGACCCAGGCAGCGCAGCAACTGGCCGACCCCCACCTGCGCACCAGCGCCTGGCGCCGCCTGGCCGAACTGGCCGAGCAGCGCGGCGACGACAGCGCTGCTGCCAGCGCCTGGAAGCAGGCCGCGCTGAACCGCTGAGCCGCTGGGCCAGAGCGGCTTGGCCATAGCTGCCCAGCCGATACATCGCCTGCCGCCCCCCCAACCACCCCCTAGGGGGCCCGGTGTACGCCACCGGCACCACTCCTCCCGCCGCAGCCCCAGGGCTTGACGCCCCCCGCCATACAGGGCTGGCTCCGGCACGCCTGGCATCGCCGCACCGGCCGATGCGCAGGCAAAAAAAGCGCAAAGCATTGGGGAACTTTGATTGCTAAGCCCCCCTCAATTCATTTTTTTTGAAATGAAGCGTCAATCTGCCTGAAGCCGAACCCGGCAGGCGCTTCCTACACTGCCTCCACGCCTGCATGCCCCAGGGCTGCCAGCGACCAGGCCCCGCCCTTCACTGCCCACGCTTTTGATGACCACTTCTGCCACCCCCATGGCCACCGCCCCGCGCCGCTACACCCGCACCGCCATGCTGCTGCACTGGGTGCTGGGATTTGCACTGATCGGACTGTTTGGCATGGGCATCTACATGACGGGCCTGCCCTTTTCGCCGCAGCGGCTCAAGCTCTACAACTGGCACAAGTGGGCGGGGGTCACCATCCTCGTGCTGTCGGCGCTGCGCCTGCTGTGGCGCGCCACCCACCGCCCACCCGCGTTGCCCCCGGCCATGGCAGACGCCATGCCCGGCTGGCAAAAGCTGGCCCACCACGGCACCCATGGGCTGCTCTACACCCTGTTTTTTGCCGTGCCGCTGATCGGCTGGGCCTACAGCTCGGCGGCCGGTTTCCCCATCGTGTTCCTGGGCCTGTGGCAGTTGCCCGACTTCGTGCCCGTGAGCAAGGAACTGGCCGAGGCCATCAAGCCCTGGCACCAGATCACCGCGTTTGCGATGGCGGGCCTGGTGCTGCTGCATGTGGCGGCAGCGCTCAAGCACCACCTCATCGATCGCGACGGCCTGCTTGCGCGCATGCGGCCCTGGTAGCCGCCCCGTCCCGGCCGGGCCACGCCTTCTCTCTGCTGTGTTTTGAACGGAGTTTCTGCATGAATCTGTCCTCTCCCCTGTTCCGCATCGTGCTCGGCGCCGCCCTGGTGGTGAGCACCCAGGCCGCCCTGGCCCAGCAGCAACTGGTGCCCGCCCAGAGCGAGGTGCAGTTCACCGCGCGCCAGATGGGCGTGCCCCTGGATGGCCATTTCAAGAAGTTCAGCGCCCAGGTGGCGTTTGACCCGGCCAAGCTGGCCACGAGCAAGATCGCCTTCACCGTAGACACCGGCAGCGCCACACTGGGCTCGCGCGAGACCGATGCCGAGCTGCCCAAGCCCACCTGGTTCAACGTGGCCAAGTTCCCGCAGGCGCAATTCGAATCCACGGCCATCAAGGCGCTGGGGGGTGGCAAGTTTGAAGTGGCAGGCAAGCTCACCATCAAGGGCAACGCACAGAACGTGGTGGTGCCCGTGGCACTCACGCAAAGCGGCCCCACCACCACAGCCACCGGCACGCTGCCCATCAAGCGCCTGGCTTTCAAGATTGGCGAGAACGAGTGGGCCGACACCTCGATGGTGGCCGACGACGTGACTGTGAAATTCAAGCTCGCGCTGACCGGCGTCGGCAAGCTTTGACCGGTTGCCGACGGTAGCCCCACCTCTTTCGCCCCCACTTTCCCCTGGTTCGTTTCGTAGTTCCTCTTTTTTAGGAGTCTTTTCCATGCGCAAGTCCCTGTTCTCTTTGCTCGCCGTGGCCGCTGCCACTGCCATGACCGCTGGCACCGCCCAGGCCGCCAACTACGGCATCGACCCCACGCACACCTTTGTGACGTTCGAGATCAGCCACTTTGGCGCCACCACCAACCGCGCCCGCTTCGACAAGAAGCAAGGCACGGTGGAGTTCGACCGCGCCGCCAAGACCGGCAAGGTGGACATCTCCATCGACACGACCTCGGTGAACTCGGGCACGCCTGCGTTCGACAAGCACCTGCAAAGCGCCGACCTGTTCGACGCCGCCAAGCACCCCAGCATCAAGTTCGTGTCCGACAAGTTCAGCTTCAACGGCGACAAGGTCAGCGAAGTGAGCGGCCAGCTCACGCTGCTGGGCAAGACGGCACCCGTCACGCTCAAGGCCACGCAGTTCAACTGCTACGACAGCCCCATGCTCAAGCGCGAAGTGTGCGGCGGCGACTTCGAAACCACCATTGACCGCACCCAGTGGGGCATGAACTACGGCGTGGAATGGGGCTTCCCCAAGAACGTGCGCCTGGTGGTGCAGATCGAAGCTGTGAAGCAGTAAGCCACCATCTGCAGGCACGCGGGCTGCTCGCCCCGGAAGGGCGGCTGCTGCGCGCCGAACCCACAGGCCACCCCTGCGTTCACGCAGCGGGTGGCTTTTTCATGCACGCGCACTTCGCCGGGAGTGTCAGGCAGCGTCCAGCGTGGCATCCAGGTTCCAGCCTTGCGGCTGCCAGGCCCACACCACATGAGGCCCAAGCGCACGCAGGAAGGTGACGTCGTGCGACACCACGACCAGCGCGCCCGTGAAGGCTTGCAAGGCAGACTGCAGCGCTTCGATGGCTTCCACATCCAGGTGGTTGGTGGGCTCGTCGAGAAGCAGCATTTGCGCGGGCTCGCCCGACCACAGGGCGCAGGCCAGGGCGGCCTTGATGCGCTCTCCGCCGCTGAGTACGCCCGCAGGCCGCTGCACTTTGTCCGCACCCAGGCCAAGCTGCGCCAGGTGCGTGCGCAGCGCCGCTTCGGGCAGGGGCGTGCCGAGCGCCTGCAGGCGCGCCAGCACACCGTGCTGGGGTGGAAGCAGGTCGGCGTTGTGCTGGTCCAGCCAGGAGGCCCGCACACCCCGCAACACCCGCCCCGCAGTGGCCAACGCAGGGTTGGCAATGGTGCGCAGCAGGCTGCTTTTGCCGCAGCCGTTGGGCCCGGTGATGGCGATGCGGATGGGCCCATTCCAGACTCCATGGAGCGGAGGGAAGCCGGGCGGCGCATGCGGCACATGCACCTGCTCGAACGCCAGCACCTGCTTGCCCGCAGGCACGGCGCTTTGGGGCAGCACCAGCGCCGTATCGCCCCCCGCAGGAACACGCTGAGCGGCCTCGCGCACCGCATCGTTCAGCCGCAGGCGCTCCCGCTGCTGGCGCTCATGCTCCCGGCCCGCATGGACCTGGGCATTGTTCTTCTTGCGGTCCAGCAGGACGGACGCCTGGTTGGCCGTGCGGCCGGCTTCGCGCCCCCGCGCGGCGCGGCTCTGCTGGGCATCGTGCTCGCGCTGCAGCGCCCGCAGGCCCCGCTCGCGCTCAGTGCGTGCGTGGTCCAGCGCGGCCTGGGCGGCAGCGGCCTCGGCCTGGCGCTGTGCCTGGTACAAGGTCCAATCCCCGCCGTAACGCTGCAGCCCCGCTGCCGACAACGCAGCGATGTGGTGCGCCATGCCCAACAATTCACGGTCGTGGCTGGCCACCAGCACGGCGCCGGGCCACTGCGCCAGCGCTTCCATCAACCAGCGCCTGCCAGGGCGGTCCAGGTGGTTGGTCGGCTCGTCCAGCACCAGCAGATCGGCGCCCGACAGAAATGCCCCAGCCAGCGCCACGCGCATGCGCTCGCCGCCGCTGAGCCGTTGCGCTGCATGACCCTGGGGCAGGTGGCCCAACCCCAGCGCAACCAGCGCCTGCTGCCAACGCAACAGCACATCCCACCGTCCGTCGGCAAGCACCAGGTCATCGGGCGTGCCCAATCCCGCCTCCAGCCGCACCAAGGCCCCCAGCACCGGCCCCAGGCCCGCGATGTCGGCCACCGTGGCCGAGGGCGCTGCATTCACTTCCTGTGCCACCGCGTGCAGGGCCGGGTGGCCCCGCACCGCCCCGCTTGCGGGAATCAGCGTGCGCTGCGCAAGTTGCAAGAAAACACTTTTGCCGCTGCCATTGGCGCCCACCAGACCTGTCATCCCCGGCCCCACAGCCATGTTCAGCGGCTGCGCCCACAGCGCATCACCGCTGGGCAGGTTCCAGGTCACATCGTGGAACTGGAGAACAGACGGGCCCGCAACGGGCGCAGCGCCGCAGAGAGCAGGCCCTGAAGGCCGGGAAGAATGAAAAGGAACGGCAGCCGCCGAAGCGGCAGCAGCGCTGCGGCTGCTATGGGCGTAGTCGCCCCAGGATGAAGATTTCGCCATGCAAAGCACTCCAGACAAGACATACAACCGCCTGACCTGGCACAGGGCCAGCAGGAAGGAAAGGCTTGGGGGCTTACAGGCGCATCGGACGAATACCTCAGGGCAAAGAAGGACGAGTGCGGAATTTACCGCAATCACGCCCTTATGAAAATTAACTTAACGTAAATCAATTACGAATAGTAGAATTACAGACACCAATTTGAGGAGACTCCGCATGAACGCTGCCCTGAAGAAGCCTGACCTGGCCACCCTGCCCCCGCCCGCGCCCATCCAGCAGCTGCACCACTACGCCTACAAGGCGCGTGATGCCGAGGAGACGCGCCAGTTCTACGAGGACATCCTGGGCCTGCCGCTGTACCACATCATCCAGAGCGACTACGTGCCCAGCACGGGCGAATACTGCCCCTACACGCACTTCTTCTTCCGCCTGAAGGACGGCTCGTTCATCGCCTTCTTCGACCTGGGCGACGACGTGAAGGCCGAGCCCTCGCCCAACACGCCGCTGTGGGTCAACCACATTGCCTTCCGTGTGGACACGGTGCAGGAGCTGGAGAACACCAAGCGGCGCCTGGAAGCCCACGGCATCGAGGTGCTGGGCGTGACCGACCACCACATCTTCCACAGCATCTACTTCTTCGACCCGAACGGCATCCGCCTGGAGCTGTCGGCCCAGCTGGCCAACGAAGAGCAGATGGCCAAGGACAGCACCGTGGCCCACGCCCGCCTGGCTGAGTGGACGGCCCGCAAGGAGCAATGGCGCAAGGAACGCGCCGAAGGCAAGGTGGCCGCGCCGCTCAAGCCGCAGCAGAACGACCGTCCAGAGTTCGTCAAGGGCTGACTGGCCCTGACCCCACCACGTTCCACCCCCCTCGCGCAGGGTGGAATATGACGCCAGCCCCAGAAAAATGGGAAAAAATGGCCGCTACCGCGCGGCTATCAAGCGTCTTTAGCTATACATTTAATAGCAACTGCTGTTGGCGCTGCGGCGCTGCCGCTGAATGCAGCGGCTGTTGTTACTGCTGTTGCTGCTGTTGCTGCGCCCGCATGATCTGGTGCCGCTGCCAGTACGCTCCCACCACGGCGTTGAACTGGTCTTTTTCCTTGGTGAGGCCGGACAGCTTGATCTTGCTGGTCTTGGCGCCCAGCCCCAGCGCGTTCTTCTCGGGGTGCGTCACGACCAGCGCATTGCCAAGGCTGCTTTCCTTGAATTCCAGCGCCTTGATGGCGTCCCAGAACACCGTGGTCTCGTCGGCCGAGGTGCGGATGCCATCGATGCTGACCTCCACCGTGTTCTGCCCCTTGAGTGCAAACACCACGGGAGGAAAGTAGCGCAGCACCAGGGCGCGCTCTTCGTCGGTGGCGGGCTCGTAGCGATAGGCCAGGCTGCGCTCGTGGTCCTGCGCAAACTGCTGTTCGTAGTCGCTCCACAGGCGCTGCTCGATCGCGTCGGCCGTCAAAATCTCCTGCACCCAGGTGGCAGCGGGCGGGCGCACGGCGATGGCGCCGTAGTCGCGCTCCTTCAGCGCCATGCCCACATTGCGCAGGCGCTCGGGCATGGCGGGGTGCGTGTCAAACGGGTGGGGCACGTTGGCCGTCTTCATCGCCTCCAGAAAAGCGTCAGACGCCGCGTAGGGCGCCAACCCCTGGGCCACATAGCGGGCGATGCCCAGCGTGGTGGTGTCGTGCCGCTCGTTGCGGCCAAACAGTTCGGCCTCGATCTTGAAACGGTACTGCGCGTAGGCCGCGATCTTGACCAGCGACTGCGCAATGGCGGCGGGCGAGATGAGCTTGGCAGCAATGCGGTCGGCCTTGAACTCGCGCTCGCGGCTGTCGCGCGCCAGGGCAAATTCGAAGATGGTGCGGAACAGGTCCAGCACCGGTGACACCACGGCCGACAGCCCACCCGTGCGGACCGCGTGGCGGTAATGGTCAAACTGCACCAGCTTCGGGCCCAGCCGGGCGCTGTTCTGGGTGTCGCCGCCACGCAGGTGGGCCAGCTCGTGGCCAAACACCGCGTCGGCTTCGGCCTGGTCGAGGATGCGCAACAGCGGCAGGCTGACAAACAGGGTGCGGCCCGTGAGCGTCTGCTGGCCCACGGTGAGCGGCGCCTCGGTCACAAAAAAATTGGCATCGATGCCCGCCACGATGTGCTGCGGCGGATCGGTCTTGAGGCGGCGGGCCATGTGGCGGATGCGCTTCCAGAGCAGGGGTGCGTCGTCTTCGGACACCAGCTCGCCCACGGCATGGTTGTCAGACTGCACACGCTTGAAGATCCCCGCCACCGCCACAAACACGCCCGCCGCCACGGCCAGCCCCACGATGATGATGAGCTTGGGCGAATACTTGTGAAAGAAGAACGCCGTGACCCAGAACGACAGCCACACGGCCATCGCCCCCTGCACCACCAGCGCGGCGGCACTGGCCCAGGTGGTCAGGCGCCAGCCCGCCACAAAGCTGCTGTACTGCAGCGTGCGGTCGGCAAAGGCCAGCGCACCCAGGCCCAGCACCACCACCAGCAGCACGCCGCTGGCCACCAGGGTCCAGAACGACACCTTGTGCGCCATGTGGAACTGCCACACGTCAGAAAACCGCTCGCACAGCGCCTCGCGGTATTCCTGCGCCTCGGCCGAGTGGTTGTCGCAGATGGTGGACGGCGGGTTGCTGCGGAAATAGTCCTTGCGCGCCTGCTTCTCGGCGGGTGGCATGGCCTTTTCGGCGTCGATGCGCTGGACCACGCCGGCCACAAAATCGGCGTCCTGATCGCGCTGTGCGTAGACGCTGAACCCCAAGGTCAACGCCGGGATAAGAAAAAGTGCGAGCAGCGCGTAAACAAAGACCTTTGCAAGGCCCGCGCGAAGTGCGGAGGAAAGATGCATGGGTGGGACCGATTGGTTATATGTTTTTGACCCGGGCGAAGCATGGAGCCAGGCCTCCCTCTCCGAAGGCCCTCTTGCTCCACCGGGCGGGATTATCAAGATGCCCCGGCGGCCCGGTCGAGCGACAAGGTAACAATTGGCGAGAAATGCCCGACAGGCGGAACGCCGGAGGGACCTGGACGAGGAGAAAAGGCCGCCGGGCACCCGCCGACACTCCCGTAAAATGCCCGGTCCACCCTCTTGACCGTTGAGGCGCGCCCTGTGCCCGCCTCTCCCTTCTGCCAAACCCCATGAGCACGCCCCAAGCACAACCCGGCCTCGACAGCCTGTCCAAGTCCTTTGAACCTGCCGCACTGGAAGCCCACTGGGGCCCCGAATGGGAAAAGCGCGGATATGGCACCGCAGGCCACCGTGGCACGGGCGCACCGCAAGCGGGCGAGCCCGCGTTCTCCATCCAGCTGCCGCCCCCCAACGTGACGGGCACGCTGCACATGGGCCATGCGTTCAACCAGACGATCATGGACAGCCTCACGCGTTACCACCGCATGCGCGGCTTCAACACCGTCTGGGTGCCCGGCACCGACCACGCGGGCATCGCCACGCAGATCGTGGTGGAGCGCCAGCTGCAAGAGCAAGGCATCAGCCGCTACGACATGGGCCCCACCCCGCCCGAGGCGCGCAGGAACTTTGTGAGCAAGGTGTGGGAGTGGAAGGAAAAGTCCGGCAACACCATCACCACGCAGATGCGCCGCATGGGCGACAGCGTGGACTGGAGCCGCGAATACTTCACCATGGACGACAAGCTCAGCGCCGTAGTGACCGACACCTTCGTGAAGCTGTACGAGCAGGGCCTGATCTACCGCGGCAAGCGCCTGGTGAACTGGGACCCGAAGCTGCAGTCCGCCGTGTCGGACCTGGAAGTCGAGAGCGAAGAAAAAGACGGCTCGCTGTGGCACATCGCCTACCCGCTGGCCGATGGATCGGGCAGCCTGACGGTGGCCACCACCCGGCCTGAAACCATGCTGGGCGACGTGGCGCTGATGGTGCACCCGGAGGATGCACGCTACACCCACCTCATCGGCAAGATGGTCAACCTGCCGCTGTGCGACCGCCAGATCCCGGTGATCGCCGACGAGTACGTGGACAAGGAATTTGGTACCGGTGTGGTGAAGGTCACCCCCGCGCACGACCAGAACGACTACGCCGTGGGCCAGCGCCACAAGCTGCCCATGATCGTGGTGCTGACGCTGCAGGCCACCATCAACGAAAACGCCCCCGCCAAGTACCAAGGCATGGACCGCTTCGTGGCCCGCAAGGCCGTGGTGGCCGACCTGGAAGCCATCGGCGCACTGGTGGAGGTGAAGAAGCACAAGCTCATGGTGCCCATCTGCACCCGCACCGGCCAGGTGGTCGAGCCCATGCTGACCGACCAGTGGTTTGTGGCCATGAGCAAGGTGTCCGACCAGGACCCCACCGGCAAGAGCATTGCGCAAAAGGCCATCGACGCCGTGGCCAGCGGCGAGGTGACCTTTGTCCCCGAGAACTGGGTGAACACCTACAACCAGTGGATGAACAACATCCAGGACTGGTGCATCAGCCGCCAGCTGTGGTGGGGCCACCAGATTCCGGCCTGGTACGACGAAGACGGCAACATCTACGTTGGCCGCACCGAAGCCGAAGCCCAGGCCAAAGCGCCGGGCAAGACCCTGCGCCGCGAACAGGACGTACTGGACACCTGGTTCAGCTCCGCACTGGTGCCGTTCTCCACCCTGGGTTGGCCGCAAGACACGCCGGACCTCAACGCCTTCGTGACCAGCAACGTGCTGGTGACCGGCTACGAAATCATCTTCTTCTGGGTTGCCCGGATGATCATGATGACCAAGCACTTCACCGGCAAAGTACCGTTCCGTGACGTTTACATCCACGGCATGGTGCGCGACCACGAAGGCAAGAAGATGTCGAAGTCGGAAGGCAACGTCATCGACCCGGTCGACCTGATCGACGGCATCGCCCTGGGCCCGCTGGTAGAAAAACGTACCACCGGCCTGCGCCGCCCGGAAAAAGCCCCGGCCATCGCCAAAGCCACCGAAAAGCTGTTCCCGGACGGCATTCCGGCCTACGGCACCGACGCGCTGCGCTTCACCATGGCCAGCTACGCCACCCTGGGCCGCTCGGTGAACTTCGACTTCAAACGCGCCGAAGGCTACCGCAACTTCTGCAACAAGCTGTGGAACGCCACCCGCTTCGTGATGATGAACGTGGAAGGCAAAGACTGCGGCCAGGACGAAACCCTGCCGCTGGAATACAGCT
>OGCL01000127.1_pt1 | contig 85578 bp, 80 predicted proteins | sample 1570041 | NCBI WGS metagenome assembly OGCL01 (sample SAMN06266162, study PRJEB24511) | hot springs metagenome | isolation source: Hot spring water | place: South Africa: Limpopo | collected 2015-06-22
GCATGCGCAGGGTCGAGGCGGCGGGAACCGCGCCAAGACCCAAAGCCTCCACAAAGAAGCCATCCTGGCGATGGTTCGGCGTCGAAATCCGACTTGCCGGTACACAGCAGCCCTACATACGCCGTGACGATTTCTCCCACGCTCAACCCGGATCGCTTGGGCAGTGCCTTGTCCAGTGTTTCGCGCACCCGTGCAAACTTCGCCAGCGCCGAGCCGACCAGGGCAAGTCCGGCATGGTCGGTGAGCAGTTCGGCGCCTTGCTTGAGCTTGAAGCAGGGAATCGGATCGCCGTTGGGGTGGTGTACGCTTTGAGTCATGGCACCAATTGGGTGAATTGCAAAAATCTAATTATACCCTATTATTCAATGCGTTACGATGTTTTCGGTCGATCAACTTGCGGATTCAGGTTGTAGAATAAAGGAATTAAAGAAACGCTGAGGAATCCATAGGAACGAATATGCGCTACTGGCTGATGAAATCCGAATCCTCCGAATACAGCATCGACGATCTGGCCCGCGATGGCCGCGTGGCATGGTTCGGGGTGCGCAACTACCAGGCGCGCAATTTCATGCGTGACCTGATGCAGGTGGGCGACGGGGTGTTGTTCTATCACTCCTCCTGTCCGGAGCCCGGTATTGCCGGACTGGCGGAGGTGTGCACGCCGGCGTATCCGGATGCGACCCAGTTCGAGCCGGGCGGAAAGTATTCCGACCCCAAGGCGACACCGGATAAACCGCGCTGGTTCAATGTCGAGGTGAAGATCGTCGAGAAGACGCGGCTGATGCCGCTCGCCGAGATTCGCGGTTACCCGGAACTCGCCAACATGCGGGTGTTGCAGCGTGGCAACCGCCTGTCCATCACCCCCGTCGATCCGGACGAGTGGAATTTCATCGTCAGCCGTCTGCGTGCCCCGGCTTGAGGCGGCCGTATTGAGCCTGATCGCCATTTACCTCGGTCTGGGCTTGGCCTCCGGTTTCGTTGCCGGTCTGCTCGGGGTGGGGGGCGGGCTGGTGCTGGTGCCGGCCCTGCTCTGGCTGTTCGTGGCCCAGGGGGTGGATGCGGCCTGGCCGATGCATCTGGCGCTGGGCACCTCGCTCGCAGTCATCGTATTCACCGCGCTCTCCAGTTTGCGCGCGCACCATGCCCATGGCGGGGTGCGCTGGCCGATCGTGGCGCGCATGGCGCCTGGGGTGGTGCTGGGCACCTTGGCCGGGGCGCTGCTGGCGCCGAATCTGCCGGACGGGGTGTTGCGTGGTTTTTTTGCCTGTTTCCTGGTTCTGGTGGCCACCCAGATGGCATTTGGCCTGGCGCCACATTCACAGCGGCCCTTGCCGGGCCGCCTGAGCTTGGCCTCGGCCGGAGCGGGGATCGGTCTGGTGTCGAGCTGGGTGGGGATCGCCGGTGGCACCATGACGGTGCCCTTTTTGGCCTGGCGCGGTGTGCGCCTGCCGGAGGCGATCGGCACCTCGGCGGCGGTGGGCATGCCCATCGCGCTCGCCGGCGCTGCCGGCTATGCCCTGGCGGGACTGGGCAAGCCCGGCCTGCCGGCGCACACCCTGGGCTTCATCCATTGGCCGGCCGTGCTCGCCATCGCCCCGGCGACCCTGCTGTCTGCGCCCTGGGGTGCGCGTATGGCGCACAGCCTGCCGGTGCATTTGCTCAAACGACTGTTCGCCGTCGTGCTGTATCTGGTGGGACTGCGCATGGCCTGGGGCGTGTTCGGCTGAATGATCCCGGATTTTCCATTCGGCGGCCTGACGGCCTACACGCGCGCCGGCGGCCGCTTTCGGGCGGCTTCGAGTCCGTGCGCATCGCCCTGGCATGGCGATGGGCGTGCCGCCCGTCCTCTCAAGAAAACGAAGGGCCGCCCCGAGTTTTATTGTCCCCCTCGGGGGCGGGCTGAGCGTAGCCCGGCCCTGGGGGCGCTAAAACCCGCTCCGAAATCGCCTCGCCATCCTCACGTGTCCTCATGGAAAATCTGATCGGTCTTTGGGCTCTTTTGAATTGCAAGTGGGCGGATGACGGCTGGAGTGAATAGCCTCGTGGGCTATCCTTGGCCGGCCGACCTTCGTTCCCTCCCCCGCCGGGGGAGGACCAGGGCGGGGGTGCGTCCAAGGGCCGCCTTGGACTGGGCGGCATCGATGTGAAAGCGGCTTCGCCGCACCCCCATCCCAACCTTCCCCCGCTGGGTGGCGATAGGAATGCGAACGCCTGTGCGTTTTTCCCATCTCCCATGGGTTCGCCCCATGGACACCCAATCGAGATCCAAAAAAGGCGATGTGAAATGAGCATGAAAAACCTGGAAAAAAGCGAAAACACCGTGTGGCATGCGCCGCTGGTCGGTCGCGCCGAGCGTGAGGCGCGTCTTGGACATAAAAGCGGCGTGCTCTGGTTCACCGGCCTGTCGGGTTCCGGGAAATCGACCATTGCCCATGCTGTGGAACGCAGGCTCGCTGACGCCGGGCGGCTCACCTATGTGTTCGACGGCGACAATGTACGCCATGGTTTGTGTGCGGACCTTGGCTTTTCCGAGGCCGACCGGCATGAAAATCTGCGCCGCATTGGCGAGATGGTGCGTCTGTTCATCGATGCCGGCATCCTGTGCCTGACCGCGTTCATCTCGCCCTTCCGGGCCGACCGGGAGGCCCTGCGGGCGCGCATCGGCGAGCAGGATTTCATCGAGATTCATTGCCGTTGCAGCCTGGAGACCTGCATCGCGCGTGACGTGAAAGGTCTGTACCGGCGGGCGCTGGCCGGCGAGATCCCCGAATTCACCGGCGTGTCGTCGCCCTACGAAGTGCCGGAGCGGCCCGATCTGGCGCTGGATACCGATCGACTGAGCGTGGATGCGTGCGTCGAAGAGGTGCTCGCGCTGTTGAGGGCGAAACAGGCGCAAGCAGGCTAAAAAACGCTGTCAATCCCGACGGGCTTGCAGGGCTTCCAGGGCCTGCATCAGTCCGCTCGCGCGCGGGGCCTTGTGTTCGACCATCGCCCGCAACAGGCCCGGCGCTCCGGGATGGATCAGGCTCAGGCGCTGGCGGGCGCGGGTGAGGCCGGTATATAGAAGCTCACGGTTGAATGGCGGCCGCATCGATTCGGCCAGGACCAGGGCGACGTGATCGAACTCCGAACCCTGCGACTTGTGCACCGTGAGTGCATAGACCGTCTCGATGCTCGTCAAGCGCGCGGGACGGACCCAGCGCACGCCGCCCTCCTCGGCGGCGAATGCCACCCGGAGTCCCCATGACGCACCCTCCGGCCAGGGCAGGGTCAGCCCGATGTCGCCGTTCATCAGGCCGAGTGCGTATTCGTTACGGGTGATAAGGACCGGGCGGCCAGGGTACCAGCCGGTCACGGCCGGGATCAGGCTGGCTGCATGCAGCCAGCCGGCGATGTGCTCGTTGAGCCCCTCCACGCCCCAAGGCCCCTGGCGCAGCGCGCACAGCACCTGAAAACGGGCATGCGCGTGCAACAGGCCGCGCGCCCAGGCATCGAATTCTTCGGCATCGGCCGCCGGCGCGGGCCGTGTGGCGTGCATGCGTTCGAGATAGTGGCGGTATCCAGGCCAGTCGCCTTTCCCGGCCAGGACCGCCTCGCGCAGCGCATCGAGCGGGGCGGACAGGTGAATGTTGAGGTCCTCGGCCCCGGCGGCGAGGATCGCCTCCACGGCATCGGCGTCGCCCGCGTTCACAGCTCGGGCGAGGCGACCGATGCCGCTGCCGGCGCTGAAGCGATGGCTGTAGCGGAGCATGGCCACGGCCTGGTCATGCGGCCGACCGGCGGCATCGATGCATGTTTTGGGCAGGCGCTGGCCGCTCACCGCTTCGAGCCAGTCCGCCTGCTTCGGCAGGTAATGGCCGCCCTCGGCGCGTTGCGCCAGCTCACCCAGCAGGGCGCCGGCCTCCACCGATGCAAGCTGATCCTTGTCGCCCAGCAGCACCAGGCGTGCTGATGCAGGCAGGGCATCGAACACCGCCGCCATCAGCTCCAAATCGACCATCGAAGCCTCATCGATCACCAGTACATCGAGCGCCAGCGGCCGTCCGGCATGGTGCTTGAACCCCCGCGCGTCGGGTCGGCTGCCGAGCAGGCGGTGCAGGGTGAGGGCGCGGATGGGGATCGCGGCGCGCAGGTCGATCTCCGGGTCGATCTCGGGCAGGCTGTCGCGAGCGCGGGCGATGGCGCCGGCTAGGCGCGCGGCCGCCTTGCCGGTGGGCGCGGCCAGTCCGATGTTGAGCGGCCGCGCCGGGCTGTGCTTGAGCGCCAGCGCCTGCAGCAGTGCGAGCAGGCGCACCACGGTAGTGGTCTTGCCGGTGCCCGGGCCGCCGGTGATGAGTGCGAATCGCTGGCGCAAGGCCACGGCGCAGGCGATCTTTTGCCAGTCGATCGCCTCCGTGGTTGGAAAGAGCGCGTCCAGGATCGGACGGATGGTGGCTTCCGGCGCGAGTCCCGGGTCGGGCCCCAGCCGCGCGGCGATGGCTCGCGCCAGGGTTTGCTCGTGGCGCCAGTATCGGCGCAGATAGAGACGGTTTGCGCACAGCACCAGCGGCGTGCCGCCCTCGGCATGGCCGACCAGGTCGGGAAAATCCAGCCGCGCCCGCCATGCTTCGAGCCGGTGGCCGGACAACCAGCGTGCGGGGTGGTCGGGGTCATTGCCATCCGGGGGCAGGCCCAGGATGGCTTCCGGGGCGTGCAACAGGGCTTCGAGATCGAGACAGGTGTGGCCTCGGCCGATCTGATGACTGACCAGCGCCGCACACAGGATCAGTTCGGGCGGGGCGTCGGGGGCCTTGCGCCCGAGCCAGTCGGCAAAGGCCGCATCCAAGGGACGCAACCAGCCGCGCGTCTGCCAGCGGGCGAATCGGGCGCGCAGTTCCCGATCGGGGAGGGTGGGGCGATGCATGGCACGCGAATCCGGGATGCAATGGATCTGCACGATACAAAAAAAGTGGCGGCCCGGGGGCCGCCACCGTCGCAGGGGCGATGCGTGTCAGTCGCGCTCACCCATGAAGGCCATCAACAGGTGCAGCAGATTGACGAACAGGTTGTAGATGTCCAGATAGATGGCGAGGGTGGCCATGATGTAATTGGTCTCGCCGCCATTCACCACCCGGCTGACGTCATACAGGATGAAGGCCGAGAACAACAGCACTGCGATCGCAGACAACGTGAGCGACAGGGCCGGGATCTGGAAGAACAGGTTGGCGAGGCTGGCCAGGATCAGGAGCACGATGCCTACCAGCAGGAACTTGCCCATGAAGCTGAAATCGCGCTTGGTGGTGGTGGCGATGCCGGCCAGGGTGAGGAAGATTGCGCCGGTGCCGCCTGCCGCCAGGGTGATGATCTCGCCGCCGTTATCGAGGCTGAGCGCGACTTGCAGGATGGGGCCAAGCACCAGGCCCATGAAGCCGGTGAGCGCCAGCAGCAGCACCAAGCCCATGGGGCTGTTGCGAGTGGCGCTGATGGCGAAGAACATGCCGAACATCACCGCCAGGGCGCCCAGGCTGAACAGGATGGGCGAGTTTGCGGCGAAGCTGAAATCGAGGCGCATGCCGATGAGCGCGCCGATCAGGGTGGGCACCATGGTAATGCCCAGCAGCATGTAGGTGTTGCGCAGTACCTTTTGCGCGGCGGGTGCGATGGCTGTTCCAGCCGTGCTGGCAGTCATGTCGTAGGGAGTTTGCATGGCTGTCGGTTTCCTGTGTGGTTTGAAACAGATATAAGAGTACGGACACAGATTTAAAGTTTCAACCCGGATTTCCATTAACAGGCTGTTGAAAAACGACTGCGGTGGGCCATCGGCCGTGTTGCGCGGTGTGGGCTCCGGCCGCGCAGCTCAATCGGCTGCGCCGATGTGAGCCTTCGCCAAACTAAGTTTTAGCGCAAGCTAAAACTTAGTTTGCGCTCCCTCGCCGATCGATTTGAGATGGAGCTCCGGCACAACCTGAAGATTAGCCTTCGCTGAAACGCGCTTCGCTCGTTTTCTCGGTCGCAGCGCTCCGTGCGCCTTGCATCGGGCCATTCTCGCGACGTTTTTCAACAGCCTGCGAATGGAAAAATCCGGGTTCAAACCCGCCCGCGCTGCCGGCGCAGGCGCCGCAAGCGCAGGTAGGCCGGCAGTCGCCAGAGCCAGTCGACCGTGAAATAGCCCAGCACGGCAAACAGGATCGCCAGGATCACCAAGCCGACGAGCAGCGGCTGCCCCATCGCCATCATGGTATCGAACACCCCGGTGATCTGCTCCAACCAGCTGACATTGGCCAGCACCTCGTCCGGCGTCTTCGGCGGCTCGCCGCCATTGGCCCCCATGATCCAGGCACCGATACGATAGGCGAGCAGATACCAAAGCGGAAAGGTGAACGGATTGGTGATCAGGGTGGCGGTCATCGCCACCGGCAGGTTGACCCGGAAGATCATGGCGGTGAGCGCGGCGGCGATGAACTGGGCGATCGGCAACATGAACGCGAAGAACGCACCCACGGCGACGCCACCGGCCACCGAGCGGCGGTTGAGCTGCCATAGGTCGGGATGATGGATGGCCGGCCCCAGCCATTGCAGATGGCGATGGTTGCGCACCCGGTCTGGATGGGGAAGAAAGCGTTTGATGTAACGTCTGGCCATGGCGTCGCATTCTACTCGCGCCGGCCGACCTTGCCAGAGGCTGCAAGCCTAACATAGCATCCGGCTCCATTTTCAGTCGTGGCCCTTCCCCCGGCCCCTCTCTCTGCCATGCCCACCCCGCCGCCCGCACCGGAGTTGCGCATCCCGGTCATCCTCCTCACCGGTTTCCTCGGCAGCGGCAAGACCACCCGGCTCAACCGCATGCTGGCCGAAGCACCGCTCACCGCGGTGGTGATGAACGAGTTCGGCGAGGTGGGTCTCGACCATCAGCTGCTGGAACACAGCCAGGGCCCGCTTGCCCTGCTTTCCGGCGGCTGCGTGTGCTGCCAGATCCAGGGCAGCCTTGCGCCCACCCTGCGCAACCTTTGGCTGGCCCGCGCCGAGGGCAGGGTCCCGGCCTATGTGCGCCTGATCATCGAGACCACCGGCCTTGCCGACCCGGCCCCGGTCGCCGCCACACTGGTCGGCGACCGCTGGCTGGCTGAACGCCATCGCTTGGCCGGCATCGTTACTTGTGTCGATGCCGAGTTCGGCCTCGCCCAGCTCGACGCCCATGTCGAAGCCCGGCGCCAGGTGGCCAGCGCCGACCGCCTGCTCTTGACCAAGACCGACCGGGTGGCCGCCGCCGTCCTCGCGCCCTTGCGCCAGAGACTGGCCGAACTGAATCCCGGCCTGGAGCCGGTTGTGGTCAGCGCCGATGCCCCCGCTGCGACCTTCCTGTCCGATCCTGACCTGTTCGAGGCCGGTTCCGACCCCACCACCGCCCAACGCTGGCTGGCGGCCCGCCGCTATCGACCGGTCCAGGCCGATCCGGGCGAACGCGGCATTCGCGCATTCCAGCTTCGCTTCGAGCGGTCGCTGCCGCGCCTCGGGGTGATGAGCGCGCTGGAGATGCTGCAAAGCTTTCGTGGCGCGCAACTGTTGCGCATGAAGGCCATCGTCGATTTTTCCGGCGAGGCCCGGCCCACGGTCCTGCACGCCGTCCAGCATGTCCTCTACCCGCCCCGGCAACTGGCGGAATGGCCGGACGGAGCGCGTCTGAGTCAGTTCGTGTTCATCGTCGATGGGCTCGACCCGGGCACGGTGGAAAAGCTCCTGACCGATTTTGCCGCGGCCGCCGAACAGGGCGCACTCGCCCAAAAAGGCATGGCATAATCGCCGGGTTTTTAGTTCGACCCGGCGCGGCCCTGCGCCCGTCTTGTCCGGACCAAACCATCCCGATACAGAGGAGTTCAGGCGTGGCCACCACGAAACCCGCTGCCAAAACCACCAAGGACACCCCCAAGGCGCCCGCTGCAAAACCGGCCCAAGCCGCGAAGCCTGCCGCCAGCGCAACCAAGACCTCCGCCGTCAGGGGCACGAAGCCGGAAGCGAGCAAGGCAAAGGCCGCCGCGCCGCGCAAACCGGCGCCGCGCAAGGCCAAGCCCGGCTTGCCGAGCGAGGATGAAATGCTGAAGATGCCGGAAAAGGACTACATGAACGCGACCCAGCTCGCATTCTTCAAGGCCCGTCTCTTGGCCATGAAGGAGGAGATCGTCGAGAACGCTCGCGAAACCGGTGAACACCTGAAGGAAAACGAGGTGTTCGCCGACCCCAACGACCGGGCCACGGTCGAGGAAGAGAACATGCTCGAACAGCGGGTGCGCGACCGTGAACGCAAGCTGCTGAAAAAGATCGACGCCGCCCTTGCGCGCATCGAGTCCGGCGAATACGGCTATTGCCTGGAAACCGGCGAACCGATCGGTGTCGCCCGACTGATCGCCCGGCCCACCGCTGAGCTGTCGATCGAGGCGCAGGAAAAGCACGAGCGCATGGAGAAACTCTACGCCGACTGAGCGGCCGTATTGCAAGCCTGAGTACGCGCCCGGCGTGAACGCGCCTCACACCTCCCCATGCCAAGCCTAGAAGCCTGGGAGCGCCTGAGCTACATCGTCACCGTCATCGGCCTGCCTTTGGCCATCCTGGTGTTCTTCTGGGAACAGCGCAAGGCAAGGCTGAACGAGGACGAGGAACTCCACCTGCGCCTGTCCGCCGCCTACACCGATTTCCTCAAGCTTGTGCTGGACAACGCCGACCTGCAACTGTTGCGCCAGCGCCCCGGCGAACTCGCGCTGAGCCCCGAACAGGAGGAGCGCCGATTCGCATTGTTTGGCATCTTGATCGCCATCTTCGAACAGGCCTACGTGATGGTGCATGAAACTCACATGAACCGGGAACGCCGCCGCCTCTGGCAGAACTGGGCCGACTACATCGAGGACTGGTGCGCGCGCGCCGATTTCCGCGCTGCGTTGTCGGAACTGTTGCGTGGCGAGGACGAGGAATTCGCCGAATACATGCGCGCCACCGCGGCACGGGTGGAGCAACGCCGGTAACAGGCTGTTGAAAAACGTAGCGAGGATGGCCCGATGCGAGGCGCACGGAGCGCAGCGACCGAGAAAACGAGCGAAGCGAGTTTCAGCGAAGGCTCACCTTCAGGTGATGCCGGAGCTCCATCTCAAATCGATCGGCGAGGGCGCGCAAACGAAGTTTTAGCTTGCGCTGAAACTTCGTTTGGCGAAGGCTCACATCGGCGCAGCCGATGTGAAGTGAAGCGGCCGGAGCCAACACCGCGCAACACAGCCGATGGCCCACCGCAGCAGTTTTTCAACAGCCTGGTAAAGCTTGGTAAAGCGCCCGTGAACCCGCTGCAAGGCATCCTGATCGGCCTGATCCGCATCTACCAGCTCGCCCTGTCGCCCTATTTCGGCAGCCAGTGCCGCTTCACGCCGACCTGTTCGCAATACGCCCGCGAGGCCATCGAACAGCACGGCGCGATCAAAGGCAGCTGGTTGGCGATACAACGGGTCGGGCGTTGCCACCCCTGGCGCCCCGGCGGCCACGACCCGGTGCCGCCCCCCTGAATGCGAACGTAGCAGGCTGTTGAAAAACGTCGCGAGGATGGCCAGATGCAAGGCGCACGGAGCGTAGCGACCGAGCTACGCGGCCGGAGCCAACGCCGCGCAACACAGCCGATGGTCCACCGCAGTCGTTTTTCAACAGCCTGGTAGGTTCGAAACAAGGAAACCACCATGTCCGAACACTCGATCTTTCACGGCACCACCATCCTCAGCGTGCGCCGCGGCGATGCAGTCGCCCTCGGCGGCGACGGCCAGGTCACCCTAGGCAATATTGTAATCAAGGCCAGCGCGAGAAAGGTCCGGCGCCTTTATCAGGAGCGCATCCTGGCCGGTTTTGCCGGTGGCACCGCGGATGCTTTCACCCTGTTCGAGCGGTTCGAGGCCAAGCTGGAAAAACACCAGGGCAACCTGGTCCGCAGTGCCGTGGAACTGGCCAAGGACTGGCGCACCGACCGCATCCTGCGCCGCCTGGAGGCCATGCTGGCTGTGGCCGACCGGGAAACCACCCTGATCGTCACCGGAGCGGGGGACGTGCTCGAGCCGGAATTCGGCATCGCCGCCATCGGCAGCGGCGGCGCCTATGCCCAGGCGGCGGCGCGAGGCTTGCTGGAACATACCGAACTGGCGCCGGCGGAAATCGTCCGCGCGGCGCTCGCCATCGCCGCGGACATCTGCATCTACACCAACCGCAATTTCAGCATCGAAAGCCTGTGAATGCCGGCCGGTCGGGCTCAAAGCAGACCGAAGTGATCGGCTCCTTTGAGACTCTCGTCCTCTGCTTCCGGCTTGTATTTGATCTTGATGCGCAGGTCGTTGTAGGAGTCGGCGTTGCGCAGCGCATCCTCGGCGCTGATGACGCCGTTCGAATACAGGTCGAACAGCGACTGATCGAAGGTCTGCATGCCCAGATCGCGCGAGCGGGCCATGATCGGCTTGATCTCGTCGAGCCGGCCATTCCGGATCAGGTCGGAGATGAGCGGCGAGGCGAGCATGACCTCGACCGCGGCAATGCGGCCGACCACATCGCTGCGCGGGATGAGGCGCTGCGAAATGATGGCCTTGAGGTTCATCGACAGGTCGAGCAGCAACTGCTCCCGCCGCTCCAGCGGGAAGAAGCTCATGATCCGCTCCAGGGCCTGATTGGAGTTGTTGGCGTGCAGTGTGGACAGGCACAGGTGGCCGGTCTCGGCATACTGCAGGGCGAACTCCATCATCCCCCGGTCGCGGATCTCGCCGATCAGGATGACGTCGGGCGCCTGACGCAAGGAGTTCTTCAATGCCACCTCCCAGCTCTCGGTGTCCGAGCCGACCTCGCGCTGGGTGATGATGCTGCGGTCGTGCTGATGCACGAACTCGATCGGGTCCTCGACAGTGAGGATGTGATCCTGGCGCTGGCCATTGCGATAGCCGATCATCGCCGCCAGGCTGGTCGACTTGCCGGTGCCGGTCCCCCCCACCAGCAGCACCAGGCCACGCGGTACCAGGGCCACGTCGTGCATCGAGGGCGGCAGGTGCAGGTCCTCCATTCTCGGGATGTCGGTATTGATGCGGCGGAACACCGCGCCCACCCGGCCCTGCTGCAGGAACACACTGACCCGGAAGCGGCCGATCTCCGGATCGGCGATGGCGAAGTTGGCCTCGTGATGGTTGGCGAACTGGCCCCACTGCTTCTCGTTCATCACCGAACGGGCCAGTGCCTGGGTCTCGTTGGTGGACAAGGGCGTTTCAGTCAGGGGTGTGACGTGCCCGTCCAGCTTCAGCGCAGGCGGAAAGCCAGCGGTAAGGAACAGGTCGGAGGCCTTGCGGGCAATGACCTCGTGCAGCCAGCCGATGACCCGGTTGTAGGGCGTCATTGTGCGAACTGGTCCTTGTTCATGGCATAGGTGCGTGCCTCGCTGGAGGCGACCAGACCGCGCTTGACCAGATCGGACAGACACTGGTCGAGGGTCTGCATGCCATAGGACTGGCCGGTCTGGATGGCGGAGTACATCTGCGCCACCTTGTTTTCGCGGATCAGGTTGCGGATGGCGGGGGTGCCGATCATGATCTCGTGTGCTGCCACCCGGCCACTGCCGTCCTTCTTCTTGAGCAAGGCCTGGGAGATTACCGCGCGCAGCGATTCGGACAGCATGGCGCGCACCATGTCCTTTTCGGCGGCGGGGAATACGTCGACGATCCGGTCGATGGTCTTGGCCGCGGAGCTGGTGTGCAGGGTGCCGAACACCAGGTGGCCGGTCTCGGCAGCGGTGAGCGCGAGACGGATGGTTTCCAGATCGCGCATTTCGCCGACCAGGATGATGTCCGGGTCCTCACGCAATGCGGAGCGTAGCGCGGCGTCGAAACTGAGGGTGTCGCGATGCACCTCGCGCTGGTTGATCATGCATTTCTTGCTCTCGTGCACGAACTCGATCGGGTCCTCGACGGTGAGGATGTGGCCATGCACGGTTTCGTTGATGTGGTTGATCATCGCCGCCAGGGTGGTCGACTTGCCCGAACCGGTGGGGCCGGTGACCAGGACGATGCCGCGTGGCTGGTCGGCGATGTCCCTGAAGATCCTCGGCGCCTGCAGGTCTTCCAGCGACAGAACGATGGACGGAATGGTCCGGAATGCGGCCGCCGCGCCGCGGTCCTGGTTGTATGCGTTGACCCGGAAGCGTGCGACGTTGGGCACCTCGATGGCGAAGTCGGTCTCCAGGAACTCTTCGTAGGCCTTGCGCTGGGAGTCGCTCATCACGTCGTAGATCATGGCTCGCACCTGATGGTTGTCCATGGCCGGCACGTTGATGCGGCGGATGTCGCCATGCACCCGGATCATCGGCGGCAGACCGGCGGTGAGGTGCAGGTCGGAGGCCTTGTTCTTGACCGCGAAAGAAAGGAGGTCGGAGATTTCCATTATAATTCCCTCGTTTGAGCAGGCACTTGGGCTGATTTTCAGGGAGTTTCGGGCATTATGGGTGCAATCGCCACTGCCTTGCAAGCGTGCCGGAAACGCATTGAAAACGCCTGTCAGGCGGCCGGACGCGATGCAGACAGCGTAACCCTGCTGGCGGTGAGCAAGACCTTTCCGGCCGATGCAATACGAGCCGCCTGGGAGGCCGGCCAGCGCAGTTTCGGCGAGAGCTACGTCCAGGAGGCCCTGGCCAAGCAGGACTTGCTTCTCGACCTCGGCATCGAATGGCATTTCATCGGCCCCATCCAGGCCAACAAGACCCGCCCCATCGCCGAACGATTCGCCTGGGCGCATGCCGTCGACCGCGACCGCATCGCCGAGCGACTGTCCGCCGCACGTCCCGATTCCATGCCCCCCCTGAACGTATGCGTCGAGGTCAACGTCGGTGGCGAGGCGAGCAAGCATGGCGTGGCGCCCGTCGAGGCGCTGACCCTGGCGCAGCGTGTAGCGACCTTGCCACGCCTCAGGCTGCGCGGTTTCATGACCCTTCCCCGCCCCGACCCCGACCCCATGGCCCTACGCGCCCAGTTCGCCCGGCTGCGCGAACTGATGCACGCGGCGAGGGCAGCGGGCCTGGACCTCGATACCCTATCGATGGGCATGTCGGCCGACCTCGAATACGCCATTGCCGAAGGCGCCACCCTGGTGCGGGTGGGCGCCGCGATATTCGGCATCCGCAAGCCAAAGGACTCTCAATGAACCTGACCTTCATCGGCGGTGGCAACATGGCCACCGCACTCCTCGGCGGACTGATCGGCCGCGGCCATACGCCCGCGGCGCTGACCGTCATCGAACCCGATCCGGATCGGCGCGACGCGCTCGTCCGCCGCTTTGGCGTCCGGGCCCAGACCGAGGCCGACTCCATTTCCACATGCGACATTCTCCTGCTGGCGGTCAAACCCCAGATCCTGCGCACCGTGTTGCGCGCCCTCCCGCCCCTGCCCGCCCATGCCTGCGTGCTGTCGGTGGCGGCCGGAGTGCGCGCCCGGGACATCCAGCGCTGGCTGGGCGGGCATGCCGCGATCGTCCGCGCCATGCCCAACACGCCCGCCCTGATTGGCGCCGGCATCAGCGGCGCATACGCATTGGAGGCGGTGAGCGCAGCGCAACGGGCCAGCGTCACCCAGGTGCTGGAGGCGGTGGGCGAGGTGGTCTGGGTGGATGACGAAACCGCCATCGACGCGGTGACCGCAGTCTCTGGCAGCGGCCCGGCCTACGTCTTCTATTTCATCGAGGCGCTGGAGGCCGCGGCGCGCGAGCTAGGCCTCGGCGCGGACACCGCGCGCCGGCTCAGTCTGGCTACGGTCGAGGGTGCGGCCGCCCTGGCCCGGCACGAAGCGATCGAACCGGCCGAACTGCGCGCCCGGGTCACCTCGAAGGGCGGCACCACCGAGCGCGGCATCGCCGCACTCGACGCGCACGGATTCCAGACTGCGGTCCTGGCCGCCGCCCGCGCCGCCGCCGCCCGCGCCGCAGAGCTGGGCGACGCGCTCGGAGCCGAGCCATGACCTGGGTAAGCCACACCTCCTGGAGAACGCCATGTTGATGGATGCCAGTCAGTTTCTGCTGCGGGTGCTGTTCGATCTCGCCGCCATCGCATTCGGGCTCAGGTTCTACATGCAATGGACGCGGGTGCCCTTCCACAACCCATTCGCCCAGTTCATCGTCCGGGTCACCGACTTCGCCGTGCGTCCGGTCCGGCGCGTGGTCCCCGGGCTGTTCGGGCTCGATTTCGCCAGCCTGCTCCTGTTCCTGCTGGCGCAGGCCATGCTGGTGCTGCTCTCGCATGCGCTGCTCGGCTACCCCTTCCTGGTGGCGGGCATCCAGGTCTGGCCGGGATTCATGCTGCTCACCCTAGTGGCCGCGCTGAAACTGGTCCTCTATGTCGGCATGGGCCTGGTGCTCCTCCAGGCCCTGCTCAGCTGGATCAACCCATACGCTCCGCATGCCGCGGTGCTCAATGCGCTCACCCGTCCCATGCTATCCCCCCTGCAACGCTTCGTGCCCGGCATCGGCGGTATCGACCTCAGCCCTCTGGTGGCGCTGATCCTCATGCAGCTCGTGCTGATCGCGCCGCTGGCCGGGCTAGAACGCTATGCGCGCGGCCTGATCTGAGGCCGGCATGGACATCCTATAACAGGCTGTTGAAAAACGACTGCGGTGGGCCATCGGCTGTGTTGCGCGGTATGAGCTCCGGCCGCTTCACTTCACATCGGCTGCGCCGATGTGAGCCTTCGCCAAACAAAGTTTCAGCGCAAGCTAAAACTTCGTTTGCGCTCCCTCGCCGATCGATTTGATCTGTGGCTCCGGCATCACCTGAAGGTGAGCCTTCGCTGAAACTCGCTTCGCTCGTTTTCTCGATCGCTGCGCTCCGTGCGCCTTGCATCTGGCCATCCTCGCTACGTTTTTCAACAGCCTGTTAAGTTGAGAGGATTGGGCGCAGTTTCGCCGCAAAAAATCCACACTGGCATGTCTTAATTGCAACAGGGGTTCGAGCAGACTACGAATCTGGAACGCCAGTCATAACGGATTTGAACCGGGGTACATATAATAATGCCAATGTACTAAGGAAACGCTGAAGAACGCCGCGGGCGGGATGCAGCGCAAGGCGCACGGAGCGAGCACCGCGCAACGCAGCGATGCGCCCGCGTAGCAATTATTCAGCGTTTCCCTAATTGACTTTCGCTTCCTCCGCTCCCCCACAAGAATCCTGCCCCCGTCACAACCCCCTATCCTGAAAGGTATTCCCATGAAGATTCGCGCAATTGCACTGTCCGTCGCCCTGGCCACAGCCAGCCTTGCCGCACAGGCCAACCCCAACCCGCCTATTCCCACCTTCGAGGGCCAGGCGGCCGCAAAGGCGGCGGCCCCTGGCACGACGCCGCAAACCCCGGAACAGTGGCTGATGCGGATGACTGACTTCACCCAGAATGCATCCGCCTACCGTGACCCGCGCCTGTTCAACCCCTGGCTCAACGCGGTGACCGAGCCCGGCTTCATGATCGCCGGCATGCAGGGCGCGATGGACCCCGCCGGCTGGCTCAACATGATGAACTCCATGGCGAACCCCAATGCGGTGCGTAACTGGATGGGTTTCACCAACCCCGACGTATACGCGAAGTGGATGCAAGCCAGCATGGATCCGGCCTTCTATGCCGCCATGCTCGCCACCCTGTCCGACCCGGCCAAGATGATGCGCTGGGCCATGCTGCCGCTCGACCCCCGGCTTTGGAACCTGATGCTGCAGATGTTCAATCCCAACCTGTACATCAAGTGGGGCATTGCCGGCATGGATCCGCGCGCCTGGCAGCTCGTCGGCAACGTCATGAACCCGGCCCTCTACACCAGCTATTTGGGTGCCATGGTGACCCCCTACGGCGCCAATCCTCAGCCCGCGCAACAGCAGCCGGGCAACCTCGGCAACTGGTTCACCTGGACCCCGCCCAACAGCGGCATGCACACCACCAACCCCTGGGGCTCCACCACAGCCGGTGCCACCGGCTTCAACTTTTTCGACCCGGTGGCCTGGTTTGGTTATCTGGGCAGCATGATCCCCAACCTGTCTTTGCCCACCCTGCCCGGCACCACTCAATCCGGCACCACTCAATCCGGCGCAGCTCAATCCGGCACCACTCAATCCGGCACCACTCAATCCGGCGCCACTCAATCCGGCGCAGCTCAGCCTGCCGCCCCCGCCCAGCCCGCGCCCCCCGCGCCGGCCCCGGCCGCCCCGGAAAAGATCACCCTGTCCGGCGACGCGCTGTTCCCGCTCGGCAAGTCGGGCATCCGCGACATCTCCCACGAAGGCAAGGCCCGCCTCGACCAACTGGTGAACCAGATCAAGGCCATGGGCGAGATCGAGCAGATCCGTGTCGTCGGTCACGCCGACGCCAGCGGTCGCGCCGACGCCAACCAGAAACTGTCCGAAACCCGCGCCAACACGGTCAAGTCTTATCTGGTGGCCAAGGGCATCAAACCCGGCATCATCATCACCAGCGGCGCCGGTTCCAGCCAGCCGGTGGTGCAATGCGACATGAAGCAGCCGAGCAAACAACTGGCCGCCTGTCTCGCCCCCAACCGCCGGGTCGAGATCGAGATCGTCGCGAAAGCGAAGTAAAACCGTTCGCAGTGGCATGGGAGGCCGCCCGCGGGCGGCCTTTTTAGTTGATGCGCCCGGCAGGGCGCACTTACTTGGAGGTGGAAGTCCTCGACTCGCCCGGCAAGGGGAAGAGTGAGCTGAACGGCAAAGGTGTTCTGGGCGACTGGAAATCTGGAGGAAGCCGAAGGCAAAGCGCTGGTCTGACTACAGGCGAGCGGATACGAGGCGGCACGGCGGGGTTGTCATGTCCCGGACGATTACGTGGTCACAAAATCGCTGGACGACTTCGGTGTGATTGCTGATCTGCCCGACACCGCCGCTCGAATCTTGCGCATCCCGGCGCCGCTGCTGTGCTACTGGATGGGCGAGTCGAGGCACACCGGAACAACAATGACGCCCTTCAAAAAACGCCCCGTTAAACTTTCATGATGCGGTGCGACGCCCCGCATCATGATCATGCCCTCCGGAAAGCCGCATGACGCTGGATTTTGCCGCCCTCGACGCCCTGCGCACCCGCCACCCGGCCTGGCGGTTGCTGCGTTCGGACCATGCGCCGCTGGTGGCGAGCTTTCTGCACCGCGTATTCGTGGCGCCCAATGTGCGGGTGATGGCGGCCGCCGACTTGTCCGAGGCGCTGGAAGATGAACTGTACGCCTTGCGTCTGCAGCTTGGCGAAGCCGCGTTTCCCAAGCCCGCGCTCGACTATCTGAACGACTGGGCGTCGCCGGACAAGGGCTGGCTGCGCAAGTTCTACAAGCCCGGCACGGACGAGGCGCAATTCGATCTCACGCCCGCGACCGAGAAGGCCATCGCCTGGCTGGCGCAGCTTGCCGAGCGGCAGTTCGTCGGCACCGAATCGCGCCTGCTCACGCTGTTCGACCTGCTCAAGCAGATGAGCGAGGGCAGCGAGGCCGACCCGGCCAAGCGCATCGCCGAGCTGCACAGGAAGCGTGACGAGGTCGATGCCGAGATTGCCCGCGTGCAGGCAGGCGATATACCGCTCTTGGATGACACGGCGCTGAAGGATCGTTTTCAGCAGTTCATGCAGGGCGCGCGCGAGTTGCTCGCCGATTTTCGCGAGGTGGAACACAACTTCCGCCAGCTGGATCGGCACGTGCGCGAGCGCATCGCGCTGTGGGAAGGCAGCAAGGGGGATCTGCTGGAAGAGATCATGGGCGAACGCGACGCGATTGCCGATTCGGATCAGGGCAAGAGCTTCCGCGCGTTTTGGGATTTCCTGCTCTCCAGCCGCCGTCAGGAGGAGTTGACCGAGCTGCTGGAACGGGTGCTCGATCTTCCGGCGGTGGCCGCCTTGCAGCCCGATGCCCGTATCCGCCGCGTGCATTACGACTGGATGGAGGCCGGCGAGCACACCCAGCGCACGGTGGCGGCCCTGTCGCAACAGCTGCGCCGCTTTCTCGACGACCAGGCCTGGCTGGAAAACCGCCGCATCATGGACATCCTGCGCGGCATCGAGAGCAAGGCCCTGGCACTGCGGGAGGCCCCGCCGACGGGAATCGTGATGGAGATGGCCGAGGCCAGGGCCGACATCGAACTGGTCATGGAACGGCCTTTGTTCGCGCCAGTGGCGAAACCGGTCATTGCCCACCTGACGCTGCAAGCGGGGGACGAGGACATCGACCCCGCTGCCTTGTTCGATCGGGTGGTGGTGGACAAGGCCAGGCTGACCCGACACATTCGCCATGCCTTGCAGGACAGGGCGCAGATCAGCTTGCGCGAACTGGTGACATCCCAGCCCCTCGAGCAGGGCCTGGCGGAACTGGTGGCCTACCTGCAACTGGGCAGCGATGCCTTCAACGCGGTGGTGGATGAGGACACACTGGAAGCCGTTCACTGGCAGGCGAAAGATGATCGCGGCGAAACCGTGCATCGCACGGCCCGCTTGCCTCGGGTGATTTTCATGCGTTGAGACGAGAACGAATCGGGGAATTCAAGAGGGATGGCACAAGACTTCACCAGCGCAATAACCACACTTGCAGCCGCAACCGAACCGGATTTGTCGTCCTTGCTGATCGTGCTGCTCAAGGGGGTGCAGTATCGGGAGCAGGATGAGCACCAGTGGGCGGCATTGCTGAACCTGCAAGCCCGCGTCCGGGATTATGTGACGGTGATCAATCTGGAACTGGTGCTCGATGAGGCCGAGGGGTATGCCTTCCTGAAGGGCCGTCCGGAGCCTGCGGAGGATGATCCGTCACCTCGCTTGCCGCGCCTCATCGCGCGGCGCCCCTTGTCGTTTCCGGTGAGTCTGTTGCTGGCCTTGCTGCGCAAGAAGCTGGCCGAATTCGATGCCGGCGGCGGCGACACGCGTCTGGTGTTGTCGCGTGACGAGATCGTCGAGCTGGTGAGGGTCTTCCTGCCGGATGGGCCCAACGAGGCGAAACTGATCGACCAGATCGAAACCACCCTCAACAAGGTGGTGGAACTGGGGTTTCTGCACAAGCTCAAGCCCGCGAGCGGCGGCCCGGCGGGGCAGGCCAGTTACGAGGTCCGGCGCATCCTGAAGGCCTTCGTCGACGCGCAGTGGCTGGCCGAATTCGATGCCCGCCTGGCGGTCTACCAATCCGCCCTCTCAAGTCGTTCGCCGGGCAGTCCCAAGAACGACTTGGCCCCCTCGGGGGGCGGCTCGGGTGCTCGAGCCGGGGGCACGCTATCCGGCGCGGCGTCGGCTAGGGAGGTGCGCGATGCATGAGGCGCAGTCTCTGGGACTGGATTTCGTGGCCGACGATGCCTTGTCGGGCTTTCGTCTCATGCGGCTCTCGGTGTTCAACTGGGGCACTTTCGACGGCCTGGTCTGGACGCTGCAACTGGACGGCAAGAACGGGTTGCTCACCGGCGACATCGGTTCCGGCAAGTCCACCTTGGTGGATGCCATCACCACGCTGCTGGTGCCGGCCCATCGCATCGCCTACAACAAAGCGGCCGGCGCGGACAGCAGGGAACGGAGCTTGCGCTCCTACGTGCTGGGGCACTACAAATCCGAACGCAACGAGGTCACCGGAGTGGCCAAGCCGGTATCCCTGCGCGACAACAACAGCTATTCCGTCATCCTGGGCGTGTTTCACAACGCGGGCTATGACCAGACGGTGAGCCTGGCGCAGGTGTTCTGGATGAAGGACGCGCAAGGACAACCCGCCCGGTTCTTCGTCGAGGCCGAGCGCAGCCTGTCGATTGCCGAGGATTTCGCCAACTTCGGCGCCGACATCGCGGCCCTGCGCAAGCGGCTGCGCGGAAGCGGCGTCGAAGTCTTCGACAGCTTCCCGCCCTATGCCGCATGGTTCAGGCGCCGCTTTGGCATCGAGAACGATCAGGCGCTGGAGCTCTTTCACCAGACGGTGTCGATGAAATCGGTGGGCAATCTGACCGACTTCGTGCGCAACCACATGCTGGAGCCGTTCGAGGCGGCATCGCGCATCCAGGCATTGATCGGACACTTCGACGATCTCGACCGCGCTCATCGGGCCGTGCTCAAGGCGCAGCAACAGGTGGAGTTGCTGACGCCCCTGGTGGCCGACTGCAAGCGGCATGGCGAACTGGCGAACGAGGCGAATCGTCTGCGGCAATGCCGCGACGGCCTGCGTGCGCACTTCGCCAGCCTCAAATTGGGCTTGCTGGACAAACGCCTCGGCCTGCTCGATGAAGAGTGGCGCAGGCTCGATGGGCAGGCGCGACGCCTGGAAGGCGCGCGCGAGGAGCTAGGCCGTCAGGTCGATGAGCTGAAGCAGGCCATCAACGACAACGGCGGCGACCGTCTGGAGCGGCTCGCCGCCGAGATCCGCAAGAAAGAGCAGCTGCGCGATGTACGCCAGACCAAGGGCGCGCGTTACCGCGAACTGGCGGCCGTCTTGGGCGAGTCTGCGCCCCCCGATGAAGTCGCCTTCGCGGCGCAACGGGCGCGATTCAAGACCTGGCGGGAGGATCTCCAGAACCGCGATGCCGACCTCCAGAACAGGCTGACCGAGCACGGCGTGAGCTTGCGCCAGGGAAAGCTCGAGCACGAACGATTGACGACCGAAATCGACAGTCTCAAACGCCGGCGCAGCAACATCGACGACCCGCAGATCCAGATACGCGCCGCCTTGTGCGCCGCGCTGGGCCTGAATGAGGACGACATGCCCTTCGCGGGCGAGCTGATCCAGGTGCGCGAGGAGGAGCGCGATTGGGAGGGCGCGGTCGAGCGGCTGCTGCGCGGCTTCGGTCTGGCCCTGCTGGTGCCGGATGTTCACTACAAGGCGGTGGCCGAGTGGGTGGACAGCAACCATCTGCGCGGGCGCCTGGTCTATTTCCACGTTCGCCCCCGCAAGACGACCGGTTTGCCGGAACTGCACCCTGACTCGTTGGTGAGGAAACTCGCCATCAAGCCCGATTCGCCCTACTACGACTGGCTGGAGGGCGAATTCGCCCATCGCTTCGACGTGGCCTGCTGCGCCACGCAGGAGCAATTCCGCCGTGAGGCGCGGGCCATCACCCGCGCCGGCCAGATCAAGGACCCGACGGGCCGGCACGAGAAGGACGACCGGCGCCGCATCGATGACCGCAGCCGCTACGTGCTCGGCTGGAGCAACAGCGCCAAGATTGCCGCGCTGGAAGCCAAGCGTCGCCAGCTCGAAAGCCGTCTCGGTGAGGTGGGTAGTCAGATCGGCAAGATCGACGGCGAGCGCAAGGCGATGCAGGCCCGACTGGATGCGCTGACACGCCTAGAAGAGTTCACGAGCTTCGAGGAAATCGATTGGGCCAGCGTGGCGACGGACATCGCGGCACTCGAAGACGAGCGCCAGAAGCTTGCGCAGGCATCGGATGTGCTCAAACAATTGAATGAACGCCTGCAGGAACTGCTGCAGAGGCTCAAGGGCGCCGAAGAAGAGCTGCAATCCGTACGCGACCGACGCGCCAAGGTGGAACAGCGTCGTGCGGATGCCCAGGCGCTGCACCAGCAGACGGCATTGCTGCTCCAGGACGCCGCTGACGATGCGACACTGTCGCCCACCCTGGAGGCGATGCGGGCCGAGGCCCTGGGCGAACACCAGCTGACCGTGGAATCCTGCGACAACCGCGAGCAGGACGTGCGCGCTTGGCTGCAAGCGCGCATCGATGCCGAGGATGCGAAGCTCAAGCGCCTGGCCGAGAAGATCGTCAAGGCGATGACCTCATTCAAGGAAGCCTTCAAACTCGAGACGGCCGAGATGGATGCCAGCCTGGAAGCCGCCTTCGAGTTCGAAAATCTGCTCACGCAGCTCAATCGCGATGATCTGCCGCGTTTCGTGGCGCGCTTCAAGGAATTGCTGAACGTCAACACCATCAACGAGATCGCCAACTTCAATGCCCAGCTGGCGCGCGAGCGGGAGACAATCAAGGATCGCATCGCCCACATCAACAAGTCGCTCTCGGAAATCGACTACAACCCCGGGCGCTACATCGTGCTGGAATCGCAGCCCAACCCCGACGCCGAAATCCGCGATTTCCAGCAGGATCTGCGCGCCTGCACCGAGGGTGCGGTGACCGGGTCGGACGACACCCAGTATTCCGAAGCCAAGTTCCTTCAGGTCAAGGCGATCATCGACCGGTTTCGTGGCCGGGATGGCCTGTCGGAACAGGATCGGCGCTGGACCGCGAAGGTCACGGACGTGCGCAACTGGTTCCTGTTCTCGGCGAGCGAGCGCTGGCGCGAGGACGACACGGAATACGAGCACTATTCCGATTCGGGCGGCAAATCGGGCGGCCAGAAGGAGAAACTGGCCTACACCATTCTCGCCGCCAGCCTCGCCTACCAGTTCGGCTTGGAATGGGGCGCGGTGCGCTCGCGCTCCTTCCGTTTCGTGGTCATCGACGAGGCCTTCGGGCGCGGCTCGGACGAGTCGGCGCAACACGGCTTGAAGCTGTTCAGGCAACTCAACCTGCAATTGCTGATCGTCACGCCGCTGCAGAAGATCCACATCATCGAGCCGTATGTCGCCAGCGTTGGATTCGTGCACAACGAGGGCGGCCGGGCCTCCAGATTGCGAAATCTTTCCATCGAGGAATACCGGGCGCAGAAGGCCGCGCAGGAGACTGCACGGTGATGTGGACGAGCACGAAAGATTTGAAGGCACAGCTGGCGCGGCTATGGGAACGAGGGGAGTTATTGCGGGATGCCGTGACGGGCAAGGCCCGTTTCCCATTGCGCCTGAACCTCAAGAGCCCCGCGTCGGCGGACATCACCGAGCGCTTCGAGGCCGTGCGCGCCTGGGCGGCGGAATTGGCCAAGGCCGGTTTCGTGCGCTTGGAGTGGCAGGAGATTCGCCACCGGGTGCAGGGACTGCAAAAGCTCCCGTCGGGCGCCTGGATCGACTCGCCGGAGGAGGCGCTGGCCTGGCTCGGCAAGCGTCGCGAGTGGGACCGGTTTTCAAGCTTGGTCGAGATGACCCGGCGGCAAACTCCCTCCCTGCTGCCCTGGCTGGAAAAGCGGCCCTTGCAGGCCCTCGAACTCGAAGGCGTATGGCCGCGTCTGCTGGCCGTGGTGGATTGGGTCGAAAAGCACCCCCGGCCGGCGGTCTACCTGCGCCAGGTGGACCTGCCCGGAGTGCATAGCAAGTTCATCGAGGCCCATCGCGCCGTATTGGCCGAACTGCTCGATCTGGCCTTGCCTGCGGACAGCGTGGACACCGCCAGGACCGGCGTTGCGCAGTTTGCCGCCCGGTATGGTTTTCTGGACAAACCCACGAGGATTCGCTTTCGCATCCTCGATCCGGAGATTCGGGTCGTCGCCGGCGTGTCGTGCCCGGACATCACGCTCGATGCCGACAGTTTCAGTCGCCTGGAAATCGATGCGCGAAGGGTATTCATCACCGAGAATGAAACCAACTTCCTGGCCTTGCCAAACATACCCGGAGCAATCGCCGTCTTTGGCGCCGGATACGGTTGGGATGCGCTCGCCCGGGCCCGCTGGCTCGATCGCTGCGCCATCCACTATTGGGGCGACATCGACACCCACGGCTTTGCCATCCTGGATCGACTGCGGAGTCACTTCAGCCACGCCGGTTCGTTCCTCATGGATCGGGCCACGCTCGATGTCCACATCGCATGCTGGGGCTGGGAAGACAAGCCGCAGCGTGGCGATTTGCACAGACTGACGGCGGAGGAATCGAGCCTGTACGACGACCTGCGCGACAACCGCATCCGTGAAGGACTCCGGCTGGAGCAGGAGCATCTGGGCTTTGCCTGGGTGCGGGAGGGGATCGACCGATTGTTGCGGGAGGACTGAATAAAGACTGTATTGAGTCTTTAGCGGATCAAGGAGTCAGGTCATGCGCTACTCATCGCAAGTCAAACCAAATGCCGCGAAAGCCCTGGCTCAGTCGAACGGGCGAAGGCCAAGGCCGTCATTCCGGCGCGTGTCTCTCATTCTCCGCGGGCAGGTAGATGTAATGGCTCATGGGGGCCTGCCATAGCTGGGCGCCGAAGTCGGGCGCGGGGGCGCTGAATCCAAGGCTCAGGACGATGCGCGTCACCCGTTCCCGGCCGGGGCGGGGCAGGCGCGCCAGCCAGTCCTGCCGGACCGGAATCTCGATCCGGGCTTCGCTTACACCACGGCCGTCGGCATGGTCCGCCCGGGCATCGAGTGGGGGCAGGGGGCCGCAGGCTTCGGCGTGCCGGGCAAGACGGGCCGGGGCATCGCTGGCCTTGCGGTCCAGTGCATTGAATGTGGCGATCAGCTCGGCGCGGGGGCCGCAGACCGCGTGCATGCGGGCAGTGACCGCCCAGCCGAGCGGGATGGGCGGGGTGCCGGCGAGGTCGAAGCCTACGCGGAGGACGAGGGGCGTGTCCGGAACGATCGCGTCGGCGGGGGGCTGCCATTGCACGCGCCAGTGCCGGGTGAGGTTTTCCCGCGTCTCGCGGCCGTTCTCGCCCGGCCGCCAGCGCCAGCCGTCGATGAAGCCGTGCACGCCATGCTCGCGGGCGCGCAGGCCGTGAGCACTGAGCAGGATGGGCGGATCGCTCCGTTTCGCGTCGGTTCGGGCGATCTGGGCTAGCGCCTCGCCTTGGGGAAGGGCATGGATGACCCGGCGCAGTTTCCAGCGGGGCGCCGCGGATGCGGGGAGGGCCTGGGCAGGCGTGGCGTCGGCCACGATCTCGGGCGCGTCCGCGGGTGTTGCCCGGTTCAGGCTGAGGCCGGCCGGCATCTCGGGCAGGCGCGGCGCCGGGTCTTCGCTGGCCAGCGCCAGGGAGCGGGGCGCTTCCTGGCCGAGCCGGGCGAGCAGGGCCGCGACGGGCGCGGGCACGGATTCGCCGGCCTCGGGCACTACGGCCAGCAGGTGGTGGGCCCGCTGCCATTCCACGGTGGCGAGGTGGAACACGATGGCGTCGCTTTCCAGGCTGGGGCGTCGGCAGGCCAGCCAGCGCCGGCCGGCGATGCTTTCCTCGAAGATGCGCGCCTGGCTGCCGTACTGGGCGCGCCAGCGTTGTTGCAACTGCTGGCGGAAGCGGGCTTCGTCCACCTTGAGTTCGGTGGTGTGGCGGGGAATGAACAGGGTGAGCGGGCGACTGTCGCCAGTCCAGCGCAGGATGAAGCTGTTCTGTGCCGCTTCCTCGCCGGGCTCGGCGCGTTGCCAGGCCGGAGCGGGGAAGAAGACCAGTTCGCCGACGCGTATCTCGGCAGCACGGCCGGCGAGCGGCCCGGCCAGCGCGGCGATGGCGATCGAGAGCGCGATCCGCGCCGCGACCGTCACAGGGTGAGCCCCGGGGGCCCGGTTTCCGGGATAATCCGCGTTCGCACTGTCCTCGATTGCCATGTCCGTTCCTTCCCCAAGCCTGTCCTTGCCTACCTTACCGCAGATCGAATTTCCCGAGGCGCTTCCGGTCTGCGCCCGGCGCGCCGACATCACCGCCGCATTGAGCGCGCATGCGGTGGTGATCGTGTGCGGCGAGACCGGTTCAGGCAAGACCACGCAACTGCCCAAGATCGCCTGGGCAGCGGGGCGGGGACAGGCGCCGGGCGGGGCGCGCATCGGCATGACCCAGCCGCGCCGGATCGCCGCCAAGAGCGTGGCGCAACGTCTGGCGGAGGAGACCCGGACTCGGCTGGGCGGCTTCATCGGCTGGCAGGTGCGATTCACCGACCAGGCCGGGCCGGAAAGCCGGATCAAGGTGATGACCGACGGCATCCTGCTCGCCGAGACCCAGTCCGACCCGGATTTTCGCGCCTATGACACGATCATCCTGGATGAGGCGCATGAACGCAGCCTGAACATCGATTTCCTGCTCGGCTACCTCAAGACCCTGTTGCCGCGTCGCCCGGACCTGAAGCTGATCGTGTCCTCCGCCACCCTGGAAGCGGAGCGTTTCTCGGCCTATTTCGGCGGCGCGCCGGTGGTCGAGGTGTCCGGCCGCACCTATCCGGTGGAGATGCGCTGGCGGCCGCCCGCCGGGCGGGCGCCGGGGCGCGAGGGGGAAGCCCGTCCGGCCGAGGAGGAGATTGACCAGGAGGCGGCGCTGCTCGACGCGGTCGACGAACTGGCGCGCGAGGGGCCGGGCGACATCCTGGTGTTCCTGCCCGGCGAACGCGAGATCCGTGAGGCGCAGGAGGCATTGCGCAAGCATCATCCGCCCGGTGCCGAGATCCTGCCCTTGTTCGCGCGCCAGTCGGTGGCGGAGCAGGAACGCATCTTCCAGTCCCATTCCGGCCGCCGCATCGTGCTGGCCACCAACGTCGCCGAGACCTCGCTGACCGTGCCCGGCATCCGTTATGTGGTGGATACGGGCCTGGCGCGGGTGAAGCGCTATTCCATGCGCAACCGCATCGAGCAGCTGAAGACCGAGAAAGTGTCGCAAGCGGCGGCACGGCAGCGCGCCGGTCGCTGCGGCCGGGTGGCCGAGGGCATCTGCATCCGCCTCTATGACGAGGCGGATTTCATGGCCCGCCCGGCACACACCACGCCGGAACTGCTCCGTTCTTCGCTGGCCGGCGTGATCTTGCGCATGAAATCGCTGCGCCTGCCCGACATCGGGCAGTTTCCATTCCTCGACCCACCCGAGCCGCGCCGGGTGAACGATGGCCAGGCCTTGTTGCGCGAGCTGGGCGCGCTCGACGAGGCGGACCGGCTGACCCGGGTCGGTCTCGAGCTGGCCCGTCTGCCGCTCGATCCCCGCATCGGCCGCATGCTGATCGCGGCGCGGGAGAAGGCGGTGCTGGCGGAGATGCTGGTGATCGCCGCCTATCTTTCGGTGCAGGACCCGCGCGAGCGGCCGCTCGCGCGTCAGGAGGCCGCAGACCAGAAACACAGCCGCTTTGCCGACGAGAATTCGGATTTCGTCGCCATCCTCCGTCTCTGGGCGCACGTCGACGCGCTCAATGCCCAGCGCAAATCGCAGCGCAAGTTCCGCGACGGCCTGCGCGACGAGTTCATCTCGCCCAATCGGGTGCGCGAGTGGCGCGACGTGCATGGCCAGCTGGCCACCCAGGTGAAGGAGATGGGTTGGAAGGTGGCCGCACTGCCCCCCGGTCTGTGCGTCGATGCAGGCGACGATACGGGCGACGGCGCGGGTGAAGATATGGCGCGCGCGAGCCTGTACCCAGCCTTGCATCAGGCCCTGTTGCCCGGTCTGCTCGGCAATATCGGCATGCTCACCGAGGCGGGCGATTATCTCGGCGCGCGTGGCATCCGCTTCCTGCCCTTCCCGGGTTCAGGGGTCAGGAAGAAACCGAAATGGGTGATGGCGGCGGAGATCGTCGAGACCCGGCGGGTCTATGCTCGCACCCTGGCGCGCATTGAGCCGGAGTGGATCGAGCATGCCGGGCGCGCCCTGCTCAAGGTCAGCTATTCCGACCCGCACTGGGAAAAGCGGCCGGCGCACGTCGCCGCCGCAATGCGCGCCACACTGTACGGCTTGCCGGTGGTGAATGGCCGCCGGGTGCATTACGGCCCGATCGATCCGGTCCGCGCCCGCGAATTGTTCATTCGTGCCCTGGTGGAGGGGGCGTATGAAAGCCGGGCCGATTTCTGCCGCCACAATCTCCGTCTGCGCCAGCAGATCGACGCCGAGGCGCACCGCGCCCGCGACATCCGCCTGGCGGTGGACGAGGAGGATCTGTACCGCTTTTATGACGCTCGCATTCCCGAGGACATCTGCACCGGCGCCGGCTTCGAGGAATGGCTGCGCGAGGCCGAGGCGCGATCGCCGCGCCTGCTGCATCTGGCGCGCGAGGATCTGATCCGCGAACGCGGCGTGGACCCGCGCGCCTATCCCAAGGAAATCGATCTGAACGGGGTGCGGTTCGCGCTTGCCTACCGGTTCGATCCCGGCGCGGACGACGATGGCGTCACCCTGCTGGTGCCGCTGGCGGCCCTCAATCAGGTGCCTCAGGCGCGCTGCGAATGGTTGGTGCCGGGCATGCTGGAGGAAAAGCTGACCGCGCTGATCCGCGCCCTGCCGCAGTCCTTGCGGCGCGCGTTCGTGCCGGTGCCGGAACTCGCCCGCGCTGCGGCGGCCGCCCTGACGCCGGACGACCGGCCGCTCACCGATGCGCTGGCGGATTTTCTCGCCCGTCGCACCGGCCAGTCCGTGCCGCGCGATGCCTGGCGGCCGGAAGCCCTGCCGCCGCATCTGGGCATGAACTTCCGGGTGCTCGATGGCCGCAACACCATCGTCGGCGAGGGGCGTGACCTGGCCGAGCTGCGCCGTCGGCACGGCGAGGCAGCCAGCTCCAGTCTGCGCGCGGCGGTGGCCGGGGGCGAGCGCGAGGCGGTGGCCGGCTGGGATTTCGGAGACCTGCCCGGGCAGGTGACGCTCCGGCGCGGCGCGCAAACGGTGGCCGCGTATCCCAGCTTGGTCGATGAAGGGGGGCGGATCGGCCTGCGTCTGATCGACAGCCCGGCACAGGCCCGGCAAAAACACCGGCGCGGGGTGTGCCGGCTGCTCTGGAAGGTGTTTCCCGATCTCGCCCGCCAGACCGAGAAGGACCTGAGCGCGCGGCTCAAGGGCGCGGCCATGCAGTATGGTCTGCTCGACAAGGGCCTGGGGCTTGAAGCCTTGCTTGCCGACGTGCTGGTGGCGGCGGCACGCGCATTGTTGCCGGAAGACCCGGCCGAGCTGCGCTGCCAGAACGCATTCGAAAGCGCTGCCGCCGGCGCTCGGCCGAAGCTGGCCGAGACCGCGCGGGAGATGGCGCGGCTGGCGGCGGAGTGCCTGGAGCATGGCCATCGCCTGCGCCAGGCGCTGGAAAAGCCCCTGCCTTCGGCCGAGGCCGCCGCGGACATGCGCGCCCAGCTCGCGGCCTTGATCCAGCCCGGTTTCATGGCCGAGCTGCCGCCGCAGCGCCTCGTGCATCTGCCACGCTACCTGCGCGCCATGGAACGGCGTTTGGACAAGCTGGCGCGCCAGCCAGCACGCGATGCCCAGGCCATGCAGTCGATGCGCCCGCTGCTCGTGGCCTGGCAGGCGCGTTGCCGGCGCGAGGCGGAGGCGGGCGGCATCGGTGCGACGATGGAGGATTTCCGCTGGCGCCTGGAGGAGTTGCGGGTGTCGCTGTTCGCCCAGGAACTGAAGACGCCCGAGCCGGTGTCGGTCAAGCGCCTGGAGAAGCTCTGGTCCGAATTGACCAGATAGACATTGCGTAGACATCACGGTCCGGTTTTCGGCTACGATTCGGCCAAATTACACCTACGTTTCGCGTGTCGACTGGATGGAGAGAACATGGACCTGATCCGAATGTTGCAGGGCCGGGTGGCAGCCAAGGTTCTGGTGGTGGCCGCCATTGCCTTTTCGATCGAGCTGGCGTTCAGTCTGTTCTATGCGCATTACAGCGCCCAGAAGCTGTCCGAGGAACTCATCGCGCAAAAGACTCGGGTGATCGCGGACGGCTACTTCGATGGCCTCAACAAGCTCATGCTCACCGGTGGCATGGATCGGCGGGGTGATCTGCGCCAGGACATCCTACGCCAGACCAACGTCGTCGAGGCGCGGGTGATCCGTGGCGATGCGCTCAAGGCCACCTATGGCGAAGGTTACCCGGACGAACAGCCGCAGGATGAACTTGATCGCGCCGCATTGCGCGGCGAGGAGATCATGCGCATCGAACAGACCGGCCAGGGTCGCCGCCTGATCGCGCTCAGGCCCGTGCGCATCAGCAGCAACATGCGCGGCATCAACTGCACCCAGTGCCATGCCGTTGCCGAGGGCACGGTGATCGGAGCGATCCGCATCGGCTACGACCTCGAACCGGTCTACGCCCGCATTGCCCGTCAGGACCTGATCAATCTGGGCGTGAACATCGTCATGTTCAGCCTGGGTTTCCTGCTCCTGGTCTATGTCATGAAACTTCTCATCGTGCGGCCGATCTGCCAACTGGCCAAGACCATGAGCGAGGTCGAGAAGACCTCCGACCTGACCCTGCGCGCACCGGTACAGAGTCCGGACGAGATCGGCAATGCCGCCGCCTCGTTCAATGCCATGTTGGGCCGCTTCTCCGGCTTGATCGAGCAGGTGCGGGCCAGCACCCACAAGCTGGGCCAGGTTTCCAACAGTCTGGTGCAGGCTTCCTCACGCTCCGAAGCCGGCGCATCCCGGCAGCTGTCCGATACCGAGGCGCTCGACAGTGTACTGCGCAATCTGGTCGATAGCATTGCCGGGGTTGCAAGCCACATGGAGGATGCCGCGCGCGCGGCACAGGGGGCCAACGGCCAGGCCAAGGATGGCGCCCTGGTGGCGACCGAGGCCATGGGATCTATCGATGCCATGGCCAATCGTCTGCGCGGTGCGGTCGATGTCATCCAGGCGCTCGACAGCGATACCCGCGACATCGGCCGGGTACTCGGTCTGATCCGCGAGATCGCCGAGCAGACCAACCTGCTGGCGCTCAACGCCGCCATCGAGGCGGCCCGCGCCGGCGAGCAGGGGCGTGGCTTCGCCGTCGTGGCCGACGAGGTGCGCACTCTGGCGCAGCGTACTCAGGCCGCCACCGGCGAGATCGAGAGCATCATCGACAAGCTGCGCCAGGCCGCTGGCCACGCGGTGGATACCATCCACGATGCCGAGCGGCACACCCAGGAAAGTGTGGGCCACGTCAAAAAAACCACCATGGCCCTGGCCGAGATTGCCGGCGTGGTGGGTCAGATCAGCGGCATGACGGAGCAGGTCGCCAGCCACGCCCAGCAGCAGAGCCATGCCGCCAGCGAGATCAGCCAGAGTGTGGGCAACATCAGCCAGGTCGCACGTGAATCGGTGGCCAGCGCCGACGATGTGCGTCAGGTGACCGACCAGCTCGCGCAGCTATCGGAAGAACTGCGGGGTCAGCTGGGCCGCTTCAATACCTGAGGGGAGGCCTGCCGACCCGCCGGCAGGCCCTGATGGCCTGCTTCAGGCTGGGCGGAGGCCGTTCATGCAGGTTCCAGGGCCTCGCTGAAGCGCAGCCGGATCTCGCCGTCGTCGTCGACGTCCACCGTCACCTCGCCGCCATGGGCCAGGCGACCGAACAGCAGCTCGTCGGCTAGGGCCTTGCGGATGCTGTCCTGGATCAGGCGGGCCATCGGCCGCGCGCCCATGAGCGGGTCGAATCCGGCCTTGGCGAGATGCTGGCGCAGCTTGTCGGTGAAGTGCGCCTCCACCTTCTTGGCCTGCAACTGGTCTTCAAGTTGCATGAGGAACTTGTCCACCACGCGCAGGATGATGTCCTGATCGAGTGCGGAAAAGCCAATGATGGCATCTAGACGGTTGCGGAATTCGGGCGTGAACAGGCGCTTGATTTCGGCCATCTCGTCGCCTTTTTTCTCCGCCAGGGTGAAGCCGATGCCGGTGCGGGTGAGGGCCTCGGCGCCGGCATTGGTGGTCATGATCAGGATGACGTTGCGGAAGTCGGCGCGCCGACCGTTGTTGTCGGTGAGCGTGCCGTGGTCCATGACCTGCAGCAGGATGTTGAAGATGTCCGGATGGGCCTTTTCGATCTCGTCCAGGAGCAATACCGCATAGGGGTTCTTGGTGATTGCCTCGGTGAGCAGGCCGCCCTGTTCGAAGCCGACATAGCCGGGCGGGGCGCCGATCAGGCGCGACACGGCATGGCGTTCCATGTATTCGGACATGTCGAAGCGGATCAGCTCGACGCCGAGGATGTAGGCGAGCTGGCGCGCCACTTCGGTCTTGCCGACCCCGGTGGGGCCGCTGAACAGGAATGCGCCGATCGGCTTTTGCGGGTTGCCCAGGCCCGAGCGTGACATCTTGATGGCATTGGCCAGGGCGTGAATGGCGGGGTCCTGGCCGAACACCACCGCCTTGAGGTCGCGTTCCAGATTGCGCAGTGCATTGCGCTCGTCGCTGGCGACGTTCTTGGCCGGGATGCGGGCGATCTTGGCGACGATGTCCTCGATCTCCTTGTTGCCAATCACCTTCTTTTGTTTCGACTTGGGCTGGATGCGCTGTGCCGCGCCGGCCTCGTCGATGACGTCGATGGCCTTGTCGGGCAGGTGGCGGTCGTTGATGTAGCGTGCCGAGAGTTCGGCCGCGGTGGACAGCGCCGACTGGGTGTACTTGACGCCGTGATGGCTTTCGAAGCGTGATTTGAGGCCGCGCAGGATCTGCACGGTCTCCTCGATGCTGGGCTCGACCACGTCGATCTTTTGGAAGCGGCGGGAGAGCGCGTGGTCCTTCTCGAAGATGCCGCGGAATTCGTTGTAGGTGGTGGCGCCGATGCAGCGCAGGCGGCCGGCGGACAGGGCCGGCTTGAGCAGGTTGGAGGCATCCAGTGTTCCGCCCGATGCTGCACCGGCGCCGATCAGGGTGTGGATCTCGTCGATGAACAGGATGGCCCTGGGGTTGGCCGACAGTTCCTTGAGCACGGCCTTCAGGCGCTGTTCGAAATCGCCGCGGTATTTGGTGCCCGCGAGCAGGGCGCCCATGTCGAGTGCGTGGATGGTCGCGTCCTCGAGGATGTCGGGCACCTCGCCGGCCACCACCCGGTGCGCCAGTCCTTCGGCGATGGCGGTCTTGCCCACGCCGGCCTCGCCGACCAGCAAGGGGTTGTTCTTGCGCCGTCGGCACAGGGTCTGGATGACGCGTTCTACTTCCCGGTCGCGGCCGATCAGGGGGTCGATCTGGCCGGATAGCACCTGGGCATTGAGGTTGACGGTGAATGATTCGAGCGGCGAGGCGGACTGGGCGTTTTCGTTCTCGCCGTCTTCCTTGCCGCCGCGCCCCGGGCCGGTGGTGGCCGATTCGTCCTGGGACGCCTTGGCGATGCCATGCGAGATGTAGTTGACCACGTCGAGCCGGCTGATGCCCTGCTGGCCGAGATAATGCAGGGCATGCGAATCCTTCTCGCCGAACAGCGCCACCAGCACGTTGGCGCCGGTCACTTCCTTCTTGCCCGACGATTGCACATGCAGGATGGCGCGCTGAATCACACGCTGGAAGCCCAGTGTGGGTTGGGTGTCCACCTCCGCCTCGCCCGCCACCCTGGGGGTGTGGTGCTCGATGAATTCGGAGAGCTGCTGGCGTAGGGTGTCGAGGTTGGCGGCGCAGGCGCGCAGCACCTCGGCCGCCGAGGGGTTGTCGAGCATGGCCAGGAGCAGATGCTCGACCGTGATGAATTCATGGCGCTTTTGGCGCGCCTGCATGAAGGCCATGTGCAGGCTGATTTCCAGTTCCTGGGCAATCATCGGTTTTCCTCCATCACGCATTGCAGCGGGTGCTGGTGCTCACGGGCATACTCTACCACCTGTGCGACCTTCGTTTCCGCGATATCGCGGGGATAGATCCCGGCCACGCCGACACCCTCGTTGTGTATCTTGAGCATCACCACGGTGGCGCGCTCCGTGTCCATGGCGAAGAAACGGCGCAACACCAGGACGACGAAATCCATCGGCGTGAAATCGTCATTGAGCAGCACGACCCGGTACAACGGCGGTGGGGGTGCGATTTTCTGGCGCTCGACGAGCAAGGTGTCGTGTTGATGTTGTCCGGACATGGCGAATCGCACGATGGATTAATTGCTATTGTGCGTCGTTGCGGCAGATTTTCAAGCCGTGGTTAGGGCCCGCTTCCATCCTGTGCTATAGAAACATATGAACTTATGGCATGTACACGGGATGAAGGGCGGCGCACGATGTGGGTTGAAAAGATTCCGCAAAGCGGGCTGAAGGCTTCGCCGCCGCATGCGCCTCGAATCCTGAGCGGTTTGTGGCGGCAACGGGAGGAACTGGGCGCGATCGCCGATGAGCTGATCGAGCTGTTCCGCCGTCATGGCATGGCGAGCGGGGAGGGGGGCGCCGGCACAACTCGGCACGTGGCCGCTCCGGGCAAGGCTTCAGGCGCCGACTGATTGCGCATGCAACAACTCTCGCGCCGGCCGGAGCCGGAGAACGGCGATTGAATGTGTCCTGGCCAGGGCGCGGAGTACAATTCGGACGCTACCCTCCCATCGCGCTGTCGGCACACTTTCCCGCATGGAAATCGAAACCTGGCACCTCATGGTGCTGCCCATATTCTTTGCCCTTGGCTGGCTTGCGGCACGGGTGGACATCCGCCAAGTGGTGCGCGAGTCGCGCGCGGTGCCGGCCTCCTATTTCAAGGGTCTCAACCATCTACTGAGCGAGCAGCCGGACAAGGCCATCGAAGCCTTCCTCGAGGTGGCGCGGCTGGACCCGGACACCCTCGAGCTGCACTTTGCCCTGGGTGCGCTGTTTCGCCGCCGGGGTGAGCTGGAACGGGCCATCCGCATCCATCAGAACCTGGTCGATCGTGCCGACCTGAAGCAGGATCAGCGCTTGAAGGCGCTCAATGAACTGGGCGAGGATTTTCTCAAGGCCGGTCTGCTCGATCGCGCCGAGGCCATCTTCAAACGTCTGGAAAGTGGCCCGCACGCGCTCGATGCGCTGCGGCGCCTGCTCGACATCCATGGGCTCGGCAAGGATTGGGAACAGGCCATTGCCACAGCACGGCGTCTTGAACGTCTGGGGGCCTCGGTGAGCGCTGCCGAGATTGCGCATTACCATTGCGAGCTGGCGCAGTTGGCAATGTTGCGCAATGACCCCGCGCTTGCCCGGCAACAGCTCGATGCGGCCCTGGCGGCGCATCGGAAATCAGCTCGGGCGTACCAGCTGCTGGGCGATCTGGCGGCGCGGGCCGGCGACGACCGTGCCGCGATCGAGTCCTGGCGCAGGCTGGAGACCGAAAACCCAGGCTATCTGCCCCTGGTGGCCAACCGCCTGATGCAAGCGTATCAGCGTCTGGGTGAGGCGGAGGCGGGGCTGCAATTGCTGCGCGCCTACCACGAACGCTATCCAGGCAGCGATCTGTTTCAACCCGTATTTCAGGCCACCGCCGTGAGCCAGGGCTGGGGGGCGGCCGCCGAGCTATCGGCCGATGCGCTCAAGCGCGCGCCCAGTCTGCGCCTGCTGGACGATTATCTGCAGGCGCGAACGGCGGCGGCCGGGGAGGGGGGCGATCTGGAGCTCCGCATCGCCCAGGATGTGGTGCATCGACAGGCCAGCCGGCTGGCGCATTACCATTGCGTGCACTGTGGCTTCCGTGCCCGCCAGCATTTCTGGCAATGCCCGGCCTGCGCCGCCTGGGACAGCATTCCACCCGACCGACGGGAGTCGGAGCATGTCTGATCCCAAGCCCGATCCACGCATCATCGTCGCGCTCGACTATCCCGATGCGACCCCCGCCCTGGGCCTGGTGGATCGCCTCGATCCTGCCTTGTGCCGCCTCAAGGTCGGCAAGGAATTGTTCGTGCGCGCCGGCCCGGAACTGGTGCGGCGTCTTGTGGACAGGGGGTATGCGGTATTCCTCGACCTGAAGTTCCACGATATTCCGAACACCGTCGCCGCGGCCTGTCGCGCCGCCGCCGACCTTGGGGTCTGGTTGATGAACGTGCATGCCTCGGGCGGCCTGAAGATGATGCTTGCGGCGCGTGCGGCGCTGGGCGAGGATCCTGCGCGTCCGCGTCTGATCGCGGTGACTGTACTCACCAGCCTGGAAGGCGAGGATCTTCGTCAGGTCGGCCTGGACGACGCGCCCGCGATGCATGTCGAGCGCCTTGCATGTCTCACGCGCGAGGCCGGGCTCGATGGAGTCGTTTGTTCGGCCCAGGAGGCGAGCCTGCTGCGTCGGCGCATCGGGCCGGATTTCATGCTCGTCACCCCTGGCATCCGGCCTGCTGGCAGCGCGGCGGGGGACCAGAGCCGGGTGCTCACCCCCGCACAGGCCATTGCCGCCGGCGCCGATTATCTGGTCGTTGGCCGCCCCATCACCCAGGCCGAAGATCCGATCCTCGCCCTTGCGCGCGTTGCTGCAGAAATTCACGATTCCATTGGAGCTCAAGCATGAAGATTGCCATCGCCGGCACCGGATATGTCGGCCTGTCGAACGCCATCCTGCTGGCACAGCGCCACGAGGTAGTCGCGCTCGACATCGTTCCCGAGAAGGTGGCGATGTTGAACCGCAAGGTGTCGCCGATCGAGGACGCCGAAATCGAAGACTACCTGCAGCACAAAACGCTGAATTTCCGCGCCACCCTGGACAAGGAAGAGGCCTATCGGGACGCCGATTTCATCATCATCGCCACTCCCACCGACTACGACCCGGAGACCAATTACTTCAACACCCGCTCCATCGAAGCGGTGATTGGCGATGTCATGGCCATCAATCCACAAGCGGCGATGGTCATCAAGTCGACCGTTCCGGTGGGCTATACGGTGCGCACGCGCGCCGCGCTGAGCACCGAGAATCTGATCTTTTCGCCTGAATTCCTGCGTGAAGGCCGGGCTCTGTACGACAACCTCTATCCCTCGCGCATCGTCGTCGGCGAACGCTCGGCTCGGGCGGAGACCTTCGCCCGCTTGTTGCAGGAGGGAGCGATCAAGCAGGAGATCCCGACACTGTTCACTGATCCCACCGAGGCCGAGGCGATCAAGCTGTTCGCCAACACCTATCTCGCCATGCGCGTGGCCTACTTCAACGAACTTGATACTTACGCCGCCACCCACGGCTTGGACACGCGGCAGATCATCGACGGCGTCTGCCTCGATCCGCGCATCGGCAACCATTACAACAACCCCAGCTTCGGCTACGGCGGCTACTGCCTGCCCAAGGACACCAAGCAGCTCCTGGCCAACTACCGCGACGTGCCGCAGAACCTGATCCATGCCATCGTCGAGGCCAACACCACCCGCAAGGATTTCATCGCCGAGGAGGTCATTCGTCAGCTTTCACGCCCCTCCTCCCCCGCGAGAGGGGTCGGGCGTGAGGGAACAGCATCCACAAGGCCAAAGACCGTAGGCATCTACCGCCTGGTCATGAAGGCCGGCTCGGACAATTTCCGCGCTTCGGCCATCCAGGGCGTCATGAAGCGGATCAAGGCCAAGGGCATTCCGGTCATTGTCTACGAGCCGGTGCTGAAGGACACGGAGTTCTTCCACTCCCGCGTGGTCAACGATCTGGCCGAGTTCAAGCGCGAGTCGGACGTGATCCTCGCCAACCGCATCACCGACGACATCCGCGACGTGGCCGACAAGGTCTACAGCCGCGACCTGTTCGGCCACGACTGAACACCATGTACAAGACCCTCGAAGACTTCGTCGGCAACACCCCTCTGGTGCGCCTGAAGAAACTGCCGGGCGTGACCGGCAACGCCGTGCTGGTGAAGCTGGAGGGCAACAACCCGGCCGGTTCGGTGAAGGACCGGCCCGCCCTGGCCATGATCGCCAAGGCCGAGGCGCGTGGCGAGATCCGGCCGGGCGACACTTTGATCGAGGCCACCTCGGGAAACACCGGCATTGCACTCGCCATGGCGGCGTCCATGAAGGGCTATCGCATGATCCTGATCATGCCCGAGCACCTCTCCATCGAGCGCCGCCAGACCATGCGCGCGTTTGGCGCTGAGATCGTGCTCACCCCGAAGGAGGGGGGCATGGAGGCCGCGCGCGACCTCGCCGAGCGGATGGTGGTTTCAGGCGGGGGCATCATGCTCGACCAGTTCTCCAACCCCGACAACCCGGCCGCGCATTACGAGGGCACCGGACCGGAGATCTGGCGCGACACCGCGGGGCGCATCACCCACTTCGTTTCCAGCATGGGCACCACTGGCACCATCATGGGCTGCTCCCGTTACCTCAAGGAGCGGAACCCGGCGATCCAGATCATCGGCGTGCAGCCGGAAGAGGGCGCCAACATCCCCGGCATCCGCAAATGGCCGCCAGAATATCTGCCCAGCATCTGCGACTTCTCGCGCATCGACCGCATGATCTATGTGAGCCAGCCGGATGCGGAGGAGACCTCGCGCCGCCTCGCCCGCGAGGAGGGCATCTTCGCCGGCGTCTCCTCCGGCGGGGCGCTTTGGGCCGCGCTTCAACTCAACCGGGAACTGGATGACGCGGTGATCGTCAGCATCGTATGCGACCGGGGTGATCGATATTTATCCACCGGTGTCTTCCCGGCCTGAAGGGCCGGGGCCGAGCCTGGGCTCCAGGCGTCATTCCATTTCGTGAGGCGAGAGAATGAAAAAGGTACGGGTCTGGGACCTGCCGACGCGATTGTTTCACTGGATTCTGCTGGCGCTGATCGTGGCGGCCTACACGAGCCGTGAATTGGACGCCATGGTCTGGCATCAGCGCATTGGCCTCGCTATCCTGGGCTTGATCGTGTTCAGGCTGACCTGGGGCTTCGTGGGCTCCACCCATGCGCGTTTCACCGACTTCCTGCGCGGCCCGGCCGCGATCCGCGCCTATCTGCGCGGGGAGTGGCGGGGTCTGGGGCACAATCCGCTCGGCGGCTGGTCGGTGCTGGCATTGTTGCTGGCGCCGCTTGGAATGGCGCTCACCGGCCTGTTCGCCAACGATGCGGTGGCCTTTCGTGGCATGCTGGCCGACCGGGTCAGCGGAAGTGTGAGCACACAGCTCACCGACCTGCATGTGTTGCTGTTCAATGCACTGCTGGTGCTGGTGGCGCTGCACGTGGCGGCGATCCTGTATCACCGGCTGGCGAAGAAGGAAGACCTGGTGCGGCCGATGCTGGATGGTGTCAAGACGGTGGGGGAGGATGCCGCGGACGCCCAGGGCGGTGGTTGGTCCGCCGTGCTGTTTGCCCTGACGCTGGCGGGGGCCAGCGTGGCCCTGGTGTTCTGGCTGGCGCCCGCGCCGGTGTCGCTGCCGGCCGATTACAGCAAGCCGGACTGGTGAGCGTGGATCGCGACCGCGCCCGGGTTCGGGCGCGTCGCGCCGTGTTTCAGTTCTTGCGTCGCCGGTCGAGCATGTGCTCGATCGTCTGGGCGGCCTGGTCCTTGGCGCCCAGCCCGAATGCGATGGCGAATGCGAGCCCCACCGCGCCGAAGGCGATGATGAACGCGGCGGTGAGCAGTTCGCTGGAGATCTGCAATTGCTCCAGGGCGATGAAGAACACGAACACCATCATCGCGTACTCGGAGAATGTGGATACCGTCAGCGCGCCCTCGAAGCCGACGTTGTTGAGCCAGGCGAACACCAGGCGATTGATGAAACGCGCCAGGATGGTGCCGAACACCAGCACCATGATGGCGACCACCACGTTGGGGATATAGAGCACCACCTTGTTGAACAGCTCGGCCACCATGTGCAGGCCGAGCGAGTTGGCCACGGTGACGATCATCACCAGGATGATCAGCCAGTAGACCAGGTTGCCGAGGATGGTGGCGAACGAAACGTCCAGGTCGGCCTGCTTGAGGAAGGACTCCAGGCCCGATTTTTCGGTGACCTTGTCGAAATGAAGCAGCTTGAGCAGGCGCAGCACGCCAGTCCGCGCCAGACGGGCGAGAACCCAGCCCAGTAGCAGGAGCAGCAGCGCGGCTAGCAACTGGGGCACGAATGCGGCCATCTGCGTCCAGAACGAGGTGATTGAGGCGACGAAGATGTCGAGCTGTTGCATGGCGGACTCCAGGGTTGGGGACGGTCGTGGGTGGATTATAGGCAATCCGCGGTTACGGTTTGACGGCGTCGGGGGATCTCAATCCGGGAGCTGCTCGCGGCGGATCAGGCAGACCAGGTCTTCGCCGCCTTCCAACTCCGGCCAGGCGAACTCCAGGTTGGGGAAGGCCGCTTCCAGCGCGGCGCGATTGTGGCCGATCTCCAGCGCCAGCAGGCCGTAGGGCTCGAGGTGGCGTGCGGCTTCGCGCAGGATGCGGCGGATCACGTCGAGCCCGTCCCCGCCCCCGGCAAGCCCCAGCTCCGGTTCGCAGCGGTATTCCGGCGGCAGGCGGGCCATGGCCTCGGCGTCGACATAGGGCGGATTGCATACGATCAGGTCGTAGCGGCGCCCGCCGAGCCCCGCGAACAGGTCGGATTCGATCAGTTCGACACGGGTATCGAGGCCGTAATCGGCGACGTTGCGCCAGGCGACTTCCAGTGCATCGGCGGAGAGGTCGACCGCATCCACACGCGCTTCCGGAAAGGCATGCGCCAGCAGGATGGCGAGGCAGCCGGAGCCGGTGCATAGATCGAGCGCCGAGTGCACCGCGTCGGGCCCGGTCCGCCAGGGATCGAACCGTTCCAAGATCAGTCCGGCGAGGAAGGATCGGGGCACCAGCACCCGATCATCGACCTGGAACCGATAGCCGTGCAGCCAGGCCTCGCCCGTGAGGTAGGCGGCCGGCTTGCGTTCCTTGATGCGGCGTTCGAGCAGTCCGGCCACGCGTTCGGCCTCGAAGGGCAGCAGGCGGGCGTCCAGATAGGGATCGAGCTGGTCGATCGGCAGGTGCAGCGCATGCAGGATGAGATAGGCCGCCTCGTCGTGCGCTTCGCCGCTGCCGTGGCCGAAGAACAGTCCCGCCTCGTTGAAGCGGGATACCGCGAAGCGCAGCCAGTCCCGCAGCGTCACGAGCTCATTGCGCGCCCGTTCAAACATGCAGCAATCCTTCCAGGGTCTTGCGGTATACGGTGGCGAGCTGATCGAGCTCGTCCACGCCGACGCATTCGTCGATCTTGTGGATGGTCTGGTTGATCGGGCCGAATTCCACCACCTCGGCACAGATGTCGGCGATGAAACGGCCATCCGAGGTGCCGCCGCTGGTCGACAGGGCGGGTTCGATGCCGCAGGTGTCGAGGATGGCCCGGCTCAACGCCTCGACCAGGGCGCCGCGCGGGGTGAGGAATGGCCTGGCGCCCAGCTCCCAGTCGAGCGTGTAGTCGAGGCCATGCCGGTCGAGGAGGGCATGCACCCGCTCCTTGAGGCTTTCCATCGTGCTGGCGGTTGAAAAGCGGAAGTTGAAACGCACCTCCAGACTGCCGGGGATGACGTTGACGGCGCCCGTGCCGGCATGGATGTTGGAGATCTGCCAGGTGGTGGGCGGGAAGAATTCATTGCCTGAATCCCACGCGGTGGCCGCCAGCTCGGCGAGCGCGGGGGCCGCTTGATGCACCGGATTGCGGGCGAGCTGGGGATAGGCGATGTGGCCTTGCAGGCCATGCACGACGAGTCGGCCGTGCAGTGAACCGCGGCGGCCGTTCTTGAGGGTGTCGCCGAAGCGTTCGGCACAGGTCGGTTCGCCGACGATGCAATAATCGATCCGTTCACCCCGCCCGGCCAGGCGCTCGACGACACGCGCCGTGCCGTCGACGGCGGGCCCTTCCTCGTCCGAGGTGATGAGCCAGGCGAGGCTGCCGGGCGGCTCGGGATGCTCGGCCAGGAGGGATTCCACGGCGGCGAGGAAGGCGGCGATCGATCCCTTCATGTCGGCCGCGCCGCGCCCGTACAGGTAACCGTCGCTGAGCGTGGCTGCGAAGGGCGGGTAGGACCATTTCTCCAGCGGCCCGGTGGGGACCACGTCGGTGTGTCCGGCAAAACAGATGAGGGGGGCGCCCGAGCCGCGTCGCGCCCACAGGTTACGCACGCCGCCCCGGTCAATGCGCTCAAGGCTGAATCCAAGCGCAGCCAGCCGTTCAGCCAACCAGTCCTGGCAGCCGGCGTCGTCGGGTGTGAGCGAGGCCCGGGCGATCAAGGCCCGGGCGTATTCAAGCGCCTTGCTCTCAAGAAAAACGCCGGGCCGCCCCAAGTGTTTCTTGGCCCCCGTGGGGGGCGATTCGACGCGAAGCGGAGAATCGGGGGTGGTGCTCATTCGCCGAAGAATGCGGCGTAGTTCTCTTCGGAAAAACCGATCTGGTACTGGCCGTCGCGGTCAAGGATGGGGCGCTTGATCACGCTGCTGCTGGCCTCCATCACGGCCAGGGCCGAGTCGGCGTCATGGACGCCGGCGCGCGTGTCCTCGGGAAACTTGCGCCAGGTCGGGCCGTTGCGGTTGATGAGGGCTTCCCAGCCATGCATCTTGATGAGCTTCTTCATCAGCGCACGGGGCACCCCCTGTTTCTTGAAATCGTGGAATTCGTAGGCGATCTCGCGCGCCTCCAGCCAGGCACGGGCCTTCTTCACGGTGCTGCAATTGGGAATTCCGTAAAGTTTCATGGCAAACTCGCTCGTCAATGGGATCCAATCCACCATTTTAACCGCTTTGCGTCCCCTTCTGGCTGCCGCCATGCCCGAACCGTTGCCGATCCGCGTTCGTTATGCCGAGTGGCGCCTCGATGAAACCGCCATCGCCGCCTTGCGCCGCGCGGTGTTCATCGACGAGCAGGGCGTGCCGGAGGCTCTGGAATGGGAGGCGATCGATGCCGAATGCACCTGGTTCGTGGCCGAGAAGGTGGCCGAGAAGGGCGCGGTCGGCGAAATCATCGGTATCGTCCGTCTGCATCCTGCAGGACGTGTCGGCCGCATGGCGGTGCGGGCCGATTGGCGCCGACGGGGTGTGGGTCGCGCCCTGATGCGGGTGTTGATCGATCACGCTTGCGCCATCGGGCTGACCGGGCTCGGCCTGGCGGCACAGACCCACGCCCTAGGGTTTTACCAAGGCTTCGGCTTCGTTGCCGAGGGCGAGGTGTTCGACGATGCCGGCATACCGCATCGCAGGATGCGCCTATCCTTGCCGGATGAATAGGAGACGCAATGGACATTCGTATCGGGCATGGTTTCGACGTGCATGCATTTGCGGAGGGCCGGCGCTGCATACTCGGTGGGGTGGACATCCCCCATCCGCGCGGCCTCGCGGGCCATTCCGACGCCGACGTGCTGCTGCATGCGCTGTGCGATGCCCTGCTGGGCGCCGCCGGGCTGGGCGACATCGGCCGGCATTTCCCGGACAGCGATCCCCGTTTCAAGGGCATCGACAGCCGCCTGTTGCTGCGGCACGTGATGGGGCTTCTGGCCGGGGCAGGGTGGAGGGTGGCGAACGTCGATGTTACGGTCATCGCCCAGGCCCCCCGCCTCGCGCCGCATATCCCGCGCATGCAGGTCAATCTCGCCGCCGATCTGGGGGTCGAGCCGGATCGGGTCAATGTCAAAGCCACCACCACCGAGCGTCTCGGGTTCACCGGCCGCGAGGAAGGCATCGCCGCCGAGGCGGTCTGCCTGATCCGGCGCGATGCCTGAACCCGGCACAGCACGCCTGTTTTTCGCGCTGTGGCCGGATCCGGTCACGCGTCGCCGGCTGGAAGCCGCCGTGGGACAGGCCACGCGCCGGTTCGGCGGCCGCCCGATGCGCCCGGATACACTGCATCTCACCCTGTTGTTTCTCGGCGCGGTGGCCCGTGATCGGCTCGATTCGGTGCGCGCCGCCGGCCAGGTCGGGGGCGAGGGTTTCGGACTTTGTCTCGAGGATCTGGATTGCTGGCGCCACAATAGCCTCGCCCATCTGCGCGCGCGCCAAGCGCCGGCATCGATGCTTGCCTTGGTGGAGGGCTTGCGGCGGGCGATGCTCGGGATCGGCCTGGCCATCGAGAAGCGGCCCTTCGTGGCCCATGTCACCCTGAGCCGGAAGGCGGTATGCCGGGACGATGCGGGAAGAGAGGCGGGATCCGCCCGGGAGGCTGCGACAGACGGGCCGGTCGAGTGGCCGGTGGGGGAGTATGTGTTGGTGGAGTCCCGCCTGTCGTCCGCGGGACCCCGCTATCATGTGCTGGAACGCTATCCACTTACAGGAATACGTACGATTCCAGATGGCCGGACAGTTCCTTGACCGGCAGGTGGGTGTAATCCTTGTTGATGCTTTCGCTGACCTTCTGCCGTACCTGGTGGCTCATGCGGTCATTGATCAGGCCCATGAACGGGGCCGAGGCGACCAGGATGAGCTTCTCATAGGCGTTGCTGACCCGGCCGGATTCGAGTTCGTGCGCCACTTCCAGGGCAAATCGTTCCGCCTCGTGATGCTTGGGGTCGGTGGCCTGGGCGTAACTGCCGGAACCCTTGAAGTTGCCGATCCGGTCGCTGACCAGGTTGGCCGCTTTTTCTCGGCTCTCCGGGTGTTGCAGCTCCTTGATCAGCTCCAGACCCTTTTTCGGGCCGTGATTGGCGAACAGCTTGGCTTGGCTGGCATTGGCCACCATGATCCATGTAACGGACATCGCTACCCTCGCTTGAAAGGTGTTTGAAAGGCTTGTAGGGTTTGTCGGCGGGCAAGTGCGCGCCGACGTTCGTCGCATGACCGTCCGATGACGGTTGAGTGACAATTTCAAACTAGCAAGCGGCATCGCCCCGTCAAGCGAAAGCGCCAAGCGTGGTTCGCGCGAGCCGGTCTAGGTCATCCGGCTCGATGCTGCTCAGACGCAGCGGCGGCGCATGCAGCGCGGCCGGAAAGTTGCGGCCCAGCGAGCGCTGATAGGCCGGATCGTAATGCTCCACCAGCAATGCATCGATCAGGGTGTCCCAGTCCCCCCGCCGCGCCAGGGTCTTCCAGCGTTCCACCGTTGTCTTGCCACGCAGCTCGGTGAGACAGTCCAGGCGGGCGGAGAGCGCCCCGGCGTCGGCCAGGAAATGGGCATATTCTTCCTTGAGCAGGGCCACCCGCAAGGTCCGTTCCGCCTCCAGGGCGATGCACTCCGAGGTTTGCATGCGCGCAAGCAACGCGTGCGGGGTATGCAGGTTGCCGATCTTGCGGCTTTCTGACTCGACGAACACCGGCCGCGTTGGATCGAAACGACGCAATGCCTGCCACACCTTGCTTTCGAACCACTTCTGTGGCGGTTGTGGCCGGTCCGGATGGGCGCCCAGCACCGAGCCCATGTGCGCGGCCAGCGCTTCGAGGTCGAGCACCTGGCCGCCGGCCGCCGCCAGTGCGCGCAAGAAACGGCTTTTGCCGACCCCGGTGGGGCCGGTGACGACGATGAAGCGGATCCCGGCGGATAGGCTTTCCAGGTCGCTGCGCACCCGTTCCCGATAGGCTTTGTAACCGCCCGCGAGCTGGACCGCGTTCCAGCCCACGGCGCGCAGCACATGCGTGAATGCGCCGCTACGGTTGCCGCCGCGCCAGCAATAGACCAGGGGGCGGTAGTCCTTCGGCCGGTCGGCGAAATGGGTTTCGAGGTGACGGGCGACGTTGCGCGCCACCATGGCCGCTCCGACGCGCTTGGCGGCGAAGGGCGAGACCTGCGCGTACAGGGTGCCGACTTCCGCCCGCTCGGCGTCGTCGAGCACCGGAAGGTTGATGGCGCCCGGAATGTGGTCCTGGGCGAATTCGCCCGGCGAGCGGGCATCGATCAGGACGTCGGCGATGGTTTCGAAGTGTTCGAGTTGGTCGACGCCGATCTGGTCGGACCGATGCTGCGCTACGCCGGGGCAATGCATCGCGCTCAGGTGTGGCTCCAGACAATGCGGGTGTTTTGGAGCATCACGCCTCCTTCCGCATGAGGCGTTGTTTTTCGCGCTGCCACTCGCGGTCCTTTTCGGCGGCGAAGTTGTGGCTTCGGCCGCCGCCTTCGGCGGCTTCACGTCGCTGTGCGACATGAGCCTTCGCCACAACCGCGCCGCGCTGGAGCATCACGCTTCCTTCCGCATGAGGCGTTGTTTTTCGCGCTGCCACTCGCGGTCCTTTTCGGCGGCGCGCTTGTCATGCAGCTTCTTGCCCTTGCCGAGGCCGATTTCGAGTTTGACGCGGCCCTTGCTGAAGTGCATGTCGAGGGGAATGAGGGTGTAGCCGGCGCGTTCGACTTTGCCGATCAGTTTCTTGATCTCCTCGGCGTGCAGCAGCAGCTTGCGGCTGCGTGTGGGGTCGGCGTGGACGTGGGTGGAGGTGGTCGCGAGCGGGCTGATGTGGCAGCCGATCAGCCATAACGCGGCCTTGCGGATGACGACGTAGGATTCCTTGAGCTGGACCCGGCCGGCGCGGATGGATTTCACCTCCCACCCTTCGAGCACCATGCCGGCCTCGTAGCGTTCCTCGATGAAGTAGTCGTGAAATGCCTTGCGGTTGTCGGCGATGCTCATGGCGGCGATGGGGGGGCAAGAACAGGTGCGGGCCGGACCTGGTTTCGTGTATTTTAACAGGCTTCGCTCCGCCCACCTGCCAAGCTCCGCATGCCCGAAGTCGTCAAATCCGTGCTGGTGCCGTATACCGCCAGTGAAATGTTCGAACTGGTCGACCGGGTGGAGGACTATCCGGCCTTCCTGCCCTGGTGCGGCGGCAGTGAACTGCATCGGCGCGATGAACAGATCACCGCGGCGACCCTTCATATCCGTTACATGCAGATTCGCCAGCACTTTTCCACGGAAAACCAGAAGCGTGCGCCGGAGGAGATGCAGATCCGTCTCACCCGCGGGCCGTTTCGCCGCCTGCATGGCCATTGGCGCTTCCGTGCCCTGGGGGATGCGGCCTGTAAGGTCGAATTCCACCTGCATTACGAATTTTCCAGCGCATTGCTGGAGAAGGCCCTGGGGCCAGTGTTCAATCACATCACCAACACCTTCGTCGACGCGTTTGTGCGGCGCGCAGAAGCGGTGTACGGAGTGCGGCCATGATTGCAATCGAGGTCGTGTATGCACTTCCCGACCGGCAGTGGCGGCGCGTATTGCAGGTGGAGGAGGGATGCACGCTGAAAGAGGCCGTGGAGCGTTCTGGCCTGCTGGCCGAGTTTCCTGAGCTCGATCTCGGCGGGCGCAACAAGACCGGCATCTGGAGCAAACTGGCCAAGCTCGACGCGCCCTTGCGTGAGCGCGACCGGGTCGAGGTCTACCGGCCGCTCATCGCCGATCCCAAGGAGGTGCGCCGCCAGCGTGCCGCCGAGGGCAAGGCCATGAAGAAGGGCGGCGGCGATCGGCCGGTCTGATCCAAGCTCGGCTGGGAATCTGAATGGTTGGTGCTACGCACCGGCGTTCCCGGTCGGCTGGACGGGGAGGCGCACGCGGACTCGCAAACCGCCCCCGGGGGCTTGTTCGAGCAGGATTTCGCCGTGATGCCGCTCGACGATCTTCCTGACGATCGCCAGCCCCAGGCCGCTACCTGGCACATCGGCGCCGGACAGGCGGTGGAAGCGTTCGAACACGCGCTCGCGCTCGGCCTCCGGAATACCCGGGCCGGTATCGGTGATGCTGAGTTCGAGCCAGTCGGCGTCGGCCATCACCTCGACGTCGATCTTTTCGCCCTCGGGAATGTAGCGGATCGCGTTGTCGATGAGGTTGGCCAGCAGCATGCGCAGGTGGTCGGGCTGTCCCATCAGTCTGGCGGGCGGGCAGGCCGCGATGCCCAGGTCGATCGCGCGTGACTCGGCTCGGGCCGAGAATTCCGCGACCACCGATTTGGCAAGCTCGTCCAGCCGCACCAGTTCAAAATCGGCATCCTCCCGTTCGACTTTGGGCTCGAGTCGGGCCAGTCGCAGCAGTTGCTCGATCAGTCGGCCAGCGCGCTCGACGCCATCGAGCAGGTTGGCGAGCGCCGCGGCGCGTTCTTCGACCTGGGGGGTGCGCTGGGCGAGCTGGGCCTGCAGGCGGACCGCGGCGAGCGGTGTGCGCAGCTCGTGCGCGGCGTCGGCGATGAACTGACGTTGGTTGTCGAGCGCGGAATCGAGGCGCGCGAGCAATGCATTCAGGGTGTCGACCAGGGGTCTTAGCTCGTCCGGAAGCTGTGTGGTTTCCAGCGCGTGCAGCCGGGGTGCGTCGCGACAGGCGATTTCGGCGCGCACCTGATCGAGCGGGGCCAGCGCCCTACCCACTGCCAGCCAGATCAGGCCACCGAGCAGGGTGATCAGGAGGGCCAATGGCAAGAGCATCCAGATTGCGATCTCCCGGAACATGTCGTAACGGTTGGCGCGTGTATTGGCCACCTGGATGGTCAGTCCTCCCTTGCGCAGGGTATGCACATGCCATAGGTCGCCATCCCAGCGCAGGCGGATGGTGCCGTCCATCTGGGCTGGCAGTCTTAGGTCCGGGTTGGAGGTGTACACCAGTTGTCCTTTTTCATCCCAGATCTGGCTGACGAACTGGCCGGCATCGGGCTCTTCCAGGTCGCTTTCCGAGACCGCGCCGTGGCGCAGGACGGAATAGGCAATCTGTTCGAGGTTGAAGTCGCGTACCCGGTTGAACCCGTCCCAGGCCAGGATGTAGGTGATCAGACTGACCAGCAGTCCGGTCAGCAGCAGGGCGCCGATCTGCCAGACCAGGAGCTGGTGCCGGATCGAGTTCATTGTGGAGCCACCAGTTTGTAGCCGACGCCACGCACGTTGCGGATCCAGTCTGCACCCAGCTTGCGACGCAGTTTGTGGAGATGGACTTCGACCGCGTTGCTGGCGATTTCCTCGTTCCAGCCGTACAGCCGCTCCTCCAGCTGCTCGCGCGAGAGCACCGCGCCCGGCGTATCCATGAGGCATTCGAGGAGGGTGTACTCGCGCGAGGACAGGGCGATGCGCTGACCGTCCAGACGAACCTCGCGCGCGACCGGGTCGAGCACCAGGCCGGCCACCCGCATCTCGGGTCGGGCCCGGCCGGAGCGCCGGCGCAGCAGGGCGCGCACCCGGGCGAGCAGCTCATCGAGATCGAACGGTTTGATCAGGTAGTCGTCGGCACCCAGGTCGAGACCGGCGATCCGGTCGGCGACGGCATCGCGTGCCGTCACGATCAGTACCGGGAGGGGGTTGTCTTTGGCGCGTAGCTCGCGCAGCACATCCAGGCCGTCCTGGCGAGGCAGGCCGAGGTCGAGCAGGAGCAAGGCATAATCGCCAGTTTCCAGTGCCAGGCTGGCGGCCTCGCCGTCGCGTACCCAGTCAACCGTATGTCCGGCCAGGCGTAAGCCTTGTTGCATGCCTGCGCCCACCATGGGGTCGTCCTCGGCCAGCAGAAGTTTCATCCTGAATTCCTCACTACCGAGACTCAGGGTTTACAGAGAGAACCCCGAACGAATCCGGTGTTTCTCGGACTGCCCAGGCTCAACCACCAGGCGATGCCGGAGAATGCTGCAAACCTCTGTTTTTTCGTTCTCTGTGATCTGTGGTTCAAGCGAGCTTTTCAGGTTCATCGTGAGCTATGGGTGTCGTGTTCGTAGGTCAGCTTGGTGCAGGTCGGCGCGTTTGGCAAGACGGCGTGAAAAAGGCCGGACAATTGCTTGTCCGGCCTCGCTTACGGGATGCCCAGTCCCGGCTTATTTCTTCATCGGAGCAGCCGGGGCAGCCGGGGCAGCCGGAGCAGCCGGAGCAGCCGGGGCAGCCGGAGCAGCGGCAGACTCGGCCTTTTTGTCCTCGGCCTTTTTCGCCGCGGCCTTCTTGTCCTCGGCCTTCTTGTCCTCGGCCTTTTTCGCCGCGGCGGGGGTGGCCGGGGTGGCCGGGGTGGCAGCCGGGGCAGCCGGGGCAGCCGGTTTTTCGCTGGCGTGGGCGGCGCCCAGGGTCAGCATGGAAGCGGCAGCAAACAGGGCGAACAGGGTACGGCTCATGGAAATCTCCTTGTGGGTTGAAACCGGTCGAACATTCCGGCAAGGAAGATTTTCCATGGCGAGACTTAAGCCCGACTTAACAGGATGTTGAAAAACGACTGCGGTGGGCCATCGGCTGTGTTGCGCGGTGTTGGCTTCGGCCGCTTCGCTGATCGATTGGATATGGAGCTCCGGCATCACCTGAAGGTTATGCCTTCGCTGAAACGCGCTGCGCTCGTTTTATCGGTCGCTGCGATCCGTCCCGCCAACGCGCGTAGGCCCAAAGGGCCGTCGAATGGACAATCTGGGTTCAACAGCCTGTTAACGCCGGGGCTCCGCCCGGGAGGCGCTCAGGTATTCAATCCGGCAGGCGGATGGCGCCGTCGCGGCTGAACTGGTAGTCGTGAAACACGTGTTCGGCGGAGAGTAGCCGGTAACTGCCGTCGTCCTCGCGCCGGGTGGTGTCCTTGAGACGATAGGTGTAGTGGCCACAGGTCCAGATGTCGAAATTGCGCATGTGGGTGCACAGGCAGGTCTTGTCGAGGACCTTGACCTTTTTTTCGTCCGGGTGGGCTTCCAGTTCTCGATTGTAGGCGTCGATGTAGGCGCAGCGGCCGTTGCTGTCGAGCAGGTAGCCGTAGGCCTCGCAGTTGGGGCGGATGCCGGAACCGATGCCGGGGCTGCCCTTGAGCATGCGCATCGGGTAGCCGGTGGGGGAGATGCCGTTGACCTCGATGTCGTTCTCGCTGGCCTTGAAGTATTCCTGCTTGATCGGGTCGGGCAGGCCGCATTCGCGCGTCACCGTGAAGCGGGTGGCGACCTGCACGGCCGCTGCGCCCGCCTCCAGATAGGAGACCGCGTCCGAGCCGGTGAATATGCCGCCGGCAGGGATGATGGGGATGTCGAGGCGCTCTCTTTGCAGGTATTGCCGGACCTCGGCGACGATGTTGGCGAGCTGGTATTGCTTCCAGTCTTCCAGGCCGAAACCGAGATGACCGCCGGCGAGCGGCCCTTCCACCACGACATAGTCGGGCAGGCGGCCGGTGCGGGCGTTCTTGCGCAGGAACAGTTGCAGGGCGCGCAGGGAGGATACGATGATGCCGAGCTGGACGTCGCGGAAGCGAGGGTGTTCCTCGATCAGCGCGAACGAGCCCAGGTGCAGGCCGGCCGCCAGGGTGATGCCGTCGATGCCGGCATCCATGGCGGTGGCCAGGCGGACCTTGAGCGTCTCGCGGGGGGCGTTCATGGTCAGCTTTTCCATGCAGTTGATGAACACCATCCCCTCGCCGCGCTTGGCCTCCATGGTGCGGCTGACGTGCAGGCGGGTGGCCTCGGCAATTTGGCCGAGGTCGAACTTGATTTCGGTCTTGTCCCGGTTGGCGACGTTGTACTTGTACTGCTTGAGCTTGTCCTTGACGAACTTCGTTTCGTAGCGGCGGTCGGATACGGTCGGCAGCATGGCGTCGGAAATGTGGCCGATGCCGCCCAGACGGGCCGCTTCCAGGGCCAGGCTGGCGGTGGAGATGTCGACGCCCATGCCGCCGATCATGATCGGCACAAGTTCATGTCCGCCCAGGCGTAGGCGGAAATCGTCGACACACTTCATGTTCAGGACCGTTCAGTAAGAGGCAGTGTGACACCCCGAAAATCGCGGGGACGGTAACAAAGAATTCATGCCAAGCCCACGATGATAAGCGCTACGGGCTGGGTGAGGCCAGTGTTTCCTATGAGCGCCCCCAAGGTCGGGCTACGCCCAGCCCGCCCCCCGAGGGGGACAAGAAAACTCGGGGCGGCCCTTCGTTTTCTTGAGAGGCACTGTTCGCGGTCGCGGCATGGATTCGGCGGCTTGAGCCCCCGGTCGGGCTCGGGTATAACAACCTGATCAGCCGGTCAACGAATCCAATGGATCTGGAATGGCCAAGGACAAGACCCTGTATGTATGCGGCGAATGCGGTGGCCAGAGTCCCAAGTGGCAGGGGCAGTGTCCGCATTGCCTGGCCTGGAACAGTCTTTCCGAGGCGGTGGCCGAGCCGCGCACGCGCCGTTTCCAGGCCCTCGCGGCGAGCGGCACGGTGCAACGCCTGTCCGAGGTGCAGGCGCGTGAGACGCCGCGCATCGCCACCGGGCTTGCCGAATTCGACCGGGTGCTGGGTGGCGGTCTGGTCGAAGGCGGCGTGGCGCTGATCGGCGGTGATCCGGGGATCGGCAAATCCACCCTGTTGTTGCAGGCCCTGGCCAACCTGGCTCGCGTGCGCCCCACACTGTATGTGAGCGGCGAGGAGTCGGCCGATCAGATCGCATTGCGCGCCAACCGCCTGGGCTTGGAGGGTGCGGACATTCCAATTCTCACCGAGATCCGCCTTGAGGCGATTCTCGCCACCTTGCGCGAGGCGAGGCCCCAGGTGGCGGTGATCGACTCCATCCAGACCCTGTATACCGAGTCGCTCCAGTCGGCGCCCGGCAGCGTGTCGCAGGTGCGCGAATGCGCTCAGGAGCTGACCCGGCACGCCAAACAGCAGGGCACGGCCCTGATCTTCGTCGGCCATGTCACCAAGGAGGGCGCCCTCGCGGGACCGCGTGTGTTGGAGCATATCGTCGATACCGTACTCTATTTCGAGGGCGACACCGGCTCCAGCTTCCGGCTGGTGCGCGCATTCAAGAATCGTTTCGGGGCGATCAACGAGCTGGGGGTGTTCGCCATGACCGACAAGGGCCTCAAGGGAGTGAGCAATCCGTCCGCATTGTTCCTCAACCGCTCCGAGCATGAGGCGCCCGGTTCGTGTGTGGTGGTGACCCAGGAAGGCACCCGGCCGCTGCTGGTGGAGATCCAGGCCCTGGTGGACTCGAGCCATGCGCCTAATCCGCGCCGGCTCACTGTCGGTCTCGATCCCAACCGTCTGGCCATGTTGCTTGCCGTGCTGCACCGGCATGGCGGTCTGGCCTGTCACGACCAGGACGTGTTCGTGAATGCCGTCGGTGGGGTGCGCATCAGCGAACCGGCGGCCGATCTCGCGGTCCTGATGGCGGTGGTTTCATCATTAAGAAACAAGGCATTGCCGCATAAGCTCGCGGTTTTTGGCGAAGTGGGGCTGGCGGGTGAGATCCGCCCCGTACAACGTGGCCAGGAGCGGCTGAAGGAGGCCGCCAAGCTCGGTTTCGAACATGTCCTGGCGCCACGCGCCAACCTGCCCAAACACGCCATCCCGGGGGTGAGCATCCATCCGGTGGATCGCCTCGACGAGGCGCTCGAACGGATGCGGGCATTCTGAATTTCGGTGTGTATCCTGGAACTCGAGGCCTCGATTCGGGTCGTTCTTGGAGTTTTTGTCTCGTACTGTGGAGAGTGCACATGAAGTTGTCCTTGCATAGCCTGTTTGCCGCCCTGGTCGGCATCGTCCTGGCCTTTGCCATTCCGGTTCCCGAGGCGGAGGCCAAGCGCCTAGGCGGCGGCAAGTCGTCCGGCATGCAGCGCCAGGCCCTGCCGCAAAATCCGGCGCCGCAGCGCAATGCCGAGCAACCGGCGCGCAACAACGATGCCGCCGCCGCACCGGCCGGCCCTGCGGCCAAGGGTGGCGCGCGTTCCTGGCTGGGCCCGGTGGCCGGCATCGCCGCCGGCCTGGGCTTGGCCGCACTGGCCTCGCATCTCGGCCTGGGCGAGGAGTTCGCCGGTTTCCTGCTGATCGCGCTGCTGGTGGTGGCGGCCATCCTGCTGTTCCGCGGGTTCTCGTCCCGGTCGCGCCCGGCCCCGGCCATGCAGTACGCAGGGGCTGGGGCTGGCCCGGCGTCGAATCCGGCCGTGACGGCGCTTACAGGCGGGCAGGCCATGGCCGGGGCGGCGAGCCAATCCGCGCATGAAGCCACGCATGCGACGGGTGAATTCCCGCCCGGATTCGATGCCGATGCGTTCGCGCGTCAGGCCAAGCTCAATTTCCTGCGCCTGCAGGCCGCCAACGATGCCGGCAACCTCGACGACCTGCGCGAGTTCACGACGCCGGAGCTGTTCGCGGAGATCCAGTTGCAGCTGGCCGAGCGGGGTGGGGTCGAACAGCGTACCGAGGTGGAATGGCTGGAGGCGGACGTGCTGGAGTGTGCCGAGGAGGCGAATCGCCTCATCGTCAGCGTGCGTTTCACCGGCCGCATCCGCGAGGATCGCGACGCGCCGGCCAGCGGTTTCGTCGAGATCTGGCACCTCACCCGTCCGGCCGATGGCAGCCGGGGCTGGGTGGTGGCGGGCATCCAGCCGATGGACGCCTGAGCGAGCCTGCGAACGTTTTAGCCCGTCTGGCCGAGCACCTCGGCCAGACGGGCCAGCGGCACCCGTGCACCGGCGGCGGCCCTGTGGCCGCCGCCGCCGTATTTTTGCGCCAGGGGAATGACGTCGAAATCGGCCGTGCCGCGGAACGACAGGCGCACCATGCCGTCCTTGACATGCCAGATCAGGGCGAAGGTGCCCGAGCGGGCGGCGAGGATGTTGCCCACCTGGGATGCGAATTCGCCACTGGCGTTGACCTGCAATCCGGCGATGCTGTCGATGACGATGGGCTCCGCCTTTTCGGCGATCTGTTCGCACAGCTTCAGGTATTTGTTCTGGCCGATCTGGCCGATGCGGACGAATTCGGCGTAGGCCCCGCCATCCTCCTCGTGCCTTTCCAGCAGCTCGCGCCAGAGCGCGAAATCGAACGGCAGGTCGTCGAGCGCGGAGGTGTAGCCGGGGGTCTCCGGCAGGCGCCAGCGCCACAGGTCACGGTCCTCGACATGGCGGATGAGCTTCGGCACCGGCTGGCCGGGGAAGAAATGGTTCCAGGCCAGGGTGGCGCCGGAGCGGTCCATGTCGAGCACGATCTCGGCGCCTTTGCTCAACCCCTCGCGGTCCAGCCACGCCCGCAACGCGGCGGCGGTATCCAGCACCGAGGCGTGGTGGTCGAGCCAGACCAGCCGCTCGGCCTGGCGCACGATGGCCTGCATGGCCTCCAGGGGATAGGCGAAATCGAGCACATACACCGTGCCGCCATCGATCTCGGGCAGTGCGTCGCCGTGGCTGGCGCCGATGCAGCGCGCGGCCTCGCCATACACCATGCGGGCGGCCAGTGCGGCGGCGAACCCATCCGGGCAGCGGTCGTGGTACAGGACGGTGGCCGGGGTCATCCTTTCCTCAGCCACGGATGTTGGACTCTCCGGGGAAGCTCGCCAGTTCGACACGCGGCGGCGGTTGCCAGCCGGGCTGGCGATATTCCGCCACCACGTTGGTGAATATTCCGCCGCGCACGTAGAACTTCGCGGTCAGACGCATGAAGCGGGGAGCGATGAGACCGGCGAGGTCGTCCAGAATGCGGTTGGTGACCGCCTCGTGGAAATGGCCCTCGTCGCGGAATGACCAGATATAGAGCTTCAGGCTTTTCAGCTCGACGCATTTCTGGTCCGGGATGTAGTCCAGGATCAAGGTGGCGAAGTCCGGCTGTCCGGTCTTGGGACACAGGCAGGTGAATTCCGGGATCTCCATGTGGATGTGGTAATCGCGCTCTGGCGCGGGGTTGACGAAGGTTTCCAGGGCTTTGGAAGGTTGGCTGGGCATGCGGGGTCCGGGAACAGTTAGAATTCGGGGCCGATTATACCTCCCACCAAGACTCGACCACCGGTACGCGCCTTGCGCCTCAAGCATATCCATCTCGCCGGATTCAAATCATTCGTCGATCCGGTCACCATTCCCGCCCCGGCCCGCCTGACCGGGGTGGTGGGCCCCAATGGCTGCGGCAAATCGAACGTTATCGACGCCGTGCGCTGGGTGCTGGGCGAATCCAAGGCGCGCGAGTTGCGCGGCGAGTCGATGCAGGACGTGATCTTCAATGGCTCGGCCAACCGCAAGCCGGCCTCGCGCGCCTCGGTGGAAATGCTGTTCGACAACGGCGAGGGCCGCGCCGCCGGGCAGTGGTCGCAATACGCCGAGATCGCGGTGAAACGGGTGCTCACCCGCCAGGGTGAATCGAGCTACTACATCAACAATGTCAAGGTCAGGCGCAAGGACCTCTATGATCTGTTTCTCGGCACCGGCTTGGGCGGCGACGCCTACGCCATCATCGAGCAAGGCATGATCTCGCGCATCATCGAGTCCAAGCCCGAGGAGCTGCGCGGCTACCTCGAAGAGGCGGCCGGGGTGTCGAAGTACAAGGAACGCCGCAAGGAGACCGAATACCGCCTGCGCGACACCCGCGAGAACCTGGCCCGGGTCGAGGACATCCGGATCGAACTGGCGCGCCAGCTGGAAAAGCTGGCGGTGCAGGCCGAGGTGGCGCGGCGCTATTTCGCACTCGATGCCGAGCGTACCCTGAAGGCCCGCCTCATGGCCCTCGCCCGCCGCAACGACGCCCGCCTGCGTCAGGCCGAACTGAACCGGCAGATGGAGGCGGCGCGCACCGCGATCGAGGAGCGGCTGGCGGAACTGCGCCACCTTGAGGCGGCCCTGGAGGACGAACGCCTGGCACAGTTCGAAGCCACCGAGGCCTTGAACCGCGCCCAGGCCCTCTTTTATGGCGAGAGCGGCGAGGTGGCGCGCATCGAGCAGGAACTACGGCACCTCAATGACACCCGCCAGCGGCTGGGCGTCGAGCTGGTCGGCACCCGCGAGCGGCGGCAGCGGGCGGAAGAAGAGATCGTCACCACCCGTGCAGAAATCCTCGCCCAGCAGGACGCCCTGACCGAGGCCGAGGCGCAGGCCGAGATCCTATCCGAGCGGGCGCGCGAGGCCAGCGTCGACCTGCCCGAGGTGGAGGCGGCCTGGCGCGCGGCGCAAGCCGCAGTGGCCGAGGCGCAGACCGGCATCGGCCAGTGCGAGCAGGCGGTGCAACTGGCGCTAAGCGACCAGCAGCATGCCGGACGCCGCATCGATCAGCTCAAGGCACGCGAGATGCGCCTGATCCAGGAACAGGAGGGCCTGGCCGAACTGGATGAACCCGCCCTGGCCCGCCAGCGCGCCGAACTGGAAGAGGCCGAGGACCGCGCCGCCCGTCTGGCCGAATACCTGGAGGACGCGCGCGCCGGGCTGCCCGCGCTGGAGGCCGGCCTGCGCCAGGCCCGCCAGGTCAGCGAGGCCGCCAGCCGCGAGCTGCATCGGCTGGAAGCCGAGCTCAATGCCCTGGAAGGTTTACAAGCTTCGGCGCGCCAGGCCGAAAGCGAGGGCGCGGCCTGGTTACGCCGGGTCGGGCTGGAAAGCGTGCCGCGCCTGTGGCAATGCATCCGCGTCGAGTCCGGCTGGGAGACTGCGGTGGAGGCGGCCCTGGGCGAGGCGATGGCGGCCATCGCCGCCGAGTCGCATCCCGAATGGCTGGCCGAGGAGCCACCCGAGGCCCGCTTCGAGCTGGCCCTGCCGGCCCTGCCCGACACGCACCCCGAATTCGTCCTGGACCGCGAGGCCGAGGGTGTGCGCCCCATGTTTGACCTCATCCATGCCGAAGATGTCGTGGTGGCCCGCTTCCTTGCCGATCGCCTGGCCCTGGCCTTTGCCGCCGAGGATCTCGCCACCGCCCTGGCGTGCCGCGCTGAACTTCCGCCGGGCGGATTTTTCGCCACCCGCGAGGGGCACCGGGTCGGCCGCGCCAGCCTGGTGTTCAACGCCCCGGAAAAGGGCCATCACGGTCTGCTCGCCCGTCTGCGTGACATCGAACGTCTGCGCGAGGCGGTGGAGATCGCGGCATTGCGCCAGGATGAATGCGGCGCGGCGGCCAGCGAAGCCGAGACGACCCTAGACGCCGGCCGACGCCAGGTCGAATCCTTTCAGGAACAGATCCGCCAGATCGAGACCCGTGTGCACGAAATGCAGATGGCCCTGTTGCGCGATCAGGAAGCAGCACGCCGGGTGGCGCAGCGGCTGGAACAGATCGAAACCGAGCTGGATGAGCTGTATCGCCAGCTCGACGAGGAGACCGAGACCTGGAACATCGCCGCCGAGCGCCAGCGCGAGGCCGAGCTTGAGCTGGACGAGGCCCGCGCCATCCTGGATGCGGCCCGACAGGCCCGCCAGACCCACGATCAGGCCTTCCAGGCCAAGCGCGAGCAGCAGCGCCAGGTGGAGCGCGAGGCGCAGGAGGCTGGCTTCGCGGTGCGCGCATTGGGCAGCCGGCTGCGCGAACTGGGCGAGCGGGTCGAGCGCGGCGAACGCATGCTGGCCGAACTCGAGGCTCAAGAGGCGCGTCTGCTGGCCGAGCTGGAGCGGGCCCAGGAGACCCCCATCCACGAAAACCTCGCCCAGGCCCTGCAACGTCGGCAAGAGGCGGAGAATGCCCTGGCCGCCACGCGCAATGCCCTGGAAGGACACAATGCCCGCTTGCAGCAGCTCGACGCCGAGCGCCTCAAGACCGAGCGCGCCCTGGAACCGTTGAAGGAGCGGGTCCAAGGCATGGAGCTGAAATTGCAGGAAGCGCGTCTTTTGGAGCAGCGCTTTGCGGAGGAGCTGGGCGCGGTTGACGAGACGGAGCTTGCCGCGCGCGCCGAGGCCGAGGGTCTGGGCGCGCGCGGCGAGGCTTGGTTCCGCAGCGAGATCGAGCGGCTCGAACGGGCGATCGCCGAACTGGGCGCGGTCAACATGGCGGCGCTGGACGAACTGCGCGAGGCCGAGGCGCGCAAGAATTACCTCGATGCCCAGGCCGCTGACCTGGAGACCGCTGCCAACACCCTGGAAGAGGCCATCCGCCGCATCGATGCCGAGACCCGCGCCCGCCTGCGCACGACCTACGACAGCGTCGACGCCGAATTCCGCCGCCTGTTCACCGAGCTGTTCGGCGGCGGCGAGGCGAGCCTCATCCTCACGGGCGAGGAGATCCTCGACGCCGGCCTCATGGTGATGGCGCAGCCGCCCGGCAAGAAAAACAGCTCCATCCACCTGCTCTCCGGTGGCGAGAAGGCGCTGACCGCCATTTCACTGGTGTTCGCGTTCTTCCGTCTCAATCCGGCACCGTTCTGTTTGCTCGACGAGGTCGACGCGCCGCTCGACGACAGCAACACCGAGCGCCTGTGCCGGCTGGTGGAGAAGATGTCAGCCGAGACCCAGTTCATGTTCATCACCCACAATCGCATCACCATGGAGCTGGCCCAGCATCTCATCGGCATCACCATGCCTGAACCGGGCGTATCGAGGCCGGTGGCTGTGGACGTGGAGGATGCGCTGCGTCTGGCGGAGGCCGCCTGATCCGCTCCGAAATCGCCTTGCCATCATCACGTGTCCTAATGAAAAATCCGGGTTGAATCGATGCAGTCTCGATCCTTCGGGCTCGCCGCCCTGGCATTGTTGCTCATACTCGGCGCCGGCTCCCTTGCCGCCGCGCCCCGCCTGGTCAGCCAGCCGCTGGCCGAGATCGCGGTTTACCCGGAGCGGGTGGCGCAGGCGCAGGTGGTGTCGCTCAACCAGAGCCGCATCGCCGCCGAGATCGCCGGCCGCATCGTCGACCTGCCGTTGGAAGTGGGACAGACCGTAGCGCGTGGCGCGGTCATCGCCCGCCTCGATTGCCGCGACCATGAGCTGGCGGTCGATCGCGCCCGCGCCACGCTCGACATGGCCGAAGCCCGTTCAGCCCTCGCCCGGCAACAGGGCGCACGGGCACAGGAGCTTGCGCAACGCAACTTCATCGCCGGCGAGATGCTGGACGCGCGCCTGGCCGAGTCGAAGAGCGCCGAGGCGGAGGTCAGCGCCGCCCGCGCCGCATTGGCCAGCGCCGAACACACGCGCGGCAAATGCGTGCTGCACGCGCCCTTCGCCGCCATCGTCGGCCAGCGTCTGGGCAGCGTGGGCGAGCTGGCGACGCCGGGCACGCCGCTGTATGTGCTCATCGACCGGGGGCGCATCGAGGTGCGGGCCGGGCTTTCCCCCGGTGAGGCGGCCGAGCTCGGGCACACCCGCGCCGAACCGCGTTTTGCGGGCGAGTCTGGCACGGCCCGGGTGCGCCTGATCCGCGCCTCGCCGGTCCTCGACCCGGCCACCCGCCAGGTCGAGGCCCGCCTGCGCTTCGTCAGCGACACCCTGCCCGCGGGCAGCGGCGGTCGGCTGATTTGGCGTGCCAGCACGCCGCACCTGCCGGCCAACATGCTGGTACGGCGTGGCGCGCAGCTCGGGGTGTATGTGCTGGATGCCACGCAGCCGCGCTTCATCGCCCTGCCCGAGGCCCGCGAGGGCCGACCCGCGGCGGTGGACCTGCCCCTGGATGCGCGCATCGTCACCCAGGGCCAGCAGGCCCTGCGCTGAGCGCCCCGCACACCCCCAAAGCGCTATGACACCCTATCAGCGTTTGATCAGCAACCATCCGCTCGCCAACATCGCCTTCGCGGTGGTGCTGGTGATGGGCGTGCTTGCCTATCTGTCGATGCCACGCGAGCAGGACCCGGAGATCAACTTCAACTGGCTGGTGGTCACGGCCGCCCTGCCCGGGGCCGGCGCCGAGGATGTCGAGCGCAAGGTGGTGCAGCCGCTGGAAGACGCCCTGGCCCGCATCCAGGACATCCGTTTCATCTCCAGCAGCAGCCGCGATGGGGTGGCCAGCATCCTGGTGCGTTTTCGCGACATCGGTGCGCGCGAGTTCGACAAGCGTGTGCAGGACCTGCGCCGCGAGGTCCAGGCCGCGGCGGACCGGGAGCTGCCGCGCGAGGCGACCACCCCGGTGGTGTGGGAAATCACCACCTCGAACGGCTTCCCCACCGCCATGCTGCTCATCGAGGGAAACGCATTCGACGAGCCGCTGCGTGCCGCCGCCCGGGCGGTGATGCAGGATCTGGAGCGCATGCCGGGCATCGATCAGGTGGTGCCCATTGGTCTTGCCGATCCCGAGCTGCGCCTGACCTACCGCCCCGAGGCGCTGGCGGCACGCGGGCTGACGCCGGTCGACCTGGCCGATTCCGTGGCACGCTGGTTCCAGGACACCCCGGCCGGTCGCGCCCGGGTCGGCGAACAAGAGTGGCTGCTGCGCGTGCTGGGCCAGCATGCCGACCCCGGCCACCTGGCCGGCCTGACCGTGTTCAGTGGCCGAGGCGACCGGCACCTGCCGCTCGCGGAGGTGGCCGAAGTCAGTCGCGAGCGTGAAAAACCGGACCGCCTGGTTAGCCATCTCGGCCAGCCTGCGGTGCTGCTGTCGATCAACAAACGCAGCCAGGTCAACACCCTGGATCTGGTGGCGCGCATCCAAAGCTACATCGACAACCGCAATCCTGCCTTTGCCGAGCGCGGCATCCGGCTGTCCCTGCTCGACGACCAGACCGTGGCCACCCGCCAGGCCATCGGCGTGATGCAACGCAATGCATTGCAGGGGCTGGCGCTGGTGCTCCTCCTGACCTGGCTGTTCCTGGGCAGCCGCCTGGCGCTGCTGGTCTCGGTCGGCATCCCGTTTTCACTGGCGGGCACATTCTGGGCCCTGCACGGGCTGGATTTCACCCTCAACCTGACCGTGCTGCTGGGCGTGATCATCGCCCTGGGCATGCTGGTGGACGATGCCGTGGTGATCCTGGAGGACATGTATTACCGCATGACCCGCGGCACGCCCGCGCTGCAAGCCGCCTCCGATGCGGTGAAGAGCGTCGGCCTACCGGTTCTGGCCGCCGTGCTCACCACCATCGCCGCGTTCCTGCCCTTGATGCTTCTGCCCGGCATCGTCGGCAAATTCATGTTCGTGGTGCCGCTGGTGGTGACCTTGGGCCTTTTGGCGAGCCTGTTGCAGGCCTACTGGATCCTGCCGGCGCACGTCTGCCTGATCCGTCCGGATTTCGCCCGTCCCAGCCGCCTGCACGGCTGGCGCACCCGCTTCAATCATGCCCTGCGTCTGAAATATTCGCGCCTGTTGATCCGCATCATGCGCTGGCCCAGGCTGTCGCTTGCCGTCATGGCACTGGCCTTCCTGCTGGCTCTGCATGCCGTGCTCGGTGGCTGGGTCAAGCAGCAGTTCTTCGCATTCGACCCATTGCGCCTGTTCTATGTCAGCCTGGACATGCCGCCCGGCACCGCCATCGATGTCACCCTGCGCGAGACCGAACGCCTGGAGCGAGCGGTCCTGAAGCACGTCGATGCCAGTGAGCTGCGCGCCTCGGCCAGCTACGCCGGGATCAAGTTCACCGACACCGAGCCGCTCTATGGCGATGCATACGGCCAGGTAGTGGTTTCGCTCGCCCCGCGCGAAGGCGACATGCGCAGCAGTGATGTCCTCGTCGCGGCCATGCGCGAGGCGATCGAGTCGATGCACTGGCCCGGCGCGGTCAGCTTCATCGTGCTCTCCGGCGGTCCGCCCACGGCGCGGCCGATCAAGGCCCGCCTGCGTGGTGACGATTACGACGAGCTGCGCCGCGCCGCCGACCGTCTGCGCGAACTGGCCGCCGCCATCCCGGGCATCCGCGACATCGTCGACGACGACCTGCCCGGTCGCCAGGAATACGCGCTGCGCGTCAACGTCGAGGCGGTGCGCGCGCTCGGCCTCGATCCGGCCTGGGTGGCGCGCATGGTCCGGCTTGCGGGCGATGGCGAGATCGTCGCCGAGATGCGGCATCAGGGCGAAAAGGTGGAGGTGCGGGTGCGCGGCCCGGAAACCCCGTGGACCGACATCGACCAGTTGCTGGAGATTCCCGTGGCCCTGCCCGGCGGCGGCAATACCCGCCTCGGCGCCCTGGTGGAGGCCGAGGCGCGCGTGGCCAAGGGTCTGATCCGGCATTACGACCTGCGCCGCGCCATCACCGTCGAGGCCGACCTCGACAAGAGCATTACCGACACCCTCGCCGCCAACGAACGCTTGCGCGCCGCCTGGGCAACCGAAGCCGCGCGCTTTCCCGGCGTTTCCATCGATTACTCCGGCGAGCTGGACGACATCCAGGAAAGCCTGGACGCCATGGGCCGCCTGTTCCTGCTCGGCATCGGCCTGATCTATCTCATCCTCGCCACCCAGTTCCGCAGCTACTGGCAGCCGATGCTGATTCTGGCCACCGTGCCGATGGCATTCACCGGCGTGACCGCCGGGCTTCTGGTATCGGGCAATCCGCTCAGTCTGTACACCCTGTACGGTGTCATCGCCCTCACCGGCATCGCCGTCAATTCGGCCATCGTCCTGATCGACGCCGCCAATGCCCGCCTGCGCGCCGGCATGGGCGTGCTGCACGCGGCCATCTACGCCGGCCGCCGCCGGGTGGTGCCGGTGCTGATCACCACGTTCACCACCATCGGCGGCCTGATCTCGCTGGCCCTGGGCCTGGGCGGAAAATCCCTGCTGTGGGGGCCGGTGGCCTCCGCCATCGTCTGGGGCCTGATGGTCTCGACCGCGCTCACCCTGTTTCTGGTGCCGCTGCTGTATCGCCTGTTCATGCGCCAGCGCGCGGCTGGCGTGAAGCCCGGATACGGGGTAGAGTGATTTCCGATCCACCCTGGCGCCGCAGTCCACCATGTCTCCCTTGCGCATCCTCATCGTCGATGACACGCCCGCAAACCTGGTCCTGATGAAAGGCCTGCTCAACAAGGTCGAAGAGACCTTCGAGGTCTTCACCTTCGAGGATCCGCTCATGGGATTTGCCTGGTGCGCTGAGAATGTTCCCGACCTGCTCATCGTCGATTACATGATGTCGGAGATGGACGGCATCGAATTCATCACCGGCCTGCGCAGTGTGCCAGTCATGGCGGAGGTGCCGATCCTCATGGTCACCGCCGACCATGAGCGTGAGACGCGCTACCGTGCGCTCGAATCCGGTGCCAGCGACTTTCTCAACAAGCCCATCGATGGCCCGGAGTTCCGCGCCCGGGTGCGCAACATGCTCGCCCTGCGGCGCAGCCAGAAGGCCCTGGCCGACCGCGCCGCCTGGCTGGAAGATGAGGTGGCCAAGCGTACCGACTGGATCTACGAGCGCGAGCGGGAAATGATCATGCGTCTGTCGCGTGCCGCCGAGTTCCGCGATCCCGAGACCGGCGCCCATATCCAGCGCATGTCGAACTATTCCATGCTGATCGCCGAGGCTCTCGGCCTGCCCCGCGACGAACAGAAACTGATCCTCAAGACCGCGCCGATGCACGATGTCGGCAAGATCGCCATCCCCGACCGCATCCTGCTCAAGCCGGGCCGCCTGGATGCGGACGAACTGGTGATCATGCGCGGCCATGCCGAGGCCGGTTACCAGATCCTCGCCGACAGCCCCTCCGAACTGTTGCAGGTGGCTGCCGTCATTGCCCGCTCGCATCACGAGAAATTCGACGGCAGCGGCTACCCCCAGGGCCTCGTCGGTGAGGCCATCCCCCTGCATGGTCGCATCGTCGCGGTCGCGGACGTGTTCGACGCACTCACCACCGAGCGGCCCTACAAGAAACCCTGGAGCATCGAGGATGCCTTGCGTTTCTTGCGCGAGGGTGCGGGCAGCCATTTCGATCCCGCATGCGTCCACGCATTCATCGACCGGCTCGACGATGCACTCGCCATCCGCGAGCGTTACCAGGATGAAAAAGCGAGCCTGGCCCACCTGTAGCGCCATGAGTCGCAGAGTCCCATGAACACGCCCCAGATCGATTTGGCCACGGCACTTGCCCGTCTGGAGGGCGATCCCGACCTGCTGCGTGAACTGATCGCCATGTTCATCGCCGACGGCGAGGGCTATCTGGACGACATCCACGCCGCCCTCCAGCGTGGCGATCGTCCGGCCCTGCAACGCGCAGCGCACACCCTCAAGGGTGTTCTCGCCACCTTCTGCGCCGAGCCGGCCGGTGAGCTCGCCGCCCGGCTCGAACATGCCGCCCGGGAGCAGTCCCCCGATCAGCTCGCCATTCTATGCAGCGCACTCGACCAGGCCGTGCGCCGCCTGCGGGTAGATCTGCAGTCCGTGTGAATGACCGGATGCTTTTTGGGTTTGGATCCTCGAAGTGGGGCGAATGCGAGGCCTTGCTGCGGTACAATCGCCCGCCTGCCCGGAAGCGTGGCCGAGTGGTTTAAGGCACCGGTCTTGGCGCAAGCGAGAGCTTGCGCTAGCGTAGGCTAACCTTCGGCCATGCCGAAGGTTAAGGCCCGCGGGTCCGGCCGGAGCTAAAACCGGCGAGGCCGTTTTTAGCGGGAATCTTTGGAAGCGTGGCCGAGTGGTTTAAGGCACCGGTCTTGAAAACCGGCGATGGACAACCATCCGTGAGTTCGAATCTCACCGCTTCCGCCAAGGCGCCTCGAAAAACCTGCTGCGCGTCCCGCTTGCCGTGTTGGGCGGTGCTGGCTTCGGCCGTTTCGCTTCACATCGGCTGCGCCGCTGTCCGCCTTCGCCAAACGAAGTTTCAGCGCAAGCCAAAACTTCGTTTGCGCTTCCTCGCTGATCGATTTGAGAAGGAGCTCCTGCACCACCTGCAGTTTGGCCTTCGCTGAAACTCGCTTCGCTCGTTTTCTCGGTCGCTGCGCTCCGTGCGCCTTGCACTCGGCCCGCTCGGGACGGTTTCTCGTGGTGCCCAACTGTCGGCATCCGGGAATGCGGGTTCAGCGAATGAAGACTTCCACCCGGCGGTTCTGGGGTTCCACGGTGTTGTCCGGGCTGTGTACGCGCGGCTTGCGCTCGCCGAATGCCTGCACTTCGATCGTCGCATGATCGCCGCCTTGCCGGAGCAGGGCAGCCACCTGCTCGGCGCGGCGGGTTGCGAGGCGCTCGTTGAATTCCGCGCGGCCGAGGCTGTCGGCATGGCCTTCGATGCGGATCTCGGCGCTGGCGCGGCTGCGCAGGCTGGCGAGTATCTCTTCCAGTGTCTTCTTGGATGCGGCGTTGAGCTCGGTGCTGCCGCGTTCGAAGAACAGGGTGAATGACTGCGGTAGGGCGGGCATGGCATTCAGGCTGTCGGCGAAATCGGCCTCGATGCGGGCGCGGTCGATGCTCACCACTTCAAGCGGGGCAGCGTAGGGGTCGAGATTGATTGCGGCGCCGGGCTCGCGGATCGCCGCCTGACCACGCGCGTCCGCCACCATCACCTGGCCGACGCCGCCGTCCGGGTTTTCCAGCAATGCGACATAGGTGGCGAGCGGCGCGCCTGCGCGGCGGGCGGCTTCCATGGCTTCCAGGGCGGGTCCGAAATCCGACTGGATCTGCTCCGGCGAGGCGACGAAGGGTGACCAGTCGACGCCGTCGATGCGAATCGCCGCGCTACGGCTTTTGAGGCTGGCGATGCGGTTGTGGGCCTGTACCTGCAGCTGACCGAGCGGTCCCTGCCGGTGTTCGAGCAGGCTGGCGTATGAAATCGGCAGGGCGGGAAGTCCTGCCGCCAGGATGGCCTGCATGGCCTCGAGGGCGGGGCCGAAGGTCGTCTGGAGCTCGGCTTCACCCACATGGCGGGCGGTAATGAAGCCGCGCTCGGCCCAGGCGCCAAAGCCAGGCCGGGGGATGCCAAACACGCCGTCTGGGTTGGTGATCTGGATTTGCGTGTATTCAGAGAAAGGGCTTTTCAATGCCACGACCCAGGTCTTGGCCTGGGCCGGCGCCGCACCGAACAGGGCAAGGGCTAGGGGCGCGGCCAAGAAGGTGCGATGGAATGGCAATGCGGGCCGTTTCATGATCGAGCCTCCGCGCTCAGTCTTCGACCTTGACCACGAAATGGGTGCCGCGCACGCCGATGGTTCCGGTCGGGGTATTGACCGAGACCGCCTCCGGTTTGAGCTTGGCGATTGCGCCGGACAGGTAGGCGAGGGTGCCCTTCTTGATCGTGGTGCCGAGCTTGAGGTTGCCCTGGTTGGGGGCATAGGCGAATTCATCGACGCTGACTTCGGTATCCGGACCGAACGACATCACGGTGTTGTCACGGAAGGTGATCCCGAGGGATGCGCCGGCGCTGGTACGCAGGATCGCGCCGGCGGGGACCGGGCTGCCGGCGGCGGCCTTGACCGCCTGGCCCTTGCTGACGATGTATGCATCCCCCTTGACCACCTTGACGTGGGCGACCGCCGCCTCACTGGCGAAGGCAGACAGGCTAAGCGCGGAAAGCGCGAATGCGGCGAGCATGCTCAGGAATGGACGGGCGCGCGACATGGGGTTCTCCCTGCAAAATTTGATCATGGAATCAAATACTAGCAGCCGGATCCGATTCATGCATCCACCATTTGGTGGAATGGCCCGATTTTTTGAAGGGTCATTCAGATTCAGATTCGTCGCGCAACATCCGGAACAGTTCCCGGCTGGCACGGGGCGGTTTGCATTCGGCGGTCTCCTTGCGGGCATTGCGAATCAGCTGGCGCAGGCGTTGGGCGTCGCTGTCGGGGTGGCGTGCCAGCCAGTCGGTGAGCGCGGCGTCGTCCTCGATCAGGCGGGCACGCCAGTGTTCCAATGCATGGAAGCGGGCCTTGGCGGCATCCGATTCGCCGCGCAGCGCCGCGAGCTGGGCGGCGATGGGTTCGGCGTCGAGGCCGCGCATCAGCTTGCCGATGTATTGCATCTGCCGGCGCAGGGCACCATGGGCGTGGATGCGGCGCGCCTCCAGCACGGCGGCGCGCAATGCGTCGGGCAGGTCGAGGCGGGGAAGGCGGTCGGCAGCCAGTCGCACCAGCTCCGCGCCAAGATCCTGCAGGGCCTGGGATTCCTGCTTGCGCCGGGTCTTGCTCTTGGTGGCGATCTCGTTTTCGCCGGGTACATCCTCGGGCTCGTTCATCTTGTGCGGGGGAGTGGGCCAAGGTTGGTATCATCCCAGATCTTCCATTAGCAGGCTGTTGAAAAACGTCGCGAGGATGGCCCGATGCAAGGCGCACGGAGTACTGCGACCGAGAAAACGAGCGAAGCGAGTTTCAGCGAAGGCTCACCTTCAGATGATGCCGGAGCTACAAATCAAATCGATCGGCGAGGGAGCGCAAACGAAGTTTTAGCTTGCGCAAAAACTTCGTTTGGCGAAGGTTCACATCGGCGCAGCCGATGTGAAGTGAAGCGGCCGGAGCCCACACCGCGCAACACAGCCGATGGCCCATTTCAACAGCCTGCTAATGGATAATCTGAGATCATAATGACCCTTTGCACCGGATCAGGCCCCTATCGTGTCGGATACCCGTTTCACTTATCCCGCCGCCGCTCTGCGCGACCTTGCCGCTCAGGTGCTCGAACTGGCCCGTGCCCAGGGCGCCACCGCCGCCGAGACCGAAGTCTCGGAAGGCTTTGGGCAGACGGTCAGCGTGCGTCATGGCGAGGTCGAGACCCTGGAATACAACAAGGACAAGGGGGTCGGCGTCACGGTGTATGTCGGCCAGCGGCGCGGGCATGCATCCAGCTCCGATTTCTCCCGCGACGCCCTGACGCGCTGCGTGGACAAGGCGCTAGCCATTGCCCGCTACACCGCCGAGGATGATTGCGCCGGACTGGCCGACCCGGAGCTTCTGGCGCGCGAGTGGCCCGAGCTCGATCTGTATCACCCCTGGGAGCGGCCGGTGGATGAACTCATCGATTTGGCGCGCACCACCGAGGCTGCGGCGATGGCGGTCGATCCGCGCATCCAGAATTCCGAGGGCGGCAGCGTCAGCCGCCAGGAATCGCAGTTCGTGTATGCCAACAGCCATGGCTTCACGGGCGGTTACGCCAGTTCGCGGCATTCGCTCTCCTGCGCCGTGATCGCCGAGGAAAACGGCGCCATGCAACGCGATTACTGGTACAGCACGGCGCGCGCCGCCACGGACCTGGACTCGCCCGAGGCGGTCGGCCGGCGCGCCGGCGAGCGCACGGTGCGCCGGCTCAATGCGCGCAAGCTGGACACACGGCAGTGTCCGGTGCTGTTCGAGGCCCCGGTGGCCACGGGGCTGATCGCCAGCTTCGTGTCCGCGGTTTCGGGGGGGCACCTGTACCGCAAGTCCAGTTTCCTGCTCGACAGCCTGGGCGAACGGATCTTCCCGGAGTTCATGCGTATCGAGGAGCGGCCGTTCATTGCCCGGGGGCTTGCCAGCGTGCCCTTCGACAGCGAAGGCGTGGCGGCGCGCGAGCGCGATGTGGTGAAGGCGGGGCGGGTCGAGGGCTATTTTCTGTCGTCCTACAGCGCCCGCAAGCTGGGCATGCGGAGCACCGGCAACGCCGGCGGCAATCACAACCTGATCGTGCCCGGCACCGGCGAGGATTTCGCCGCCCTGCTGCGCCGGATGGGGAGCGGCCTTCTGGTCACCGAGCTCTTGGGCCACGGTCTCAACATGGTCACCGGCGATTATTCGCGTGGCGCGGCGGGTTTTTGGGTTGAGAACGGCGAGATCGCCTATCCGGTGGAAGAGATCACCATCGCCGGCAATCTCCGGGAAATGTTCGCCGACATCCAAGCCATCGGCGAGGATGTCGAGGTGCGGGGTTCACGCCGGGTCGGCTCCATCCTGATCGGGCGCATGACTGTGGCCGGCCACTGAGGCGGGTGCGCGGCATGCGGGCAGTGGATCGCGGCGATCGACCAGAGCGTCTGCCTCGACCATCGGGATACGCGGTCGCCTGGCTGATCCTGTTCGCCCTGCTCGGCCTTGCCGCGTGTAGCGAACGGGTGCCGCCTCTGCCGCGCCTCGCCGACGATGCGGTGGTGCTGGCCTTTGGCGACAGCCTCACGCACGGCACCGGAACCACGGTGGATCTGGCTTATCCGGCGCAGTTGCAGGCCATCATCGGTCGCCGGGTGATCAATGCCGGGGTGCCTGGGGAGACCACCGCCGGGGGGCTGGCGCGCCTGCCGATGGTTCTGGAGGAGACCGATCCCGATCTCATCCTGCTCTGCCTGGGCGGCAACGACATGCTGCGCCAGCGGCCGGAAAAAGAAACGATCGCCAATCTGCGGGCGATGCTCCGCATTGCCCGGGAGCGGGGCATCCCGGTGGTGTTGATCGGCGTCCCGGCGCCCAGACTGTTCAGTGGCGCGCCGGATTTTTACGCCGAACTCGCCGCCGAGTACGGTCTGCCCTACGAAGGTGAGATCTTCAACCGCGTGCTCAAGGACCCCAGCCTGAAATCGGACACCATTCACGCCAACGCCAAGGGCTATCGCAAGGTCGCCGAACGCCTTGCGGAACTGTTGCGCAAGGCGGGGGCGGTATGAGCAGGGAGCGGGTCCCCGCGCAGCGGGGTGCGACCGGCCGCGCATGCCGCCGGCCCCCGCAATTGAACGGGCAAAAAGCGCTGAGCACATATAACGGTTGAATCGTTCGCCATGGTCATCATCATGAACGCCCTTTCCAGTCTCGCCCGCAGCATCGACGCACTCAATGAGTGGGTGGGGCGATCAGTGCGCTGGCTGGTGCTGCTCGCGGTGCTGATTTCGGCCGCCAACGCGGTGGCGCGTTATGGCTTCAGCCTGAGCTCGAACGCCTGGCTGGAGGTGCAGTGGTACCTGTTCGCGTTCGTGTTCTTGCTCGCCGCCGGCTACACCTTGAAGCACGACGGACATGTGCGCGTCGACATCTTCTACAGTCGCCTGTCGCCGCGGGCGCGCGACTGGATCGATCTGGCCGGCGGCCTGGTGTTTCTGTTGCCCATGGCCGGATTGATCGCCTGGCTGGGTTGGGCCAGCTTCATCGAGGCCTGGAACCTGGGCGAGCGCTCGGCCGATGCCGGGGGGCTTGTGCGCTGGCCGGCACGACTCGCCATGCCGCTCGGCTTTGGCCTGCTCGCATTGCAGGGGGTGGCCGAGATCATCCATCGCGTCGAGCGCCTGCGCGGCCTTATTGCCGAACCCGCGCCGGGGCCCTCGGCCCGGAACGACGCCTGAACCGTTGAAGGAGCCGTCATGAGCCCGGAATGGATGGCGCCGCTGATGTTCATGGGGTTGATCCTGTTCATGCTCACCGGCTATCCGGTGGCCTTCGCGCTCGCCGCCAACGGCCTTTTGTTCGCCTGGATCGGCATCGGCATGGGGCTGTTCGAATTCAGCCTGATGCAGGCCCTTCCGGAGCGCATCTTCGGCGTGATGTCGAACTCGACCCTGCTGGCGATTCCATTTTTCACCTTCATGGGCCTGGTGCTGGAGCGTAGCGGCATCGCCGAGGAATTGCTGGAAACCATGGGCCAGCTGTTCGCCGCCGTGCGGGGCGGCGTCGCCTATGCGGTGATCCTGGTCGGCATGCTGCTCGGCGCCACCACCGGGGTGGTGGCCGCCACGGTGATCGCCATGGGCCTGATCTCGCTGCCGGTCATGCTCCGGCACGGCTATGACCGGCGTCTGGCCGCCGGGGTGATTGCCGCCTCGGGCACCCTGGCCCAGATCGTGCCGCCTTCCCTGGTGCTCATCGTGCTGGCCGACCAGATCGGCACTTCGGTGGGCGACATGTATCGCGGCGCCCTCGTGCCGGCCCTGATGCTGGTCGGCCTGTACGCACTTTATGTTCTTGGGGTGGCCACCTTGCGTCCGGCGGCTCTGCCGAAGCTTCCGGATGAAGAGCGCGGCCTCGGCGGTCGCGAGCTGGCGCTGCGTGCGGTGTGGGTGATGCTGCCGCCCATCGTGCTCATCTTCCTGGTGCTGGGCACCCTATTCCTCGGCATCGCGACCCCTACCGAGGGCGGCGCCATGGGCGCGGTCGGCGCCCTGGCGTTGGCCGCCGCGCGGGGTCGGCTGAGCCTGCCTGTGCTGCGCCAGTCGATGGATTCCACCGCGCGGCTGACCAGCTTCGTGATCTTCATCCTGATCGGCTCGACGGTGTTTTCGCTGGTGTTCCGCGGCGTCGATGGCGATCGGTGGGTGGAAGGGCTGTTTTCCGGTCTTCCGGGGGGGGAGCTGGGCTTCCTGATCGCGGTCAACGCGCTCATCTTCCTGCTTGCGTTCTTTCTCGACTTTTTCGAGATCGCATTCATCATCGTGCCCCTGCTGGCGCCGGTGGCCCTGGCGCTCGGCATCGACCCGGTCTGGTTCGGCGTGATGCTTGCGATCAACATGCAGACCGCGTTCATGCATCCGCCATTCGGCTTCGCGCTGTTCTACTTGCGCAGCGTAGCCCCCCCCAGCCTGCGCACGGTGGACATCTACTGGGGCGCGCTGCCCTTTCTCGTCCTCCAGCTGGTGATGGTCGGCCTGGTCATCGCTTTCCCCGAGCTGGTCGGACACATCTCCCCGGCGCCGGAGCGGGCCGGCCCTGAGCCGGTGTTCGAACTTCCGGCGCCGGAGTACATGCCGCCGGTCCTGGATTAGCAGGCTGTTGAAAAACGCTGCGAGGATGGCCCGATGCACGGCGCACGGAGCGCAGCGACCGAGAAAACGAACGAAGCGCGCAACGCAGCGATGCGCCCGCGCAGCCATTTATTCAGCGTTTCCATAGAAGATTTCAATCGAAACGATTGAAATAATCAGGTTGTGTACAGTCCGGATCGCGTTCTAACCTGTAGCAGGCTGTTGAAAAACGACTGCGGTGGGCCATCGGCTGTGTGGCGCGATGTTGGCTTCGGCCGCTTCGCTTCACATCGGCTGCGCCGATGTCCGCCTTCGCCAAACGAAGTTTTAGCGCAAGCCAAAATTTCGTTTGCGCGCCCTCGCCGATCGATTTGAGATGGAGCTCCGGCATGGCCTGAGGGTTGGCTTTCGCTGAAACGCGCTGTGCTCGTTTTCTCGGTCGCTGCGCTCCGTGCGCCGTGCATCGGGCCATCCTCGCGACGTTTTCAACAGCCTGGTAGAACACCGGCCCCGGGCCGGTGAGATTTTCGGTGTTTTCATTCATTGCAATCCAGGAGGCAATCATGCAACTGAAAGGTTCGAAGACCGAGAAGCATCTGAAGGACGCCTTTGCCGGCGAATCGCAGGCCAACCGCCGTTACCTGTATTTCGCCAACAAGGCCGATGTCGAGGGCTATCCCGACATCGCCGCGCTGTTCCGTTCCACGGCAGAAGGTGAGACCGGCCACGCCCATGGTCACCTGGAATATCTGGAGCAGTGTGGCGATCCCGCCACCGGCCTGCCCTTCGGTGCCACCCGCGACAACCTGGCCACTGCCGTCGCCGGTGAGACGCACGAATACACCGACATGTATCCGGGCATGGCCAAGGATGCGCGCGAAGAAGGCTTCGACGAGATCGCCGACTGGTTCGAGACCCTGGCCAAGGCGGAGCGCTCGCATGCCAACCGCTACCAGAAAGCCTTGAACGAGATGGGCGCCTGATTCACGGCGGTCCATGCCATGGCGGCGGTGCGTCGCCATGGCGACTTGTCGCAAGGGGGCCTCATAAGCCCTTTTGCGAGAAGCCCACTGAACCGGAACAAGGGAGAACGCTATGGCCGTTTCTGCACGTGAAGGCAATCTCGAAGCCCCCACCCGTCATCCGATCGACTGGCAAACCCCGGAGTTTTTCGACGAGGCCGCGCTGTTCCATGAAATGGAACGGGTGTTCGACATCTGTCACGGCTGCCGTCGCTGCGTGTCGCTGTGCCAGTCCTTTCCAACCCTGTTTGATCTGGTCGATGCCTCCGAGTCGATGGAGGTGGATGGGGTCAAGAAGGAGGACTACTGGAAGGTCGTGGAGCATTGCTATCTCTGCGACCTGTGCTACATGACCAAGTGTCCTTACGTGCCGCCGCACGAATGGAACCTGGACTTCCCCCATCTGATGCTGCGGGCCAAGGCCTGGCACTACAAAAACCGGGAGACCAAGCTGCGCGACAAGGTGCTGACCAGCACCGACGCCATGGGCCGCTTCGCCGGCATCCCGGTCGTCGCCCAGACCGTCAACGCAGTCAACAAGGTGGGTGTGGCGCGCAAGGCCCTCGAGGCCGTGGCGGGCATCCACAGCGAGGCCTGGCTGCCGGAGTTTTCCAGTCGCCCCTTGCGTAGCCGCCTGAAAAAGCTGCCGGCGGATAGCCCGGGCGAGCCGGCCGGCCGCACACGCGGCAAGGTGGCTCTGTTCGCCACCTGCTACATGAACCGCAACGAGCCCGGCCCGGGCGAGGACCTCGTGGCGGTGTTCGAGCACAACGGCATTCCGGTGACGATCGCCGAAAAGGAGCGCTGCTGCGGCATGCCCAAACTGGAGCTGGGCGACCTCGAATCGGTGCGTGCCGCCAAGGAGGCCAACATCCCGGTGCTGGCCCGGCTGGTCGATGCGGGCTGGGACCTCACCGCCCTGATTCCGTCCTGCGTCTTGATGTTCAAGCAGGAGCTGCCGCTCATGTTTCCCAACGACCCTGACGTGCAAAAGGTCAAGGAGGCGTTCTACGACCCCTTCGAATACCTGATGCTGCGCCACAAGGAAGGCAAGCTCAAAACCGATTTCAAACAGGGCCTGGGCAAGGTGGCCTATCACGCCGCCTGTCACCAGCGGGTGCAGAACATCGGTCCGAAGACACGGGAGATTTTGTCACTCATCCCTGGCACCGAGGTCGAAGCCATCGAGCGTTGCTCCGGCCATGACGGCACCTACGCGGTGAAAAAGGAGTACCACGCGCAGGCCATGAAGATCGTCAAGCCGGTGGTCGGCCGCGTCAACCAGGCCAAACCCGATCATTACGGCAGCGACTGCGCCATGGCCGGGCATCACATCGCCCATGCCCGTGGCGATGGGTCGCAGCCGGAGCACCCGATCACCCTGGTGCGCAAGGCATACGGAATCTAAGGAGCTTTCGACCGTGAATAAGCTGACCCGAGACGGGCTCTTCAGCCTGGAAAAATATGCCGAGGTACGCGAGGCGTTCCGCGCCCGGGTGATCGAACACAAGAAAACCCGCCGTCTGGCGCTGGGCGAGCACGCCGCGCTGTATTTCGAGGACGCGCTCACCATGCAGTACCAGGTGCAGGAGATGTTGCGCCTGGAGCGCATCTTCGAACCGGATCTCATCCAGGAAGAGTTGGACGTCTACAACCCGCTCATCCCCGACGGACACAACTGGAAGGCCACCTTCATGCTCGAATACCCCGATCCGGAGGAACGCCGCGCCGCGCTGGCACGCCTGATCGGCGTCGAGGATGCGGTCTGGCTGAGGGTCGCCGGTTTCGAGCGCATCCGCCCGGTGTGCAATGAGGATCTGGACCGCAGCGCGCCGGGTAAGACCGCTTCCGTGCACTTCATGCGTTTTGAGCTCGGTCCGGAGATGATTGCCGCGGTCAAGGCGGGCGCAGGCATCGAGGCCGGCATCGACCATCCGGAATACCGGGTCGAGCGGAGCGTGCCGGCGGCGGTGCGCGATTCGCTCGCCGCCGATCTGGACTGATCCCCTTGCCGCAATGACCCTCACTGAGCTCAAGTATGTGCTCGCCGTGGCGCGCGAACGGCATTTCGGTCGTGCCGCCGAAAGTTGTTTCGTCGCCCAGCCCACCCTGTCGGTGGCGATCAGGAAGCTGGAAGACGAGCTTGGGGTGATGCTGTTCGAGCGCGGTGGCGGTGGCGAAATCACCATCACGCCCGCCGGCGAGCGGGTGGTGGAACAGGCCGCGCGCATCTTCGAACTGGTCGACGGCATCCGGGACATGGCGCGCGCCGCGCGCGACGAGCTCGACGGCCCCTTGCGGCTGGGCGCCATCTACACCATTGCACCGTACCTGCTGCCCGAACTGATTCCGGTCATGCACCGCGATCATCCACGCATGCCGCTCCTGCTCGAGGAAAGCTACACCCGGGTGCTGACCGAGCGGCTCAAAAAAGGCGAGATCGATGTCATCCTGATCGCTACGCCGGTCGACGATCCCGGCCTGCTCACCCGGCCGCTCTACGATGAACCCTTCGTCGTCGCCCTGCCGGCCGATCACCCCCTGCGGCGCAAGAAACAGATCGCCAATGCGGACCTGGAGACCGAAGACATGCTGCTGCTTGGCAGCGGCCATTGTTTCCGCGACCAGGTGCTGCAAGCCTGCCCGGCCCTCAACCGGTCCGCCAGCGGTCTGGCCAAGACCCTGGAGAGCAGTTCGCTGGAGACCATCCGCCACATGGTGGCGAGCGGGGTCGGCATGACCGTGCTGCCCTGCACCGCCACCCGCCTGCACAACGCCAGCCACGGCCTCATCGCCCTGCGGCCGTTCAAGGGCCCGCCGCCCACCCGCCAGGTGGCCCTGGCCTGGCGACGCAACTTTCCCCGCCCGCGTGCCATCGAGGCCTTGTATCGGGCGGTCATGGCCAGTGATCTGCCCTGTGTGCACAAGATTGATTGACCGGCCCCGGCGGCTGTGCGGGTAATGCGGGGAGGGGCGGCGTCGAGCGGGTTCCCTCGACGTTCAGCGTCGGTTTAGCAGGCTGTTGAAAAACGTAGCGAGGATGGCCCGATGCAAGGCGCACGGAGCACGGCGACCGAGAAAACGAGCGCAGCGCGTTTCAGCGAAGGCCAACCTTCAGGTGATGCCGGAGCTCCATATCCAATCGATCGGCGAGGGCGCGCAAACGAAGTTTTGGCTTGCGCTGAAACTTCGTTTTAGCTTGCGCTGAAACTTCGTTTTGGAGAAGGCTCACATCGGCGCAGCCGATCAAGCTTCTCGACCGAAGCCCACGCCGCGCAACACAGCAGGCAGTCGTTTTCAACAGCCTGTTATATTGGCCGCCGCGCGCCTGTGCGGGCGGGGCGTATCATGCCGGGATGAGCACGGACTATCGTCACAAGAAGCAGTTCGGTCAGCATTTCCTGCACGACCCCGGCGTGCTCGCCCGCATCGTCGCGGCCATCGCCCCGCAGGCCGACGATCGCATGGTGGAGATCGGCCCCGGCCTGGGCGCGCTGTCGCGGCCCCTGTTGCAACACCTGCGGCATCTGGACGTGGTGGAGATCGACCGCGATCTCGCCGCCCGCCTGCGCGCGGCGTTCGATCCGGCGCGGCTCACCGTGCACGAATGCGATGTGTTGCGTTTCGATTTCGGCGGCCTGGGCGAAGACTTGCGCGTGGTGGGCAACCTGCCCTACAACATCTCGTCTCCCATCCTGTTCCATCTGGCCGGATTCGCCGCTGCCCTCCGCGATATGCATTTCATGTTGCAGAAAGAAGTGGTGGACCGCATGGCAGCCCGGCCCGACACCGCCGATTATGGCCGCCTGTCGGTGATGTTGCAGGCGCGCTTCACGGTGCTGAAACTGTTCAACGTGCCGCCCGGGGCGTTCAATCCGCCGCCCAAGGTCGATTCGGCCGTGGTCCGGCTCGTCCCCCTGCCCGCCCCGGCGGTCCCGTATCGCGACGCGGAGCGTTTCGCCACGGTGGTGGCGCGCGCATTCGGCCAGCGCCGCAAGACCCTGCGCAACACACTCAAGGGCGTGCTTACGCCGGAGGTGTTCGAACGCCTGGGCATCGACCCCGGCCGGCGCGGCGAAACACTGTCCGTGACCGAGTTCGCCGCCTTGGCGAACGCCGATTGAGGGCTGTGGATGCTGCCCTGGCTGGGTCCGCGCGACCCCTTCCCGCCCCTGGAGTCGGCGCTCGTCGACCCCAACGGGCTCCTCGCCGCCGGTGCAGATCTTTCCCCGGCACGCCTGCTTAACGCCTACCGGCGCGGCATATTCCCCTGGTTCGGAGTCGGCGAACCCATCCTGTGGTGGTCACCCGAGCCGCGCATGGTGTTGTTTCCCGGAGAGTTCAAGGTCTCCCGGGCGCTGGCCAAGCGTTTGCGCAATGCCGCTTACACGGTGCGGGTCGACCACGCATTCGATGCCGTGGTCGCTGCTTGTGCCGCGCCCCGGCCGAACCAAGCCGGCACCTGGATCACCCCGGCGATGTGTGCCGCCTATATCCGCCTGCACCGGCTCGGCTACGCCCATTCGGTGGAAACCTGGATCGACGCTGAACTGGCCGGCGGCCTGTATGGTGTCGCCATCGGCCGGGTGTTCTATGGCGAGTCGATGTTCAGCCGCCGCACGGATGCATCCAAGATCGCCCTGGCGCATCTGGTGGCGCAACTCATGCGCTGGGAGTTCGAGCTGATCGACTGCCAGATGCATACCGCCCATCTTGCCTCGCTCGGCGCGCGGCCCATTCCCCGCGCCGAGTTCGCCGCCCGTCTGGAGCGGGCCACGACCGCAGCAGGTCGAACAGGGGTGTGGCGCTTCGATGCAGACCTGATCCCGGCACGCAAACCCGCCCCCGCGCTCAGCGTGCCAGGATCAGGGTCAGAACCAGGATCAGCGGCGTGAGGTGCGCCGCCAGGAGGGTTCCGCGGATGGCCGGGCGCAAGCGTTCCGGCTGTTCGGCGTGACGCAGCAGCTGGCGAGCGGCGGGCAGAGCGGGCAACAGACCTAAAAGCGCGAGCAGGGTGAGCGTCGGGATCCGGCCGGTAAGCGCCGGAAGCAGGAGTGCGATGATCGCCAACACAAGGATCAGCACATAGCCCCAGGCCGCGCGCGGCGGATCGATGCGGGCGACCCAGTGCCGCTTGCCGGCCGCCAGGTCGGCGGCGCGGTCCGGGAACTGGTTGATGTAGAGCAGGTTGGTGACCAGCAGGGCATACGGCAGGCCGATAAGCCACGGCTCCAGTGCGAATGCGCCGCGTTGGACGAAATCGCTGCCGATCACCACGCCCAAAAAGCCGGTCGCCACGCCCAGCTCGCCCAGGCCACGGCTGTTGAGGCGCAAGGGCGGCGCCGAATAGGCCCAGCCGATGCACAGCCCGATGAGGCCGATGCCGATCAGGCCCGGCCCGCGCAGCAGCGCCAGGGCAAGACCGCCCGCAACCACGATGGCAAACAGTGTATGGGCGAATGCGCGCACCTGGCGCGGCGTGAGCACTCCGTTCTGGATGAAGCGCGAACCGCCGGTGAACGGAAACAGACGTTGCCGGTTTGCGGCGTCGCTGCCGTTGAGATGATCGTAGTAATCGTTCAGCACGTTCACCCCGGCATGCAGGAGCAAGGCCAGCCACAGGGCAATGAGTGCGATGGGCAGGTCGAGCCCGCCCGCCGCACCGCTGGTCAGCCCCAGCAGCGTACCCATCAGGGTTACCCCGAGAAAGCCCGGCCGCGTGGCCAGAAAATAGCGTTTGAGCGGATTGCGCAGGCGTTCCGGATGCGGCTCGGCCGCTACCGGCAGGCTGTCCGAGCGAACGTTGGACGCCTGCCGCCGGCTGCCATGGGCGAGGATGAGCAGATGGCGCGATGCCGCACGGGCGGGGCTTGCTGCGACTTCGGGGTTCGGGTTCATGCTTCGATTCCTGGAGAATGCATCGATGCGACGCGGCCGGCACGCCCTGTCTGCAAGAGAGGTTATCATTGCAAGTCAAGCGAGTCTTGCACTTTGAGGCGGCAAGCGAAGTCCAAGTGCATGCAAAACGGCCGAGCCATTCAACTTTTCGTCCATAGGATGCGGCGAATATGCTGCTGATGATCGACAACTACGACTCATTCACCTACAACCTCGTGCAGTACTTCGGCGAATTGGGCCAGGAGGTGAAGGTGGTGCGCAACGACGAGATCGATCTCGCCGCCGTGGCGGCATTGCGGCCCGACCATATCGTGGTCTCGCCTGGGCCGTGCACGCCGAACGAGGCCGGCATCTCGGTGCCGGTGATCCGTGAATTCGCCGGCCGCATCCCCATCCTGGGGGTTTGCCTCGGCCACCAGAGCATCGGCCAGGCCTTCGGCGGTCGCATCGTCCACGCCCGCCAGCTCATGCACGGCAAGACCTCGCAGATCCACCACAAGGATACCGGGGTGTTCCGCAACCTACCCAATCCGTTCACAGCCACCCGCTACCATTCCCTGGTGATCGAGCGCGATACGATCCCGGATTGCCTGGAAATCACCGCCTGGACCGAGGATGGCGAGATCATGGGCGTGCGCCACACACAGCTCGCGGTGGAAGGCGTGCAGTTCCACCCCGAATCGGTGCTGACCGAACACGGCCACCAGTTGCTGAACAACTTTCTCACGGATCGCCGATGAACCTTTCTGCCCTGCTCAACAAACTGATCGCCCGCGAGGACCTCGACCGCGCGGAAATGCTCGACCTGATGCGCAACCTGATGACCGGTGGCCTCACCCCGGCGCAGATCGCCGGATTTCTCATCGCCCTGCGCATGAAGGGCGAGACGGTGACCGAACTCGCGGCGGCGGCACAGGTGATGCGCGAGCTGTCCACCCGGGTTGAACTCGACGGGGTGGAGCACCTGGTCGATACCTGCGGCACCGGCGGCGACGGCGCCCACACCTTCAACATCTCCACGGCGGCGGCATTCGTCGCGGCGGCGGCGGGGGTGAAGGTGGCCAAGCACGGCGGCCGATCGGTGTCGTCCAAATGTGGCAGCGCCGACGTGCTGGAGGCGCTCGAGGTCAATGTCAATCTGCCGCCGGACGAAGTCGCCCGGGCGGTGCGCGAGATCGGCGTCGGTTTCATGTTCGCGCCCAACCACCACAGCGCCATGAAACACGCTGCGCCGGTCAGGCGCGAACTGGGCGTGCGCACACTGTTCAACCTGCTCGGACCGATGACCAACCCGGCCGGCGCGCCCAACCAAGTGCTGGGCGTGTTCCACCGCGATCTCACCCGCAAGATGGCGGAAGTATTGCGCGAACTGGGCAGTCGGCATGTGCTGGTGGTGCACGCCGCCGATGGCCTGGACGAGCTTTCGCTCGCCGGGGTCAGTTTCGTCGCCGAGCTGAAGGATGGCGAGATCCACGAATATGCCGTGCAGCCGCAGGACTATGGCCTCGTCCATTGCGACTCCGAGCGGCTCGCGGTGGCGGATTTGGAAGAAGCCAAGACCCGCTTCATGCGCGCGCTCGCCGACGCGGATTCGCCCGAACGCGACATCGTCGCATTCAATGCCGGGGCCGCCATCTATGTATCCGGCCTCGCGCCAAGTCTAGCCGCGGGTGTGGATGCCGCCCGACAGGCCATTGCCAGCGGCGGCGCCCGCGCAAAACTGGCGGCTCTGAAGAAGTTTGGCACGCACTGAACCGCCATGACCGACACTCCTTCGCCGCATGACCATGTGCGGCCATTTCTGTTCGAGGCGCTCGACATCCGCGGCGCCATCGTCCAGCTCGATGCCAGCTGGCGTTCGATGCTCGCCGGGCGCGGCTATCCACCGACGGCGATCCGGGTGCTGGGCGAGCTGGCGGCAGTCACGACGCTGATCGGCGCCAATCTCAAGCAGCCAGGACGGATCACATTCCAGCTCAAGGGCTCCGGGCCGATCGATCTGTTGGTGTTGCACTGCGACCAGGAGCTGCGGCTGCGTGGCATGGCCCGCGTGGCCCCGGAATGGAGCGGCGAACTGGACACGGCAGCCCGTTCGCTCGAACTGCTGGGCGACGGCCAGCTTGCACTGACCCTGGACACGCCGACCCTCAACGTACCCTACCAGAGCCTCGTGCCACTGACGGGGGCGAGTCTGGCCGAGGCGTTCCAGCATTACCTCGAACGCTCCGAGCAGCAACCGGCCTTCCTGCTTCTCGCCGCCTCGGCGAAACGCGCGGCGGGTCTGTTCATGCAGAAGCTGCCCGGTGCGGAGGCGCGCGATGCCGACGGCTGGGACCGGGTGCGCATCCTGGCCACCACGCTCGATGCCGACGAGCTGCTCGATAGCCCGATGGTGGCCCTGTTGCGGAAAGTGTTTGCGGAAGAGGACATCCGCCTGTTCGATCCCCGCCCGGTGCGCCACCATTGCCCCGAGGACTGGGGCAAGATCGGCGCCATGCTGCGCGGCCTGGGCCGAGCCGAATGCGAATCCATCCTGCGCGAGCAGGGCGAGATCCACATCCACGACGAGCTCTGCAACCACGACTACCGCATCGACGCCGGTCGGCTGGAGACGCTGCTGGCTGCGCCCGCGACACACTGAGGACGGCATGTCCGGATGGATCGAGCCGGCCGGCCTGTGCCGTAAGGACGACGGCACCCCGTACAGCCCGACCTATGGCGATGTATATCACGCCATCGAGGGCGGCCCCGGCCAAGCCCGGGAAGTGTTCCTGGCCGGCAATGACCTGCCGTCGCGCTGGCGGGGACGGGATCGATTCGTCATCCTGGAGACTGGATTCGGCACTGGCCTCAATTTCCTCGCCACCGCCACGGCCTGGCGCGAAGATCCCCGGCGTTCGGGCCGCTTGCATTACTTGAGCCTCGAGAAACACCCGTTTCCCGCCGCCGATCTGGCCGAACTGCATAGCGCCTGGCCGGAATTCGCCCTCCTTGCGGCCGAACTGCGCCAGCGCTGGCCGATCCTGTTGCCGGGGCTGCACCGGCTCGAATTCGATTCCGGCCGACTGGTGCTGACCCTGGTTCTGGGCGATGCCACGCAACTCCTGCGCCGCCTATCGGCGCGCGTGGATGCGTTTTATCTGGATGGCTTCGCCCCCGACCGCAACCCCGAGATGTGGTCGCCCGAACTATGCCGAGCGCTCGCCCGGCTCGCCGCCCCCGGCGCCACACTGGCGACCTGGAGCGTGGCCGCGGCGGTGCGCCAGGCACTGGCACGCAACGGGTTCGTGCTGGAAAAACGCCCGGGCTACGGACGCAAGCGCGAACGCCTCATCGGTCGATTCGCCCCCCACCCCAAGGCCGCGCCGCCCGCCCCGCCCCCACCCCCCGAACGCCACGCACTGGTCATCGGCGCGGGGCTTGCCGGCTGCGCGGCGGTTGAACGTCTGGCGGCGCGCGGCTGGAACGTCGAGCTGATCGACGCCCGCCCCACGCCGGCCGGAGCGGCCTCGGGCAACCTGGCCGGCCTATACCTGCCCCTGGTCTCGCTCGACGACAACCTCGCCGCGCGGCTTTCCCGCACCGCATTCATGCATGCCCGCCGCCGTTGGATCGATCTCGCCGCGCGGGGACACCCCGCGCGCTGGCGCGACTGCGGCGTGCTGCAGGTCGCCCGCGATGCCGAACACGAAGCCCGGCAAAGGGGTCTCATCGAAAGCGTACCCTGGCCGGCCGAATTCATCCGCTTCATCTCCGCCGACGCCGCCCGGCAATACACCGGCGGCCACCGTCCCGCGCATGGCGGCTGGCTCTTCCCCTTGGCCGGCTGGGCCCACCCGCCCAGCCTGTGCGCCGCCCATCTCGCCGCCGCCGGCGAACGGCTGCGCCAACACTTCGGCCGGCGTGTGACGCGCCTCGAACGAAGCGGCGGGATGTGGCGCGCCGTGGATGAGGTCGGCCAAGAAATCGCCGCGGCGGCGGTGGCCATCCTCGCGCCCGGCGCCGAGACCGGGAACCTGAATCCTTGCGCCGGGCTGCCGATCCAGCGCGTGCGCGGCCAGGTCAGCCTGATCGACGCAACGGCGCTCACCGGACTGGAGCTAGGCCTGTGCCGCGAGGGCTATGCCACGCCGGAACTGGATGGCCTGTGTTGCATCGGCGCATCCTACGCTCTCGATGCCGATCCGGAGCCCCGCCCGGGCGACGATGCCGGCAACCTTGCCCGCCTGGAACGGCTGTTGCCCGGCCGTGTCACATCCGCCCAGGACTCACTACGCGGCGCGCGGGTAAGCTTTCGCGCCGTAGCACCCGACCGCCTGCCCCTGGTCGGGGCCTTGCCGGACCCGCTTGCACTCCCGGGCTGGCGCAACACCCGCCTCGCTCACCTGCCTCGCATCGAGGGCCTGCACGGCCTGATGGGCTACGCCTCGCGCGGCCTGATCTGGGCGGACCTGATGGCGGAACTCCTGGCGAGTCGGCTGGAGGGCGACCCCCTGCCGTTGGAGACCGACCTCGTCGAGGCGCTGGACCCCGGCCGATTCGCGCTCAAGCGCATCCGGCGCGGAGGCTTGTAGCGCCTGCAATTGACAGGACCAATTGACAGGACAGGCATCAAGAAGGCCAGAGCTACATATGCCCCTATCGCTTGCCCGAGATTCACTGGTCAATGGTGCGCCGCGCGTGGTGTGCCGCGGTGGTCATGTGCAAGTGATCCAGTCGCCTATCATTGGCTGGGTGATGCTCGGCTTCGGCCTTGGCCTGCCGGCGGCGATCGCGATTTCGGAATATGGCGGCATCCCGTCGGACCTGCCGACGCGTCTGCTTCACGCCTGGTCAGCCAGCCAGGGGGTCGCGCTTCTCGGCATGGCCGCCTTTGCCCTCCTTTTCGGCGGGCTTGCCGCCTACGGCCTGTTCTGGCTCTTGTGGCGGCGCGATCTGGACATCGACCTGAACGTGGGGCGCTGGCGGTTCGTGTCCGGCCTGCCGCTGGCACGACGCCGCTATGAAGGGCGTCGCGACGATGCCTTCGTCGCGCAGTTACGCCGGCAGTTGCGTTCCAGCAACGCGGCGATTGCGGGCGACCTTGGCAACCCGATGAGCGGGCCGGCGCGAGAAAGCTGGGACCTGCGGCTCGCCATTCCCGGCGCTGCCGAACCGCTATTCCTGGGCGAGTGGGGCGAGAAGGCGGAGGCGCTGGCCGAGATCGAGGCCTGGCGCGAAATCCTGCCGCGCCTTGCGGTCGAGGAAACAGGGAGCAAGTGATGACGCGGCGGATTTTCACCGGACCGCTCGGCCAGGCCGGGCGCGAACTCTGGCGGCTCTCCCGCGCCAGCCGCACGCACAAGCGCTTGCTGCGCCTCGACAGCTCGGCCGGTCTGCTGGCCTGGGGCCATCCGTGGGACACGCAGATCATCGTTTCGTTGATGGCGCTCGGTTTCGCGTCGGCATCCTGGTTCCTTGGGGGACGGCGTTTCGACGCCGGCCTTTGGCCGCTGTGGGCGATGGCCGGCGTGTTCGCCGCCGTCGGGCTCGCCAACCTGGCCTTCCACGAACGATTCACGCTCGACATCCAGCGGCGGCGCTGGCGGTACCGGCGCGGCTGGTTCGGCAAGGCCGGCGTGGAAGAAGGCCCTTTCAAGGATCTGGCCGGCATCACGCTTGAGGAATATCGTCGGCCGGCGCTCAATGGGGGCACGATCTGGCATCTTTCGGTCGACTTTGCCGATGGCGTACGCTTCGTCACGATCGAGAATCCTTGGTACTCTGGCGAGGAAGAGGCGGCGCGCGCCGAGGCCCGCCGCGTGGCCGAGGCGAGCGGCCTGCCCCTGACAATCAAGCCATTGGAGGATTGATGCCCTATCTCGACCCACCCGAACCGCTGCCCGGCCACACCCGCCTGCCGTTTCGCGCCAACGCAGCGCTCGTGCTGGTGCTAACCGGTTGCTTCGTCGCAGGCGGCGTCATGCTCGCCGTCGGCCTGCGCTGGATCGAGCTATCCGCGCTCGGGAACGGACCGCGCTGGACGCTGGCGGTATTCGGTGCGGCAGCGCTGTCCATCGGCCTGTTGCTCGGAGCGCGCTTCCTCGAAAGCCTCGCGTTGCGCCGGTCGGCGCTGAATGCTCCGCCTGGCTGGCCGACCGACTACCCCTGGCCGCGCGACCGCGTGCTGACCGATGACCGTCCGCGCGTGCTGGCGTTCGATGCATTGGGAATACTCGCGCTGCTATCGGTGTTGGCGCTGCTCAATACGCCCGCCTTCGTCGAGCCCGACATCGTTCCCGTGGTTGCCTGGGTGGCCATGGCCGGGCTCGACCTTCTGGCCGTCGCCGGCCTCGTCGGTCTCGGGCGTCGCTGGCTGTTTCGCGCCGGCCACGGCGCCGTAGCGCTGACCGTCGATGGGCTGCCCGTCGCACCGGGTCAGACCCTGCGCGGCGTCCTGCGCCTGCCCGTCGGCGGCCCGGCGGCCGAACTGGAGCTGCGCGGCGTGCGTGAAACAGCCAAATGGTTGCGGCACGGTGACTCACACTCGATCAAGATCAAGACGACCGCGTTCTACCGCGAGCGCCTGCCGGCGCCAAGCGCAGACGGCCGCATCGCCGTCGCCATTCCACCCGACGCGCCAAGCACCCAGCTGGCCGAGCCGCCGGTCGTCTATTGGGAGCTCGTGACACGAATTCGGGGCGGAGAAATGGCGGTGCTGCTTCCCGTCTATTCCGAGGTGAAGGAGATGCCCAACCATTCGCTCCAGCGGACAGCCCTGACGGGCCGCCGCTGAGCTACGACGTTGGGCATCATGAGTAACGGAATCCCTCCAAAACACAGCACGCCAAGCGCTTGTACCGGTTCGGATTGTCTGGACACGGTTTTGCAACTCCGGCCGCCTTTCGCATGGCATAACAGGCTGTTGAAAAACGTCGCGAGGAGGGTCCGATGCGAGGCGCACGGAGCGCAGCGACCGAGAAAACGAGCGAAGCGAGTTTCAGCGAAGGCTCACCTGAAGCGGCCGGAGCCCACACCGCGCAACACAGCCGATGGCCCACCGCAGTCGTTTTTCAACAGCCTGTTAGAAAGGCAGCAGTTTGTTGGGGAATTTGAGCCGAATTCGGTCAGAAGCATCGCTCGATGGCTGAGTTCATTGGAAATCGCGGGTTATTCGAGGTGCCCTTCAGATAGCGGTCGTCGTATCCGTTTTCCCAAATGCCATCAGCAAGGAATCGTGGTGTTTGATCATTGGTGCGGTCGTAGCTTGCACCGACGAACCAGTATGTCTCGGCCATCAAAGCTTCTTCTCCATCCAATCCCACCGCTTGTCCCTGACCATGACGAAGCGGCAGCGCCCCCCGGACAGGTTCGCCCATAGGCCGCCGATCAACCG
>OGCL01000130.1_pt1 | contig 84230 bp, 70 predicted proteins | sample 1570041 | NCBI WGS metagenome assembly OGCL01 (sample SAMN06266162, study PRJEB24511) | hot springs metagenome | isolation source: Hot spring water | place: South Africa: Limpopo | collected 2015-06-22
CCCATCAACCCCCACCGACACCAGCGCCCCTTCACCAATAACCTTGACTTCACGAACCCTAGCGCTGGCAACATAACTAGTAATTAGGTCGCGATTGGCAGTCTAACGCCTGAGCGCTTGACAAAAGGCTTAAAGCTTTACTATCACTCTTATTTGGAGTATATGACTATAACCCTCAAGGTGTCAAACACTGCTCATCGCTGGATATACAAATGTTTACGACGGCAGTATAAACCTTACTGGATAAGACTTGTGACTTCTAGAGAAAAAGATACTAGAAGGAATCTAGCGGATATGTACTCTCCCTTAAAAAGGCTGAAAGTCAGTCACAGAAAAGTTTTGAGTGCTAAATTTAACAGGGTGTTATACGGTCATGACATGAAACCGTCGCCTCCCACCCCCCTGAAACGTAAGCTCCTCGACCCAGTGCCAGATGCAGTTAACGCTGTCGCAAATGAAGGCGGCAGGTTGTGCCTACGGTGATTGGTTGGGTCTCCTCAGACGCGTTTTGTGCTGAGGCGGTGGCGATCGCCAATAGCTTATTTGTGGGCATCAATCGATAGGCAGGAGTTAGCTAGGGTTCTGTTGGCCACGCGCTTGCGCGATCGCCTCCCGGAGATGCTGGAGTGCCAACTCAAGGCGCGCTTCTGGCGCAACCGGAATCAATCCTTGGGCGGTCATTTCATGGAGTTCAAAGTGCAGGTGAGGCCCGGTCGAGTTCCCCGTACTGCCCACCAAGCCCACGACCTCCCCTTGCTTGACCCACTGACCCGGGTTGACAAAGAGTTGCGAAAGGTGAGCATAGAGGGTTTCGTGCTGATCCGGCGGGTGCCGCAGGATGACCGTGAGGCCATAGCCCCCTAACCAGTTGGACTCAACCACCCGCCCGTCAAATACGGCGAGGACAGGGGTGCCTGCTGGGGCTGCCAAATCTGTACCAGAATGAAAGCGGCGATCGCCAAAAATGGGATGGATGCGCCAGCCAAAGGTGGAGGTAATGGGTGCCGCAAACGGCAGCGGAAAGAGCATCTGGCGATTATTAAAGTTGAGCCAGCGCAGCGGGTTTGCCCCTGGAAATGGCTGACGCACGTAGGGGGCTGTTGGCCGTGGTTGTGAGGCACTCCGGACAGGTTGATAGGCAGGTTGATAGGCACCAGCGCTTGGGCGGCTGGCAATGGTCGCAGGTGCCGCCGGGGCGATCGCTGGGGCGCATAAAGACTCAGGAATTGCGCCAGGACCATCAAGAGTTACTTGGCAGCCCGTAGAGCGTTCCTGTAGCACCACAGGCAAAGAGCGAGCGGGCAATAAATTTTCTAGGGGTTCGCTACCTGCGGGGGGATCCACCGGCTCCGTTGAAAAGACAAGGGGGTCACCGTCCACCGCCTGCACAGGGTTAATCAGGGTTGGGGCGGCAGAACGCTCTTCAGATGCTACGGCTACAGGCTCCGCATGGCTGTGCCCCATCCCCGTTGCCAATACGCCCAGTGTTAACCCCAGTACCATCCATTGCCGCTGCATAACGTTGATATCCCCTTCACACCCAATTCCCCCAAATTTTAGCTTATGGCACAAGCGGCTGGCTCGTGGGAATCATTTTTAATAGAGAGGGAACGCTGGCGCGGCAGATAGTTATGGATAGTCGCAGACATGGTGAACATAGGGTTCTTCAGTGGGCTGAAAGGATTCAAACGCTGCCATCTGAGCCGCCAGCAGGTCTGGTGTTGCTTCGGCAATATCCCCTTGGCGATCGCTCAAACGCCGCGAGAGTACCTCCGGTGGTGCCGTACAGTAGTGAATTTCAAGGGGCACACCAAGGCGCTCGGCAAGGGCAATTACTGGGCGGCGTAGCTCACAGCGGTCGTACTTGGCATCTAAAATAACCGTCTGTCCCTGCTTAAGGAGCAGTTCTGCGTAGGCCAACAATTGATCGTAGGTTTTTTGGGTCATGGCCTGACAGTAAAGATCTACCTCAGGGAAATCACTGCTGCGGCGGTCAAGGGGCAGTCCGGCTAAATGCTTGCGCACCGCATCAGAGCGAATGTGAATGGCATTTTCCTGTTGGGCGAGGCGGCGACCCCGCGTGCTTTTGCCTGCCCCCGATAGCCCAGACATGATGTACAACGTCGGGGTACGGGGTTGGGTATAGTTGTAGGCCGCTTGGTAGTAAGCCATCGCCGTAGCTTGGAACTGCGCTTTCTCAGAATCGCTAATGGCCGGATCGTTGAGGGCGAGGGAATTCACATTGCCGCGAATATAGGCACGTACACACAGGTACAGCGGCAAGAGCACGGCTCCCTCGTAGTCACCACTCCACTCCAGATAGGTGTTCAAAAAAAGGTTGGCGAGGTCAGCACGCCCCCGAAACTCGAGATCCATCACCAAGAAGGCGGCATCGTAAATGCCATCGATATAGCGAAACTCTTGGTTAAACTCGATGCAGTCAAATACTTGAACTTGGCCATTGTACAAGCAGATATTGTTCAGGTGCAAATCCCCGTGGCACTCGCGAATTTTGCCTGCCGCTTGGCGTTGGACGAACCACTCCTGATGGGCACTCAGGAACTGATCTGTAAAGGCTTGGATGGCCTCGTACTGGCTGCGGGGTTGAGAACGGTCAATAAACTGAGCCGCAAGGGCATGGCAGTTATTGATCACTTGGGCAATGGCCTGGGGCGACCCAAAGGCAGTAATCTCAGGGGTGGTGGCCGCCGCGTTGTGGAACTGGGCGAGTTCTTTGCCCAACGACTCGATGAGGGCAGGGGTGAGTTCATTCGCGGCAAAAAGTTGCGAAAAGAGTTGGGACTGGTCAAACTGCCGCATCCGCACGGCGTAGTCCACGATGGTGGAAGCCGTTGCTGCCGCTCCCCCAACATCTAGGTAGTAGCGATCGCCCTGCTGGAGAATGGGCACCACCTCAAGGTAAAGTTGGGGAGCCAGACGGCAATTGAGACGTAGCTCTTCTTGGCAGTAAAACTGCCGCTGTTCAAGGGTCGTAAAGTTCAAGAAGCCAAAATCCACTGGCTTTTTTACTTTGTAGGCGTACTCACCCGTCAAAAAAACGTAGGAAATGTGGGTTTGTAACAGTTGAATTGGCTCACGAACCGGATGAGGATAGGCCGCAGCCGTCAGCAGGTGTTGAACAAATGGCGCTAAGGTGGCAGACATTAAGGTGCTAATAGAATGGTCAAGGAGTCTGAATTGATAGTTTCAACCATACACCGATGGATGGGGCATTTGCCAGCCAGCAGAAGAATATCCTTTGAGCTAAACTAGAGAGCAACCGTGCTGAATTGATGTTTAGCCTATGCCTACCGTCTTACCGCAAGAGCGCCAGTCGCAGCAGGTTATTCGCAAGCACTATCCCAACTACAAAATCATTGTTCTCAACGACGATTTCAATACCTTTCAGCATGTGGCGGCTTGCCTCATGAAGTACATTCCCAACATGACCAGTGATCGGGCGTGGGAATTAACGAACCAAGTGCATTACGAAGGGCAAGCTATCGTCTGGGTCGGTCCGCAGGAGCAGGCGGAACTCTACCATGAGCAGTTGCTGCGGGCGGGGTTAACCATGGCGCCCTTGGAACCGGAATAGCTCTGGGCATGGTAAGTGTTGGCCTCCGCCGCGGGGGTGGAGCGTTGCGGAGGGGTTGATGGGGGCATCGCTAGAGCATACCGCCAGTTATCAGGTGGGGGGCAGTTTACCCACAACCTCCGCGGTGTATGTGCAGCGCCAAGCGGATACAGACCTACTGTCGGGGCTGCTGACGGGTGAGTTTTGCTATGTCCTGAACTCCCGTCAGATGGGCAAGTCTAGTTTGCGGGTTCAGGTGACGCAGCAACTGTTGGCTCGCGGCTATCGCTGTGCGGCGCTCGACATTACCAAAATTGGCAGTCAAAATATTCAGCCGGAGCAATGGTACGCCAGTTTTGTTGGGGCACTCATTCAGGGGTTTAACCTGACGGAGGTGGTCTCGCTGCGCTCTTGGTGGCGCGATCGCCAGTTGGTGTCGCCGATTCAGCGGCTGAGTGAGTTTGTGGAAGAGGTGCTGCTAAACCACACCACCGAACCCTTAGTCATTTTTATTGATGAAATTGACAGTCTGCTGAGCTTACCCTTTTCCACCGATGATTTTTTTGCTTGGATTCGTGCCTGCTACAATCAACGGGCCGATCGCCCCGACTATCGCCGCCTCACCTTTGCCCTGTTTGGCGTGGCCACCCCCGATCAACTGATTCAAGATAAGCAGCGTACCCCCTTTAACATTGGCCGCGCGATCGCCCTGAGTGGCTTTGAACTGCAAGAGGCTGCCCCCCTACTGGCGGGGATTGCCCACCTGAGCGATGCACCTGAGCAACTGCTCGCAGAAATCCTAGCGTGGACGGGCGGTCAGCCCTTTTTAACCCAAAAGCTCTGCCGTCTGTTGCAAATCCACGGTTCATTTATGGCGGCGACAGCCATTCCGGCCACCTTGGAGCACTTCGTACACGAGCATATTCTCCAAGATTGGGAGCGTCACGATGAGCCAGAGCACCTGAAAACGATTCGGAATCGGCTGCTGGCGGATGAGCAGCGGATTGGCCGCCTATTGGGGTTGTATCAATCAGTGCTAGAGACAGGGGGGATTCCCCTTGATGGCAGCCCGGAGCAGCGTGCCCTCTGTTTGACGGGTCTGGTGTGTCAGCGGCACGGCCAACTGGTGGTGTTTAACCCCATCTATGCCCATGTTTTTAATCCCCATTGGATTGAGCAGCAACTGGAGCAGTTACGCCCCTACTCCCAAGAGTTTCAGGCATGGTTGCGCTCCGGTGGCACTGATACATCCCGCTTACTGCGGGGGCAAGCCCTCGAAGATGCCCTGCTCTGGGCCAGTGGCAAAAGCCTGAGTGATCTTGACTATCAGTACCTCTCAGCCAGTCAAGAGGCCAACCAGAAAGCGATTCAGCAAACGCTGCTGTTGGAGCGGCAGGAAAAGGAGGCCATTAGTGCTGCCAACCGCATTCTCGAAGCCGCACGCCGCAAAGCCAGCCGCCTTACCCAGCGCGCCCTGTTGGCTCTGGCGGTGGTATCGGTGATTTCTATAGGTGTTGCCGCCATCCTTGTAAAAACCCATACAGAACTGCGCACCTCGGAACAAAGTCTTGCCCTAGAGCAGGCCAGTGATGATCTGATCGAGCAATTCCAAACCCAAGAACTAGCGGCACTATTAGCGGCTATCCAAGCGGGTCGGCAGTTGCAATCCCTCGTGGGGCAGCGCCCCTTGAGCCAGTACCCCACCACCCGCCCCCTGTTTGTCCTTAACTACATCTTGGATCGCATCCAAGCCCGTAATCAGTGGCACACGTCGGAAGCGCCTCTTGTGGCAGCCCAGATCACGCGGGATGGCCAGCGGCTCAGCATTAGTGAAGCCGGAGTTGTGCAGTTTTGGACGGTTCAGGGGCAGGCGGTCGCCACTCAACCCTTGGGCATTGGCTCTGTGAAGTTAGCGCGCCTCAATCCTCAGGGCGATCGCCTCGCACTGCTGAATCAGCAGGGGCAGTTGTCTATCTGGCGAATTGAGCGGCAGCGACTGGTTTTGGCACACCGTTTGACACCGGTTGCCGCCGAAATTGGCAATTTACGCTTTAGTGCCGACAGTCAGGAAATTGCCGCCACTACGACAACGGGCACCATTTTTCGCTGGCGCACCAGTGGCGAGCTGATCGGCTCTATCAGCACCCCCAGCCAAACCATTAACAGCCTTAGCTACGGTCGGGATCGCCTTGCCATTGCCGATGCCGCCGGCTGGATCCGTGTTTGGTCCCTCGATGGAACCCCCCTACAGGCGTGGCAGGTACAGGCGGACAACCCCATTCCCCAAACCAGTCTCACCTATCTGGAGGATGGCAAGCTGGCCAGTGCGGGGGAGGATGGCACCCTGCGCCTTTGGAACCGCAACGGTCAACAGGTCAATCAATGGCAGGTGAGTTCTGCGCCGGTGTATTTTGTCGGCACCACGCCCCAGGCGGGTGAACTCATTACCCTCAGCACCGACAATAGCATTCGTCTGTGGTCAACAACGGGGGAGTTGCTGGCGGATCTGCAAGGCCACGAGCGGCTGGTGAATACGGTGAGTTTTGATGCCAGCGGTGGCACGCTCCTGAGTAGCGATCGCGGCGGTCAGATGACCCTGTGGTACCTCAACCACAATCGCCTGACGGAGTGGTTGGCCGGCCAAGACAGTGTTTGGAGCCTTGCCCTCGATGCTTCGGCGGCCACACTGGTGACAGGGGGCAAAGACGGTCGGGTCAAACATTGGCGGCGGGATGGTCATCTGTTGGCACAAACGCCGGTTCTGGATCCAGAGGGGATTAATCAGGTGCTATTTACGGCTGATCAACAACGGGTGGCGATCGCCACCAAGGGGGGGAAGCTCGCCCTCTGGAACCTCAACGATAACTCGCTGCAAACATGGACGCTACCCATTAAGGATCCCCTCTATGCCATTGCCCTTGACCGGCAGCAACGCTACTTTGCCGCAGGCGATGCCAAAGGAACCCTCTATTTACTGGATCTGCAGCAGCCGCAGCACATCCGACAGTGGCAGACAAAAGGCGAAATCTGGAGCCTGAGTTTTCATCCCGAGCGCCCTCTTCTGGCCAGCACCGGACAGGCGGGGGTCGTAGAAGTCTGGCATATCCACCGCGATCGCTTGGCCTATCGCTTGGATCCTAAGCAGGGGTGGCTAGCCAGCGTTCGCTTTAGTGGCGATGGTCACTCCCTAGTGGCGGCAGGGGAAAGTGGCTGGGTTTATCGTTGGAATGCCCAGGGGGGCGATCGCCAAGCCTTTCGCGCCCATCAGCGCAGCATTGTCAGCCTCAGCCTTAGTGCCGATGGGCAAACCATTGCTACCGCCTCACCGGATCGCAGTGTGCGCCTCTGGAATCGCTCCGGTCAGTTGATTACCCTCCTCGATGATATTCGGGCAATTCCCTACAGTGTTGATCTACAGGGCGACACTGACCAGTACGTGGCCATTGGAACCGAGGATGATGAAGTGATTGTCACCCCCCTTTCATCCCTCTCCCAACTCATCAGCGCGGCGTGTGAGTGGCTGCAAGACTACCGCAGCCAAAACCCCGCTGTCACCCGTGCCTGTCTTTAGGGGCTAGACCTGCGCCAAAGAGGCTAAGGGGTTGGCCACATCGTCGCTGGTGAACTGCCCCACCAGCACGTACTCAAGGCGCAACTTCAGCCACTGGATAAATTGCGGGTTAGTGGAAATAATGGCCGCCGCGGGTTGGGGGCAGCGGGCTTTGTGCTCAGCAAACTGAGGGAGTTCTAGGAAGGCCGGCTCAGGCACCAACCAAAAATCAATGTCCTTACCTTGGTCGCGGTAATGGCGCTGTCGCTCGCGGAACACTTCTTCGAGGGGTTCATCTTCCGTCAGGAATTTTTTGCTCGCAAGGACGTAGTAGTAGGTCGTCATCTCAACGTTCAGCGTTAGTTAAGGTTAATATTAGAAGGCTTTTGGGATCATTTTAGCCGATTGGCGGGACCTCAGCCCCATCCGCGGTAGGGTGGATCTGCCCCCCTGTAGAAATTTTGGCCAAAATGCTAAAATAGCCTCGTTCTGTAGCACATGAGACACCGTCTTGACGCAGGCGACTGATCTTCCGGGCATTGATTCCCCCCAAATTGATGAATTTTTACAAGAGTTAGCCACGATCCAGAATGCCGGCCCCAAGCGGATTGCCCTTTTGGGATCCCGTCATGTGCCCATTACGCATCAGCACCTGATTGAAATGATGAGTTATGCGTTGGTCTTGGCGGGCAATCGTCTGATGACCTCCGGTGCCATGGGCACAAATGCGGCAGCTATTCGTGGGGCAATGCGGGCAGACCCCAACCTCTTGACCGTGATTTTGCCCCAGAGCCTTGAGCGGCAACCGCGGGAGTCGCGCCAGCAGCTTGATAAGGTGATGCACTTGGTTGAAAAACCAGAGAACGACCAGCTCTCCCTCGCAGAAGCCAGTGCCCTGTGCAACCAAGAAATCATTTCCCGCTGTCAGCAACTCATCTGCTTTGCCTTTCACGATAGCCATACCCTCCTGCAAACCTGTGAACTGGCAGAGGAGCAGCATAAGGTGGTCACCCTTTTTTATTTTGATTAGGCGGTGGGTGCCTCCGCGTGCTCAGGGGAATAGGTATAGATGAGGTGGGGCTGCCATTCGGCAGGCGCTTGGCCCTTAAAGGGCTGGCGATCGAGGTGCATGGGTAAGTTGAGCATCGGGTCGCTGCCGGTGGCCACCAAGAACTCAAAGCTAGCCAAGTTCGGCCACTGGCAAAAGGTTTGCAACAACTGCTGCACCGCAATGACGTAGGGATGCTCCGGCTGCCGCATCCAGTGGCGATCGGCAAGATCCGGTTGATCAAAGCCAAAATGAACAATCAGGTCAGGATGGCTAAAAATTGCCTGGGCAACTGGTCGCGCCTCTTCCCGTACTAATAGGTGCATCCCTGCCGCTAGATGGCGCAGCTTTTCTAGGCGTTCGTAGCGATCGCCCACACTGAGATGGCTCTCTTGCCAGCGAAAGGCAACGGTCAGCAAATAGGTTTGCAGCAGCAGGTGCCCTAACTTCTCCGCCTTGGTGGTTAAGTAGCTGGTGTTGTAGGGGGTGGCCTCAATGAGCAGGGGCACCCGATCCACCACTTCGAGGCCATAGCCCTTAAGGCCGGCAATTTTGCGCGGGTTATTGGTAATCAGGCGAATTTGCCGCACTCCCAAATCATTGAGCATTTGGGCACCCACGCCGTAGTTGCGCAGATCCGCCGGAAACCCGAGGTGCTCATTGGCTTCAACGGTATCCATGCCAATATCTTGGAGCGAGTAGGCGCGCAGCTTGTTCACTAGGCCAATGCCCCGCCCTTCTTGGCGCAGATAGACCACCACCCCCGCCCCAGCGGCATCAATCATTTTCAGGGCGGCCTGGAGTTGCATCCGGCAGTCACAGCGCAGGGAGCCAAGGGCATCCCCGGTCAGGCACTCGGAGTGTACCCGCACCAGAACTGGCTGCTGACTAAAGGTGGCGGGGTCGCCTTTCACAATGGCCACGTGCTCAGACTGGTCGAGGGAGTTCCGGTAGCCATAAATTTGGAACTCGCCAAACTCGGTGGGCAGCGCCGCCACGGCTTCGCGGCGAATAAACCGCTCGTGCTGCAGGCGATAGCTAATTAAGTCGGCAATGCTAATAATTTTAAGCTGATGGGTGCGGGCATAGGCCATCAATTCCGGTAACCGCGACATCGAACCATCGGGATTTTGAATTTCACAAATAATCCCGGCTGGGTACAGTCCGGCGAGGCGGGTGAGATCCACCGCTGCTTCGGTGTGGCCAGCCCGCTTGAGCACTCCTCCTGGGCGCGATCGCAGGGGAAAAATATGGCCGGGGCGGCGCAACTCCTGAGGCTGTGTGGTCGGATCAATGAGGGCTTGGATCGTGCGTGCCCGATCTTCGGCGGAAATACCGGTGGTGACCCCCCAGCGGCTGCCCGCATCCACACTCACCGTAAAGGCCGTTTGGTTGCTGTCGGTATTGGTGGTCACCATCAGGGGCAGATCAAGCTCATCGAGGCGATCGCCCTCCATGGCCAAACAGATGAGACCGCGGGCATTGACTGCCATAAAGTTAATCATTGCGGGGGTGACCCGCTCCGCTGCCCCAATGAGATCCCCTTCGTTTTCACGGTGTTCGTCATCGACGACTACAATGACTTCACCGCGCCGTAGCGCCTCAAGGGCAGCCTCAATTGAGTCAAACGCAAACGAATCGTTCAAGGTCGTCTTTTACAGCCTTAGAAGAGAGTCTTAAGATTTATTTTATTTTATCCTAGCTCTAGAGTTGTTACGCCAAAAATACCCTCCAGAGGCAGGTTGGGGCAGCCATTTTTGTACATCCGCGCCGTTTCAAAGCAGGGAGTGAAGCCATAGTGTGCCGCTAGGGCTAAGGCGGCGGCGTTCGGTTCGGGAATATCCCAGAAGCAGGGTTTAGCGTAGCCGTGGCGCAAAAACTGGCGCAGTAGGGTTTCCGCTACTGGGGGGGTGGTGGCAAACAAGGGGCCAATGCGCCAGCCTTGATGGCAGGGACGAATCATGCCGTAGCCTTGGATGGCACCGCGCTCGACCACGGCGGCGGCCAGCGCATTGGGTTGCTGCAGCCAGTGCTGCAAAAATGTTGGCCGCGCTGCCGGAAAATAAGTGGCATCAAAGGCCGTCAGTTCGTCAAAGGGCAACGTGCTTGCGGGTACCACGTCAACCGCTGCGGCCTGCTGTGGCTCAGGCAGTGTGCTGAACTGGGCGCTGTAGCGAATATTGCGGTAGGCCACCTCAAAGCCGGATTTTTGATAGTTAGCCTGCTGCGCCACCACCCCATCAAGACCCATCTGGCGATCGCCAAGGTAGGCAAGGGCGTGCTGCCACGTTTGCCAGCCGTAGCCCTGACCGCGATAGTCAGGATGGACAATATAAAACCCAACAAACCCGTAACAGTTGTTGTAGGCCACCGCTGAAATGCACGAGATGGGTTTGCCCCCCAGTTCCCCCCGCCAAAACCCGTGTGGATCGGTGGCATAAAAGCTATCGCCATCCCCCAAGCCCGGTTGCCAACCCTCTGCGGCTGCCCAAGCGATCGCGACATCAAGGTCAGCGCGGTGCATGGGACGGAGGGTAAAGGTCATCGGCTGCCTCCCTAGACCGACTCTGAAGAGGAAACCTCCGGTGGTGGTGCCACTTGGGGTTGGAACTGGAACAGGGAATAGACCACATTGCGGCGGATCATAATCATCATATCGAGGAATAGCTCGTAGCCTTCCCGCTTGTACTCAACAAGGGGATCCTCTTGGCCGTAGCCCCGCAGCCCCACCGACTCCCGCAGGGCATCCATCTGTTGCAGGTGCTCGCGCCAAAGCATATCAATTTGCTGCAAAATAAAGAACCGCTCCGCCTGCCGCATTAACCCCGCCTGTAGGCGATCGATTTCTGCTTCTTTTTGTTCGTAAGCCGTGCGCACTTGCTCGTGCAAAAAGGCTTGCATTTCCGGCACACTCAGGTGGGCAAGGTGCTCCGGTCGCAGATCCGCCAGTAAATAGACAAACTCCTGTACTTTGCTCACCAAGCCCTCTAAATCCCACTCTTCTGAAGGCAGATCCGGGTTGACGTAGGCGGCAATAATGTCGTCCATGGTTTTTTCGGCGTACTCGAGCACCCGATCCTTGAGATCCTCGCCCTCTAAGACCCGCCGCCGCTCCGCATAAATTGCCCGCCGCTGATTATTCATGACTTCGTCGTACTCGAACACCTGTTTGCGGATGTCGTAGTAGTAGGTCTCCACCTTGCGCTGGGCATTTTCGAGGCTGCGGGTGAGCAACCCGGACTCGATGGGCATATCTTCATCCACCCGCAGGGCGTTCATAATACTGGCGACGCGATCGCCCCCAAAGATACGCAGCAGATTATCTTCCAAACTTAGGAAAAAGCGGGTTGACCCCGGATCCCCCTGGCGACCGGCGCGCCCCCGCAACTGGTTATCAATCCGCCGCGACTCGTGCCGCTCGGTACCAATCACGTGCAGGCCCCCTAGCTCGACCACCTCCTCGTGTTCTTTTTTGGTAACCACTTCGTACTCTTCGCGGATGCGATTAAAGGCATTGCGCAGCGCCTGAATCACCGGATCATCGGTGGGGGCTTTTTCCGAGGCGATCGCCAGCATATCTTCCGCCTGTAATTCCGGAATACTGCGCTCGCCGTAGGTTTTCACGGCAATATCCACCGCATGACGCAGGAGCTTTTCGGCCTCTTTGCTAATCTCACAGGGGAACAAACTGGCGGACACCTTCCAGTTTTTAGGCGCAGCTTGGCCAAACCCTTGACCCCCTTGGCGGTCTTGCATTAACCCCAACAGCATCATTGGGTCATCACTGGGGGGCATGACAATGCGGGGCATAAAGTATTCCCGCACCTTCAGCCGTGCCATATAGTCGGCATTCCCACCAAGGATAATATCGGTACCGCGACCGGCCATGTTGGTGGAAATGGTTACCGCCCCTTTGCGGCCCGCCTGCGCCACAATCTCCGACTCCCGCTCCACATTTTCGGGCTTGGCATTCAGGAGGTTATGGGGAATTTCGAGCTCCCGCAACAACTGCGAGAGAATTTCGGATTTTTCAACGCTGGTGGTACCCACCAATACCGGGCGACCTTGGGCATGGATTTCAGCGCACTCGGAGGCCACCGCAAACCATTTGCCGCGCTCGGTTTTATAGACCACATCGGACAAATCGCGCCGCCGACTCGGTCGGTTGGTGGGAACTACCGTGACCTCAAGCTTATAGATTTTTTCAAACTCGGCCTCTTCCGTTTTAGCGGTGCCGGTCATCCCCGCCAATTTGGGATACAGCAAAAACAAATTCTGATAGGTAATCGTGGCTAGGGTTTGGGACTCATTTTGAATATCTAGCCCCTCTTTGGCCTCAATGGCTTGATGCAGGCCATCACTCCAGCGGCGACCTACCATGACCCGCCCGGTAAACTCATCCACAATCACCACTTCGCCGTTGCGGACAATATAGTTGACGTCCTTCTGGAACAGTTCCTTGGCTTTAATGGCATTAAAAATATAGTGTGCCCACGGATCCTGCGGGTCGTAGAGGTCTTCTACCCCCAGTAATTTTTCTGCTTCAATAAAGCCTTCATCCGTCATCAGGACGTTGCGGGCTTTTTCGTCCACCTCGTAGTGTTCTTCTTTTTTGAGGCGGCGGGCAATCTCGGCGGCCTTAAGGTACTTCTCGGTGGGGCGCTCCACTTGGCCAGAAATAATGAGCGGGGTGCGGGCTTCGTCAATCAGCACCGAATCCACTTCGTCAATGACACAGTAGTTAAAGGGGCGCTGCACCACCTCCGCCATTGAGGTGGCCATGTTATCCCGCAGGTAGTCGAAGCCAATTTCACTGTTGGTGGCGTAGGTAATGTCGCAGGCATAGCTTTTCTGCCGCTCTTGGGGGGCCATTTGCTGCTGAATGAGTCCCACGCTTAGACCCAAGAACCGATGCACCTGTCCCATCCACTCGGCATCGCGCCGGGCTAGGTAATCGTTCACCGTGACAATGTGCACTCCCTTACCGGTTAAGGCATTGAGGTAAGCGGGCAGGGTGGCCACCAAGGTTTTACCTTCCCCCGTTTTCATTTCGGCAATTTGGCCATCGTGGAGGATCATGCCGCCAATAAGCTGCACATCAAAGTGCCGCATCCCCAGCACCCGCCGTGAGGCTTCCCGCACGACGGCAAAGGCTTCCGGTAACAAGTCGTCAAGGGTTTCACCGTTCTCCAGCCGCTGCTTAAATGCGCCAGTTTTTGCCTGTAACTCGCTATCGCTTAGGGGCTGAACTTGCTCCTCCAGCAGGTTGATCTCGACCACAAGAGGCTGATACTTTTTAACCTTGCGCTGATTGGGATCGCCAAATAGGGCTTTCAGCATGCGACGGGCACCATGATCCAAAGCTATACACTATACATCCTATAGCAACTGCCAGCGCCGCTGCCCCTAAACATACTGGCTAATGTCCTCGCGGCACACTTCGCTCAGGTAGGTTAAGGCGCGAAACCGCAGCATCATAATCTCCTCGTAAAAGGGGTTGAGTTTACACAGGGGCGGAATGGTGATGAGGGGCCGACCAAACAGGGAAATGGTCCGGGCAAAGGGACACTGCGCCGGTACCCAGCGGCAAATGCGGTGGGCGATCGCGGGCGTTTCTACCGGTCGTGTCAGTAGCCAGTGCCGTACTTTTGCGATCATGGAGGAGTCGTTGAGTGGTGTTACTGCTGAATCCATCACTGTTGTTATCCCTAAGTACTCCCGACACTTTCACGGTAAACATAATCAAAGTAAATATCAACATCAATTTAATATAAAAAATTTTTATCATCCATAAGGGGCATTAAACGATGATCGGGGCGATCGCAACCGATCGTGAAGCACAATAGCTTGCAGCAGACCTGCCGTTCATGAGCCGATAGAGAGTGATTCCGTCCGCGTTTGCTTGGTTAAACCCGGCACTTGATGCCCTACAGCGCGCCCACTGGTGGCGTGAGCCAACCGTGAGTAGTGCCCCTGCCGCCGTGGTGACCGTAGGGGAGACCCCCCAGCCCCTGATTAACTTTTGCAGTAACGATTACTTGGGCTTGGCCACCCATCCTGCCGTGAAGGCGGCTGCCATTGACGCCATTGACATGTGGGGCACCGGTGCAACTGGATCGCGTCTCCTGAGCGGCCAGCGACCCCTGCACGCAGAACTCGAGGGGGCGATCGCCCGCTGGAAAGGCACCGAGGCTGCCCTTGTCTTTAGCTCCGGCACTGCCGCCAATATCGGTACCATTGCCGCCTTAGTTGATCAACGGGATTTAATCCTAGGGGATGCTTACAATCATGCCTGCCTCAAAAAAGGGGCGCGCTTAAGCCACGCCACCTACTACGAGTATGGCCACAACGATGTGACGCAGTTGCAGCACTACCTAAAACAGTACCGCTGGCAGCATCGCCGGTGTCTAATTCTCACGGACGGGGTTTTTAGCATGGATGGAGACGTTGCGCCCGCATCAGCCATTGTGCAGTTGGCGGCAGAGTTTACTGCCATGGTGCTAGTGGACGATGCCCACGGCACGGGTGTGCTAGGCGTAACCGGAGCAGGTACCCTCGAAGCCCTCGGGCAATCCACCGCTGCGGTGATTCAAATGGGCACCCTCAGTAAAGCCCTAGGGAGTTTAGGGGGCTATATTGCTGGTCATCAGGCGTTAATAACCTACTTACGCCATCGTGCCAGCACATGGGTCTATAGTACGGGACTCTCCCCAGCGGATGCCGCCGCGGCCTTAGCGGCCATCCAGATTCTCCAGTCAGAGCCGCACCGTCGCCAAACCCTTCAGGAGCGTATCCAACAGTTTGCCACAGGGCTAGCCAAGGCAGGCGTCCCCCTATTGCCCCGCTCCCTCCCCACACCGATTTTTTGTATTCCCGCCCCGGATACCACCACCGTCCAACACTGGGGACAACAGCTACAGGCTCAGGGCTGTTGGGTGGCCACTGTGCGCCCGCCCACCGTTCCCTACAGTCGGCTGCGGATTACCCTGCGCGCCGATCATACCCGCGAGCACATTGAGCACTTACTGGATGCCTTGCTCGCTCTGGAACGGTAACTAGTTGCCAATCGCCCCGCCGAAGTATTGCCTCTTTCCAAGAAATCTGCTAGCGTTCAGGCATGATTTTTTCTTTACCTATTAAATTTTTACTATTAAAAAAGTATGTTTAACATTCTTGAGTCGCCCCGCGGCTCGATCGCCCTGCCTTTGGTGGCCGTTGTGTCCTTAACCACCGCCTGCTCATTTGCCCAAGATAAAACGATTGCTGAAGCAGCAGTGAAAACGTTTAACCAGCAGTACAATGCAGGGGAGTTTGCAGAAATCTTTGAGGCCGCAGAACCGCGTTTTCAGGAAACGACCAGTCCCGAAGAACTGGCAAACCTTTTGGCGGCTGTTCAGGAGCGCTTGGGACCAGTTGAAGAGGCCAACCAAACCTCATGGAGTGTGGAAGCCATTCCCCAAGGCTCCCTTGTCAAATTAACCTATAAGGTTCAATTTGCTGAAGCGAGTGGAACCCAAGAATTTGACTACCTAGTTGCTGACGGCAAAGCTCAACTGCTGCGCTTTAACATCGAATCGGAAAAACTCATGGAATAAAGGGGTGAGTGTCTCTGCATAAAATAAGCCCCTATAGGGTATAATCTTCGGGAATTCTTTTGGCTGTGAGAGTAAATGATGCCTACCTCAACTGCGGCACTGCCGACAACCGATCAAGCACACCTGAAGATTCAAGGGGGGCATCGATTAGCGGGGGAGGTCAACATTAGTGGTGCCAAAAACTCTGCCCTAGTGTTAATGGCCGGTGCGCTGCTGGCCGCAGATACAACCATTCTTCGCGCTGTTCCTGATCTGGCGGATATTCGCCGCCTTGAGGAAATTTTGCAAGCCCTTGGTGTGAAGGTGCAGCGGCTCGGCGCCGAGACCATTGCCATTGATGCCACAGAACTCAACACCAATGATCCCCCCTATCGGTTGGTGAGCCAGCTTCGCGCCAGTTTTTTCACCATTGGGGCACTGGTGGCACGCTTGGGGGTTGCGCGGGTGCCCCTGCCGGGGGGCTGTGCCATTGGGGCGCGTCCGGTGGAGTTACACGTGCGCGGTTTGCAGGCCCTTGGCGCTGAGGTCACCATTGAGCATGGGGTCGTCACTGCCAGTGCCACTAAGCTGAAGGGCACTCGCATCTATCTTGACTATCCGAGTGTGGGTGCCACCGAGACCTTAATGATGGCGGCCACCCTAGCGGAAGGTGAAACCACTATTGAGAATGCTGCCCAAGAGCCAGAGGTGGTGGATCTGGCCAATTTTTGTAGTACGATGGGTGCCAAAATTTATGGTGCCGGAACAAACTCGATTACGATTGTCGGGGTCGATCGCCTCCACGGGACTGAGTACAAAATTATCCCTGATCGCATCGAAGCGGGCACGTTTCTTTTAGCCGCGGCGGTAACTCGCTCGGCAATTAGTCTAGCACCCATTATTCCTGCCCATCTTACCCCTGTGGTGGCCAAACTCGAGGAGATGGGAGCCACGATTGAGTTTCCTCACCCGACCCGCCTGACCTTTACCCCTGCACAGCGCTACCGCGCAACCGACATTGAAACGCTGCCCTACCCCGGATTCCCCACGGATATGCAAGCCCTCTTTATGAGTTTGCTGGCCATTAGTGAAGGGAGTAGCCTCGTCAGCGAGACCGTCTTTGAAAATCGCTTTGGGCATGTTGCCGAGTTAAACCGGATGGGTGCTGATATTCGGATTAAGGGGAATCATGCCGCAGTGCGTGGGGTTCCTTTTCTCTCGGGGGCACCGGTCACCGGTACTGATTTGCGTGCTACCGCCGCTTTAGTTGTTGCGGGTTTGGCGGCTCAAGGGGAGACGCAAGTGTATGGACTCCACCACTTGGATCGCGGCTACTGGCAAATTGAAGCGAAGCTCCGCGCCTTGGGCGCAAATTTAGAGCGCTTTGTGCCCCTTGCACCCGCGGCTGAATTTTGATGGCGCTGTTCGTTACAATAATCTCGAATTGCCCTGTTTGGAATCTGGATGAATGGCATCACTGATTGATTGGGAGTATTTGGCTGCCCTCTCAGGGGGCGATCGCGAGTTTGAGCAGGAATTGTTGCAAACCTTTATTGATGATGCCCAACTCCGCCTCAACTCGTTGATGGCTGCCGTAGCCAGTGAAAACCTAGAGCAGATTAAGCGGGATGCCCACCACTTGAAAGGCTCGAGCGGCAATGTGGGGATCCCCGCCATGCAAACTGTGGCGGCTGAACTGGAGCAACAGACCAACGTGGCGGCGGCGCAGCCCCTCGTTGAAAAGCTGCACCAACTTTACAGTTCTGTCACCAGCGAAGCAGCGGTTTAAGCCCAATGGTGTTGAGTCCCCCCGATAGTTTGGCTGCTGCTATTGCCCAAGCCCAAGAGGCCACTCGCTGCGCCCTGACGGACGGCAAAAACCGCCTGCAGGTGGAGGTATTATTGCCGGATGTTAAACCGATGGCGCTGGCTCACGATTATTTGCCGCTTTTTAGCGACCTCGGGGCAGACCTGAAAGTATTCTTTGCGGATGCGGGGGCGGCTGCCTTGGCGCGGCGGGAGTGGGACAATCCCCTCTTCAGTGTGCGGGGGGTGAGTGAACTGCTCACTCCCATTGCCCCTAGCGATCGCGCCGTGGTGATTGTGGCGGCCACACCGGTTGAAGTTACGGCCATTGAGCAAATGTGCCTAACGGCGGGCGATCGCCCCTTTATTTTGCTGAATCCCAAGTTGCAGGATGTGGCGGTGGTGGGCATTGGCTATGCGGGACGGCAACTGCGGGAGCGCTTTTTGAATACGCTGGAGGTGTGTTACTATTTGCGTCCCCTCGCCGAAGCGATCATTCTCTGGCGGTGTTATCCTCAGCCATGGCAGATTTGGCAGTACGGTTCTGGAGAACCCACCTGCCTCGCCGAGTTTGACCAACGCCCCAGTGGCGAGGCCATTGAACGCGCCCTCGCACCGGAAACCGGTCGCTCGGGTGAGGGGTTTTTTAGTCGCTTAGGGCGGTTTTTACGGGCACTGCAAAACTAAGGGCGCAGGGGCAAAGAACTGGCATAGGCGAGGGCACGCTGCAAAAATTTTACGGCAAGTTCTGGATGACCGCCCCAATGCAGGTGGAGATAACTGGCATGGAGGCGATTGCTGCCCCAGCCTTCCGGTTGGCCGTTCAGGTGCCACAGGGGCGACTCGGGGGAGGGGGTCACCGCAGAGTAGTGAAATTCATGCCCCCATACCTGCTGCCCATGGTCAACGCAGAGGGTTGCGTGCTGTGCCGTGGGGTTGCGGTACCCCAGCGTGAGGCGATCGCCCATGCGCGCCAGCGTTGGCAAATACCCCACAAGGGGATACGTGGTACCCTCTTGGGTTTGAATGCCCTGGGATAAGTACATCAGACCGCCACATTCGGCATAGACGGGTAAGCCGCGCTGAAGCGCCTGCCGCAGGGAGTCTAAAAAGGTGTGATTGGCAGACAATTCGGCGGCAAACACCTCGGGAAAGCCCCCGCCCAAAAGCAGGCCGTTCAGGTTAGCGCTCAGGCAGGCATCCCGCAGCGGTGACACCGGGATCAGGGTGGCACCCAGAGCCTTCAGCAGATCAAGGGCATCCACGTAATAGAAATGAAAGGCAGCATCTTGGGCAATCCCGATAGGGAGGGGAGAGGGAAGAGGCGGGCGGGATGCAGGAAGAGGAGAGAGGGACGCAGGAAGAGGAGCAAGGAGGGGCGTGAGTTGTGCCCAGTTAAAGGACTCATTTCCAATACGGGCAAGATGATCCCGGAGGGCTGCAATGTCTCTAGACTCGTGGGGGGGAACTAAGCCCAAGTGGCGGCTAGGTAGCGCCAGTAACTGATCGCGGTAGAGAACCCCCAGAATCGGTACCCCAAGGGGGGCAAGGGCCTCTTCGAGAATTTGACGGTGGCGATCGCTCCCCACCCGATTGAGCACCACTCCGGCAATGCGTAAGGCGGGATTGTAGTGGCAGAACCCATAGACGAGCGCCGCTACCGAGGCCGCTTGTTTCTGGACATCTAGCACCAGCAGGATGGGAGCATTCAGTAACTGAGCCATGGCGGCGGTGCTGCCCTCATGGGTGCCCCCCCGACCATCAAACAGCCCCATCACCCCTTCAATTAAAACGCCATCGACCTCACGACCGTAGTACCCGACGCAGGCGCGCACATAAGCCGCACTGGTGAGAATGGGGTCAAGGTTGCGGCAGGGACGACCGCTAATGGCGGTATGAAAGAGGGGATCAATATAGTCCGGCCCCACTTTGAAGGTTTGTACCCGCTGCCCCCGCGCCGTCAGGGCGGCATTTAAGGCAAGGGCAACGGTTGTTTTGCCCACACCGCTGCGATCGCCCGCAATCACTAAGGCCATTCCTAATTACATCCCCCCGAAAAAATCTATTCATCCGGCCAATTCACCGCCATCATTGCTAATACAGCCAGTTTGCCCTATTCTTCAACCCCCATTATGGCCGGAGAGAGACCCCACCCCCTTGTAAGATGGGAGATTAAGTGTGCAGTTAAGGATTGGGGCAACAGCCTATGACAGCGGTAACCTCGGTGCCCAGTTTCTGTGAAGGAATTCAGTACTTTGGCGCGGACTGGCCAGACTGGCAGCGCTACGGGCAATCCCCCCTCCTCAGCGCCGAGCAACCCGCGCTTGCGGATCTCGAGGCTCCAGCCGCCGCTTACCAAACGCTCCTTTACGCCGATGCCCTGCGTTACTTGATTTTGCAAATGACCGCCAGTAAAGCCTCGGGGCACCCCGGGGGCTTTGCCAGCCAAGCGGAAGCCTATGCCGCTTTGGTTATGCTGGGGCACAAAAATATCATTACCGAAGTGGGGCACCACGCTCCTGGGTTTTATGCGGCCATGTTCTTGGACCGCTCCCTTGAGCAAATGGGCATTCAGACGGTGCAGGACCTGCGCGATCGCTTCCGCGAAAAGCACGGGCTATTAGGGCATCTCTCCGGCTATATTCCGGGGATTTTAGCGCCAGCAGGGCCGCTGGGGCAGGGGCAGCACTTTGCCATGGCTGCCGCGTGGTTGCACCGCACCACCCTATTCCCCTTCACATTGGGGGATGGCGGCCTAGGGGAACCCTACGTAATGAGCAGTATGGCTCACTTCCATACCGTGTTTCCCGAGGTGACCAATTTCTTGCCGGTGCTGGTGTGGAACGGCTTTAGCCAAGAGCACCACAGTATGGTCTCCCTGAAAAGTAACCGCGAAATGATGGCCTACTGGCACGGTCATGGCTTCGAGGAAGTGGTGCTGGTGGATGCCAAGGATTTTGATGATGCTAACCAGCCCGGTGATTATGTGGATAGCACCCTTTTCTCCTTTGGCCAGCGACTTGCCTTCATGAAAGCGGTACTCTTGGGGGTACAGGAAGCGGCGCGATCGGCTCTGTCTGGTAAGCTCACGGTCTTGATCCTCAAGCAACTCAAAGGGGCAGGGGTACACGCCAAAGGGGCTAAATCCCACAATCTGTACGCCCAGCACACCCTAGAGAATGCCGATATTGTCAGCGCCCTGAAAGCGCGTGCCCTTTCCCCCGCCGCTTGGGCACTGGTGCGCCAGAACTGCGAAGCCGCCGCCGGTGGCCCCGCCGCTCAGGTGGTTGTGACGGAGCAGGTGCTAGAGCTGCCGTCCCTAGGGGAGATTCCCCTTGAGGCTTACGAGTTGGGAGACTCTAAGGTGGCCACGACGGCCATGGGCCGTATGGTGGCAGAGGTGGGGCAGCGCGATCGCCGCTATCTGGTCACCAATGCCGATGGCAACGAAGCCTCGGGAATTGGCAACATTAACCAAGCCCTAAAAATTATTCACCCCACCCGTGATGCCCTTTACAACCAAGAGCCGCAGGGACAGGTGTATGAACCCCTGAGCGAAGATGCCTGTGCGGGCTTGGCGGCAGGGCTGTGTTTGATGGGCAGCCGCAGCCTCTGGTGCTCCTACGAGTCCTTTGCCATTAATGGCCTCCCCATTTGGCAGACGGTGACCCAGGCAATGGCGGAACTGCGCCGTCCCACGCCAGCAACGGTGACCCTCTATACCGCCGGTGCCCTCGAGCAGGGGCGCAACGGCTGGACGCACCAGCGCCCGGAAATTGAAGCCTATTATGGGGCGTTGCTACGCAATGGCAATGTGTTTGTGCTGTTTCCGCCGGATGCCAACAGTATCCAAGTATGCTACCGCTGGGCACTCACTGCTCAGAATAAGGGGGTTGCCATCTTTGCCAGCAAAACACCGCTGCCGGTGCGCACCACGTTTGCCCAAACCGAGCAGGCCTTGGTTGAAGGGGCGGTGACCCTCTACGAATCCGCCAGTGGGCGTGCCACCCTGGTTCTGGCGGTGCTCGGCGATATGATTCTGAATCCGGTGTATGGGGCGGTACCGACCCTAGAAGCGGCAGGCTATCGGGTACGCATTGTTTCAGTGGTGAATCCACGGCGCTTGTACCGACCCGGTGATGTGGCTTGGCAAACCTGTGCTGAGCCGGATGATGGGTTTGCGGATGCCGCCACATTTGAGCGCCTTTTTGGCGGCGATGCCCTCTTGGCCATTACCGGCGGCGCGGCTGCCCTACTCGAGCCGGTGCTGCTGCGTGCCACCTGCCCGCGGGATCTACTGGCGTGGCAGCGGGGTGAAACCACCGCCAGTGCCACTGAACTGATGGCCTACAATGGTCTGACCCCCGAGGCCATTTGCGATCGCGCCCATAGCCTCGTCAAACCATAGCCCTCCACCTCCTCTGCTGCTCTGATGACAATGGATCACAAAAAAGCACGTGCCCTCAAGCCCGGTAGCCGTCGCCCCGCCAAAGCGCTCTGTAGTGAGTGTGGCCTGTGTGACACCTACTATATCCACTACGTCAAGGAGGCCTGCGCCTTTTTGAACCAGCAGTTTGAGGCGCTCGAAACCCAAGCCCACGGGCGATCGCGCCACCTCGAGAACTGGGATGAGTGCTATTTTGGCGTTCATACCCACATGCTGGCCGCCCGTAAAACCGAACCCATTGCAGGGGCACAGTGGACCGGCATTGTCAGCAGTATTGCCATTGCCATGCTCGAGTCTGGACGGGTGGAAGGGGTCGTCTGTGTTCAAAATAGCGAGAGCGATCGCTTTACCCCCAAGCCGGTGATTGCCCGCAACCGCGCCGAGATTTTAGCCGCACGGGTGAATAAACCCACCCTGTCCCCTAATTTATCGGTGCTGGAGGACGTCGAACGCTCCGGCCTCAAGCGACTACTGGTCATTGGCGTGGGCTGCCAAATCCAAGCCCTGCGAGCGGTGCAGGATAAATTAGGGCTAGAGAAACTCTACGTGTTGGGCACCCCCTGCGTTGATAACGTCACCCGGGCGGGGTTGCAAAAATTCCTTGAGACCACCAGCCGCTCCCCCGATACGGTGGTCTATTACGAGTTCATGCAGGATTTTCGGGTGCACTTTAAGCACAGTGATGGTTCAACAGAAACGGTGCCCTTTTTTGGCCTCAAGACCAATCAACTCAAGGATGTGTTTGCCCCCTCCTGCATGAGTTGCTTTGACTATGTGAATGGCCTTGCTGACTTAGTGGTGGGGTACATGGGGGCACCCTTTGGCTGGCAGTGGCTGGTGGTGCGCAACGCCCTTGGTCAAGAAATGCTGGACTTGGTTCAAGATCAGCTTGAGACGCAGCCGGTTATGAGCCGGGGCGATCGCCATGCCGCCGTGCAGCAAAGCATTCCCGCCTACGATCAGGGGGTAACGTTGCCGATGTGGGCGGCGCAGTTAATGGGGCTAGTGATAGAGCGGCTCGGGCCAAAGGGGTTGGAGTATGCCCGCTTTTCCATTGACTCCCACTTTACCCGCAACTACTTATTCGTGCGGCGCAACTATCCGGCCAAGCTGGCTGCCCATGTGCCGGCCTTTGCCCAAAAGATTGTGGCGCAGTACCAATTACCGCGCACCTAGGGGCTAGGGACCCTGCGCCTTGGCATTGTTAGCCGCTGATCTTGCCATGGCACTGCCCTTCTATGGCATTCTGAAAGGGAGATTGTTATCCCCCAGTTGGCATGAGAGCACCCTATGCAAACCCTGCCTAATCCAGTTCAAGCTGCTCCGGTAGAAACGGCGATTGTGCGGCGCAAGACCCGCCCCGTTCCGGTGGGAGCCATCACCATTGGCGGTGGACATCCGGTAGCAGTGCAGTCCATGATTAACGAAGACACCCTTGACATTGACGGATCCGTCGCTGCTATTCGCCGCCTGCACGAAATTGGCTGTGAAATTGTGCGGGTGACCGTGCCCAGCCTTGCCCATGCCAAAGCCATGGAGGAGATTCGCGATCGCCTCTACAAAACCTATCAGCCCGTGCCCCTCGTGGCAGATGTGCACCACAACGGCATGAAAATTGCCTTGGAGGTAGCTAAATACGTGGATAACGTCCGCATTAATCCGGGGCTGTACGTGTTTGAAAAGCCCAAGGGCGATCGCACCGAATACTCCGCCGCCGAATTTGCCGAAATTGGTGCCAAAATTCGCGAAACCCTCGAACCCCTCGTGATCTCGCTGCGGGATCAGGGGAAATCCATGCGCATTGGGGTGAACCACGGCTCCTTGGCCGAGCGAATGCTCTTTACCTACGGCGACACCCCCGAAGGCATGGTGGAATCGGCCCTAGAGTTTATCCGCATTTGCGAATCGTTGAACTTTTATAACCTTGAAATTTCCCTGAAAGCCTCGCGGGTGCCGGTGATGATTGCCGCCAACCGGCTGATGGTCAAGCGCATGGATGAGTTGGGGATGGACTACCCCCTGCACCTTGGGGTCACCGAAGCAGGGGATGGCGAGTACGGACGGATTAAGTCAACCGCAGGCATTGCCACCCTCTTGGCCGAGGGCATTGGCGATACCATTCGCGTCTCGCTCACGGAAGCCCCCGAAAAGGAAATTCCCGTGTGCTATGGCATTTTGCAAGCCCTAGGACTGCGGCGCACAATGGTGGAGTACGTGGCCTGTCCCTCCTGCGGTCGCACCCTCTTTAACCTTGAGGAAGTGCTGCACAAGGTTCGGGACGCCACCCAGCATTTAACGGGTTTGAATATTGCGGTGATGGGCTGCATTGTCAACGGCCCCGGGGAAATGGCCGATGCCGACTACGGCTATGTGGGTAAGCAGCCGGGCTATATCTCCCTCTACCGCGGTCGCGAAGAGGTGAAAAAAGTCCCTGAATCGGAAGGGGTTGCGGCTCTGATCGAACTCATTAAAGCCGATGGCCAATGGGTTGATCCCCAATGACGGGTCTGCGCATTGCCCCTGAGGAGGCCTTGGCGCGGTTGATGTTAGGCAACCAGCGGTTTGTGCAGCAGCGGCTGGATCACCTGAACCGGGACTTTGCTCGCATTGAAGCGGTGGCGGAACACCAGGAACCCTTTGCCGCGATCCTCAGTTGCGCCGATTCGCGGGTAATTCCTGAAGTGCTCTTTGATCAGGGGATCGGCGATATTTTTGTGATTCGGGTGGCGGGTAATTTGGCCATGATGGATACGGTGGCTAGTGCCGAGTACGCGATCGCCATGCTGGGGGTGTCGGTGCTGATGGTATTGGGGCATGAACGCTGCGGTGCCGTCAAGGCCACCCTTGCTGGCGGCAACTTCCCCGGCATTATTAGCACCCTTGCCGAATCGGTTGCCCCGGCCCTCAAGGCCACCCAAAGCCACACGGGCGATCGCCTCACCAACGTCATTCAAGCCAATGTCCACCTGCAACTAGAGCGCCTCTCCCGCTCCACCGTCGTCAAAGCCGCCATGACCAGAGGGGAACTGCGCCTAGTGGGTGCCTACTACGATTTGGATACCGCCGAAGTGCAAATCCTTGAAGAACGTCCTGATGTGGGTGCATAACCATGACCAGTGAAACGATTTTTAGCCGCATTATCCGCCGCGAGATCCCCGCCGATATTGTCCATGAGGACGATCTCTGTTTGGCCTTTCGCGACATTAACCCCCAAGCCCCCGTTCATATTCTGGTGATTCCCAAAAAACCCATTCCCCAGCTTAGCTTAGCGGAACCGGAAGACCACCGCGTCCTTGGGCACCTGCTGCTAACCGCCAAGCGAATTGCCGAAAAGGAGAGCCTCACCAATGGCTATCGCGTGGTGATTAATAATGGCGCTGATGCGGGTCAAACGGTTTATCACCTCCACCTCCATCTGCTTGGGGGCAGAGCCTTCCAATGGCCGCCGGGCTAGGGCACAATTATTTACTTTCCGTAATGCTTTTTAAGGGCGATCGCCAAAAACCTGTAGCTTAAGATACAGTTTCCCCGGATAACGTCCCCTTAACCTATGGGAGATTATTGCTTATAAATGAGATAGCAATCCCCATGGCTCAACAATTTGGACTTGGACGACGTAAATTTATTGTGTATGGCTCTGCCGCCTTGGGAACGAGCCTGTTAATTAAAGGGTGTGCTCCGGCCACGGAAACCGGTGGTGGCGGCACAACCGCAGGCGGTGGTGAAACGATTAAAGTCGGTATTTTGCACTCCCTCAGCGGCACCATGGCCATCAGTGAAAAAAGCGTGGTGGATGCCACCCAACTTGCGATTGATGAAATTAATAGTGCCGGTGGTGTCCTTGGCAAGCAAATCGAGCCAATCCTCGAAGACGGTGCCTCCGACTGGCCCACCTTTGCCGAAAAAGCCACGAAACTAATTGACCAAGACCAAGTCGTTGTCGTCTTTGGCTGCTGGACCTCGGCCTCCCGCAAGGCGGTACTACCGGTATTTGAGGCCAAAAATCATATGCTCTGGTATCCGGTGCAGTACGAAGGCCAAGAGTGCTCCAAAAACATCTTCTACACTGGGGCTGCCCCGAACCAGCAAATTGAACCCGCCGTAGATTGGCTGCTCGAGAACAAGGGCAATAAGTTCTTCTTAGTGGGGTCGGACTACGTCTTCCCGCGGACGGCCAATACGATTATCAAAGCGCAACTGGCGGCCAAGGGAGGTGAAACCGTTGGTGAGGACTACCTGCCCCTTGGCAATACCGAAGTGACCCCCATCATTACCAAGATCCGTTCGGCTCTGCCCGATGGCGGCGTGATCTTTAATACCCTCAACGGCGACAGTAACGTGGCCTTCTTTAAGCAACTACAGGGGGCGGGGCTAACACCCGATAAATACCCCACCATGTCCGTGAGTATTGCCGAAGAGGAAGTGCAAGCCATTGGCGTAGAGTACCTCAAAGGGCACTACGCGGCGTGGAACTACTTCATGACCGTTGACACCCCCCAAAACAAAGCCTTTGTGGAAGCCTTCAAAGCAAAATTTGGTGAAAACCGCGTCACTAACGATCCCATGGAATCCGCCTATATTGCCGTTAACCTGTGGAAGCAAGCGGTGGAGCAGGCGGGTACTGCCGACGATCTCGAAAAAGTGCGCCAAGCGGCCATTGGCCAAGCCTTTGATGCGCCCCAAGGATCGGTGAAGATGTTCCCCAATCACCATATCTCCCAGACGGTGCGGATTGGCGAAGTGGGCGACGACGGCCTCTTCAAAATTGTCTATGCCACACCTCAGCCGGTGGATCCGCTGCCTTGGAACCAGTTTGTGGCCGAAACCAAAGGCTTTACCTGTGACTGGACGCGCACCGATGTGGATAACCCAGGTCAATTCAAGATGGAAGGGGCATAATCTGGCCGTTTGGTAGCTTCAAAAACAGTTTCTGCCACCGCGACCGTTGACGATAAAGGTTAACTGTTGGCGGTGGCGCTTTAACCTTAACTGCGTGTAGCCATGACGTTTTTGCTTGAGAGTCTCTTTAATGGCATGAGTATTGGTGCCGTTCTGCTCTTGGCGGCCTTGGGCTTAGCCATTGTCTTTGGCATTATGGGGGTCATTAATCTGGCTCACGGCGAACTCATGATGCTGGGAGCCTACACCACCTTTGTGGTGCAAAATGGCTTTCGCGCCTTGGGCGACGGCTGGTTTGACTGGTACCTACTGGTGGCGGTGCCCTTGGCGTTTGTTTTGGCGGCGGCGGTTGGGGTCATTCTGGAGCGGGGTGTCATTCGCTACCTCTACGGTCGCCCCCTTGAAACCCTCTTGGCCACGTGGGGGGTGAGTTTGATTTTGCAGCAGTTGGTGCGTAGCATAAGCTGGCAAATGACGCTGCAAATTGGCCTCTTTTGTCTGCTGTTTTTTGGCGGGTTGTGGCTGCTGAAGGGGCGCGCCATCTCTCAACGCTGGCAGGGTTGGGTCACCCCGGTCTTACTGGTGCTATCGGTGGGCATTGGTTTGACGGCGGGGGTGGCGGTTGGTGGTGCAGCAGGCTTAGCAGTGACGAAGCCGTGGTTTGGCGCCCAAGGGGTGGATGTGACTGCACCCAGTTGGTTGCGGGCTGGGGTGAACGCCTTTGGGGTGCAATTTCCCTTTGTGCGCTTGTTTATTATTGCCCTGACGGCGGTGTGCCTTGTGGCAATTTATCTGTTTTTGTTGCGATCGCAGTGGGGGTTGCGCATTCGCGCCGTGACCCAAAACCGCAGTATGAGTGCGTGCTTGGGCATTCCTACCCAAACTGTGGATGCCCTCACGTTTGCCCTTGGCTCTGGCTTGGCTGGCATTGCGGGCTGTGCGATTAGCCTGCTGGGGTCGGTTAGCCCCAACACCGGGCAGAACTATATTGTCGATGCCTTTATGGTGGTGGTGGTGGGCGGCGTTGGCAAAATTGTCGGCTCGATTGTGGCCGCGCTGGGAATTGGGTTTGTGAACTACGTCATTGGCTCTGGGCTATTGACCCGCTTTTTAAGCCCCGACACGGGTCTTTATAGTTTCTTTGAGTTTTTTGCCAGTACCAGTATGGCGCGGGTGATGGTCTTTATTTTAATCATTGCTTTCTTGCAAATTCGCCCCGCCGGTTTATTCCCGCAAAAAGGACGTACGGTCGATGCCTAAGTTACCCAAGCTGTCGTTTCCCAAGCATCGCATTAGTGTGCCAGAACTGGGGGTGGTGGGGGCTATTGCCTTGGTGTTGGTCTTTATCATGCCCCTTGTGCTGCCCGGCTTTCGCTTGGATCTGCTGCATCGCTTTTTGGCACTGGCGATCGTGGCTCTTGGTATTGACCTGATTTGGGGCTTTACGGGTCTCCTGAGTTTGGGGCACGGCATTTTCTTTGCCTTGGGCGGCTACGCGATCGCCATGCACATTAAGCTGCAAGTACCTGCTAGTGCAGCCAATCCCCTACCCGATTTTATGACCCTCTATGGGGTCACGGAGTTGCCGTGGTTTTGGTATCCGTTTTACTCCTTTGCCTTTGCCGTAGCGGCGGTGGTTCTCATTCCGGCTCTGTTGGGGTCAGTTCTGGGGTATCTGGTGTTTCGCAACCGCATTCGCGGCGTGTATTTTTCCATCCTGACCCAGGCCGCCATTATTGTCTTTTTTAACTTTTTTAACGGCCAGCAAAAACTCTTTAACGGCACCAATGGCCTCACCGACTTTCAAACCCTGTTGGGGGTGCCGGTACGGGATGCCCAAACCCAGTACTGGTTTTACGTGCTCACGGTCATCTTTCTGGTGCTGGCCTATTTACTCTGTCGCTGGCTGACCATGGGGCGGTTTGGTCGCCTGTTGATAGCCATTCGCGATGATGAAGCGCGGGTGCGTTTTTCCGGCTACAACCCCACCAGCTACAAGGTCTTGGTGTTTGCCATTTCGGCGGCACTGGCGGGTATTGGTGGTGCCTTTTTTACCCTGCGCACGGGCATTATTTCCCCACGGGCAATGGATATTGCCTTTTCGATTGAAATGGTGATCTGGGTGGCGGTGGGGGGGCGTGCCAGCCTGATCGGTGCCATTTTGGGGGCGCTGCTGGTGAATTTTGCCCGCAGTCTATTGAGCGAGCAGTTTGCCGATATTTGGCTCTTTTTTCAGGGAGCGCTGTTCCTCATTGTTGTGCTGGCTCTGCCCACGGGTATTGTCGGGTGGGTGCGCAACGACAGTCGCCAATTTTTCGCCAAGCTGTTGGGGCGACCGCAACCGGTGGCCACCTATCCCGAATTGGAGCTGGATCCAGAGATACAGTACGAGCGTGAAGTTCTCGAGCAGGAGGGCAAACACTAACCGTGGCAGCACCGATTCTGGAAATTGAGGATCTCACTGTTAGCTTTGATGGCTTTAATGCCCTGAATCACCTTTCGTTTCAGATGGAAACGGGCGAACTCAGGGTGATCATTGGCCCCAACGGCGCGGGTAAAACCACGTTTTTGGATGTTATTACCGGCAAGGTCAAGCCCACGCAGGGACGAGTGCTGTTCAAAGGCCGTAACCTGCGCCGCTACAGCGAGGATCAAATTGCCCGCCTCGGCATTGGGCGCAAGTTTCAAACCCCACGAGTGTATCTCAATTTAACGGTACGGGAAAACTTAGAATTGGCTGGCTCGCAGCAAAAAGGGGTGCTCTCGACCCTGTTTCGCCCATCCCCTAAACATGAACGGGAGCGCATCCAGACCCTAATTGAAACCATTGGCCTGCGACCCAAGGCCAATTTTCCGGCGGGGTTGCTCTCCCACGGTGAAAAGCAATGGCTCGAGATTGGGATGCTGGTGGCGCAATCGCCGGATCTATTGCTGGTGGATGAACCGGTGGCCGGTCTCACGGATGAAGAAACCCATCTCACCGGCAAGCTACTGGTGGCACTGGCGGAAAGCCATTCGATTATTGTGATTGAACACGATATGGAGTTTGTCCGCCAAATTGCCCGAACTGTCACGGTGCTGCATGAAGGCTCAGTACTGTGCCAAGGCTCGATTGAAGAGGTGCAGAACGACCCGCGCGTCATTGAAGTCTATTTGGGTGCCCCCCTCGAAGAACCTACGTCTCAGAAACAGCCATGACTCGTGTTGATCATTACCCTTTACCCACGACTGCGGTGGCCGCCGATTGGATGCTGCGGGTGCGTGGCCTGAACGTCTATTACGGCGAAAGCCATATCTTGCGGGATATTGATCTGAGTGTGCCGACGGGTAAGATGGTGTGCCTGATTGGCCGCAATGGTGTTGGTAAAACAACGCTATTAAAAACGATTATTGGCCTGCTCAAGCCCCGCCAAGGGGAACTGGTGTGTCAAGAGCAGTCGTTACTGCCGCTGCGGCCTGATCAGCGGGCAAAGCTGGGGATTGGCTATGTCCCCCAAGGCCGTGAGGTGATTCCGCGGCTGACGGTCAAGGAAAATTTGCTCCTCGGGCTAGAGGCGCGCCCACGTCCGGCCCGTCACACGGAGATCCCTGACGACATTTTTGAACTGTTTCCGGTGCTCAAAAAAATGCTGCACCGTATGGGGGGGGATCTCAGCGGCGGCCAGCAGCAACAGTTGGCGATCGCCCGTGCATTGATGGGGGAACCGAAGCTATTGCTGTTGGATGAACCCACCGAAGGCATTCAGCCCTCGATTATTTTGGAAATTGAAGCGGCGGTGCGGCGAATTATTGCCGCCCGTGGCATTTCTGTGCTGTTGGTAGAGCAGCACCTCCACTTTGTGCGGGAAGCGGACTGGTACTACGCCATGCAAAAGGGAGGCATTGTGGCCTCTGGCCCAACCAGTGAGTTGAGTCAGGATGTGATTCAGCGCTTTTTAGCCGTCTAGGGTGCCCGGCTGTTCTACGAGGGTGACCCGGCGGGGTTGCGAGAGTTGCTTTAGAACCGGCTGGAGGCTCGCCAACGTGTGATTGAGCGTCTGAAGAACCAATTGCAGGCTGCCGGTCTCGGCGAGGGCATTGAGGGCATCCCTCAGTTGCTCCACAAGAATGAGGCGCTGCTGCAGGTGTTGTTCGCTTTGAGCCAATAACTGGGCAAGGTGCTGAGTGTACTGGTGCAGTTCTTGGCCAATGGCAGTGTGCTCTTGGTTGACCCGCCCCAGCAACTGAACTTGGTGAGTGTACAACTGCTCTAGCAAGTGCTGAAAGGCGGCCTCTGAGGAGTGCTGTTGCGCTGTCAGGGTGGTTAAAAACTGTTGGCGATCGCTGGCAATGGCTTGCGCTAACTGGCTCAGGTTTTGCACCAACTGCTCTAGCCGCTCAGTGGCCGGCGCCATGAGGGTCTCTGGATTGGGCAGTTCTGCGCGAATCACCTCCTGGACAACCGTGTGTAAGCTCTCCGGTGCCAGCCCCGGTGGTGGCGCACCGACCGGTAGGCGCGGTAGTAGTTGATCGTTAATGTAGGTATCAATTTGCAGCAGAAACTTGGCTTCCCAGCGCTCGACGGCCACCAAGGGAATCATCACAAACACACTCAGAACCAAGGCCACCAGGGTGGTATCAAAGGCAACTGCTAAGCCCGTGGTAACGCTACCAATGCCCTCCTTAATTTGGTTCACATCCTGGGCCGTGTCCAGAAAACTAGAAAAGCCGCTGACCGCTTGGCTAATGCCCACAACGGTGCCAATGAATCCCAGTAAAGGGATAGCCCACACCAGTACCCGCGGGATCGTGTAGGAGGCATCCATGGCGGCGGCAGCACTGCCACTGTCTTCAGCCGCCACTTCAGCGGCAATGGCACGCTGTTCACTGGTTAGGAAGGCTGCCAATACGCGACTACAGCGATTGGGGAGAATGCCCCGCCGCTGAGCTAAGGTCTGCTGCAGGTGAGCCACATCCCGGGGGCTAGAAAACGGATAGTTAACCGGAACCCAATTTTGGCGCAGGCTCGGAACCTGCTGCACAAGGGCGATCGCCTTCAACAGGGTAAAGATCAGTACTGCCCAGGCAAAAAAGAGCGCCACCGGCTGCGTCCACCCCCGCGCCAGCAGTAATTGCCCTAAATAGGTTCCCTGAAACGGCAAGAAAACAATATAGACCACCACCGTGGCCACAAGGGCGATCGCCAAGGCCAGCCAAAAATTAGCCCGCAGATCCCTACGGGCAACCGCCGCAGGGGTCAACGGTAGGGCTGAGGCGGGCACAGGGGTGGAAGAAACAGTCATAGGCGTAGATACGGCAAACCTTATTGATCTTAACCAAAGGGGAACTTAGGGCTTAGGCACAATGCGCTGCTGCCAACGCCAAATCCCTGCTAAAAGGCTACCAATCAGAGAATGCACCACCCCCGAAATGGCACAGGGAACCGCCGTCAGCGGATTGGCAAAGGCTTGCCGAGCCAACGCCACCCCCAAACCGGAATTTTGCATCCCCACCTCAATGGAAATGGTGCGGCAGGTTCGCTGCGAATAGCCCACGGATCGGGCAATGTAGTACCCACCCAAAAAACCAATACTATGCAACGAGATGACCGCCGCCAATAGTTGAATGCCGTGGGTCAGAATGGCACTGGCACTGGCGGCAAAGACACCGCCACAAATCACACAAATCCCCAACACCGAAATAAACGGCGCAATGGGCAGCACCTTTTTCACCAGATGCGGTGCCGTTGTATTCAGGGCTAGCCCCACAAGGATGGGTAACAGCACCACCTGCACGGTGCCCCAAAACAGTTGCAGCGCATTGACTTCCACGTACTGCCCCGCCAACAGCTTGGTTAACAGCGGTGTCATGACAATGGCTGCCAACGTAGAGCAGAGGGTCATCACCACCGAAAGGGCAACGTGGGCACGGGCAATAAAGCTTACCACATTTGAGGCGGTTCCCCCCGGGCAGCAGGCCACAAGGATCAGACCCACCGCAAAGGGAGTGGGTAATTGATACAAACGCGCCACCAACCATCCTGCTGTTGGCATAATCAGGTACTGCGCCACGAAGCCTAGGGCTACCGAGCGGGGCATTAAGCCCACCGCCTTGAACTCTGCCCAACTGAGGGTAATGCCCATCCCCAGCATCACCACCATCAAAATCCAGACAATGTAGTCGCTGGTCACCCACAAAAACAGCGGTGGATGAATTAGAGCAGCAATGGCCGTCATCAACACCCACAGGGGAAAAAGATTCGTCAACCACTCAACGCGAGACATGGCCAGCCGTGCTTCCTAGGGGGTGGGTCGCCGCCGCTGCAAAAATTCCGGAATATCCAGCTTGGGTTTTTCGTCGCTCTCTGGCAGTTCAGGAGTGGAGGCCGGGGCACTCGGCTGTGTCCTCTGGGGTAGCGGCGTTGCTTTGCTCACTGAGCGCGGGCGACCCGTGGCTTCGCCAGTAAAGCCGGTGGCAATGACGGTGACTTGTACCTCGCCCTGTAGTTCGGGATCAATGACGGCACCAAAGATAATGTTGGCATTGGCATCGGCGACATTGTAGATTACCTCTGCGGCCGCATTGACTTCGTGCAAGGTTAAATCGGTGCCGCCCGTAATATTAAAGACAACCCCTTTGGCCCCCTCAATAGAGCCTTCCAGCAGGGGGGAGGAAATGGCTGTGACCGCTGCCTCTGCGGCGCGGGACTTACCGGAGGCAATACCAATCCCCATCATGGCAGACCCGGCATCCGCCATCACCGAGCGAATATCGGCAAAGTCCACATTAATGAGGCCGGGCAGGTTAATAATATCGGAGATCCCCTGCACCCCTTGGCGCAGCACGTCGTCGGCAACCCGGAACGCATCCTGCACCGAGGTTTGCTCAGAGATTACCGCGAGAATTTTATCGTTGGGAATCACAATCAGGGTGTCAAGGCGACTTTGCAGCGCTTCAATTCCCTCATCTGCTTGCGCCGCACGGCGACGGCCTTCAAAGGTAAAGGGACGGGTGACCACTGCCACGGTCAGGGCACCCTGCTCCTTGGCCACTTCAGCCACAATGGGTGCCGCACCGGTTCCTGTACCGCCTCCCATGCCACAGGTAATAAAAATTAAGTCGGCATCCTTAAGGGCTGTGGCTAAGTCTTCGCGGGATTCTTCGGCGGCCTTTTGACCAATGGCCGGATTGCCGCCTGCCCCTAGACCACGGGTTAATTTTTGACCAATTTGTAGGGAGCGATGGGCATGGGACTGAGCGATCGCCTGAGCATCGGTATTCACCGACCAAAACTCAACGCCAGCAACATTACTGGCAATCATGCGATTAACTGCATTGCCACCGCCACCACCAACACCAATGACTTTAATGCGAGCTGCTGAAGTGTCCACCAAGCTGTCATGACTCCTTAACACATCGGTTGGTGTGCTATGACCATTGTCGCCAGATGCAGTATCGTACTCTCCTGCCGTTAAATGATTGGAATGCTCAACAGGAATGGCCTGCGCAGGAAAAGGATGCTCTGACTCCATAACACAACTTTTTTGACCCAAGATAAATATGGGGCAACTATATCATGAACTTTAGCAAAGGCAGGATTAAGCTCTAACAAAGTTTTGCTACGCTGGGGGTTAAGCTGGCAAAACAGCAAGCGCTGAGCAACACAATACAAAAAATCAATAGCACTGTGCTAGATTTGTGAAAATTTAATGTTTGTGAGGCCGGTGTGTTTATTCGCTTCCAGCCACGGCGGCGACCTGCTCCTCCAGAGGAGGGGAGTCTCTTTTGGCAAATGGTGTTGTGGGTAGGGGTTGGTTTCCTTTCGGCCAGCATTGGGGCGGTGTGGGGGCTGATGAGTCAGAGTACCCCCCTGATGCAGCGATCGCTCTCCGCAAATGAATGGCGGGTGTTTCAGCGGGGCGATCGCGCCGCCGCCACCCTCAAGCGCCCCCTGAATTTACTGGTCATTGGTTCTAAAGTGCTCACCTCGGATTTAGATGAGCCACCAGACCCAAACCTAACCTATCACGCCTTGGTGAACTCGGTCGAAGGCCTCTCCGACTCCCTATTACTGGTACGGTTTGATCCTAACCATCAACGGTTGGTGGTGCTCTCGATTCCGCGGGATACCCTCACGTTTATTCCTGGGCGGGGGGATGCCAAAATTAACGAAGCCAATGCCCTCGGTGGCCCCGCCTTGACGGCAGAAACCGTCAGCGACCTACTGGGGGATGTGCCCATTGACCGCTACTTGCGGATTAACGTCCAAGGGATTGAGCGATTCATTGATGCCCTTGGCGGTGTGACGGTTGATGTACCCCAAGCCATGCGCTACCGCGACGATAGCCAGCGGCTCTACATCGATCTGCAACCCGGACGGCAGCACCTGAATGGCAATCAATCGCTGCAATTTTTACGCTTTCGCTACGATAGCCTTGGGGATATTGGCCGTGTTCAGCGCCAACAGATGTTTTTGCGCGCCCTGATGGAACAATCGGCACGCCCGGACACCCTAGCCCGCATTCCCACCATTCTGGGCATTATTCGCGAGAATTTAGATACGAACCTGAGCGTGGAGGAACTGCTAAGCCTGAGTCAGTTTATGGCGCAGTTACCGCGATCGCGCATTGAGTTTCTGCTGTTGCCGGGCGACTTTAATGGCACGGGCGAGTTAGACATTAGCTATTGGCTGCCCAACTATCGCCGCATTGCTTGGCTATCGGATACCTATTTCCGGGATAGGCCGACTGCCGACCCGCGGGAAACGGTGCTGACCCAGCCAGAAAACGTGCGCATTGCCCTGCAAAACACTCACCTAAGTGACACTGTGGTTGAGGAACTCAGCCAGCGGCTATGGGAGGCAGGGTACCGGGATCAGTTTGTGGCCGATCCCTTGAGCCAACCCATTGAAGTGACGCGCATTATTGCCCAGCAGGGAGACTTGGCAGCGGCGCGCCGGGTGCAACTGCTGTTGGGGTTTGGCGAAGTGCGCGTTGAAAGTACGGGCGTGTTAGCATCGGATGTAACCATCCAATTGGGGAATGATGCCCGCCATCGCCTGATGCCTATGCCCCAGACACACCAGACAGATATGCCGCCGAGCGCCCTGTGAGTGAACCCTACGTTATTGGCGTGGACTTGGGGGGCACCGCCATCAAGATGGGTCGCTTTAGCCCCAAGGGCGAGTGCCTGAATGCCGTAACATTGCCCACGCCCCAGCCACCCTATCCCGATGCAGTTCTCAAAGCCGTTGTCCAAGGGATTCAGGAATTGGACCCGGACGATCGGGCGATCGCCATTGGTATGGGCATCCCGGGGCCTGTGGATGCCGCAGGACGAGTGGCACGCCGCGCCATTAACCTCGGCTGGTACGATGTCCCGGTCAGTGATACCCTCGAGCACGTCACGGCAAAGCCCACGGTGATCTGTAACGATGCCAACTGCGCCGGCCTCGGTGAGGCATGGCTAGGGGCAGGCAGCCAGTTTCAGAATCTCATTTTGCTCACGTTGGGTACGGGGGTTGGCGGTGCCATTATTCTCAACGGCGAACTGTTTGTGGGGCGTGACGGTACGGCGGGGGAGTTGGGCTTAATTACCCTTGACTACAACGGTCCCCCCTGCAATAGTGGCAATCGCGGCTCCTTGGAGCAACACGTTTCGGTGCAAGCCATTCGTCGCCGCCAAGGCTGTGAACCCCACGAGCTAGATCAACGTGCCCGTCAGGGGGATCCGGCGGCGATCGCCTTCTGGCAGGAGTACGGTCGGGAATTGGCGGCGGGCATTGCCAGTTTAGTGTATGTGCTCACCCCCGAGGCGGTCATCATTGGCGGTGGCATTAGTGCCGCCAGTGATCTCTTTTTCCCCAGCCTGATGAGCGAATTAGAGGCGCGGGTACTACCCACCTCCCGCAACAACCTCCACTGCCTACGGGCGACCCTTGGCAATCAGGCCGGCATGGTGGGGGCCGCAAAGCTGGCATGGCAGTTTGTCAAGCAACGCCTTTGATTTGATTCAGATCAACAGTTCCCTTGCAGGCACGCTTTTGGGGAGGGGTCATGAGTATTATCCTTGGCGCTGATGTGGGTGGCACCAAAACCCTAGTGCAGTTGTGGGAGGTGGTGGGCAGTGACTGGCACCTGCTCCGCAGCCAAAAGTACGCCAGCCGTGAGTTCGCCGATTTAACCGCCCTCCTGCAAGACTTTCTGAGTCAAGGATCGGTTTGGCCGCAGCGCGCCTGTTTGGGCATTCCGGGGCCGGTCATTGATCAAACCGCCCAAGTGACGAATTTAGGCTGGCGGGTGAGCGCCCAAGAGCTACAGGAGACCCTGCGGATTCCCTGTGTGACGCTGTTGAACGATTTTGCTGCGGTGGCCTATGGCTCCTTGGTGCTGCCCCCCAGCGATATTGTCGTGCTCCAGGATCGACCACGGCGCTCCCAAGCTCCCATTGCCTTGCTAGGGGCGGGTACCGGCTTAGGGGAAGCCCTAATGCTTTGGCAGGGCGATCGCTACCGGGTCTTGCCCATTGAAGGGGGCCACACCGACTTTCCCCCCCGCAATGAACTGGAAATTGGCCTATTGCGCTATCTGTGGCAGCGCTACGAGCGGGTCTCGGTCGAGCGGGTGGTGTCTGGCCCCGGCCTCGTCAACATCTATGAGTACCTCAAACACATTGAATTTGCCCCCGAGGCCGCCGACGTGCAGGCAGCTATGGCCAGCGGTGATACGGCAGCGGTCATTAGTCGGTTTGGCATGGCGGGGGATCCCCTATGTGCCCAAGCCTTGAATATGTTTGTGGCCGCCTACGGTGCCGAGGCCGGCAACCTTGCCCTCAAAAGCTTGCCTCTAGGGGGAATTTTGATTGCCGGTGGCATTGCCGCCAAGATACTGCCGAAGATGACGGATGGCACCTTCTTAACTCACTTTTTAGATAAAGGGCGCTTTCGCCCCTTGATGGAGCAGCTGTTTGTTGCCGTGATTACCAATCCCGAGGTGGGGCTGTTGGGAACGATTCATCTGGCCGCCCAAGGGAGTTGAGGATCTACCCCAACGGTTTTCAACAGCAAGATCGTCCAAAATATAAATATATATTGATGGCAATAGCTTGTTGTGCCTATCCCTTCCCGCCAGAGGTGCGGGGTAATTTGGAGGTTTTGATGGACTCTCAACTGCCCCCCAGTCTTACGGAGCACCTACCACCGGATGTGCTCAATTGGCTGTACCACTATCAGCAGGAGCACCAGTTTGCCAACCTCGAGGGGGTCATTGTTGATATTCTCTGTAAGTCCTTTGAGCAGGCAAACCACGTGCCCGAGCGCCTCGCTGACCTCGAACGGCGCGTGAATGCCCTGAGTCGCGAAGTCGTTCATCTACGCCAGCAACTGCCGGAAACCTACGATCGCCTGCGGGAGCAATTGGCCGCCGTGCGCTTAAGCCACTCCGGTATCCTGCACAATCTGCGGGATCGGGTTGAAAGCCTTGAAGCGCAGGTCTTCCCCAGCCCACCTAGTGAGCGGGTTGCGGACGCTGACGCAGCGGTTGATAGCTAAACAGTTCCTCAAGGGTGGCAAGGAGATCCACTTTGACACCGGTAATCTGATCTTGGGCGTTTAAGCCAAACTGCCATGCCACATTGACGCTAAACAGGGGCAGCTGCGCCCGACCCACAATGCGATACACGCGCTCATGCGGCTCGTGGCTAAGCAGTTCTCCCTTGGTGGGGCTGACCCGCATTCCTACGGCCTCTTGGGCAAGGTAGGTGGCGATCGCCGCCCGGCCAACCACGGGGTCTTCAAAGGGAGGCACCAGTACACCATCGGCAGCAAAGAGGGCGGCTACCTCTGGATAGGCTTCGGCATTCAACCCAGCAAAATAGGCGCTAATGGTGGCCTCATTCACGCCCGCAATGGTGGGATACGGGGATGTTGTGGGCATTGGGGATTCCTCCTAACGGCTGCCAGTAAAGAAAAAAAAGGGAGCGATCGCCCCCTTGCATAACCCATGGCGCTGATATTAAGCGGCGAGGGGATCCACACCCATGGCCACCACGGCATTGCGCAGCACCGTGATTTGCTGGCCAAAATCAAGGGCTTTAATGGCCTCAAAGACGCGATCGGCATCACGGCTGAGACGATAACCGGCGGGCACCGGCACCACAAACCCCTGCTTCATGAGTTCCGCCAGTTGGTACCAAAAGGCCAACTTGGTGTTGGGGCTAAACACACCGTAGGCGCGGGTGAGGGGGGTTTCCACATTGGCCACCAAGTCGCGCATGAATTGCAGTTGATCGTCAAAACTTAGGGCCTTAACTTGGTTCAGCAGCCCCTCGGCCAGTTGCAGGCGGGCCGTCCCCGGCGCAGCCGCAGTAATCGAACGACCGGTTTCTGTGTAAATAAACCACAGCAGGCCGAGTTTATCGTCAGTACTCAGGCAGTTGAACAGCGTTGTCACGTCCTGCACCGCAGTGGCGGTGGTGGACTGGGTGAAACGGTTATCTGTCGTAAAGGTCATACAGCTTCAGAGATGTTTCACGTCTAGCGTTGCGCTATCTTATCTCTGCCTCCTAGTCAATATTATGTTACATATCTTCACAGAGGGCAACATTATTTTATAAATGGCAACGATAAGTTCACTAAATGTAGGGCAGTACGCCGATGGTTGATCGGTGCAAATGTTAAGATCGCCTCTGGTTTGTGGGGGGTCAGGAGTGGCGCGGCCAACGCTCTACGTGGCAATAACAAATCATGGTTTTGGGCATGTGGCGCGGACAACGGCGTTGGTGAATGCCATTCGCCGCCAAGTGCCGGATCTACTGCCGTTGATGGTGACGGCAGCGCCCCGCTGGTTGCTGGAGACCAATCTTGAGGGGGAGTTTATCCATCGTCCCCGCGCCCTCGACCTCGGGGTCATGCAGCGGGACAGCCTTCAGATGGATTTGACGGCCACCCATGCCAAACTGTTGCAACTGAAGGCAATGGCACCCGAGTTCATCCGCGCCGAAGTGGACTTTATTCAGCAGAACCGGGCGCAATTAGTACTGGCGGATGTTCCCCCCCTAGCGGTGGCGATCGCCCACGGGGCGGGGGTTCCCTGCTGGATGGCCACCAACTTTGGCTGGGATTTTATTTATCGCTCGTTTGGCGCGGCCTTTGATGAAATTGCCGACTGGGTGAGTGATCTCTACAGCGGTTGCGATCGCCTCTTTCAGTTGCCCTTTGCTGAACCCTTAAGGGCCTTTCCCCACAAAGAACCCGTCGGCTTAACGGGGGCTGAACCCCGCTACAGTGCTGCGGCCATCCGGGCACAACTGGGGTTAACCGTTCCTCCGGAGCGCACGGTCTTACTCACCTTTGGCGGCCTGAGTCTGGCGGCCATTCCCTACCACGCCTTAGCTGACTTTCCCGAGTGGCAGTTTCTCACATTTGATGCGGCAGCCCCCGACCTGCCCAATCTGCTCAAGCTGTGTGGGCGGCAGTTACGCCCGGTGGATGTCATGCCCCTCTGTGGTCGTATTGTCTCGAAGCCCGGCTATGGCACCTATGCGGAAGCCTGCCGGTTGGGAATTCCGGTGGCCACGATTCGCCGCGATGATTTTGCCGAAGGCCCAATTTTGGTGGCGGGGTTACAGGCCCATCACTGCCATCAAATCCTCAGCCATGAGGAATTTTTTCAGGGGGATTGGCGATTTCTGCACGCCACCCCAGACCCGCCCCAACAGAGCGCCCCCCTCGATACCAACGGCAACCTCACGATTGCGACCGCGGTTGCGTATTATTTGAATAACCTTTCACAGCCCTAGGTTGCTTCATCCCGTGGGTATTCTTCCGTGGCGGCAATCCTCCGTCCTCAAAAAAGCGTGGCGGTATTACCAGCAGCAAAACTGGTTAGCGGCGCAACAGTTGGCGCAACAACTCCTTGAGAAATCGCCGCAGCCAGAAGCGTACTACCTGTTGGGCTTAACTGCCGAGCAGTTGCAGCAGCCGTTGCACTCACGCAGGGCCTACGAACAGGCGATCGCTCTCGATGCTTGGTATGCCCCAGCCCACTACCGCTTAGCCGTGGTGCTGCACGATTGCCTCAAACAACCCGCCGCCGCCTTACCCCACTATCAGCGTGCCCTTGAGGTAAAGCCCGACTGGGTCGAAGCCCACAGTAATTTAGGCAATGCCTATCTAGATTTAGGGAATGTTGACGCGGCGATCGCCTGCTATCAAAAGGCCTTGTCCCTCAACCCCGACTTACCCACCACCCTCTACAATTTGGGACTTTGCCTACAATCCCAAGGGAAACTCACCGAAGCCAGTGCCTGCTACGAACAGTCCCTTTACCTTGAACCCGGGGTCGCCGAGGTACACAACAACTTGGGCAGCCTTTACCTTGAACTGAAAAACTACGATGGCGCTGTCGCCCAGTTTGAAGCTGCCCTCGCTGCCAATCCTGAACTGTTGCTTGCCCACTATAACCTTGGCTATGCCCTCCACCTCCAAGGGAACCTCAGGGCCGCCCGTACCCGTTACGACGAAGTGTTACTGCGGGACAATAAACATCAGCAGGCACTCTTGCAACTGGGACAGTTATGTCTGAGCGAAGAAGACTTTACCGCCGCCATTGGCTACTATCAGCGGTGTCTGAGCCTAGACCCCCTCAACGGTGCTGCCCATGCGGGGCTGGCCACTGCCCTGCTGGAGACCGCAGACCCCCAGACGGCTCTCAAGCATTTTCAGCAGGCGGTGCACCTAACACCAACGGCGGTGGAGGCTCACCTCAACTATGCCTTTGTCCTCCTTTCCTTGGGGCACTTTAAGGGGGGCTGGCAGGAGTACGAATGGCGCTGGCAGCAACCGGACGGCGGACTGCGGCAGTATCCCCAACCGCGCTGGCAGGGGCAGTCCCTCCACGGGAAAACCCTCTTTGTCTATAGCGAGCAGGGTCTGGGGGATTGTATTCAGTTTGTCCGCTACTTACCCTTGCTGGTGCCCCACGCTCAGAAAATTATTTTTGCGGCGTACCCTCCCCTCCTGCGCCTGTGTGAAACCATTCCGGGGATTGAGGTTGTCAGTAGCGAGTCACCGCCACCCGAGTTTGACTATCACACACCGCTACTGAGTGTGCCCCAGTGTTTGGGGATCAGTAAAGAGCGGTTTCCCAAGTTTAGTCCCTACTTTGAGTTACCCCCAGCGCCACCCCAAGCCATTTTTAGCGTGGCCAAGCCGCGACTGGGGCTGGTGTGGGCCAGCCGTAGCAAAACCCGCACCACTGCTAAGCGCTCCTGTCCAATCGAGGAATGCCTACCCCTTTTGGGTACGCTCGAGGTGCAGTGGTACAGCCTGCAAAAGGAGCGATCGCCCGCGGAGGCAGACATTCTCCGGCAAACGGGGGTGATTGATTGCCAGCCCTATATGGCGGATTTTTTGGATACGGCGCGGCTCATTCAGCAGTTGGATGGGGTCGTTAGCGTGGATACGGCAGTGGCGCATCTGGCGGCGGCCCTCGGTAAACCCACTTGGATTCTCTTGCCCTTTGTGGCTGACTGGCGCTGGTTTTGGCACCGCTGTGACTCACCGTGGTACCCATCGGCTCACCTGATCCGTCAACCACAGCGCAACGACTGGTCGGGGGCGATCGCCCAGCTATACCCGATACTATTTGCCCGTTATGCCACAGTAGAATAGCCCTATGGCTGTTTTACACGGAACGTGGCTGGGAACCCCCGCGCCACACTTCTTTTTATGGGCGCAAGCATGGCAACCCTTAGGGCGGGTAACCACACCGCTACAGGGGGACGCGGTGCCCGTGTATCCCTACAATATCACCCTGGATCAGCCCCCCTTACCCAGTCTCACAGCCGGTACGGTGAGGGTGGGTCTGCCGGCTCAATGCCACGGCGGGGTGCTGGTGCCGCCCCCCTTGAGTGACGTTAATGGCGAACCCCTCTTTTTATGGGGGGTTAACGGCTGGGAACTGCCGCCAACCCACGTGCTTAGCCACCTACACCAATTGGCCACTGCTGTGCCCGCCGGAGTCATCCTCGGCGATGATCTGCGCTTCTGGACCCATGTGGGGCGCTGGCTGTTGGATTTAATTGTGCGGGGTCAGTACTTGTCCACAGCCACGGGATGGCGGTTATTGTTGACCCACCAACGCGATCGCCAGCGGTTTCATCAGTTTTGCCAGCAGATGCCGCACCTGTGTCGCTGCTACCAAACCGAGGAGAACGCCCTGCGCTTACCCGAGCGCCCCGATGACCTGCTGAGCAACTTTTTGCAGCACAGCTTACGGGGGTATCTGCAACAGGTCTTGGCCCCCCTTGAATTCGCCAAAGTGGGGCTGGCCAAAGAACACGCCCACTGGCTCACCAGCCTAAAAAACGGCACCCCGCCTGAGCTAGACCCCACCTTCACGGAGCGGCTCCAGCGCTGGCAGGAACCCTATCGCGACCAGTTGAGTTTGCAGCCCCAGTGGCGACTGGCCTTGCAGTTGGTGCCTCCAGAAACGCCCCAAGGAACTTGGCAACTGACCTTTGGTCTGCAAAGCGAAGGGGAAACAGAGACCCTCCTACCTGCCGCAGACATTTGGCAGTGCCAGCATGATGTCTTGATCTATCAGGATCAGGTCTTGATCCACCCCCAAGAAACGCTGCTGCGCGGTCTTGGCTTGGCATCTCGGGTGTACCCTCCCCTAGATCGCAGCTTACAGGAGCCGCGTCCGATACACCTGACCCTCCAAACCGCCGAAGTGTATGAGTTGCTCCAGCAACAGATCCCTCACCTCGAGCAGCAGGGAATTGCCGTCCTTTTGCCTGAAAGTTTGCGCCGCCATAGCACCCAGCATCGTCTGGGGCTAAGTATTACGGCGGATTTACCCACAACTACCGCCGGTGTTGGCCTAGATAGCCTACTGCAATTTAAGTGGCAGTTGCAGCTGGGGCAGCACCCCCTCTCGGAAGCAGATTTTGCCCAGCTTCTGCGCCAAGATGTTCCCCTAGTCTATCTGGATGGTGAGTGGGTACTGCTGCGTCCCCAAGAGGTCAAAGCGGCCCAAGACTTTCTTCAAGCCCACAGCCAGCAACAACACCTCTCGTTGGCGGATACACTGCGGATTGCCACAGGCGATACGGTCACGGTAGCCAAGCTGCCGATTTTGGGTCTAACGGCCAACGATGCCCTCCAGGCCCTCCTCGATACGCTCACGGGGAAGCAAACCCTTGAGCCGATTGCCACGCCCGAAGAATTTGTCGGCACCTTGCGTCCCTATCAAGCGCGGGGGGTGGCATGGCTGAGTTTTTTGGAACGCTGGCGGCTGGGTGCCTGTCTGGCGGATGATATGGGCTTGGGTAAAACAATCCAATTGCTGGCTTTTTTGCTGCACCTTAAGGAACACAAGCGTCCCTATGGGCCGACCCTCCTCATTTGCCCCACATCGGTTCTGGGGAATTGGCTGCGGGAAGCCCAACGGTTTGCGCCCAGTTTGCGGGTGTATGTCCACCACGGTAGCGATCGCCCCAAAGGGAAAGCGTTTCTCAACCAGGTCAAGAGCCACGATCTCATTCTCACCAGTTATGCGCTGCTGCAACGGGATCGCCCCACCCTCAAACAGGTGGCATGGCAGCACCTCGTCTTAGATGAAGCGCAAAATATCAAAAATGCCAATACCCAACAATCCCAAGCTGCCCGTGACCTCTTGGCGCAGTTTCGGATTGCCTTGACCGGCACCCCCCTCGAAAATCGCCTCAGTGAACTCTGGTCGATCATTGATTTTCTGCACCCGGGGTACCTCGGCAGCCGCGCTTACTTTCAGCATCGCTTTGCCCGCCCCATCGAACGCTATGGCGACACCACCTCCCTCAATGCCCTGCGCACCTACGTCCAGCCCTTTATTTTGCGCCGCCTAAAAACCGATCGCAGCATCATTCAAGACCTGCCCGAAAAACAGGAAATGCTGGTCTATTGCGGCCTTACCCCTGAGCAGGTTGCCCTTTACAGTGCGGTGGTCGAGCAGGCTTTGGCTGCCATTGAAACCAGCGAAGGGATCCAACGCCGCGGCACGATTTTAGCCACCCTAACAAAGCTCAAGCAAATTTGTAATCATCCGGCGCAGTTTCTCAAAGAAACGGACTACGGGGCGCACCGCTCCGGCAAGCTGCAACGCCTGACCGAGATGCTGCAAGAACTGCAAGAGGTGGGCGATCGCTCCCTTGTCTTTACCCAATTTGCCGAACTCGGTAAGCACCTGAAAACGTATTTAGAAGAGGCTCTTGGCCAAGAGGTGCTCTTTCTGTCTGGGCAAACCCCCAAGGGGCAGCGGGAACTGATGGTGGATCGCTTCCAGCAGGATCCCCAAGCGCCAAAGGTATTTATCCTGTCCCTAAAGGCTGGCGGCGTAGGACTCAACTTAACCCGCGCCAATCACGTCTTCCACTACGATCGCTGGTGGAACCCCGCCGTTGAAAACCAAGCCAGCGATCGCGCCTTTCGCATTGGTCAACAGCGAACCGTGCAAATCCACAAATTTCTGTGTTCAGGAACCCTTGAGGAAAAAATCCACGAACAAATTGAGTGCAAAAAAACCTTAGCCGAGATGATTGTTGGCAGTGGCGAAGACTGGCTCACCGAACTCAACCTTGATCAACTGCGGCAGTTGCTGACCCTTGACCACCAGCGGGTGATGGCGATCGATGCCTAGCCCCATGGGTTGTAACCCAAATTTACAGAATTTACAGATCCACTCACAGATCCATTAACAGCCCGAGTGCATAAGGAGAGGAGTTGCCTTGGAGAACCTTATAGCAACTCTAGTTATGCTGAGGTCACACCCATGACACACCCTCAGGTTGAATTGATTCCCCTGCGCCCTGCCCTCTGCCGCGATAAGGACATCACCTTAGATGTGCTGATTAAAATCACGGTTTCCGGTGCGGCACAGCCACCCCAACGACCGGCGCTGAATCTTGGCTTGGTGATTGATCGCTCTGGATCCATGTCGGGGCAAAAATTAGCCTATGCCCGCCAAGCCGCTAGCTTTGTTGTGAATGAATTGCTCAGCAGCGATCGCGTCAGTATTACGATTTTTGACAATCACGTGGCAACACTTGTTCCCAACACACCAGCGCTAGACAAGCCCTATTTGTTAGGGCAAATTCGTGGCATTCACAGTGGCGGCACAACCGCATTGCACCAAGGCTGGCTCAATGGTGCTGAGGAAACAAAGCGCTTTGTCAGTTCCCAAGCCCTCAATCGCGTCCTCTTACTTTCAGATGGCCTAGCCAACGTTGGTGAAACCAATCCCGACCGCATTGCCCAGACGGTTCATCACTACGCTCAGCAGGGCATTAGCACCTCCACCCTTGGGGTGGGCCTCGACTACAGCGAAGATTTGTTGGCGGCCATGGCCAGTAGCGGCGATGGCAATTTTTATCACATCGAGACGCCTGACCAATTGCCAGCCATTTTTCTCAACGAGCTACAGGGCCTCGTCACCACTGTGGGGCGGGAAGTCAACCTAGGGGTGGAACCCCACGGCAAGGTGACGCTGAACCAAGTCCTCAATCGGCTGCCGCAAACCCCCACGGGAGCCTATCAACTGGCCAACTTGGTCATGGATCTGCCACTGCTGGTGGTCGCGCGCCTGCAGGTTCCGCCAACCCCTGCCCCAGCACCGGTTTTGATGGTTAATCTCTCTTGGATCGATCTGGCCACCTCTAGCCGACAAACCCTCTGCCAAACCCTAAACCTAGACGTGGTTTCGGCGGCGGAGTGGGAGGCTCTTGTCGAGAATCCAGAGGTGCGAGCGCAGGTGATGTTACTGGAAGCGGCAGCAGCGCGGGAGCAGGCAATCCACTATACGGATTCCGGTGACTTTGAGCAAGCAGCAGCCGTTATTGAAGCCACAACCGATGAACTTTCTTGTTTTTGTTTCGATTTAGAAGATCTCGAACAACTCGACCAATCCGTCTCCTTCCCTATCCGTCAAGAGATTGATGCTCTCGAGGATCTGAAGCAGGACTTAGCGGAGCGCAAGTTACCTTCCCTGCGCAAAAAAATGCGGGGGCAATCCTATAACCGCTATCGCAGCAAACCGCTCTGACGCCCCCAGCGCTGTAGCTTGCTTCACGCAGGGTTCCGGGGTGCCTCCTGCGCCCAGCCGAACAGAGCCGCAGTGAGCGCAAACATGGATGCGGGTGCTGAATCTCTAAAGGGCAACTGCCAATACACCGAAAGCCTCGACAGGGATTTTGGCACCCCCCTCCGTTCGTGGCGGGAAAATTCAGGGGTAATGGGTTGCCTCGACAACTGCCGCCAACAGCGCTGCTTCTAACTCCTGGGTGAGTTCTTGGGCGCGGCGCTTGAGGGTGGTGCGGCAAGGGGAACTCGGCTCGACCCAAAGGGGAGGGGCAATGTAAAGGGTGACTCGCGCCCGAAATTGGGGCTGGGGCTTGTAGGCAATGCCGACTGGAAAAATGGGAACGGGGCGATCGGCCTGCAGCACAAGGCGGGCAAGTCCGGGCTTCAGGGGGCGCAGCGGTCGTTCCCGCTCAATACCACCCTCGGGAAACAGCACCAAGGGCTGTCCTGCCTTGAGGATGTCTAGGGTATGGCGCAGGCTACTGGCTTGAGGACGGTTGAGGTTAATGGCAAACGCCCCTAAGCGGCGAATAAACCAACCCTGTACGCCGCCAAATTCAATGGCATTGGTCATAAACCGCAGCGGACGGGGCCACACCAAGGGCAAAATGACGGGATCCCAGCGGCTATAGTGCTTCGGTGCCAGCACAAACGCGCCATCCTTGGGCAACCGTTCGCGACCAATAATTGTAATGTTGGCAAAGTACAGGCGCAGCAGGAGGCGGTGCAACGGCCAGAGTCCCCAGTACAGCCATGGCACAATCCTAGAGGTTGTTTGGGGTTTGGTTTCCCCCGCCATTTGTGCTCCTCCGTCGCCACCCCCACTACAATAGTAGGCTTGTAGCCCATCAACACTTCGGTAGTGTCCAGTGTCTCAACCTAGCCATCGGTTTGATGCCCGCGTTTGGGGGCAATTTCTCACCATTGCTCAGCCCTACTTCTTTCCCCGCGATCGCCGCGGCAGTAGTGTCATCTTCATTCTGCTGCTATTTCTCGTGATTGCCTTAATGTTTGGGGTGCTGTTTGGTGTTACGGCAGCAGTCACGTTTGGGTTGAATGCCCTTGCCCCCGAGTTAATGGGGCAGATTGCCGGTGGCCTCATGGAGACCTTCCGTAACCTGTGGGCAGCACCCCTCAGCCGTAGCCTCATTCTTGCGACCGTGATTGTCCCCCTAGGGGTATTTGCCCTTTTACGGCGTGACCTCTTGCCCCGCTGGCAGGCATGGACACTGCTGGGGTTACTGCTGATGCTATCCCTGTCGGTCAGTGGCCTGAATGTGATCATTAGCTTTGTGGGGCGGTTCTTCCAGACGGCACTGGCGGAAAAAAATCAACCTGACTTCTGGCGATTTCTCGGGGTCTATGCCGCGGTCTTTGTGGTGGGCACGCCGATTGTGGTGATCTATCGCTATGTGCGGGAGTACTTGGGGCTGCGCTGGCGCGATTGGCTCACCCGTCATTTTTTAGATCGCTATTTTCAAAACCGCGCCTACTATACGGTTGAAAACCAAGGCGACATTGACAACCCAGATCAACGGATTACGGAGGATGTGCGCTCCTTTACCCAAACCTCTTTGCAGTTTCTGTTGATCATTCTCAGCGATATTATTGATTTAATTGCCTTTAGTGGCATCCTCTGGAGTATTTCCCGTCCCCTGACCCTCACCCTTGGGGGTTATGCCGTCCTCGGAACCATCATCACCGTTCTCATTGGCCAGCGCTTAATTCGGCTGAACTTTAACCAACTGCGCTGCGAAGCGGATTTCCGTTACGGCCTTGTCCATGTGCGGGACAATGCCGAATCCATTGCTTTTTACCGCGGTGAGGCGCAAGAGTCGGTACAGGTGCGTCAGCGGTTCCTTGAGGTGCTGCGCAATTTTAATTTGCTGATTGGCTGGCAGCGAAATCTTGACTTCTTTACCACTGCCTACAACTACTTTGTGGTGATTGTACCGGCGGCGGTGGTGGCTCCCCGCTACTTTGCTGGCGAAATTGATTTTGGTGCCATTAGCCAAGCGAGCTTTGCCTTTAGCCAAATTTTTAGTTCTCTCTCAATTATTGTGCTCCAGTTTCGGGAGTTGAGTGGCTTTATTGCCGGGATTGAGCGTCTGGCGGAGTTTAATGATGCCTTGAGTACGTCGCATCTGCCGCCGGAGTCCCCCATCCAAGTGGCGGAAAAGCCCTATATTGCCCTAGAGCACGTGACGGTTGATACCCCCAATCGCACCCGACGGCTGATTGAGGATGTGACGTTTGCCCTTGATGCGGGCGAAAGTGTGGTGATTATGGGGCCAAGTGGGGTGGGGAAAAGTTCGATGCTGCGGGCGATCGCCGGCCTGTGGCAGAGTGGCAGTGGCTGCATTTATCGACCGCCGATCAGCGAGATTCTCTTTTTGCCGCAGCGCCCCTATATGATCTTAGGGACGTTACGGACACAGTTGCTGTATCCGGGGGGCGATCGCCACACGAGTGATGATGAGTTGCTCCATGCCCTTGTTCAGGTGAATTTAGAGCATCTGCCGGATCGTGTCGGCGGCTTTGATGTGGAACTGGCGTGGGATGATGTGCTCTCCCTTGGCGAACAACAACGCTTAGCGATTGCCCGTCTGTTGCTCAATCAACGTCCCTATGCCATTTTGGATGAAGCCACCAGTGCCCTTGACTTAGACAACGAAAAACGGGTGTACGAGCATATTCAGCGCACGAGCCGTAACTATATCAGCGTTGGCCACCGTGAGAGCCTTGTGCAGTACCACACCTATGTCTTGGAACTCAAAAATAGTAAAGAATGGAGCTTTGCCCCGGCCTAGCACGCTTGCTTTGTGGGTGTAGGATGGCCAGTACAGTGCTATAGCTGCATCGCTGCCATTCGGCCTACACTGAGGGGCAATCATCCTACCCAAGTGGCTGCTAGCGTGCAAACATCCTGAGGAACAGTGGAGAGAGGATAGTGGAACTTGATCGCTACGACCCCGGTGATTTTTACGATGAGTGGTTTATTGCCCGTGGCCAACCGCGACCGTTTATCGAACCCCTATTAGAGCGGGCGCGATCGCTCCCCGAAGGAGAGCTAAAACGGCGGCAAAGGGCGGCGCAACAGGTCATGTTTAACATTGGTGCCACCTTTACGGTCTATGGGGCCGACGAAGGCACGGAGCGGATTATGCCCTTTGATATTTTGCCGCGCGTGATTCCTGCCCCGGAGTGGCGGATGCTGGAGCGGGGGCTAAAACAGCGCATTCAGGCTCTCAACTGCTTTATTGAGGATGTCTATGGCTCGCAAAAAATTATTAACGATGGTGTGATTCCGCGGGCACTGATTGAGTCAGCCAAGGGCTACCTGCGGGCGTGTCATGATCTGAAACCCCCTGCGGGCATTTGGTGCCACATTACCGGAACAGACCTTGTGCGCGATCGCGATGGCACGTGGTACGTCCTAGAGGATAATTTACGCTGCCCCTCGGGCATTTCCTACGTGCTGGAAAATCGCCGTGTAATGAAGAGCACGTTTCCCCTTGTGTTTAGGGAACTGGACATTCAGCCGGTGGATGAGTACGCCAGCCATCTGCTAGAAACGCTCCTGAATTTAGCCCCTCCTGGGTTGCCCGATGCCACCGTGGTGGTGCTCACGCCCGGAATGTATAACTCCGCCTATTTTGAGCATTCGTTTTTGGCACAGCAGATGGGCGTGACCCTTGTGGAGGGGCGCGATTTGGTGGTGGCAGATGGGTATTTGCAAATGCGTACCACCAAAGGGCTAAAGCGGGTGGATGTGGTCTATCGCCGTATTGATGATGACTTTATTGATCCGGCGGTCTTTCGCTCCGACTCGATGCTTGGGGTGGCCGGACTCATGGAGGTGTATCGTCAAGGACGGGTGGCGATCGCCAATGCCTTGGGCACCGGTGTTGCCGATGACAAAGTGATTTATGCTTACGTGCCCCAAATGATCCGCTACTACCTTGGCGAAGACATGCTATTGCCCAACGTGCCCACCTATCTGTGCTGGGAACCCCAGCAGCTCGACTATGTGTTGCACCACTTGGATGAACTGGTCATTAAGTCTGCCAATGAGTCGGGGGGCTACGGTATGCTGATCGGGTCTCAAGCCACACCCGAGCAGCGGGCGGAATTTGCCGAACGCATTCAGGCCAACCCCCGCAACTATATTGCCCAACCCACCCTGTCCCTCTCACGGGTGCCCACACTCCTTGGGGATGACATTGTCGGCTGCCACGTGGACTTGCGCCCCTATATCCTCTACGGCAAAGAAATTTACGTGCATCCGGGCGGCCTGACCCGCGTGGCCATGAAGCGCGGCTCCCTTGTGGTGAACTCCTCCCAAGGCGGCGGCAGCAAAGATACGTGGGTACTCAGTGACTAATACACCCCAACCATCATGGACGATTCATTACTAGCAGAATTTTTGCAACTAATTCGCCAGCAAACGGGCATTGCCATTCGGGCACAGGATACACCGCAACTGGTCAAGAAACTGCTCAGCCGCTGCCGTGCCCTTGAGTACCGCCATCCCCGTCAGTATCTTGCCCTCCTTGCCCATCCGGCATCCTTGGCCGCCCAGCAGGAATGGCAGCAGCTTGCGGATCTCATTACCACGGGTGAGAGCTACTTTTTTCGTGACCAAGGTCAGATTAAAGTGCTGCGGGAAACGATTTTGCCCCACTTGATTGGCCGCCACCAGGGCGATCGCACCCTCCGCATTCTGAGTGCAGGCTGCTCCACCGGCGAGGAGATCTACTCTATCGCCATCCTCCTCAAGGAATTGATCCCTGATCCCGACCGCTGGCAACTCCACCTTGTGGGCTACGATCTCAGTCCACAGGCCATTGCCCAAGCACGAGCCGGGGTGTATGGCCGTTGGTCATTTCGCGGTATGGATCTTACCCTGCAACGGCGCTATTTTCAGGAAACGCCTCAGGGCTGGGTCCTTAATGAGGAGTTACGGCAGGGGGTACGTTTCCGTTGTGTGAATTTACTGGCTCAGGAAGAGTACGATCTGTTACCCGCCAGCGTCGATCTGATTATTTGCCGTAACGTCTTCATCTATTTTGACAGTGCCGCCATTCAGCAAATTTTAGGCACGTTTGTGTCTCTGCTGCGTCCCCACGGCTATCTGTTAACCGGCCACACCGAACTACAGGGACAAGACATTAGCCCCCTAAACATCCTGAGCTACCCTGAATCGGTGGTGTATCAACTGGGGGCTGATCCCCAGCCCCCCTCAGCGGCAACGCCACCGCCTACGCCACCCCCCGTCTCGGCACTAGAGGAAGCCCGTGCCGCCTTTGCTCTACGTAATTACACGCAAGCCTTAACCCTTGCCCAGCAATGGCAAGCCCATCAGCCCAACGATCAAGCCTGTTTACTACTGATGGCGCAAATTTATGCCAATCAAGGGCGCTATACCGAGGCGATCGCCCTCAGCCAACAACTACTCCAGCGGGATCCGGCCAATATTGATGCTCTATTACTCCTTGCGCATATTGCCCAAGAGCAACAAAATAAACCCCTAGCCAAAGATTACCTGCGACGCGTCATCTTTCTAAGCCCGAACACCATTGTGGCCTACGTCGAACTCATTGAACTGCACCTCAGCGAGCAGGAGCTTGATCCCGTTCCGTCGCTACTGGCAACGGCGCAACTGCTGTTGCAGAACTGTCCACCCGATGAAATAATTTCTTTTCATCAAGGTATTACGGTGACTATGTTGCAACAGTATCTTAAACAACTGACAATCACACCCCTTGCCCCCTAGAATGAAGTGTGATATGGATATGGTTTCCTCGTCACCTAAATACCTGCCGTGTTATCGTTAACGCCCATAGCGATGTAGCAATTAATACATCACACGTAATTTTAGTACTATAAGATAGCTACTAAAGTTAATTAAAGTGAGTTAGGAGCCTAGGCTCTAAGCCTGATATTGACTTGTTTTCAATAAGTATTTGTAAGGCAGCTTTGTGCAGTTATTAAGGATACTGTCTTTGCGGGCGGGGAAGACTGCGCGATTGAGTAGCAGTACCACCAGATTAGTGGCAGCCCAAAAATAGCCCTTTAGCGCCGCTTTGTGGATCGAAAGTTGTCTAGTGTGTTTTGAAAAGGGGGAGTAACCATGCAAGCCTTTGAAGATGTTCGCCATTCATCAGCGACTACCCTAGAAGCAGTGATGCCGCTGCCGCAACTGCTACAGATACTTCGCGATCAGCAGTTTACAGGGATTGTGCGGGTGGCTGCCCATGTTCCAGACACAGGGCGGCACTTAGCCTATCACCTGAGTTTTTACCACGGTAACCTGACCATAGCGGCCAAGGAACTGCCGACACCGGAAGAACTATTGCGGCTACTTGGCAAAATCCTCAAGGTGGGGTTTATGGATACCCTGATGCAGTACGCCCAAAGCCGCACCACCAATTATTCCCACCGAGCCACTCTTGAAGCCGTGGTCAATACCCGCGCCCTTAGTTGGGAAGATATTGAAAAAGCCATTACCGAGCGATTAGTCGTCATCCTAGAACGCCTTGCTCCCCACACCTGTACCGTTGAACCCCAAGCCAATCCCGACTGGGATCTCAGCTACGGCGAAATTCCCCATGGCATTAGTGCCAACAGCCTATTAGAGCGCGTTAACAGTCGCAAAACCTTATGGCAAAAGTTGTATCCAGCCATTCCTTCGTTTGAAGCCATTCCCCGTCTGCACGAGGGGGCACTATCAACCGTTCACCATGAGGCGACGGCACAACACTTGCAAGCGTGGGTCAATGGCGAAAACACCATTGCCGACATTGCCGAAACTCTTTATAAAGACTCCCTCGCTTTAGCCTCCCTTTACCTGCGCTGGGTAAATGATGGCCTGATTGGTTTTGTCACCAACGAGAGTAGTCCGGTGGGGCTGCCCGTTGTTTTAACCGTTGATGACAGCCCAATTGTACAGGCGATGATTCGGCGTGCCTTGGGCGATCGCTACGAAGTCATTAGTGCTACCAGTGCGATTGATGCCCTATCACTGTTAAACCACCGGAATGTCTCGCTAGTTCTTTTAGATGTAACAATGCCGGAAATTGATGGCTTTGAATTTTGCCGTACCATCCGTAAAATTGAAAAATTTAAGGACATTCCAGTCATCATGCTAACGGCCAAGGATGGCTTAATTGATCGCGCCAAGGGACGTATGGCAGGCACCAACTACTACCTGACTAAGCCCGTGGATCGAGATGTACTGCTCAGTACAATTGAGAAATTTATTTAGCACTGGCTGCGCACGTATGAACTACTTAACGTTGCGATCGCAGGGGCTAAGTTGTGTGTTGCCCCTATCGGTGGTGCAAGAACTCATCAACTTACCGGAGTTGACCCTTGTTCCTGAGGCACCGGTTGATATTATCGGCATCATGAATGTGCGGGGTGAGCTAGTGCCAGTAATGCATCTTGGCTGCCGCTTGGGTATGGCGCATCCTCAATGCCACGCCACCGATGTGGTGATTCTCCTTGAGGCACTGGGTTTACGGCTCGGGGTAGCGGTCAACCAGGTGGAAGATGTCGTGAACATTGAGCCTAGCGATCTGTTGGAGGAACCCGATTACGGTCACCTTGGTGGGGTTAACACGGCCTTTGTAGCGGGCTTAGCCCGGGTTCAAGACGAGTTAGCCATTCTCATTAATGTAGAAACGTTAATTCGAGAACCCGCTGCCGTGGCGGAGTTCACTGTGTCTCTGAGTTCACCAGACCTTGAAGCCTCCCCCCATTATGATTTCCATGCCCGCTATTGGCCAGCCGCAACCCCTGCGCAGAAAGCACTCCTAAAGGAGCGGCAACAGCGCCTCAGTCAAGATCAGGAAGACATCGAGGCACTGGATCAGCGGCTAAGTGTGGGCGTGTTTGAACTGGGGGGTGAGCAATTTGCGGTTCCGTTAACGGATATTCGCCAATTTATTGATTTGGGCAATGTTGTACCCATTCCGGGAGCGCCCCCATTCATTATCGGTCATCTCCATTTGCAGGGGGAGGTCATCCCTCTTGTGGATATTCGCGAACCACTGCGCGTCAAGAAATCTGCCATCCCCTTAAAAAAAGCAATCGTTGTCCATGTTAATTCAATCACAATTGCTATTTTAATCCAAGGAATTCAAGACATCATGACCTATCACTATCAGCAACTGCAACTGAGTTCATTTTTATCAGCTCATGACAACGGTCATGTGGGTTCAATTATTCAAGATGGAAAGGTTATTAAGCTACTCAATCTCAAGCAATTATTAAGTAAGCTGATGCCGTCTTTAGCCGCTGCTTAGGCTGTATCGTTATATGATTTATGTCATTCGTAACATCTGTGAGGAGTCTTCATGCGCATTCGCTATCAACTGTATTCTCTGATTGGCGCCATTTCCTTTATGGCCTTGACCAGCTTAGGGGTTGTTTTGTTTAACCGTGCCGGGGAAGATGCCCTTGTAGTGAATGAAGCGGGCTTAGTGCGGGGGGGCAGCCAGCGGATTTTTAAGCTACGCCTTGCGGGGAACAGTATTGATGAATTGGCGGCTCGCAACGAGCGTCGCATTAATGCCCTGATCAATGGCGATGCTGAAATGGAGATTCCAGCCGCACGGGATCCGCAGTTTCGCAACCTGATGTTACAGGTGCAGTCCGAGTGGCAACAACTAAAACAGCAATTGCAGCAACCCCAAATTAATGTTGCACAACTCATTGAAGATAGTGAAGCGTTTTTTAAGCTTACGGATGATGCCGTCAAAGCAGCAGAATTGGCGGCCAAAGCCAGCGATCAGGCGGTTAAGGTCACTGAAATTATCATTATTGCTCTAGAGATCATCTTAATTATTGTTGTTATTTTAATTATTAAGCGCATTATCACCTTACTGTCACGCCTGTCGAGTCAAATTGCGACCTCCTCCAACGAAACAGCGGCGGCACTGGCTGAACAAGAAAAAGTGATTGCCCAACAGGCGGCCTCGGTAAATCAGACCACCACCACCATGGAAGAACTCGGGGCCTCCTCGCGGCAGTCCGCTGAGCAAGCGGAAGCCTCCTCCGCAGGTGCCAAGCAAGCCATGGAACTGGCCACCTATGGCAAAGAAACGGTGCACCGCACGGTTGCAGGCATTGACACCCTAAAAGGGAATGTGATGGCGATCGCCGAGAAAATCATGCAACTGAGCGAGCAAACAACTCAAGTCACCGCCATTTCTGAGTTGGTGGCGGATATTGCCAACCAAACCAATATTCTTGCCCTCAATGCGGCTGTCGAAGCAGCCCGAGCAGGAGAGCACGGCAAGGGCTTTTCCGTCGTGGCGCAGGAAGTGCGCAAACTAGCGGATCAGAGTAAAAAATCGGCAGAAAAAATTACCGCCCTCATTCGTGAAGTCCAAGGTGCCATGAACAGCACCGTAATGGTGACCGATGAGGGCATGAAAGCCACCAATGAGTGTGCAAAGCTAGCCCATGAGACCTCCGAGACGTTTGCCACGATCGCCAACGCCATTGATGCAGTTCATCTGAACAGCCAGCAGATTACCCTCAGTTCTAAACAGCAGGCGGTAGGGGTGCAGCAGGCCATTTCTGCCATGAATGCCATTAACTTGGGTGCGCAGGAAACGTCCACGAGTGTGTCGCAGATTAAGACCGCTACCCAGCAGCTTGTTGAAGCCGCTCAAACATTGCAACGTTCCATCTAGTGCCTAATAGTGCCTATGTACATTGAAGATGATGAGTTACGCTCCCTCTATCGCGCTGCTAGCAGTGAGCATTTGCAAGCGATCGAGGCTGGCCTACTGGCGCTAGAAAGCAATCCTCAGGATTGCTCCCCCCTTGACCAACTGCTGCGGGAAGCGCATTCCCTGAAGGGAGACTCCCGCATGTTGGGGGTAACGGACGTAGAGGCGCTCATTCACCATGTAGAAGACATCCTCAGCCACTGGCGGCAAGGGCAGTTGGAACCATCCCCTACCCTGTTTGAGGCGCTCTACCGTGCCCTCGATGCCGTGAAAAAAATGGCCCATGAGGCGGTGACCGGCGAGCCAGCCAATCTCAGCCCCTTTCATATTGCGGCTGAACTGTTGCAATTTTTGGAGGGGGCACCCCCTGAGGTGGATGCTTTAGATGCGTTAATAGCGGCAACCCCCACGAGCATCTTTCCCGAAGCCACTCCTGAACGTCCGCCCGAGGATGACGGTGCCGCAGCAGTAACCGCTCCAGTGAGTCCCCATGAGGACTATCGCATTGACAGTGTGCGCGTGGCCAGCCACACCCTAGATGCCCTAATGACCTCCATTGCCGATTTGACGGTGACCCAGCAACGCATTGCCCGGCAGCAGGAACTCATTGCCAAGGGGTTGGCGTACTGGGAACAGGCGCAGGTGCATCTGCTGGCGAGTCAGCGATTATTGCAGCCCCACCCCGAATTATTTGCCCTGCGGCAGCACTACGATCATCTCCGACAGCAACTTGACTCCCTCGGGCGATCGCTCCAGCAATTACAGGCGCAGGCAGACATGGATGATGCGCATCTAACGGCAGTGGTGAATGGTCTTGAGAGCGACATCCAAAATTTGCAATTTTTACCCCTAGGAACCATCTTTAACCTGTTACCGCGAGCCGTGCGGGATATTGCCAAACAGCAAAACAAAGCGGTGCAACTCCTGATTGAAGGGGCAGAGGTCGCCGTTGACCGCCGCATCCTCGAAGGCATGAAAGCCCCCCTCACCCATCTGGTGCGCAATGCCTTAGACCATGGCATCGAGCTACCCGAAGAACGCCAGCAGCAGGGGAAGCCGCCCCAAGCAACACTGACAATTCGTGGACGCACCAATGGCAACGAAGTGGTGATCGAAGTCATTGACGATGGTCGGGGTCTCGATCATGAGGCCATTAAGCGAACGGCGCTCCAGCGGGGTCTCTACAGTGCGGAAGCATTGGCCGCGATGAGTCGTGCCGAGATTGAAGCCCTCATTTTTACGCCCGGATTTTCAACCCGTGCTCACGTCAGTACCCTCTCCGGACGAGGGGTGGGGTTAGATGTGGTGCGAGCAAATGTCGAGGAACTCAACGGCACCATTGAGGTGATCTCGACTCTGGGGCAGGGGTGCTGTTTCCAAATCACCCTGCGCGCTAATCGAGCCACCGTCCCGGTGCTAACGGTGCGCTTGCAGGAGTTCCTCTATGGGTTACCCGTCGAGGCGATCGCCACCACACTGCTGTTGCGACAGGAAGCCCTCCTGCTAGAGGGGGCAGAACCCACCCTGCTTTGGGAACAACGCCCGGTCGGTCTCCGTTGGTTAGCGGATCTCCTCCATCTAGAGGGGAACGCCCGCCACCAGTCCCAGTACCCCTGCGTGATTCTGCGCCATGGCGATCGCTATCGGGGGCTAATTGTCGATGAGATTGTCAACTTCCAGAACGTGCAGTTAAAGCCCCCCCATCCTTTACTGAGTGGCCTGCCCCATCTGTTGGGGGTCACGGTTCTGGAAACGGGCGATATTTGCCATCTCCTCAAACCCAGTGCGCTGCTCGCCGCAACTGGGGGCGATCGCCCCCAACCCACCGCCGTCTCGACCCCGCCCACCAAGCCACGGATTCTCCTCGTCGAAGACTCTCTCCCGATTCGCACTCAACTACGGCGCATTTTAGAGCGGGCAGGGTATGAGGTGACCACTGCCGTGGACGGTGCCGATGGTTTTCAGCAGTTGCGCACCGGAACATTTAACGCCATTGTCTCTGACGTGGAAATGCCCCAGCAAAATGGCATTGAAATGACCCAGCGCATTCGCCAATTGCCCGAGTACCAACGCCTACCGATTGTCTTGGTAACCACCTTAGCAGCAGCCAGCGATCGCCAACGCGCCCTTGCCGCCGGTGCCAACGCCTACCTCACCAAGGGAAATTTTGACCAAACCCTATTACTAGATACCCTAGCGGAGCTAATTTATGAGCAAAATTAAAGTGGTTCTCATTGAAGACTCAGTCGTTGCCCTAGAAATCCTACAGCGACTCATTAACTCCTCCGAGGAGGTGGAGGTTGTGGGCACCGCCCTCGATGGGGTGTCAGGGTTGCAGGTCATTGAGCGCACGCAGCCGGATGTGATCTGTACCGATTTACAGATGCCCGGCATGGATGGTCTAGAGTTTACCAAAGAAGTGATGAAACGCTTTCCGCGACCCGTGCTTGTGATTAGTAATGCAGTACAGCCAACGGATGTGGACAATATCTATAACCTCATGCAGGCGGGCGCATTGGATTTCTTCCCGAAGCCGACGACCGGCTCTGCCACCGACTACGAACGCCTGAAAAGCACCTTAGTCACCAAAATTCGTGTCCTCGCCAGCAAAAAAGCGCCCTAGCGTGCCGTCCTAAGCTATCGTGTTGGCTAAGACGTTGGATGGCACCTGAATGTCAATCCGTGTTTTTTTGGTGGAAGATTCCCCGATTGCCCTGAATATCCTCAAGCAACTCTTACAGACTGCCCCGGATATTGTTGTCGTGGGCACAGCAGTCACCGGTAAAGAGGCACTCTTGCGGATTCCAGAGTGCCAGCCGGATGTTGTTTGTACCGATCTCTACATGAAAGAGATGGATGGCCTAGAGTTTACCCGTCAATTGATGGCGCGATCGCCCCGGCCTGTTTTAGTAATTAGCGTTGCTGTGGGTGAAGCACAAACAGCCTTTGAACTGCTCCAAGCAGGTGCAACCGATGTCTTTCCCAAGCCTAGCAGTGGTTTAATGGCAGACTACAACCGCCAAGAACTGATCAACAAAATTCGGGTTTTATCAGGGGTCAAGGTGTTTACCCGCCCCTTACAGCCCCGTACAACCGCAGGGGCACCGCCGCGATCGTTGCCCCCAGTGGCTGCCCAGCATACGGCCATTGTGGGCATTGGTGCCTCAACCGGCGGCCCACAGGCGATTGCCAAGGTTTTGCAACAGCTTCCGGCTAATTTTCCGGTGCCGATTCTGTGTACCCAGCACATCAGTGTTGGGTTTTTAAGTGGCCTAGTGGCTTGGCTGGCGCGGGAGACAAAGTTGCGGGTCACGATTGCCAATGGCGGTGATACCCCCCAAGCGGGGGTTGTCTATTTTGCTCCCGATAGCTGGAATTTAGAAGTGGATCGCCGCGGTAAGCTGGCCCTGAGTAGCCCCGTCGCTGGTGAGCGTCATTGTCCATCGGTGAATGTCATGTTCCGATCCCTCGCTGCCTTTTATGGGGAAGCCGCAATTGGCGTGCTCCTGACCGGCATGGGGGATGACGGTGCCGCCGGGATGCAGGCGATCGCCCGGGTGGGGGGGGTCACCATTGCCCAAGACGAAGCCACAAGCGTTATTTTTGGTATGCCCAAGGAGGCGATCGCCCTTGGCGCCGCCCGATACATTCTGCCCATCGAGCGAGTGGGGGCCATTTTAACTGAATTGGTCGCTGTTACCCCTTAGATGCCCCAAGCTGCACCCCAAAGGAACGTGTTAGCCCACAAATGAAACATTTAATCTGTTGTTAGGGTTACGAAATAGCAGGGGATAAATTTGCTAGATTAGCATCCAATTCCCTTAAAACAGGATAGTCACCCTCAGCGTTATGAACCCCAAAAAAGCGCTGTCTATTGTTGTTGAACGCTATTAACTCACGGCTCCTGTGGGGCAACTGCTTATGTTTGTACACATTGAAATTATTGAAAGCAACCCCCACCTCCGCTCCCTCTTAGGCTGGCACTTACAGCAGGTTGGCCACATCGTTCATTTGGCCAGTGGCTCTCAGCAAGGGCAAGAACTGTTTCAACAGCGGCATCCCGATTTGGTGGTGCTCGACCTAGACCTGACTGAAGGCAACGGCCTTGAACTGTGCCGTTGGCTGCATCATCAGCAGCAGTCACTCATTCTAGTGCTTTCGGCCCACAGCGACGAAATCGATATTGTCACCGCCCTGCGCTCAGGGGCGGACGACTACCTTGCAAAACCCTTTGGGATGCAGGAGTTTTTAGCCCGCGTTGAAGTGCTCACACGCCGCCACTGCCCATTTTTACCCAGCATTCTGAATTTAGGTGAGTTGCAAGTGGATCTGGTGCAGCGGCGAGTGGTTGTCCGCAATGTACCTGTTGACTTAACCCCCCAAGAATTTAGCTTGCTCTACGTCCTCACCCAAATGGGGGGCACGCCCATCAGCCGCCAAGAACTGTTGCGCCGCGCTTGGCCGGAAAGTATTGATAACCCCCGTACCGTCGATACCCATATTCTGTCCTTGCGCAAAAAAATCGAGCTAGATCCGCAGCAACCCCGCCTGATCCAAACCGTTCGCAATGTCGGCTATCGCCTGCACCTAGAGCCGTTGAACGGTCGCTACAATGGTCACGCCATCAAGCCCAACCCGCAGTCAAGGACGGCTCGCTCTTCCCATATCTTTGTTTAGGCTTTACTGTTTGGTTTAGATTAATTTGTATTTCTTACCTTAGCTCCCTCCATTGGAGCTTAAGCTGATACGCACAAGGAACAGCCCAATGAGTCCATTAGTTGCCAACTATTACCTCACCTACCGTTGTAACGCCCGCTGTCATTTCTGTGACATTTGGGCGCTTGACCCGGGCAAAGAGGCGGAATTTAGTGCCATCCAAACCAACCTGCGGGATCTCAAGCGCTTAGGAGTGAAGTATGTAGATTTCACCGGTGGTGAGCCACTCCTGCGGGCAGATGCGCCAGCCATTTATCGGGAAGCAAAGCGACTGGGCTTTGTGACGAGTATGACCACCAACACCATTCTCTATCCGCGGCGCGCCAAAGAAATTCAAGGCTTAGTTGATTTCCTCAACTTTTCCTTAGATGGGCCTGATGCAGCCACCCACGACCAATCTCGGGGGGTAAAAATCTTCGATACGCTGGTGGAGTCCGTCAACATTGCCCTTGAGCTTGGGGAATATCCAGTCCTCAATCATACGGTGACCGCCCAGAACTACGAGCGCATTGGTGAGGTTGCCGAACTTGGCCAACAATTGGGGGTACGGGTATGGTTAAACCCGGCCTTCACAGCCCACGAGCACTACAACGATAAAAAGAACCCAACACCGGAAATTGCCGACAGTATTGAACAAAATGCAAAGAAGTATAACAATGTTGGTTACAATAAGGCAGCACTCGCACTCATTCGGGCGGGTGGCAACAACACCCAAACCCCTCGCTGTAAAGCGGTGGATGCGGTGATTGCCATTTCTCCCAACGACGAGCTGCTGCTACCGTGTTATCACTTTGCGCAGACGGGGGTACCCATCAATGGTCGCCTGTACGACCTCTACAAAGAGTCTGAGATAGTTGACCAGTATCGGCGTTCCCAAGGACGTCTAGCGGTCTGTGAGGGGTGCACGGTGTGGTGTTATCTTATCCCCAGTTTCTTTAAGGGGATGGATAAGTACTGGTTCCTTAATCAGGTGACCTATGCCGGAGAATTCCTGGCCCGAAAACAGTTTCTACAACGAGGCCGATCCGCTCGACGAGCTACTGTCGGAGTGGGCTGATACCGTTGACAGTCCGCCGCTACAGCCCCGTTCAGAAGGGCGGCGGCGCAAAGCCTTTGTTGCCCTCTCCTGTATTTGGGGCATCACCCTTGTCCTCCATCTGGTGATGGGAGCCGTCTGGCTGGTTTATGGCCTGACGCTGCTGATGAGTTGGCAGACCCTACGCTACTGGCGGGCAGTTCCCCAGAGCCTACCGGAAGCGGTGACGGCAAACACCGTCGCAACCGGCTCCCTACCGCCGATGGTCTCCCTCATGGTTGCCGCTAAAAATGAGGAGGCGGTCATTGGTCGCTTGGTGGAAAATCTCTGTCGGATTGACTACCCTCGCTACGAACTCTGGGTGATTGACGACAACAGTAGCGATCGCACCCCCGAAGTCCTAGCAACCCTGCGGCAAACCTATCCCCAACTCAAGGTGGTACGGCGACTTCCCGGCGCAGGCGGCGGTAAATCGGGTGCCCTAAACCAAGTCCTGCCCCTCACCCGCGGCGAAATTATTGGTGTCTTTGATGCGGATGCCACGGTCACCCCAGACCTATTGCAGCAGGTGGTGCCGTACTTTCAGTGTCCCAAGGTGGGCGGTGTGCAGGTTCGCAAAGCGATCAGTAACGCACCAATCAACTGGCTCAGCCAAGGGCAAGCCGCCGAAATGCTCCTTGATGCCTACTATCAACAGCAGCGGGTAGCCTGTGGCGGCATGGGAGAGCTGCGGGGCAACGGCCAATTTGTGCGACGGCAAGCCCTAGAGCGCTGCGGTGGCTGGAACGAAGAAACCATTACCGACGACCTCGATTTAAGCTTAAAACTGCATCTTCACGGGTGGCAGATTCATGCCCTTATGACCCCGGCAGTACAGGAAGAGGGGGTAACCTCGCTGCTCGCCCTTTGGCATCAGCGGAATCGTTGGGGCGAGGGTGGCTATCAAAGCTACCTTGACTATTGGCAGCCCCTGTTGCGCAATCGTCTTGGCTGGCAAAAAAGCTGGGATGTCTTCTGTTGGTTCCTGATCAAGTACGCCATTCCCACCGCCACAATTCCAGATTTCCTGATGGCGATCGCCCAGCAGCGTTTGCCCCTGCTCTTTCCCCTAACCACCCTGAGCCTTTTGATTTCCTTTGTTGGCATGGCACGCGGTATCTCCCAAGTGCAGCCGGTGGGGCTGTGGGGCACCCTAGGGCACAGTTTGTGGGGCACCCTGTATATGTTTCACTGGTTACCCGTGATGAGTAGTACCACCCTACGGATGGCGCTGCGGGCAAAGCGCCTCAAGTGGGTGAAAACCGTACACCACGGAGCCTAGGGATGTTGGCGAGTTGGCAAGGGTTTTGGTAGCGAAGGCCCTGTAGCAAAAGCGGCGGTATCGGTGACTCCCAAGGCGAGTCATTAAGAACCGTAAAAATACGCATGAAATCATTGGGAAAGATATTGCTACTATAGTAGGCAAGCCATCCAGCACCCAGACAACACCTATGGTCAACACATCACCTTCTTCTGCCCGTAAGGCGATCGCCCTGCGGAAAGCCGGCAACCCTACAGAGCGTGCCCTTGTGGCCTCCGGCTATGCCAGCCTTGAGCAAGTGCGCGAAGCCATGAATGCCGCCCGCAAAACCGGTAAATCTCTTGTGGTGGCTCTACAAGAGATTACGGGTACCACGATGCCCCCCGATGTGTTGCGCCAGTACCATAAGCAGCAACTTTTTGAGCTGAAGGTCATCTACGGTGTTGACTGCCTTGACCCCGAGCTAAACCGCTTTCCCACCGATCAAATCGAGGAACTGATCAACACCATCCTGCCGGTGGACACCTGCCGCACCTACCAAGTGATCCCCATTGCCAAGTATCCCAACGCCGACCCCCCCTACGTCCTAGTGGCAATGGTGGATCCCGATAACCTGCAGGCCATCGATAACATTAACCGCATTCTGCGGGGACATGGTCTGACCCTAAAGCGCATGGTCATTACCCTTGAAGATTATCAGCGGCTCATTGACCCGATTCTTAACAAGCAAGTTGCAGAAACAGCCGCCAGCAAAAATGCACCCGCTGCCCTAGGGGAAATTAATATTGAGGACGACATTGATGCCATTGGTGGTCTCGACGACGTTCAAGCGGATCAGGAAGTTGACCTTGTCGATGCCCTCAAAGGGGCTGAAGACGCACCGATTATTGCCCTTGTGAACAAAATTTTAGCAAAGGCGCTGACAGAGGGGGTCTCTGATATCCACATTGAGCCCCAAGAAGAGTATCTACGGGTGCGCTTCCGCAAAGATGGCGTGCTGCACCAAGCCTTTGATCCTCTCCCCAGAAAAATTGTGCCTGCGGTGGTCTCCCGCTTTAAGATTCTGGCGGATCTCGACATTGCCGAGCGCCGTGCTCCCCAAGATGGCCGCATCCGCAAAATGTTTCAGGGGCGGCGGGTGGACTTTCGGGTCAACACCCTGCCGAGCCGCTGGGGCGAAAAAGTGGTATTGCGGATTCTGGATAACTCCGCCACCCAGTTGGGGCTAGACAAACTCATTACCGACCCCGAGAGCCTTGCCATTGTCCGTGAAATGACCAAGCGCCCCTTTGGCCTCATCCTAGTGACGGGGCCAACCGGGTCAGGGAAAACCACAACGCTTTACTCGGCCTTAGCGGAGTGTAACAGCCCGGGGGTCAACATCAGTACCGCCGAAGACCCGATTGAATATACCTTGCCCGGCCTGACGCAGGTGCAGGTGATCCGCGAAAAAGGGATGGACTTTGCCTCCATTCTGCGCGCCTTCCTGCGGCAAGACCCGGACGTGATTCTGGTGGGGGAAACCCGCGACAAAGAAACAGCCAAAACGGCAATTGAAGCGGCGCTGACCGGTCACTTAGTGCTGACAACCCTCCACACCAACGATGCCGCCAGTGCCGTGGCGCGTCTTTCGGAAATGGGCGTAGAGTCCTTTATGGTGTCCGCCTCACTGATTGGGGTTGTGGCCCAGCGGCTAATGCGGCGGGTGTGCTCCGAGTGTCGTATTCCCTATACCCCCACCCCCGAAGAACTGGCGCGGTTTGGGCTATCGGCCTCGAAGGATATTAACCTCACCCTCTACAAGGCCAACAAACTCACGGCTGAGCAACTGCAAGCCGCCAAGGCCAGTGGTCAACCGATGTGCAGCAAATGCGGCGGCGTAGGCTACAAAGGTCGCTGCGGTGTCTATGAAATCATGCGGGTGACCGAACGCCTTCAGAGCCTGATTACCGAAGGTGCCCCGACCGAGCGCATCAAAGAAGTGGCGGTGGAAGAGGGCATGAAAACACTGCTGGCCTACAGCCTCAACCTTGTTAGGGAGGGAGTCACCACCCTTGAGGAAGTAGAGCGGGTTACCTTTACCGATACCGGTCTCGAATCAGAACTCAAAGCCAAGCGTAAGAGTTCATTAACCTGCCGTACCTGTGGTGCCGAGGCACAGCCGGAATGGTTGGAATGCCCCTATTGTTTAACGCCGCGCTTTATAGATTAGTAACCACTGAGATTAGATAGCCGATTGTTCACCCCAGTGATCTAAACGAGGAATGGTGTTATGGATCTAATGATTGAAGACCTGATGGAGCAAGTCGTTGCCAACGGTGGCTCAGATTTGCATATTTCGGCAGGGTTGCCCCCCTACATCCGTATTAGTGGCAAGTTGACCCCCACCGACTATGAACCCTTAACACCAGAGCAGTGCCAACGGCTGATCTTCAGTATGCTCAATAACACCCAGCGCAAAAACCTTGAGCAAAATTGGGAGCTAGACTGCTCCTACGGCGTGCGCGGACTGGCTCGCTTTCGGGTGAATGTGTATAAAGATCGTGGCACCTACGCCGCCTGCCTACGCGCCCTCAGTTCCAAAATTCCCACCTTTGAGCAACTTGGCCTGCCCAACATTGTCCGCGAAATGAGTGAGCGGCCCCGCGGCCTCATCCTGGTGACCGGTCCCACCGGGTCAGGGAAAACCACCACCTTGGCGGCAATGATTGACCTGATTAATAAAACCCGCGCCGAGCACATCCTCACCATCGAAGACCCGATTGAATTTGTCTATGAACCAATCAAGAGCCTCATCCACCAGCGGCAAGTGGGCGAAGACACCCGCAGCTTCTCCAATGCCTTGCGGGCCGCCCTACGGGAAGACCCAGATATTATTCTGGTGGGTGAGATGCGGGACCTAGAAACAATTCAGTTGGCCATCTCAGCGGCGGAAACGGGTCACTTGGTCTTTGGTACCTTGCACACCAGTTCCGCCTCCCAAACGGTGGATCGGATGGTGGATGTGTTCCCGCCTGAGCAACAGCAACAAATCCGGGTGCAGCTTTCTAACTCCTTGGTGGCCGTCTTTAGCCAGACCTTGGTGCCGAAAAAGAATCCTAAACCGGGGGAATTTGGCCGGATTATGGCCCAGGAAATCATGGTGGTCACCCCCGCGATTTCCAACCTAATCCGCGAAGGCAAAACCTCGCAGATTTACTCTGCTATTCAAACGGGCGGTAAGTTAGGGATGCAAACCCTAGAGAAGGTTCTTGCTGATTATTACCGCGCCGGGATTATTAGTTACGAAGCGGCGATGTCCAAGTCTTCGCGGCAGGATGAGTTGCAGCGTCTGATTGGCACTGGTGCTCCGGCTGCGGCTGTTCGCTAAGTTGTCCTTTTTGTCATTACACATAGGGTCAATAGGGTACTGAGTTATGGCAACCTATGAAATTCGGATTCGGGATGCCCAAGGGAAATATAAAACCGTACGGGAAGAAGCTAACACACCCCGCGAAGCCCGCACGGCATTACAGCTACAGGGGGTACAGGTTCTAGAGGTGAAAGAGGCGAAAAAACTTTCCCTCAAGTCGGATCTGGACCTCAGTTTTCTGTCTAAGATTACGGTGAAGGATCGGGCCATTTTTGCGCGCCAGTTTGCGGCACTCGTGAATGCGGGGGTGGCGTTAGTACGCGGCATTGGAGTGCTGGCGGATCAGGCCACCAACCCCAAAATGAAGAAAATTTTGATGGCGGTCAATAACGATATTCAACAGGGGAGTACGCTTGCGGATGCCATGCGTCCCCACCCCGCTGCCTTTGATAGTTTGTTTGTGGCCATGATCCAAGCAGGGGAAACGGGGGGGGTGCTCGACGAGGTACTGAACCGGCTCTCGAAGCTGCTTGAGGATCAAGCGCGGCTGAACAACCAGATTAAGTCCGCCTTGACCTATCCGGTGGTGGTGGGTGTGCTGGCGGTGGGCATTTTCCTCGGGATGGTCATCTTTTTGATTCCGGTCTTTCAGGGAATTTTCACCCAGTTAGGTGGCGAACTGCCGGCCTTTACGGCGGCCATGGTGGCCTTAAGTGAATTTCTGCGCACGCCCCAGTATATGGCACTGCTCATTGTCTGTATTGTGGGGTTGGTCTTGGGGATTCGTTTTTACTACAAAACCCCCAATGGCCGCTTGACGTTGGATGGCTTGCTCCTGAAGCTGCCCCTGTTTGGTGAGTTGGTGGAGAAAACGGCGGTGGCGCGGTTCTGTCGGACGTTTGGTTCGCTGTCACGCTCGGGGGTGCCCATTTTACGCTCCCTTGAGATTGTGCGGGATACTGCTGGCAACCAAGTGATTGCTAATGCGATTGAGCGGGCGGCCAAGGAGGTGCAAACCGGTGGGATGCTGAGTATTGCCCTGCAACAGGAGCGGGTCTTTCCGGTGTTGGCCACCCAAATGATTAATGTGGGTGAAGAAACCGGTGAACTGGATAAGATGCTGATGAAGGTGGCGGACTTTTACGAGGATGAAGTGGAGCAGGCGGTCAAGGCCTTAACCAGTGTGATGGAACCCGTCATGATTGCGGTGCTCGGCGGTATGGTAGGGTCAATTCTGGTGGCGATGTACCTGCCCATGTTCAAAATCTTTGATTTGGTCAAGTAGTCGGCAGTCCATGGAGAATCTGGCGCGGGGGCGATCTCACTATGCGGTGTTAGATGTGGCGCCAAGCGCGTCGCTGGCGGAGATTCGGCGTGCCTATCGGGAAAAGAGCAAGCTTTACCACCCCGATACAACGACGCTGCCGGTGGCGATCGCCCGCGAAGAGTTTCACCGCTTAAATGAGGCCTACGCGGTGCTCACCAATCCGGAACAGCGGCAGTGGTACGATTTACAATTACAACTCCGCTCTAGCCGTCACAGTGGCGGTGTCAGCCCCCCAAGCCAGCCAAGCTCTCTGAGTTCTCAGTCCTATGCTCCGACTCGGGGCGATCGCCCCCTTTCGGCGGGGGAACTCTTTGCCCTGTTTATTTTGGGTGTCACGTTTGTGGGCTGTTTGCTCTTGGCGGTGATTGTTGGCTTTTCGCAACAGGGACAAGAGTGGATTTTGCAAATTATGAGTCAAGTTGCTACTTCGTGATGCCTGATCTTCCTGCCCCCCATACCCCCCTGTACAATCATGCCCTCCCCCAACTGGAAGAATGGTTACGGCAGAAGGGGTGTGTACAAAATGAGAATGATATTCACTGCTGGCATCTCGACTACCCGCAGTGGTCAGCCCAAATTTGCTTAGATATTGAAGAGCTAAAAGTGGTGTACCACGATCGCTTGGAGGGGAGTACCATTCAACGCTCATTCAAGTACTCCCTTGCCCGAGCAGATGTGGAAGATGCCATCTTTGCCGGCCCCTAGTGTTGCCAAAACCAGTCGGCAATGTCGGGGGTTGCTTTTTCGGCAGGGGTGGGGTTCAGCAGCACAATCGTCTGTTGTCGCGACGCTGGCAGCCGCCGTTGTACCCGCTGGGGAATACCGTCCCCGTGGTGGAGGTGCGCCCGCCCCGCCAAGACCACAATGAGGCGTTCTGGATACTGCCGATGGTGCTCAGCAATGGTAGCGGCCATGGTTTCATCCCACAGCACCTGCGCCTGATAAAAAAACTCGACATTCAGGCTCTGGCTGCGACCGGTATGGGCGGCCTCAAAAATTTTAGCAAGGCGATCGCGATAGCGGCGGTTACTTAAATCAATCTCCGCAAGGGGTGGAATATACTGAAAATCTTCTGCCCTTAAGCTCTCTAAGCCCGAGCGTGCCACTTGGCGGGTAATTTCGGTAGGGGTATTCAGGGCAACAAGGGGAATGCCATGTTCCTTCGCAAAGCGAAAAATAGGCGCGTATAGCCCCCACGGAAAGCCCCAGCGCTGCGCATATTCTGTTTGCTCGAGCAGTTCCATTTCAGTTATCTCGCCCGCAATATAGGCATCGAGTGCCCCTTGGTAGGGACGCTGAATCATCTCAAGGGCGATCGCCAAGGGCCGACCAGGGCGATGCAAGGCCTGTAAAATGGCTAACTGCGCCTGATGATCCGCCGGATTATCATGGGTTTCACCAAGATAAAGAATCGTGCTGCGCTGCCACGCTCGCAAGGCCGTTGTCGGCTGCACAAGGGTTGTTCCCTGCCAAACCTGCTGTGCCGTAGCAATTGCCGATCCGCCTAAGAGTAAAGCCAACGCCAAGGGAACCACAAGGCTGCGCTGGCGGAAAACCTGCCATTGCCCATGAAGATAGCGTCCCAAGGGGGATGTCAAAGGATAAAATATCTGCCAAGATCGGAATAGACGTGTTCCCAATATTGGGGCGGGCCTATTCCCCTTGGTGTTCCCCGTTGAGTCATGATTTAGAAAAAAATGCTGAAACAACTATGCAATCTCCCCATGCGCTTGACCTGACGGATTCCGTCACGACTGAGACAGGTGGCCATCACCCTGAAGTGAATGGTAACGCACTTGTCAAAACCGAAGCTGCACCGTCAGAACTGGTGAAGCCGGAACCCCGCTTAAGCGATCCGCGCGCCGAGGCGCTCAGGCAGATGCTGGACCGCCATCGCAATAGCCGTCAGCTTATTATTTTGCAGGATTTTCCTGATCCGGATGCCCTCTCTTCGGCGTGGACCTACAAGCTGATTGCCGAAAAGTTTGAGATTCAGTGTGACATTGCCTACGCTGGCGCCCTCAGCCACCAAGAAAATATTACCCTTGTGCGCCTCACCGGGATGCCCCTCATCCGCTGGAATGTGCAGGGAACAAAAAATAAAGATCAGCGGGACTGCTCCTGTTATCAGGGCTACGTTTTAATTGATAACCAAGGTACCACCAGCCAGCTTTTACCCCTTGTGCAGGAAGCCGGGCTACCCGCGATCGCCATCATTGATCACCACAATCTGCAAGAAACGATTCAAGCGGAATTTACCGATATTCGCCCCACCACCCGCGCCACCGCCACCATCCTCACCCAATACCTCCAGTCAGGGCTACTGTCTCTCGACAGCAGCAATCCGGTTCACGTTAAATGTGCCACTGCCCTAATGCATGGGCTGCGCTCTGATACAGACTGCCTCAAACAGGCGAAGGAAGAGGATTTCCTCGCAGGTGCGTTCTTAAGCCGCTACATTGACTATCAACTGCTCAATACGATCTTGCAGTCCCATCGCTCTAAGCAAGTGATGGATGTCATTGAGCGGTCCCTCAAAAATCGCTCGATTCACAACAACTTTTCCATTTCAGGGGTAGGGTATATCCGCTACGAAGATCGCGACGCGATTCCCCAAGCAGCGGATTTTCTTGTTACCGAAGAGAATGTCCACACGGCAGTGGTCTATGGCCTAGTGCACGATGAAGATGAGGAAGTGGAGCTTATTATTGGCTCACTGCGCACCACCAAAATTACCCTCGACCCCGATGAATTTATTAAGGAAGCCTTTGGTAAAGATCGCCAAGGGCGCTTCTTTGGTGGCGGGCGCTCCCAAGCAGGCGGCTTTGAAATTCCGGTAGGGTTTCTCTCAGGTCTCAATGAGAATGCCGAATACGCTAAACTCAAGTGGAATGTCTATGACACCCAAATTAAGCAAAAGCTCCTCCATCTAGTGAACCCGAAAAATAATGTTCTCCACGGGACTGAGTAGTCTTGCCCTCAGAACCGCCAGCACGCTAGCTAATCTATAACACGATATGTTGGAGCTCACTCTCTTGTTTGTGCGCCATGGCATTGCCGTCGAGCGGGATGTGTTTGCTGGCTCTGATGGCGATCGCCCCCTCACCGCCAAGGGGGAAAAAAAAACCCAGCAAGTGGCACAACGCCTGCTTGAGGTGGGTCTCGAAGCCGAACTGATCCTCAGTTCCCCACTCCTGCGATCGCGCCAAACCGCCGAAATTTTACTGGAAGCTGGGGTTGCCAGCGATCTCATGTTCTCGGATCTGTTGACCCCCACCGGCAGTTTTAGTGCTTGGTTAACTTGGTTAGAACGTTGGCGACAGCAGCACGACGGTGCCCTAGTGGTGGTCGGGCACGAACCCAACCTCAGCCATTGGGCAGAACTATTGCTTTGGGGCAAAGCCCTAGGACATTTGCAGCTTAAAAAAGCCGGCATTATTGGCCTTACCCTACCCCCCGTCGATAGGGATCCGGTTGCCAACAGTCAACTCTTTTGGCTCACCGCACCCAAACTATTTATCTGAGGCCATCCTGATCATTCCCCCAAGGCAGGGTGGGGCGGCGGTTCATCGGGCTAAGCCTGCAGAAAGGCTAATAAGTCTGCATTCACCTGTTCCTTGTGGGTGGTACACAAACCATGGGATGCTCCCTCATACACCTTTAGGGTTGCGTCCTTAATCAGTTGGGACTGTAGCCAACCGGAATTGGCCAAGGGCACAATTTGATCATCATCCCCATGGATAATCAGCGTTGGCACATCAATGGCTTTGAGATCTTCAGTTTGGTTTGTTTCCGAAAATGCCTTGATACAAAAGTAGGCCGCCGGTAAACCAGCCATCATCCCCTGTAGCCAAAAGGACTCACGCACGGCCTCTGAAACATTTGCTCCAGGCCGATTGTAACCGTAGAATATTAAGCTCAGTTCCTTGAACAACCGCGAGCGATCGCCTAAAACCTCTGCACGAAGTTGATCAAAAACTGTCCCGGGTATCCCATCGGGATTGGTATCCGTCTGAATCATTAGGGGGGGCACCGCTGCAATTAAAACCGCTTTGGCAACCCGCTGTGTGCCGTGGCGACTGATGTAGCGAGCCACTTCTCCGCCACCCGTGGAGTGCCCCACATGAACCACATTCGTTAAGCCTAGTGCCTCCACCAAGGTTGCTAGGTCGTCGGCGTAGGTGTCCATATCATTCCCATGCCAAGGTTGGCTTGAACGGCCATGGCCACGGCGATCGTGGGCAATACAGCGATACCCTTGGGAGGCCAAAAAGAACATTTGATCTTCAAAGGCATCGGCGGATAACGGCCAACCATGGCTGAAGACAACAGGCGGCCCATTGCCCCAATCCTTGTAGTAAAGCTGTGTGCCGTCTCGAGTGGTGATCGTGGGCATACCCTGTGCTCCTGCCCGCTCGTCCAGCGCCATCGAGCGGAACTGAGTTAATCATATCCCAAGGTGGCACCCAGCACTCCTTGGGCAACGTGCCAAATAAGTGGATGGAGCTGACGGGAGTCGAACCCGTGTCCGCCCTAGCTATTCATCGACTGCTCATTCACAGGCTTAGCCTTTCTGACCCTCAGGCAGGAACTGTTCCTTATCCCGAACAGTAGGATGCTCTGGTAGAGTCTTTGCTAAACAGGTCACCAGAGAGGCCTGCTTAGCGCATCCGTTGGGGTTAACCCGCTGCCCTTAACGGAGTCAGACAACGAGTGCTCGAACCGTTTTAGAGGTCTTAGGCTACCGCAGCAGCTTTACGAGCGAAAGGAACGATGTTGTTCGCAGTTACTTTTTGGTTTGGACTCTGGATTTACGAGAGATAGCCCACTCTCGGCCTGAATCACAGCCTAACTTTCACTAGACCGTCGAAGCCGTTACAGCCCCTTGCTAGATTTACTCCTACTCTAGCTGAATTTTTTGGAGTTGACAACAACCGGGCTAGGCAATGTCAGGTTTGTTGGTTAGGCGGAGGGGGTCAACGCTGGTGTTGAGTTGGGGAATCTCTAGGGTGGCGTGCTTGCTCTGTAGGACAACGTAAAAGCCGCCGAGTCCAAGCGGATCAATCAGGTGGTGGAGGGTTTGGTGTCGGCTGAGGGCCTGCTGGAGGTTGCCGTTGGTTTGCTGCTGGGCCAGGAGGCGATCGCCCAAGCCCAACGCCATTAAAAACAAGCTTTGGCGGGTGCGATAGAGGGTCTGGAGGCCAAACTGCGCCCCGTAGCGCTCTAGGGCGGTGATGTCCACATGGGCGGTGATGTCCTGCTGACCTACAAACCGATAGGGGTTATCGTGGCAACGGTGCTGGTAGTAGCACTGCAAAGTCCCCTCGCAGCGGGCGGGATGGTAGTACTGATGGGCGAGGTAGCCGTAGTCAATCGTCAGGACAAACCCTCGCTCAAGGCACTGACTCAAGGACTTGAGCCACGAAATTAGGTGTAGATTCACCTCCGTACGGTAGCCGTCGCTGTAGGGCTGCGGATCAATGCCGACGGTGGCAAAATACTCTGGAATTTGCTCATCCTTGAGCGGGTACAGGACCTCCTGAAACTGCCGCTGGGGGTTCAGGGTGATGTAGATCTCGTGCCAGCGATTCCCCTGCCATTGCAGGCGGTGCACTGGGAAGGCATCCACTAGTTCGTTGCTGAAGATGCAGCCGGTCAACGGCTCTGGCAGAGCATCGGCAGCAAGCCAGCGGAGGCGATCGCTCCAAGGTTGCAGGGTCTCCCGCTGCCGCTGTTGGAGTGTGGGGGACTGCTCCTGAATGACGTAGTCAAGGGCGGCAAAAAAATCGGGATAGGCGCGTTCGCTGTAGTTCAAAACGGCAGCAGCAAACTGTCCTTCCCCAGCGCCCATTTCCAGCAGCGTAAAGGGGTGGGGTTGCCCCAGCGCCTGCCACATTAAGACAAAGGCATGAGTCAGCAGTTCCCCAAAATCCGCCGTCACTGTACTGGCGGTTACAAAATCACCCCGTCGGCCAATACTAACTTGGGGGCGGTTGTAGTAGCCCCACTCTGGGTCGTAGAGGGCCAAGGCCATGAACTCGGCAAAGGAAATGGCTCCCGCCGCCTGAATGCGCTCAGCAATGCGTTCTAGCAGTTGCGGACAGCCGCGATCGCTCCCCGGCATTAATCATCCACTCCGGCAATGGGGGCAAACCCTTGGCGTTGTACGTTTTCGGTAATCACCCGTGGCTCCAAAAACTGTAGCAGGTAGTCAGGCCCACCCGCTTTCGACCCCACGCCCGAAAGCTTAAAGCCACCAAAGGGGTGACGATCCACAATCGCGCCGGTAATCCCACGATTAATGTAGAGGTTCCCCACCGCAAAGCGAGCTTTGGCCGCTTGAATATGGGAGGGCGTGCGGGAGTACAGCCCGCCGGTGAGGGCGTAGGCGGTTGCATTGGCCATCTCAAGGGCTTGATCAAAGGTGTCGGCCCGCAGTACCGCGAGCACAGGGCCAAAAATTTCCTCTTGGGCGATCGTGGCGGTGGGGGGAACATTGGTAAAGATGGTTGGCGGCACAAAATAGCCCTCTGCGGGTGCTGTTGCCTGTAGGGCTAGCTCTGCCTCCTGCTGTCCCTTGGCAATGTACTCCTGAATGCGATCGCGGGCAGCGGCGGTTACCACCGGACCCACCCGGGTACTGGGCAAATGGGCCGGCCCCACATTGAGGGATTTGGTGGCTTCCATCAGGCGCTGCACAAAGGGTTGGTAAATTGGCTCGAGCACAATCACCCGCGAACAGGCGGAGCATTTTTGGCCGCTGTAGCCAAAGGCCGATTGCACCACCCCGGCCACCGCTTGATCCAAGTCGGCGCTTTCATCAACAATGATGGCGTTTTTACCTCCCATTTCGGCAATGACCCGCTTAATGTGGGTTTGGCCCCGCTGTAGGCGCGCGGCTTCGGCAATGATGCGACAGCCCACCTCCTGTGAACCCGTAAAGGCAATCAGGTGCACCTCCGGATGCTGGGTCAGGTAGGGGCCGAGCACCGAGCCACGACCGGGCAAAAATTGAAACACCCCCGGCGGAAAGCCGGCGGCAACCAGAATGTCTGCGAGTTTGGCTGCGGTCACCGCAGCGGGATCGGCGGGCTTGAGGATGGCACAGTTGCCGGTCACGAGGGCCGCCACCGTCATCCCTGTGGGAATGGCTAAGGGAAAATTCCACGGCGAAATAATGACCGCAATCCCACGTCCTTGGTAGTGGTAGTGATTGGTTTCTCCGGGAAGGTTGCGATCGTAGCCAGCATTAAGGCGTTCCATTTCTGCGGCGTAGTAGCGGCAGAAATCAACGGCTTCTGAGACTTCCGCATCCCCTTCTGCCACCACCTTGCCAACGTCGTAGCACATCCACGCCACCAGTTCATGGCGCTGGGCTTCTAGGAGATCCGCCGCCCGGCGCAGAAGATCTGCTCGCTCACTCACGGGGGTTTGCTGCCATTGGCGCTGAGCTGCTTTGGCCGCCCGGATAGCGTGCTCCGCATCTTCAATGGTGGCAAGGCCGACGCGACCCACTAGTTCATCGGGGTGGGAGGGGTTGCGGGAGTCGCTGTACTCGAGGGTATTCACCCGCTCGCCGCCAATGAGGGGGGCATAGGTTTGGCCAAGCTGGCGGTGGACGTCCGTGAGCGCCGCTTCAATCCGTTGGCGCTGTGGCGCTAGGGCATAGTCAGTGTTGGCGGCGTTGACAAAGGCGGAGGTTTTGCCGGTTTGTACATAGACGTTGGTGGCGCTGAAGTCGGCGGTGGGCATGGGCGCTGCCAGTAGTGCCTCAACGTCAGTGGTGCGCAATTGCTGCCGCAGGAACGAACTGTTAGCGGTGTTTTCCAGCAGGCGGCGGATCAGGTAGGCCATGCCGGGAATGAGGTCGCCGTAGGGACAATAGACCCGTACGGTTTGGCCGGCTTCTGCGAGAGCTTTCGCCAGTTTGTCCGCCATGCCGTAGAGAACTTGGCACTCCATGGCGGTTGGCGGTAGGCGGTAGTGTTGGGCAAGGGCGATCGCCCGCGCTTGGGAGCGGACATTATGGCTGGCAACCGCCGTGCGCAACACCGTGTAATGGCTGAGCAGGTATCCCAGCACCCGCTCGTAGTTGGCATCGGTATCTCCCTTGTGCTGATAGACCGGCAGCGGCCAATGGTGCTGTACGGCCTTAATGTACTCCTGATCCCAGTACGCCCCTTTGACGAGCCGCACCGTCACCGGCGTGCCCCGCCGTTGTGCCCAAGTGACTAATTCCTGCGCATCGTTGTAGCTATCCCGTAGATAGGCTTGTAGGGTTAAGCCCACATCGGCGCGATCGCGAAAGTCTGGTTCGAGCAAAATATCCTTGAGGATGGCCAAGGTAATGTCTTTGTAGGCGTACTGCTCCATATCAAAGTGCAGGCCAACCCCCAATTCTTTAGCGCGGTGCAGCAAGCGACGAATGGGTTCCCCCACCTTGGCACGGCAGCCCTGCACATCTAACGGATCAAACTGGGAGTAAAAGGCCGTTAGCTTGACCGACACCTGGACGGGGTTGATGCCTTCACGCTCCCCAAGGGGACTCAGGTGGGTCATTAGCTCAAGGTAGCGATCGCAGTAGGCCGCCGCCTCCGCCTCCGTAATGACCGCTTCTCCAAGAATATCCATCGTGACGGCCATGCCCTGTTTGCGCAGGCGACCAATGGTTTTGAGAACCTGCTCTGTATTTTCACCGGCAATATACTTGTGGGCAAGGGCTTGTACGGCGGTGGTAAAGGTCGTCGCGGCGGCTTGTGCGGGCAGGGAGTCGGGCTGGGCAAAGTTCAGCAGTTTTTTTAGCCCTTCGGGCAGTTCCACACTGGGGTCGCTCAGGTATTCCTGCAAGTGCCGTGCCACTTCTGCTTTGCTGCTGAGGCTTGGCAGACAGTCAATGAGGCGAAAGAGTTGAACCCGCAGGCCCGGGTGCTCCATCGCCCAACCGAGGAGCTTATCTTCAATGCGCATCTGCTCCCGCAGTTGGCTGAAAAAGTTGCGGGACTCTTGGCTGGCACTCAGGAGTTGGCGAGCGATCGCGATCGTGGCTTCTTCGTATTGACTTTCGTATGGACTCAAGGGTGACATGGAGGCCTAAAGGGTGAGGAGATGTACGTTTATTGTCCCATGGAGATTGGGGTGTCGGTAGGGGAGAAGGAACCGTTAGTAGTGAATGCGCGGATCAATCCAAGCGTTGATGACATCAATAACAATACTAGCGGCAACCACAATCACGGCAAAAAAGACGATAATGCCCTGCACGGTTGGGTAGTCCCGCAGGGCAATGGCTTCGTAGAGACGATTCCCTAGCCCCGGCCACGAAAAGGTGACTTCTGTGAGCACCGCTCCTCCCAAGAGACTGGCAAGGGTGAGGCCCAAGACCGTAATCACGGGAATGAGGGCATTTTTCAGGGCATGATGCACCAGAATCCGCCGCTCGGGGATGCCGCGGGCGCGAGCGGCTTCAACATAGTCGGCCAAGAGGGTTTCTTTGAGGTTAACGCGGACAATGCGCTCAAAAATTCCACTCAGGACAATGGCTAGGGTCACCGCCGGCAATATCAGGTGGTAGAGGGCAACGCCAAACTGGTGGAAGTTCAGGTTCAGTAGCGCATCAACGGTATAGAGTCCGGTGGGGCCACTCGGGGGCGTGAGGGTCATTGGGTAGCGGGTTCCTATGGGCAGCCACCCCAGTTCAACCGCAAACAGCAGTTGCAGCAGCATTCCCAACCAAAAGAGGGGTAAGGCATAGGTGACAATGCCAAACAAGCGCCCCCCCACATCCCAGGCAGACCCCGCCTTAACGGCGGCCATGCTACCGATGGCCACCCCCAACCCAAAGGCGATCGCCAAACTCAACAGCGCCAGTTCCGCCGTGGCCGGAAAGTGCCGCGCAATAATCGCGGTTACCGCTTCCCCTTGACTGGTGAGGGAGGTTCCTAAATCAAAGTGGCGCAATTGATCAAGGTAGGTAATGTACTGTTGCCACAGGGGTTGTGCTAAGCCCAATTGCTGCCGCAGTGCCTCTTTCACCGCCGCCGGTGCGCGCGGCCCCAACACCGCATCCACCGGATCCCCCGGGGTTGCCCGCAGCAGTAAAAACACAATTGTCACAATTGTCCAGAGCATCAGCGGTGCCAGCAGCAGCCGCACCACTAGGTAGCCTTGGAGGGCGCGCAGTCGAGACATGAGTGTATCCTTACCCCCTGTGGATACACCCCCGCTATTGGTCTTGGGAGGAATTTGGCAGCGAGAGGCGATCGCGCTCGAGGGCAGCTAAAAAGCGTTTTTCGACACTGTCAGCAGCAATTTGCAAAATTTGATCGAGGGGGGTCTCGTGCATAAATTTACTGGCAGCAGCAATATACTCGCGGTTAGGACAGCGATCGCCCAGCACACAGCCATTGACACAGGCTTCGGCGCAGTTAATGGTTTCGGGGGTTAAATCAGTCATGGCGCATGGATGCTCAGAGGAATCTCTCCAAATTTTACCAACCCAAGAACCCCTCCCCCAATTGGCATAGCCCTATGGGCTAGAATCGTACAGATATTAGCCACCCGTTAGCGACCTGTTTGCTTACACTGCTGCCAAGGAGTTCCTATGCGCAAAAAATGGCTCACACTCTTGGTCTTAATTTTGGGGATTATTCCCTTTGTGGCCATTTCCTTGGTGCCGTTGCTCACTAGCGCCTTTACCGCCCCCGCTGAAACCCCAACACCGGTGGCCAGCCCTAACACCACCGATCAAGTTGCCGACTTGCAGGCGCAGGAAAAAGGCTATCAACTGGTTCTAGAACGTGAACCCAACAACGCCACTGCTCTAGAAGGCTTAGTGATGGCGCGCCTCCAACTCATCCAATTGGGCAAAGGCACCATTGCCAGCGTCATTGATCCCCTGAGAAAACTGGCGGCGCAGCGGCCTGAGCAAACGGACTACGCCATCCTCTTGGGGCAAGCCCAGCAGCAAACCGGCGATCGCGAAGGCGCCGCCCAAACCTACCAAAACGTTCTTGCCAAAGCCCCGGGTAACCTCAACGCCCTGCGCGGCCTTGTGGATCTCTACCTACAGGAAAATCGCCCCCAAGCCGCCTTAGGCCTGATTGAAGACACCCTCAAAGGGGCAGAGCAGGCCAACGAAGTGCAACCCGGCAGTGTCGATGTCACCGCCGTACAACTGCTCCTAGGGGATATCTACATTGCCCAAAAACAATTTGACGAAGCCCTGACCCTATTTCAAAATTTGAGTAAAGAACATCCCGCTGACTTCCGACCCGTGCTGGCGCAGGCCATGACCCTCACGGAGCAGGGCAAAGCCACTGACGCGGCTCCCCTCTACGCCAAAGCGGTTGAACTTGCACCCGCAAAATACAAAGACCAAATCCAGCAGGCTGCCGCCCAAGTGCAGCGCCAAGCGGAGTCTGCCGCAACCTCAACCCCATCTGAAACCGAATCTGAAACGGCACCCTAGGTAAACTGCTGGCTAAGCATCAGGGGGTTGTGAACGGTAATTTTTTTCTTGTGGATTGAAATCATATTTTGATCCCGCAGTTCCCCCAGCAGGCGGGTGACGGTCACCCGGGTCGAACCAATGGCCTCGGCGATCGCCTGATGCGAGAGCTTCAGATCCACCGTCACCCCGGCACTGGTCGGGATGCCAAAATCCCGACACAAAATGAGTAAAAAGCTCACCAAGCGCGACCCCATATCGCGATGGGCAAGGGTTTCAATCATCATCTCGGTTTGCAAAATTCGCGAAGATAACCCTTGAATCATGAACATTGGCAGCGAGGGATCCTCGTGCATTGCCTTTTCCACCTGTTCAATGGGAACCGCCAAAAGCTCAACATTGGTAAAGGCAACCGCATGGTAAAAGCGATCGGAGCGGGTGCCCGTAATGAGGGATAACACGCCAAACACCGTATTTTCCCGCAGCAGTGCCACGGTAATTTCCTCGCCAGCCTCATAGACGCGGGATAGCTTAACGGCACCTTTGAGCAAAAAATAGACTTTTTCGGCGGGGTCTCCCGGAAAGAAAATGGTCTTTCCCCGCTCATAGGTCTCGGTGGTAGAGGGAAAAAGTCCACTCGCCATATGGCGAAAAACGGTTGCTAAGGGCTGTTCTCTATTCATGACCTGCGGTGGCTGTTTTATCCAAGGTGGTGGTGTGGTTCAGTCCTGTGAGCCTCCCCCGGCACACCATTTCTGAAAACAAGACTGATACGGATGGTTGTGCAACATTCAGCATTGACTGATTAGTTAAACGGATTCAGTAGTACTTTTTTGTATCGTTGCACACATTTTCCTGAGAGAATTTAATCAACCCATACCCTAGGGCATCCCCGCCACACCCCAGCAATTGGCACCAATAAATCCCTACGCGCGTTAGGGTTCGTACCATCCTTCCGGTCTCATTCCCTTGCGGAAGTCGGCTGTCTTGGGACGGTTTTGGTAAACTGACATCCCCTCCTTGGTGCTAATGCGCCCGGGCTGGGGACGATGGTGGGTTTGCAGTCCTTGGAGCACTTCCGACAGGGTTAGGCCATCCGGTAGTGACGAGCGTACTTCGCGCACTTTGTGCCATACGGAGCGGGACATCATTAAACTATGGCGAATGGGGTCTGCCCACTGTTCGAGGTAGGCTTCCCGTTCCGGTTGATAATCGGTGGAGGCCAGTACCAAGGGCACCGGGTCGTAAGGTTGCAGTAGGCGGGCAAGGTGCGCCAACAGTTCTGGATAGAGCCATGTATAGGCGGGATGCACCGTCAGTTCGAGCCAATGGGGCGATCGCCCGTCTTGGCTGACGTATAGGGTATAGGCGGCGATCGCGGCTTTACGCTGAGGTTCAAACACGTAGGCCCGCTGCGCCCGCGCTTGTCCGGTCCAAGCCCCAAGGCTGTCCTGTAGCCACTCCCCTAGGCTTTTCTTGAAGTCGTGGCTATGGCGATCGAACACTTGCCGTACCAAGGCTGGCATGGAGGCCGTATCCAGTTGGCACAACAGGGTTGCATCGGCGTTTGTCACCTTGAGGAGGTTGGGCAAGCTGGGGGTTTGCTGGGCAAGCTGCGCCAACTGGGGGCAAGACATTTGCCAGTAGGTTAACTGAGCTAGGGGTTGAAAGCCATTTTGGCGGTAGAGGGCCAAGGCCGCTTGGTGCTCGATGTTAATTTCCAGCATCCACGTCCGGGCTTCCAGAATGGTACTAAAGCAATGCCGCAGGAGTTGGGTGCCCACTTCTGTAAAGTCTTGGGCCGCTAACTGCTGGACCTGCCATGTGGTGCGGTTTTCGTTGAAGGGTGCCACCTGTACCACCCCCATTAACTGGTCACCCCGCTCAGCAACATAAATTCGTTCCTTGGCGGTACCCGTGAGCCACTGCAACCGCTGTAGCGGTGTTGTCATTGCCTGGGGCAACAGGGAGTGTTGATGGAAGGGATGGTCGTGAACGCCTTGCTGGCTTAGCCACTGCTCCACGACATCAACATCGCGATAGGCTAAGGGACGAATGACGAGGTCACTGGTGGGGGGAATATCAGAAAACATAGGTAGGGGGCAATACTACCCTTATCTTATAAGGACTCATTGCCTTCTGTCCCCTCCTGCGGTAGATATTAGGGTGTCCACTCACCCTGCCGCCGCTACTGTGAAAGCACTGAATCTGCTTGGTTCCACTGGTTCAATTGGTACCCAAACCCTTGATATTGTTAGCCAATACCCAGATCGCTTCCGTGTGGTTGGCTTGGCGGCGGGTCGCAACCTAGAGCGGTTAATTCCCCAAGTTCACCAATTTAGGCCGCAAATTATTGGTATTGCGGATCCAAATCAGTTGCCGGAGTTGGCGGCGGCGCTACAAGATTTGCCCTACAAGCCAGAACTGGTGGCCGGCGAGGCGGGCATTGCTGCGGTTGCCGCCTATGGCGATGCGGATGTAGTCGTCACCGGCATTGTTGGCTGTGCTGGGTTGGTGCCAACGATTGCCGCCATTAAGGCGGGTAAAGATATTGCCCTTGCCAATAAAGAAACCTTAATTGCGGGGGGGCCAGTGGTGTTACCGCTGCTCCAAGAGTACGGCGTTAAATTACTGCCTGCTGACTCAGAGCACTCAGCGATTTTTCAGTGCCTTCAGGGGGTACCGGCGGGGGGGCTGCGCAAAATTATCCTGACGGCCTCGGGGGGAGCCTTCCGCGATTGGCCCGTAGAACGACTGAGGGAGGTCACGGTTGCCGATGCCCTCAAGCACCCCAACTGGTCAATGGGGCCGAAAATTACGGTGGATTCAGCCACGCTCATGAATAAGGGGCTAGAGGTGATTGAGGCTCACTACCTTTTTGGCATGGCCTACGATGACATTGACATTGTTATCCATCCCCAAAGTATTATTCACTCCCTCATTGAGTTGCAGGATACGTCGGTGCTGGCGCAGTTGGGCTGGCCGGATATGCGCTTGCCCCTGCTCTATGCCCTGTCGTGGCCGGAGCGGCTACCAACCAATTGGTCGGCCCTTGACTTGGTGAAAGCAGGCGACCTCACCTTCCGCACCCCTGATCATCAGAAGTATCCCTGTATGGGGTTGGCCTATGCCGCCGGTCGGGCGGGAGGAGCCATGCCCGCGGTATTGAATGCTGCCAATGAGCAAGCCGTTGCGCTGTTTATTGCCGAGGCCATTTCGTTCCTTGATATTCCCCGCTTAATTGAACTCACCTGCGATCGCTACCACGGTCAAAACATTAGTGACCCTACCCTCGACGATATTTTGGCGGCGGATCGCTGGGCGCGGCAAATGGTAATTGAATTGGCGGATCAGGAGCGATCGCCGGCCGTTGCCCTCTAGGCCACCTCAAAAAACTTCATTGTACCCAGTACCACTAAGAAGCAACTGGCGGCCAAGTCTAGGTAGCGGCTTAAATGCAGGGGCGATCGCTGCAAACAGCCGTACCCCAGCCAAAACCCACCCGCGATCGCCAGCCAACTGGTCACCGTACTGGCAACCACCGCACCCACAATCGATAAATCAGCAATGCCAGCGGCAACACCCGTCCCCAAATTGGTTAGGGTTAAGCTGAGGCCAAGGAGCAGCGAACGGCGAACCCCCAAGCATTGTTGAGGCAAGATCACCGGATCAGTATTGGCTGCGGCGGGCACCGACCAAAACTGCTTCAGCCACACACTAATGAGGGCGGACACGCCGAAATAGATGAGTAGGCCACTGCCAAAGCGCTGTGCCAAGGCCACGGGTAAATAGGTGCTCAGCCATCCTCCCAACGCCATGGCAACACAAGTGCTCGCTCCCGACAACAGGGCAATCAGGCCGTTGCCCACCCCACTGATGCGATAGCCGCGGATCCCGTAGCTGATGCCAACGCCAAAATTATCGATATTCGTGGCAAAACCAAACAGTAGGCAGGTCAGAACCAATGAAAACACAGGCATGGCAATTGCGTCGGGACATCCCTACTATTCTATTGCGACGCTGGTTGTGACAATGGCTTCTGAACCCAGTGGGATGCTTGACGAGTAACCTGCAAGCATTACAAAAAAACCTTCACAGGTCACGTTTGCCTTGATCTGCCTTGATCGCATCGAAGGCATCAAGATAGACCAAAATTCAAAATATAATAGCAACAATGATTAAGCTAGAAAAACTAACTTCGGGCACAACGGTTAAGGGCATACTACCAAATCAAAGTGTCACCGTCATTGATGCAAAGTGGCACGGTACTGACGTGGTTGAGTTGACCTATAAGGATACAAACGGACAACCCCATAC
>OGCL01000131.1_pt1 | contig 83937 bp, 81 predicted proteins | sample 1570041 | NCBI WGS metagenome assembly OGCL01 (sample SAMN06266162, study PRJEB24511) | hot springs metagenome | isolation source: Hot spring water | place: South Africa: Limpopo | collected 2015-06-22
CCATGATCAACGTGACCAATCGTCCCCACATTCACGTGCGGCTTCGTACGCTCAAATTTGCCTTTTGCCATGATTCGACCATCCCAAAAGAGTTACAAGACTCGACAGATTAAACTGGTGCCCATGGGCAGGATTGAACTGCCGACCTCTCCCTTACCAAGGGAGTGCTCTGCCACTGAGCTACATGGGCAGGACACCGCTGAAAACCACTCGCCATGCCGGGCCGGCCAGTCAGTTGGAGCGGGTAGCGGGAATCGAACCCGCGTCATCAGCTTGGAAGGCTGAGGTTCTACCATTGAACTACACCCGCCCGCCGCAACCGCGAACCGCTGAACTTGAACTGCACCTGACGAAACCTGGTGGAGGGGGAAGGATTCGAACCTTCGAAGGCAGAGCCGGCAGATTTACAGTCTGCTCCCTTTGACCGCTCGGGAACCCCTCCAGCGAAACGGCGCATTATGCACGAGCGCAATAAAACCTGTCAATGCCCGCTATTTCCTGCGTCCGCGGGGCGCTGCGCCGCCTGGCGGCCGGCACGCGGGTAGCCGGCGGCATCCAGGAGGCCGGCCCAGGCCGATTCCAGATAGCCGGCATTCAGCCGCTCGCCGACCTGCAGGACGGGAACGGTCAATGCGCTCTTCCCCCCCAGGCGCTCGCGCAGGGGAGCCGCCTCTTCTTCGGTGGTGAGCATCCTTTCGTCGAAGGGAACGCCGCGTCGCCGCAAATAGTCGCGCCCCGTGTCGCAGGGCGGGCATTCGGTCGCCACATATAGCACGACCGGGAAATGCTCGCTGGCCTGGCGCAAGGCGTGGGAAGGCGTCTCGTCCCCGGCCGGGACGACGAGCCGTTTCTCGCGCAGTTCCTTGACCTTGGCCGGCGGCGGGCGATCGGCGTAATGCACCCTGCCGTCCTTGTCCACCCAGCGGTACAGAGCTTGCGCCTGGGCGAGGCCGCAGCACGCCATCAGCAGCAACAGGGGGGCAAGCCTTTTCATTGCAGACCTCCGCTCATGCGTTGGCGACCATGCCATTATGCCGCAGCAGCGCATCGGGAGAGGGCTCGCGCCCGCGGAAGGCCTTGAAGGATTCGAGCGCCGGGCGGGAACCGCCGACGGCGAGGATCTCGCGCCGGAAGCGTTCGCCGGTTGCCGCGTCGAGCACCGTGCCGAGCGTCGGCGCAACCTCCTCGAAGGCGGCATAGGCGTCGGCGGAAAGCACCTCGGCCCACTTGTAGCTGTAATAACCCGCCGCATAGCCGCCGGCAAAAATGTGCGAAAAGCTTTGCGGGAAGCGATTCCACGCCGGCGGGAAAATCACCGCGATCTCCTTTCTCACCTCGTCGAGCAGGGCCATGAAATCGGTGCGCTTTTCCCAGTGCAGGCGCAGGTCGAAGAGGGCGAACTCGATCTGGCGCAGCGTAAACAGGCCGCTCTGGAAATTTTTCGCGGCGACCATCTTGTCATAGAGCGGGCGCGGCAGCGGCTGGCCGCTGTCGACGTGCGCGGTCATGTCTTTGAGCACATCCCACTCCCAACAGAAGTTTTCCATGAACTGGGAAGGCAGCTCGACCGCATCCCACTCCACGCCGTCGATACCCGAGACCGCCAGCTCGTCCACTTCGGTGAGCAAGTGATGCAGGCCGTGGCCGGTTTCGTGGAACAGGGTCAGCACGTCGTCATGACTGAAGGTGGCCGGCCGGCCTCCCACGGGGGCGGGGAAGTTACAGCACAGGTAGGCGACGGGCGTCTGAAAGTCGGCGCCGGCGAGACGGCGGCGACCGATCGCGTCGGCCATCCAGGCGCCGCCGCGCTTGGTTTCGCGCGCATGGAGATCGAGGTAGAACTGGCCGACGAGCTGTCCGCCGCGTTCGATGCGGAAAAAGCGCACGTCTGGATGCCAGGCGGCCGCGGAATCCGGCACGATGCGCACGCCGAACAGGGTTTCGACGCAGCGGAACAGGCCAGCAAGCACCTTGTGCTCGGGGAAATACTGCTTCACCTCGTCGTCGGAGAAGGCGTAGCGGGCCTGCTTGAGCTTTTCCGATGCCCAGGCGATATCCCAGCTTTCGAGCTTCTCCACGCCCAGTTCCTTCGCGGCGAATTCGCGCAGTTCGGCGAGATCGCGCTCGGCGAAGGGGCGCGCTTTCGCGGCCATCTCGCGCAGGAAGGCGGCGACCTGCGCCGGCGAATCGGCCATCTTCGGCGTCAGCGACAGCTCGGCGTAATTGGCGAAACCGAGCATTTCCGCCTCCTCGGCGCGCAACGCGAGGATTCTTTCGATCAGCGGGCCGTTGTCCCATTCCGGCTTGCCGAACTCGGAAGCGCGCGTCGCGTAGGCGCGATACAGGCGCGCGCGCAGATCGCGATCCTCGGCGTATTGCATCACCGGCAGATAGGACGGCGCATGCAGCGTGAATTTCCAGCCATCCCTGCCTTCCCTTTCGGCGGCGGCGCGCGCAGCGGCCCTGACATCCTCCGGCAGGCCGGCGAGCGCCGCTGCGTCCGTCACCCATTCGGCATGGGCATTGGTGGCGTCGAGAAGATTTTCCGAGAACTTCGCGGCGAGCGCCGAGAGTTCCTCCTGGATCGCTTGGAAGCGCGGCTTGGCCTCATCCGGCAATTCGGCGCCGGCGAGGCGAAAATCGCGGATCTCGTTGTCGACGATGCGCCGGCGCACCGGCGCGAGCGTCGCATATTCGGGACTCGCCGCGAGCGCCTTGTATTTTTCGAACAGCGCGAGATTCTGCCCGAGCTCGGCGTAGAAGCGCGTCACCTCCGGCAGCATGGCGTTGTAGGCCTCACGCCAGGCTGGCACGTCATTGACGCCGTGCATGTGCACGGCCACGCCCCAGGCGCGGCCGAGCCGTTCGCCAGCATCGGTCAGCGGCTGGACGAAACCGTCCCAGGTCGCGGGCGTCTCCGGGCGGGCGAGGCGCGCCAGCAGGGCGCGGCTCTCGTCGAGCAGCTGGCGGATCGCCGGCGCGACGTGCGCCGCCTCGATGGCGTCGAAACGCGGCAATCCGGAGAAATCGAGCAGGGGATTCGGGGTCGTCATGGCGATGGGAACGGCAAAAGTCGACGCCGGCAGGACGGCGAGAGGTCAGCCGGCAAGCCGCGCGAGCGCCTCGCGATACTTCGCGGCGGTCTTTTCGAGAATCTCCGCAGGCAGGCGCGGACCCGGCGCCTGCTTGTTCCAGTCGAGCGTCTCCAGGTAGTCGCGCACGAACTGCTTGTCGAAGGACGGCGGGTTCTGGCCGACCGCGTAGGTATCGGCCGGCCAGAAGCGCGAGGAGTCGGGCGTCAGCACCTCGTCGATCAGGTGCAGGGTACCTGCAGGATCGAGACCGAACTCGAACTTCGTATCGGCGATGATGATACCCCGTGTGAGCGCATACTCTGCCGCTTCGGTATAGAGGCGAATGGCGGCGTCCCGCACTTTGGCGGCCAGCGCCGGGCCGAGGCTCTCCTCGACCGCGGCAAAGTCGATGTTTTCGTCGTGCGTGCCGAGTTCGGCCTTGGTCGACGGGGTAAATAGCGGCTGCGGCAGCTTTTCGGCCATGCGCAGGCCGGCGGGCAACTGGATGCCGCAAACCTTGCCGGTTGCCCGATAATCCTTCCACCCGGAGCCGATGAGGTAGCCGCGCACCACCGCCTCGATGGGCAAGGGCTTGAGTTTCTTGACGACGAGGGCGCGGCCACGCACCTGATCGCGCTCGCCGGGGGCGACGACGCTCTCGGGGTCGATGCCGGTCAGCTGATTGGGCAGAATATGGGCGAGCTTGTCGAACCAGAAGTTCGCCACGGCAGTCAGCACCTCGCCCTTGCCGGGAATCGGATCGGGCAGCACGACATCGAAAGCCGACAGGCGGTCGGTCGTCACGATCAGGAGCTTGTCGGCGCCGACGGCGTAGATGTCGCGCACCTTGCCGCGACCGAGCAGCGGCAGTCTGGCGATGGTCGACTCGAACAAAACCTGCGCCATGAGCTACTCTTTCACAAAACGTTTTGCCGGCGCGTCGGAATCCTCGTCTTCCCGATAGGGGAAACGCACGTGGCCGTAGCGAATCGCCAGCACGCCCAGCGTCAGCAGCAGGATCGCCGTCGCGACGGCAAGCACGCGCACCTCGCTCATGTCCTTGATGTCGAGAATCAGATAGCGCGCCAGCGCCACCATGGCGATGTAGAGAGGAAAGCGCACCGGCAGTTGGCCGGTCTTGAAATACTGACCGATCATCGCCAGCACTTCGAGGTAGAGGAACATCAGGAGCAGGTCGGCCAGACGCACTTCGCCAGCGCGCACCATGACAATCACTTCCTGGTAGATCGCCACGGTGGTGGCGACACCGATGATCAGGAGGCCGAGGTATTCGACGAAATCGAGGCCGCCGCTGAAAAAGCGGCGCACCTGCTGAAAATGCTTGGCGCGGACATCCATGGGCGTGCTTTATAAACCAATCGCGGCCGGCGGCCAATGCCCCGTGGTGCAGGACGGCGGGGCGGGTATGATACGAGGCCCCGCTTTTCCGCCGACATGCCGATCCGCAGGAGCGCTCCATGACCACGCCAATCGAACGCCGCCATTTTTGGCGCGCCCATTTCCGTTCGCCGGTGCGACTGGCCCTGCACGGGCAGACCGTCGAGGCCGAGCTGTGGGACATCTCGCTCAAGGGCGCGCTGGTCGAAGCGCCGCCCGGCTGGCCGGGCAAGACCGGCGACCGCTGCCAGTTGCGCCTCCATCTCGGGCCGGAGACGACGATCAGCATGAGCGTCACCGTCAGCCATGTCGATGGCCGGCGCGTCGGCCTGCATTGCGACAGCATCGACCTCGACAGCGTCACCCATCTGCGCCGGCTGGTGGAACTGAATGCCGGCGACCCGGAGCTGCTCGAGCGCGAGCTTTCCGCCCTGCTCGCGGAGTCCGCCTGACGGCCCCGGCCGCCATGAAAGCGCCGCCGCCCTATCCGCTTCATCGGGCGGCGCTGGCCCAGCTGGGCGGCCTGCTCGCCGTCGCTGCCGTCGTCCATGCGCTGATCCATCTCGCACGCGTCGATCCGTCCGGCGTCGCGCTCGCCCTCGCGATGCTGCAAGGCGGCGTGGCCGCCGCGATTGCCCTGACACAGGGCGCGCCGCGCTGGTGGATCGTCATCCATCTCGCATTCGCACCGCTGGTCTTCGCCGTGCATCGCCTCGACATTCCGCCCGGCTGGTTCCTGGTCGGTTTCCTGCTTTTGCTGCTGGTGTTCTGGCGCACCGATCGCAGCCGCGTGCCGCTCTTTCTCACCAACCGCCAGACCGCCGAGGCGGTGCGTGCGCAACTGCCCCCCGGCCCCTGCCGCGTTCTCGACGTCGGCTGCGGCGACGGCAGCCTGCTGGCGCGTCTGGCGCGTGCGCGGCCGGATTGCCGCTTCGTCGGCGTCGAGCATGCGCCGCTGCCCTGGCTCGTCGCCAAGCTGCGGACGCACCATCTGCCCAACGTCGACATCCGCCATGGCGACTTCTGGCGTCTCTCTCTGGCCGGCCACGATCTGGTCTATGCCTTCCTTTCCCCGGCGCCGATGGCGCGCCTGTGGGAAAAAGCGCGCACCGAGATGGCGCCGGAGGCGGTGCTCGTCAGTAACAGCTTTCCGGTTCCAGATGTCCGACCGTTCCTCACCCTGCGGGTCAAAGACCGGCGCGCCACGCGCCTGTTCCTCTACCACCCCGGCGCGCCATCCGATAAGGCGCGCGATTTCGCTGCATTTCGGGTCATTCCCCAGGCGCCCGCTCGACAATAATCCTTCCCGCACGCGTTCGCCGGATCAGGGCGCGCGCTTGGGAGGAAAGATGGCGGACATCATTTGCATCATCGGCAACAAGGGCGGCACGGGCAAGACGACGCTCTCACACATGCTCTGCCAGGGCATGGGACTCCTCGGCCAGCGCTCGGTCTGCGTGCTCACCGACACGCACCGCGAACCGCTCGACCCGGCGGATCGCCGCTACCTGATTGCCGATGCCCGTTCGCGCGAGGCGCTGGCGAAAGTCGTGGACAAAATCCGCAGCCTCAAGGCCTGGCTCGGCGTCATCGACGGCGGCGGCAACCGCACCGAAATGGATCGCCGCCTTTACGGACTCGCCGATCTGGTGCTGTTGCCTTTTCGCGATTCGCACGAAGACATCCGCACCGTGATCCGCGATCTCGAGATGTTCCCGCGCGCCTACGCGATCCCCTCGCAGTGGCCGACCAATGCCTGGCAGCGCGAGGCTGCGGAAAAGACCATGGCCGAGCTGCTCGCCCCCTATCGCGACCGCATTCTCGACCCGGTGTTCAGTCTTTCGGCAAGCAAGATGCTCTTGCAGAAAACCCTGCCCGGCAGCCTGCCGACGCCGCTGGCGAATGCCTGCCGCGCCGTCGCCCATCAGGTGGTGGATCTGCTCCAGCTGCCGCTGGAGGACGAGGCGCTACCGGGCGTCGGCCGACGTGCCGCCAACTCGGACATGGCCCCGGAACCGCGTCCGATGCCGCAGCCCCTCGCGGCGGCGGCCTGAGCCGCCTTTTCCCTATTTCTTGCCCTGCGCGACGAGCAGGGCCTGCGAGCGGTTGCTCACGCCCAAGGCCTTGAAGATCGCCGACACGTGAATCTTCACCGTGCCCTCGGTGATGTCGAGCAGTTCGCCGATCTCGCGGTTGGTCTTGCCCTCGGCGAGGAGTTCGAGCACGCGCGCCTGGCTCTTGGTGAGACCGAAGCGTTCGGCCACCGTCTTGCTGCGCCGCCGCCGGCGGCTCGATTCGCGGTATTCAGGCGGCAGCCAGATTTCTCCGGCCAGGACTTCGCGCAGCGCGCCGAGCAGGGTGTCGGTCGGGCTGGCCTTCGAGACGAAGCCCGCCGCGCCCTGGCGCATCGCCTTCATGACGGTGTCGCCGTCGTCGAGCGCGGACAGCACCACGACCGGAATGTGCGGATGACGCTTGCGCAGCACCCCGAGAAAAGCCATGCCGCCGGTCCCGGGCAGCATCAGGTCGAGGACGATCAGGTCGAACTCGTCGTTTTCGTCGAGAATGCGGGTTGCATCGTCGGCATCCTTGGCGCCCAGCACCGTGGCCGGCTGGCCATCGTCGCCGAGCGTGCGCAGGGCGAGCACGAGCCCCTCGCGCACCAGCGCGTGATCTTCAATCACGAGAATTCGCACTTGATCCCCCTGTGGCGTTCTTCACGGCGTAGCGGCGGTTATCATAGCGGAAAACCGATTTTTGCCGGAGGGAATCATGAGCGAAAGCGCCCAGAACGATCCAATGGAATTTCTCAAGAGCCTGTGGGGCAACATGGGGTTCGCCCTGCCCGGCATGGTGGCCCCGACCGCCGATACGGACGAGCTTTCCAAGCGCATTGCCGATCTCAAGGCTGTCGAAGGCTGGCTGAAATCGAACCTGAGCCTGCTGCAAATGACCATTCACGGCCTGGAAATGCAGCGCACCACGCTCGATACCCTGCAACGGATGAGTCAGGCCGCCCAGCAGTCCGGCGAGGGCGAGGCGGCCGCCAATCCCTTCCTCAACCCGGCCGCCTGGCCGATGCCGTGGAATCTGATGGGCCATGCCGCGCCGCCGGCGCCGGCAGCCCCGGCCGACGCCGCGCCGGCCGAGCCGCCGGTCGCGGAATCACCTGCCGGCAAGAAAGCCAAGCCAAAGGGGTAGGGTGAGCATCGCCAGCAATGTGCCGGCGGAAATCTGCCAGGCCACGCTGGCGCCGTCGCCGCCCATGCGCTGCGCGAGGATATAGGCCGACGAAGCCGTCGGCAGCGCGGCGAAAATCAGCACCACGTCGAAGTGCAGGCCGTCGAGACCGGTCGCGTGGGCCGCCGCGAGCGCGATCAGCGGCATCGCCAGCAGTTTCACCGCCAGGATGTAGCCGGCCGCACCGCGCCGGCCCGGCGCCAACGTGCCGCGCAGCTTGAGCGCCGCGCCGACGGCGAGGAGTCCCAGCGCGATGGCGGCCTCGGCCAGCCGGCCGAGAAACTGCGTTGCGGGCGCCGGCGCCGGCAGTTCGCCGAGATTCCACAGCAGCGCGACCAGCGTGGCGAGAAAGAGCGGATTCTTCGCCAGTTCGCGCCCTACCGACGCCGAGCCGTGGCGCGCCAGCATCCACACGGCGGCGATGTTGGCGAGAGGCGCCATGCCCCCGGTCAGGATGCCGAAGGCGGCAATGCCGGCAGCGCCATGCAGCGTCGCGGCGATCGCGAGGCCAATGTAAGCGTTGAAGCGAAAAGCGCACTGGAACTGCGAGGCGAAGGCAATCGGCGTGAGCGGAAACAGCGGACGCGCCAGGAGCGCGAGTCCCATCGCGCCGGCCATGGCCAGCGCGCCCGTACCGATCAGGGGCAGGGCAGCGGCGGACAGCGGCGTTTTGGTAATCGCCACGAACAGCAGGGCCGGAAACAGCACGAAATAGACAAGTTTCTCCAGCCCCGTCCAGAAGTGCTCGCCCAACCCCGCCCAGCGACGCAGCGCGAAGCCAAGCAGGATGAGGGCGAAGTCGGGCAGCAATGTCAGGGCGGTCTGCATGGCGCGCGTTATATCATCGCCGCTCCAGCTCCGCCGTCCTGCCGGCGTCGACTTTTCCGTGAAGACCGTCAGGCTCCTCGCCCCCGCCAGGACTGCCGGGATCGGCCGGCAAGCGATCCTGCACGGCGCCGCCTGCATGCCCGGATTTCCCCAATGCCGCAGCGCTGGCCTCGGGCCGCCCACGGCCAAGGGAATGCGGGCGGTCGCGGTCGGCTGTGCGGCGTTCCACGCTAACATCCCAGCTTTGCCAGCCAACGCATCGTACGGAGTCTGCCATGCCCGCCTTGCGCGCCGACATCGATCCCGACGGCCTGCTCGAATACTCGGTCGTCTATACCGACCGCGCCCTGAACCACATGTCGCGCCGCTTCCAGAGTGTGATGAACGACATTTCCGCCCAGCTCAAGCGCACCTACCGGGCGAAGTCGGCCGTCGTCGTGCCCGGCGGCGGCACCTTCGGCATGGAGGCCGTGGCGCGCCAGTTCGCCGCCGGGAAGCGCTGCCTCGTCATCCGCAACGGCTTCTTCAGCTTCCGCTGGACGCAGATCTTCGAGATGGGCGCGATTCCCGCCAGCAGCACGGTGTTGAAGGCGCGCCCCGTTGAGGCCGGCCCGCAGGCCGCCTTCGCCCCGCCGCCGCTGACCGAAGTGGTCGCGACCATCGCGCGCGAGCAGCCCGACCTCGTGTTCGCCCCGCATGTCGAAACCGCCTCGGGGATCATTCTCCCGGACGATTACCTCAAGGCCGTCGCCGATGCCGCGCACGCGGCAGGCGGCCTGTTCGTGCTCGACGGCATCGCCTCCGGCGCACTCTGGGTCGACATGGCCGCCACGGGCGTGGACATCCTCATCAGCGCACCGCAGAAAGGCTGGAGCGGCCCGGCCTGCGCCGCCTTCGTGATGCTGAACGAAACGGCGCGCCAGCGCATCGATACGACCACGAGTACGAGTTTCGCCGCCGATCTCAAGAAGTGGTTGCAGATCATGGAGACCTACGAGAGCGGCGGCCACGCCTACCACGCGACGATGCCGACCGACGCGCTCGCCCGCGTGCGCGACGCGATGCGGGAAATCGAGGCGCGCGGCCTCGACGCCTTGCGCGACGCGCAATGGGCGCTCGGCCGGCGCGTGCGCGCCCTGCTCGCCGAGCGCGGCTACCCCAGCGTCGCCGCGCCCGGCTTCGAAGCGCCCGGCGTGGTGGTCTGCCGCACCGACGACCCCGAAATCCAGTCGGGCAGAAAGTTCGTCGGCCTCGGCCTGCAAATCGCCGCCGGCGTGCCGCTGCAATGCGACGAAGGTCCCGACTACCGCAGTTTCCGCATCGGCCTGTTCGGGTTGGACAAGCTCGCCGACATCGACGGCGCGGTCGGGCGGCTGCAAGCGGCGCTCGACAAGATTTGACCGCCGTCTTCCCGCTGGCGGCGAGCCGACCTCGCCGTCCTGCCGGCGTCGACTTTTACAGCCCCAGACGTTCCTTGACCTGCGGCCACTGGCGGCGGCTGACGGGCAGGCGCTCGGAGACCCCCTTCAGATGGAGCGCCCAATGGGCTTCCTCGCCCTCGCCTTCGCGTCCGGCGCCGGCGACGGCGGCCGGAGCGACGAGGCAGTTGCGGTGGATGCGCACGAAGCGCGTGCCGAATTCGGCTTCGAGGCGGGCGAGCGATTCTTCGAGCAGGTATTCGTGTTCCGCCGTGCGCGCCGTGACGTATTTCTGTTCGGCGCGCAGGTAGAGAATGTCTTCGACCGGCACCAGCCGCACCTGCCCGCGCTCGACGACGCGCAACCGCGTGCGGCCGGCGGGGGCCAATTCACGAAAGTCGGCGCCGGCGAGACGGCGCGCCTTCTTCAGCGCTTCGAGCAAGCGCGCGGCGCGTGCCGGCTTCAACAGGTAATCGACGGCGGCCAGCTCGAAGGCCTTGAGCGCGAATTCGTCGTAGGCGGTGACGAAGACCACGGCGGGCGGGTGCGGCAGTCCGGCGAGCTGCTGGGCGAGCTCGATGCCATCCATGCGCGGCATGCGGATGTCGATCAGTGCAATGTCGGCCGGAGTGTGCGCCAGCAGATCCAGCGCCGCCACGCCGTCGCCCGCTTCGCCGACGAGGCGATGCGGAAACTCGTCGGCAATGTCGGACAAAAGCGCCCTGAGTCGCGCGCGTGCCGGCGGTTCGTCGTCCACGATCAGGATGCCGGGCGTCATGCGGCGCTCCGTGACGGCAGCTCGACGCGCACCCGGTAACGGCCGTCCGTCACGCCAGTATCGAGCCGGGCTTCGAGGTCGTAGAACAGCATCAGCCGCTCGCGCAGGTTGTCGAGCGCCATGTGGTTGCCGGCGCGCGGCGCGTCGGCGCCCGGGGGGCAGGGATTGTCGATCTCGATCATCACGCCATCACGCGTGCCGGAGATATGGACGCGGATTTCGCCCGGCTCTGCCGCCGGCTCGATGCCGTGATGGACGGCGTTTTCCAGCAGCGGCTGGAGCAAGAGCGGCGGCGCGAGCGCGTCGGGCGGGCAGGCATCCATCTCCCATTTGACTTGCAGGCGCTCGCCGAGACGCAGGCGCTCGATGTCGAGGTATTTGCGCGCCAGCGCGATTTCTTCGGAAAGCGGAACGAGTTCGCGGTTGTCGCGCATCAGCGCGCGGAAGAGTTCGGCGAGTTCTTCGAGCGCGGCCTCGGCGCGGCGCGGGTCGGCGCGCAGGATGCCGAGCACGGCATTGAGGCTGTTGAAGAAGAAGTGCGGGCGGATGCGCGCGGTCAGTGCCGACAGGCGCGCCTCGGCAACCGCCGGCGCCCGCGCCTGCGCGCGCAGGCGCAGCCAGTAAAGGATCAGCCCGGCTGCCAGCGCGGCGGCGAAGGGGGCCTGCCAGCTCGCCGGCGCGTCGAACAGGGCGGCCAGCAGCGCATCGACGGCTCCCATGAGAAGCGCCGCGAGGAGCGCGACGGCAACGGCGCCCGGCCCCCAGGGCAGGCGCTGCAAGAGCGGCGCGAGGGCGTAAAGGACGGCAAGCGTGAGCAGCAGCGCCGGCTCGACGAGCGCTGCCCGCTCCGCGAAGGCGCGCAACACATGGCCGGGAGACGGGCTGGCAGCGACGGCAATGCACAGCAGGATACCGTTTGCCGCCAGCAACAGCCGCAGCCAGACGCCCTGATTGCGAAAGTCGGGCAGGCGGGCGGCGGGGGAGCGCGCGGGTATACTCATGGCTTCGCAGGCTTTTCCTCCTTGTCATTATGTCAGATCGCCCTTCCGACGCCAGCAAGGCCTGGTCCGGCCGCTTCTCCGAACCCGTCTCCGAGCTCGTCAAACGCTATACCGCCTCGGTGTCCTTCGACCGGCGCATGTGGCGGCAGGACATCCGCGGTTCGCTCGCCCACGCGAAGATGCTGGCGCGGCAGGGCATCATCTCCGGCGACGACCTTGCCGCCATCGAACGCGGCATGGGCGAGATCGCCGCCGAGATCGAGGCCGGCGCCTTCGCCTGGAACCTCGACGACGAGGACGTGCATCTGAACATCGAGAAGCGCCTCACGGCGCTGGTCGGCGATGCCGGCAAGCGCTTGCACACCGGCCGCTCCAGAAACGACCAGGTGGCCACCGACATCCGCCTCTGGCTGCGCGAGGCCATCGACGTCATCGACGGACTGCTCGCCAACCTGATGCGCGCGCTGCTCGACGTGGCGGAAGCCCATGCGGAAACGCCGCTGCCGGGCTTCACGCATTTGCAGGTGGCCCAGCCGGTGACCTTCGGCCACCACCTGCTCGCCTACGTCGAAATGTTCGCGCGCGATCGCGAGCGTTTTGCCGACTGCCGGAAGCGCGTCAACCGGTCGCCCCTGGGCGCCGCCGCGCTGGCCGGCACGACCTTCCCGATCGACCGCGAGTTCGTCGCGCAGGAACTCGGCTTCGACGGCGTGTGCGCCAATTCGCTCGATGCCGTGTCCGACCGCGATTTCGCCGTCGAATTCTGCGCCGCCGCCGCGCTGACGATGGTGCACATCTCGCGCTTCTCGGAAGAGCTGATTTTGTGGATGAGTCCGCGCGTCGGCTTCATCGATCTGGCCGACCGCTTCTGCACCGGCAGCTCGATCATGCCGCAGAAGAAGAACCCGGACGTGCCGGAGCTCGCGCGGGGAAAAAGCGGTCGCGTGTTCGGCCACCTGATGGGCCTCTTGACGCTGATGAAGGGTCAGCCGCTCGCCTACAACAAGGACAACCAGGAGGACAAGGAGCCGCTGTTCGACGCCGCCGATACGCTGATCGACACGCTGCGCATCTTCGCCGACATGGCCTCCGGCATCCGCGTCCAGCCCGAGGCGATGGCCGCCGCGCTGAAACAGGGCTACGCCACGGCGACCGATCTGGCCGACTACCTGGTGAAAAAGGGCCTGCCCTTCCGCGACGCGCACGAGGCGGTGGCGCGCGCCGTGCGTGTCGCCGAACAGAAGGGCTGCGATCTGCCCGACCTGCCGCTCGCCGAGCTGCAAACTTTCTCGCCGCTGATCGGCGCGGATGTGTACGACGTGCTGACGGTGGCCGGTTCGCTCGCCGCGCGCGACCATGTCGGCGGCACGGCGCCCGATCGGGTCAAGGCTGCGATCGCGCAGCGCCGCGCCAGCCTGTGAAACCCGCCTGATGGACAAGATCGGCGGCAAATACGAGGTCATCCGGAAGCTCGGCGAAGGGGCGACCTCGACCGTTCACCTCGCCTACGATCCTTTCGCGGAACGCGAAGTCGCGGTCAAGCTGATCTTTCCCGACATTCTCAAGGACAAGGAGCACGGTCGGCTGTTCCGCCATCTGCTCATCAACGAGGCCTCGCTCGCCGGCAAACTGATCCACCCGCACATCGTGCAGATCTACGACGCGGTGGTCGGCGAGGAGGAAAGCTACATCGTCATGGAGTATGTGCCGGGGGGCACGCTGGAGCAGTTCTGCCATTCCGACACCCTGCTGCCGGTCGAACGCATCGTCGAAATCATCTTCAAGTGCACGCGCGCGCTCGAATACGCCAACCGCATGGGCATCACCCACCGCGACATCAAGCCGGCCAACATCCTGCTCGTGCAGGAAGGCGAGGCGGGGCGGCACGCTGGCAGCGACATCAAGATCTCCGATTTCGGCGCCTGCATCCAGACCGGCGAAGAGCAGACGATGACGCAGGTGGTGGGCGTCGGCTCGCCGGCCTACATGTCGCCGCAACAGGTGAGCGAGCAGACCCTCAACCACCAGACCGACATCTATGCGCTGGGCGTCGTGATGTACCAGCTGCTCGCCGGCCGTCTGCCCTTCCAGGCGAGCAGCAACTACGGCATGATCTACCAGATCTGCCACATCGAGCCGCCGCCGCCTTCCACCTTCCGCCAGGAAATCCCGCCCGCGCTCGACGCCGTCGTGGCCCGCGCGATGGCCAAGGAACTCAAGGACCGCTACCCGAGCTGGGCGGAGTTCTCCCACGATCTCGCCCAGGCTTTCAGGAACAGCCAGCTCGCCGCCCAGCGCGTCGAGGTGCCCGATAGCGAAAAGTTCGAGACGCTGCGCTCGCTCGCCTTCTTCGACGAATTTTCCGACGTCGAGACCTGGGAGATCGTGCGCTTCGCGCGCTGGGAGGACGTGGCGGCCGGCACCAGGCTGATGAAGGACGGCGAGCCCGGCGACCATTTCTGCTTCATATTGGAAGGCGAGGTGCAGGTCGCCAAGCAGGGCCGCCCGCTCGGCACGCTGGGACGCGGCGAAGTGATCGGCGAAATGGCGGTGCTCGACCGCCGGCGCCCGCACCGCGTCGCCGACGTCATCGCGCGCACCGACGCACGCGTGGTCGTCATTCCCGGCGTCTCGCTACGCCACGCTTCGGAAGCCTGCCGCATGCACTTCTATCAGGGCTTCCTGCTCGTGCTCGCGGAGCGGCTGGCGCGCACCAACGCGCTGCTGGCGCAGGCTTGACCCCGGTCTTCCGCAAAAGCCTGCCCCGCGCCCAGCGCGCCCGCCTCGACGCGGAAGCCGACGGTCTCGCCGCGTTGGCCGCCACCGGCACGGTGCGGACGCCCGCAAAAGTCGACGCCGGCGAGACGGCGACCGAAGCCTGGCTGGAACTCGAATATCTGGAACTGAGCACGCTCGACCGCGCCGGCGGCGCCCGCCTCGGCGAGCAGTTGGCGGCATTGCACCGCAGCTTCGCTGCCGACGACAGGTATGGCTGGCCGCGCGACAACTTCATCGGCGCCACGCCGCAGTCGAACCAGTCGCACCGCAGCTGGGCGGGCTTTTTCGCCGCCGAGCGCCTGCGCCCGCAACTGGCGCTGGCCAGCGCGCACGGATTGCCGCGCGAGTGGCGCGACAAGGGGGAGAAACTCTGCGAGCGGCTCGGCGCCTTCTTCCTCGATTACCGCCCGGCGCCCTCGCTGTTGCACGGCGACCTCTGGTCGGGCAACGCCGGGCAACTGCCGGATGGCACGCCCGCGATCTTCGATCCCGCCGTCTATCGCGGCGACCGCGAGGCGGATCTGGCCATGTCCGAGTTGTTCGGCGGTTTCCCCGAGTCCTTCTACGCCGCCTACCGGCTGGCCTGGCCGCTCGATGCGGGCTACGAGACGAGGAAGACGCTCTACAACCTCTACCACGTGCTGAACCACTTCAACCTGTTCGGCAGCGGCTACCTCAACCAGGCGAAGCGGATGATCGACAAGCTGCTCGCCGAGCTGAAAGCCTGATCAGGCGGGCGCCTTCATCAGATCGCCGAGCTTGGCCTGCAACTCGCCGGCCTGGTACATCTCGGTCATGATGTCGCAACCGCCGATGAATTCGCCGCGGATGTAGAGCACGGGAATCGTTGGCCAGTCGGCATATTCCCTGAGTTCCGGCACGGTATCCGGCTCAGCGAGCACGTTGACGTCCTGAAAGTCGACGCCGCAGGCCTTGAGAATCTGCACGGCACGACCGGAAAAGCCGCAAGTGGGAAAGTGCCTGGTGCCCTTCATGAAGAGCACCACGGGGTTAGCCTCGATGGTCTGGCGAATCTGTTCCTTGTTCATGGGGTAAATACCTTATTGAATTTGTCATGAAATTCTAATGGCCGGAGCGGAGGCGGTCAAGTGCGGGGAAGCTCTGCAGTCAGGAGCGCCCCCGCCAGGATCACCGACCAGGACAGGTGCAGCCAGAGCAGGAAGACCGGAATCGCGGCGAAGGCGCCATAGACCGTGGCGTAGGTCGGCAGGCCGACGACGTAAAGGGCGAAGAGCTGCTGCATGCCGACGAAGGCCAGCGCGGCGAGGATGCCGGCAAACGCCGCATGGCGGCGGCGCACCGGACGGTTCGGCACCGCCCAGTACAGCAGCGCGAACAGGAGGGCGAGGAAGACGACGGGAAGAATCTGCGAGAAGGCGGCACGCATCCAGCGCGAGGCGTCGAACAGCCCGAACGAGAGCGCAGCGAGCCAAGTGATCGCGGCAAGCGCCGCGCCGAACACCAGCGGGCCGGCGGCCAGCGCAATGAGGTGCATCAGCAGGCGTCGCCCCCACGGACGCGGCGTGCGCACTTTCCAGATCGCGTTGAAGGCATGCTCGATGGTGAGCATCTGCATCAGCGCGGTGACGGCGAGAAAGCCGAGCCCCAGCCAGGTGACGCGATCGGCGCGGTGGGCGAACTGGCCGAGCGTCTTGGCGATCACGGCGCCGGCCTTTTCCGGCAACAGGGTGGCGAGCAGGAAACGTTCGAGCGCCGTGGCGAGTTTGACGCCGAAGGGCAGCGTCTCGATCAGCGCGGCGCCGATCACCACCATCGGCACGAGGCCGAGCAGCGTGGCGAAGGAGAGCGCGGCGGCAGTCTGCACGCAGCGTTCGGCACGAAAACGCCGCACGACACTGGCGACGAGGCGAAAGAGGTTCGGCGACATATAGAATGGATTTTATGCCCCGTCCTGCCAGCGTCGACTTTTCGTGATCCCGCCCGCCGTCCGCCGCGCCAACGTCGTCGCCAGCGTCAGCCTGATCACGCTCATCGCGCTATGCCTCGCCTGGGAGCTGTGGCTCGCGCCGCTGCGGCCCGGCGGCTCCTGGCTGGCGCTCAAGGCCCTGCCGCTTCTGGCCCCGCTGTTCGGCATCCTGCGTGGCAGGCGCTACACGCACCAGTGGGCGACGCTGCTGATCCAGCTCTACCTGCTCGAAGGGCTGACGCGCGCGACGTCCGACAGCGGCATGATGCAGGCGCTGGCGATCGTCGAGATCGCGCTGGCGCTGGTTTTCTTCATCGCCGCCACGGCCTATGCGCGACTCACCGCGCCGTCGCGACTGCAAAAAAAGGCTACAGCTGCGGATTGAGGCGTTCCGCGCCAGCGTGGAGCTTGTTCAGCGCATTGAGATACGCCTTGGCCGAGGCGACGATGATGTCGGTGTCTGCCCCCTGGCCGTTGACGATACGGCCCGCCTTGGCCAGGCGCACCGTCACCTCTCCCTGCGCGTCGGTGCCGGTGGTGATCGCATTCACCGAATAAAGCAGCAGTTCGGCGCCGCTTTTCGCCACGCTTTCGATGGCGAGGAAGCAGGCATCGACCGGCCCGCTGCCGGTCGATGCGGCGCGCCGCTCGACGCCGCCGACCGACAGCGCGAGTTCGGCACGTGGCGCCTCGCCGGTCTCGGAATGGAATTTCGAGGCGACTAGCTTGTAGTGCTCGACTTCCGGCGTCACCTGCTCGTCCGAAACGATGGCGTGCAGGTCTTCGTCATAGATTTCGCGCTTCTTGTCGGCCAGTTCCTTGAAGCGGGCGAAGGCGATGTTGAGCGCCTCTTCGCTCGCCAGCTCGATACCCAGCTCGGCGAGCCGCGTCTTGAAAGCGTTACGGCCGGAGAGCTTGCCGAGCGAAATCCGGTTCGCGTTCCAGCCTACGTCCTCGGCGCGCATGATCTCGTAGGTCTCGCGGTGCTTGAGCACGCCGTCCTGGTGGATGCCCGATTCGTGGGCGAAGGCGTTGGCGCCGACGATGGCCTTGTTCGGCTGCACGACGTAGCCGGTGATTTGCGAGACGAGCCGCGAGGCGGGCACGATCTGCGTGGTGTCGATGCCGGTTTCGACCAAAAACAGGTCCTTGCGCGTCTTCACGGCCATGACGACCTCTTCGAGCGAGGCGTTGCCGGCGCGTTCGCCGAGGCCATTCACCGTGCATTCGACCTGGCGCGCGCCGTTCAGCACCGCGGCGAGCGAGTTGGCGACCGCCAATCCGAGGTCGTTGTGGCAGTGCGTCGACCAGACGGCCTTGTCCGAATTGGGCACGCGAGAGCGCAGGGTCTTGAAGAGCTCGCCCCAGACCTGGGGGATGTTGTAGCCGACGGTGTCGGCGATGTTGACCGTCCTTGCGCCGGCGGCGATGACGGCTTCGAGCACGCGGCAAAGAAAATCGGTTTCCGAGCGGCCGGCGTCTTCGGGCGAGAATTCGACGTCGTCGGTGTATTGGCGCGCCCACTGCACCGCCTTCACGGCCTGCTCGATGACCTGCTCGGGCTCCATCCTGAGCTTCATCTTCATGTGGATCGGCGAAGTGGCGATGAAGGTGTGCACGCGCCCGCGCGCGGCGGGCCCGATCGCCTCGCCGGCCCGGCGGATGTCGTTTTCGTTGGCGCGTGCGAGCGAACAGACCGTCGACTCCTTGATCGCCTCGGCGATGGCGCGGATCGACTCGAAATCGCCGGGGCTCGCGGCGGCGAAACCGGCCTCGATGATGTCGACGCGCATCCTCTCGAGCTGGCGCGCGATGCGCACCTTTTCCTCGCGCGTCATCGCCGCGCCGGGGCTTTGCTCGCCGTCGCGCAGCGTGGTATCGAAAATCAGCAGGCGTTCCTTGCTCATGCGTCACATCCTTTCTTGCGGTTCAGCCAGCCGGTGATGCAGAGTACGTAACCGGAGAGCGCATAGGCGAGGGACAGCGCGAACAACACCCCGGGGGGGTAGCTCGACGCCAGGGCGAAGCCGAGGACGATCGCAGCGACCACCATGAAGGGCACGCTCTTCCTCAGGTTGATGTCCTTGCCGGACCAGTAGCGCAGGCTGCTGATCATCGTCAGCCCGGCGAAGATGGTCAACGCGCAGGCATACCAGCGCGCTTCAAAACCGCTCCACTCGTTGTCGATCATCACCCAGACCAGTCCGGCGACGAGCGCGGCGGCAGCCGGGCTCGGCAAGCCCTGGAAGAAACGCTTGTCGGCGACCTCGAGCTGGGTGTTGAAGCGCGCCAGGCGCAAGGCGGCGCCCGCGCAGTAGATGAAGGCGGCGATCCAGCCGAGCTTGCCGAGATCCTTCAGCGCCCAGACGTAGATGACCAGTGCCGGCGCGGCGCCGAAAGCCACCATGTCGGACAGCGAATCGTATTCGGCGCCGAAGGCGCTTTGCGTGTGGGTGAGCCGTGCGACGCGACCGTCGAGGCCGTCGAAGACCATGGCGACGAAGATCGCCACCGCCGCCATTTCGAACTTGCCGTTCATCGCCTGCACGATGGCGAAGAAGCCGGAGAACAGGGCGGCCGTCGTCAGCGCGTTGGGCAACAGATAGATGCCGCGCCGCCGCAGATCGGGGTTGAACAGGGTCTTGCGCGGACGGTAGTCGGGCATCGCCGCCTCCTGCGGGCTAGGGCAACTCGGCGAGGAGGGTCGAGGTCGCGCGCACCGTCTCGCCAACGCCGACTTTCACGCGCACCTCCCTCGGCAGGTAGAGATCGACGCGCGAGCCGAAGCGGATGAAGCCGTAGCGCTCGCCGCGCGCGAGCCGCTTGCCCGGCTCGACGTAGCAGAGGATGCGCCGCGCGATCAGCCCGGCGACCTGCACGCAGGTGATGTCATGGCCGTCGGTCGTGCGCAGGTGCAGCGCGTTGCGCTCGTTCTCCGTCGAGGCCTTGTCGAGATCGGCATTGACGAACTTGCCGGGGTGATACCAGCGTGCGATCACCTCGCCATCCACCGGGCTGCGGTTCGAATGCACGTCGAAGAGGTTCATGAACACGCTGATCTTCAGGCAGTCGCGTTCCAGCCACGGGTCGCGCGCCGGCTCGATGGCGACGATGCGGCCATCGGCGGGCGAGAGCACGCTTTTGGCATCGCCCGGCACGGCGCGCGGCGGATCGCGGAAGAACTGCAGGACGAACAGGGCGACGAGCCAGAACGGGAGCGACCACGCCGCGCCGAGGAAGAAGGTCGCCAGCAGCGCGGCGAGAAGCGCGCCACCCAGGAAGGGCCAGCCTTCCCGGGCGATGAGGGGGTGCGGATAGTGCGCCACCGAATCAGTTCTTCGACCTATCGACCAGCGCCTTGGCCTTGATCCAGGGCATCATCGCGCGCAGTTCCTCGCCGACCTGCTCGATCGGATGGGCGGCGGTGAGGCGGCGGCGCGCGGTCATGGCCGGGTAGTTGGCCTTGCCTTCCTGAATGAACATCTTCGCGTAGTCGCCGTTCTGGATGCGCTTCAGGGCATTCTTCATCGCGGCGCGCGCCTCGGGGCCGATCACCTCCGGGCCGGTGACATACTCGCCGAACTCGGCGTTGTTCGAGATCGAGTAGTTCATGTTGGCGATGCCGCCCTCGAAGATCAGATCGACGATCAGCTTCACTTCGTGCAGGCACTCGAAGTAGGCCATCTCCGGCGCATAGCCGGCTTCGGTGAGGGTTTCGTAGCCGGCCTTGATGAGTTCGACCAGACCGCCGCACAACACGGCCTGTTCGCCGAAGAGATCCGTCTCGGTCTCCTCGCGGAACGTGGTTTCGATCACGCCTCCCTTGGTACCGCCGTTGGCCGCCGCATAGGACAGCGCGACATCCTTGGCCTTGCCCGATTTGTCCTGGTAGACGGCGATCAGGGACGGCACGCCGCCGCCGCGCAGGTATTCGGAACGCACGGTGTGGCCGGGGCCCTTGGGCGCGACCATGATGACGTCCACGTCGGCGCGCGGCGCCACCTGGTTGTAGTGGATGTTGAAGCCGTGGGCGAAAGCGAGCGTCGCGCCCTTCTTCATGTTCGGCTCGACGTCGGCGTAATAGACGGAGGGAATCGTCTCGTCGGGCAGGAGCATCATGACGAGATCGGCATCCTTGACCGCCTTGGCGACTTCCTCGACCTTGAGGCCGGCCTTCTTGGCCTTGTCCCAACTGGCGCCGCCCTTCCTCAGGCCGACGGTGACCTTGACGCCGGAGTCCTTGAGGTTCTGGGCGTGGGCATGGCCCTGCGAGCCGTAGCCGACGATGGTGACTTTCTTGCCCTTGATGAGGGAGAGGTCGGCATCCTTGTCGTAATAGACTTTCATGGTTTTCCTTTGGATGTATGCAATCAGACTTTGAGGATGCGATCGCCGCGGCCGATGCCGCAGACCCCGGTGCGCACGGTCTCGAGGATCAGCGAGCGGTCGATGGCGTCGAGGAAGGCGTCGAGCTTGCCGGTGTTGCCGGTCAGCTCGACGATGTAGGTGGATTCCGTGACGTCGATGATGCGGCCGCGAAAGATGTCGGCGACGCGCTTCATCTCCTCGCGGTCCTTGCCGGTGGCGCGCACCTTGACGAGCATCAGCTCGCGTTCGACGTGCGCCGCTTCGGAGAGATCCACCACCTTGACGACATCGATCAGCTTGTTGAGCTGCTTGGTGATCTGCTCGATGATGTCGTCGGAGCCGATGCTGACGATGGTCATGCGCGATAGCGAGGGGTCTTCGGTCGGCGCGACGGTGAGCGACTCGATGTTGTAGCCGCGCGCCGAGAACAGGCCGGAAACGCGCGACAGCGCGCCGGACTCGTTTTCGATGAGGATGGAGATGATGTGGCGCATGTTCAAAGTTCCTCGGCGAGGATCATTTCCGACAGCCCCTTGCCGGCGGCGACCATCGGAAAGACGTTGGCGGTCTTGTCGGTCAGGAAGTCGAGGAAGACCAGCTCGTTCTTGTGCTTGACGAAGGCCTCCCTGAGCGCGGGCTCGACGTCGGCCGGCCGGGCGACGCGGATGCCGACGTGACCATAGGCTTCGGCGAGCTTGACGAAATCGGGTAACGCATCGACATAGGATTCCGAATAGCGGTTGCCGTGGAACATCTGCTGCCACTGGCGCACCATGCCGAGATAACCGTTGTTGAGGCAGAGGATCTTGACCGGCAGGTGGAACTGCTTGCAGGTCGACAGTTCCTGGATGTTCATCTGAATCGAGCCTTCGCCGGTGATGCAGGCGACCGTGGCCTTCGGATTGGCAAAGCGCGCGCCCATCGCCGCCGGCAGGCCGAAACCCATCGTGCCCAGACCGCCCGAGTTGATCCAGCGACGCGGCTTGTCGAACTTGTAGTACTGCGCCGCCCACATCTGGTGCTGGCCGACGTCGGAGGTCACGAAGGCTTCGCCGCCGGTGATTTCGTAGAGCTTCTCGACGACGTATTGGGGCATGATGAGATCATCGCCCATCTTGTATTTGAGGCAGTTCTTGGCGCGCCATTCCTCGATCTGCTTCCACCACGATGCCAGGTGCTTCGCGTCCGGCCTGCCTTCCGAGGCTTCCAGCTGCCGGACGAGCTCGTCGAGCACGTCCGGCACGTTGCCGACGATCGGCACATCGACCCTGACGCGCTTGGAGATCGACGACGGGTCGATATCGACATGGATGATCTTTCTCGCCACGCGACCGAAGTGGTCGGGGTTGCCGATCACACGGTCGTCGAAGCGCGCGCCGACGGCGAGGAGCACGTCGCACTCCTGCATCGCCATGTTGGCCTCATAGGTGCCGTGCATGCCGAGCATGCCCAGATGCTGGCGGTCGGTGGCCGGGTAGCCGCCCAGCCCCATCAGGGTCTGGGTGATCGGGAAGCCGAGCATGCGCGTCAGCTTGACGAGCCTGTCGGAGGCGTCGGAGAGGATCACGCCGCCGCCGGTGTAGATCATCGGCCGCTTGGCATCGAGCAGCAGCTGCACCGCCTTCTTGATCTGGCCGGTATGCCCCTTGACCACCGGGTTGTAGGAGCGCATCGCGATGGTCTTCGGATAGTGGAACTCCGTCTTCTGGATCGTGATGTCCTTCGGGATATCCACCAGCACCGGGCCGGGACGGCCGGACTTCGCGAGATAAAACGCCTTCTTGATCGTGACGGCGAGATCCTTGACGTCCTTGACGAGGAAGTTGTGCTTGACGCAGGGGCGGGTGATGCCCACGGTATCCGCTTCCTGGAAGGCGTCCTGGCCAATGTAGGCGGTGGGCACCTGGCCGGTGATGACCACCAGCGGGATCGAGTCGCAGTAGGCGGTGGCGATGCCGGTCACGGCGTTGGTGACGCCGGGGCCGGAGGTGACCATGCAGACGCCGACCTTGTTCGACGAGCGCGAATAGGCGTCGGCCGCATGCACGGCGGCCTGCTCGTGGCGCACCAGGATATGCTTGACCTGATCCTGCTTGAACAGCTCGTCATAGATGAACAGCACCGCGCCGCCAGGATAGCCGAACACGTGCTCGACCTTTTCTTCCTGGAGGCACCTGATTACAATCTCAGCGCCCGTCAGTTGCATTTTGTCTTCTGTCCCATCATCGTTGGCCGGGAAAACCCGAAACGCGCAACAATACTTGACACCCCCACGGCCGGTCAAGCATCGCGGCCGATTTCCCCGTTCGCAGCGTGGCATCCCGCTCCCAACTTTCCGATTTCCTCGCCGGCGTCGAACGACGCGCCTTCAAGCAGGCGCTCTTTGCCGTGCGTGACGAGGAGGCGGCGCTCGACATCGTGCAGGACGGCATGATGCGCCTGGCGGAAAAATACGGCGACCGGCCCGTCGCCGAACTGCCGTTGCTGTTCCAGCGCATCCTGCAAAACGCCATTCGCGACTGGTACCGGCGGGCGCGCGTGCGCGCCGGCCGCTTTTTGCCACTGGCGGCCTTCGAGACCGGCGACGAGGAAGGCGCCGATCCGCTCGAAACGCTGCCCACCGATGAGGCGGTCTTCCCCGAGCCGGAGGCCGCGGCCATGCAGGGCCAGACGCTGGCCGCCATCGAGGAGGCGCTGAAAAACCTGCCGCCGCGTCAACGCGAAGCCTTCCTGCTGCGTTATTGGGAAGGCTTCGATATCGCCGAAACCGCCGCGGTGATGGGGTGCTCGGAAGGCAGCGTCAAGACCCACTGTTCCCGCGCTGTCCACGCCCTGGCCGCCGCGCTCGGAGCAAAAGGAATCGGACCATGAGCCGCGAAGAACGTTTTGCCCGCCGCCTGTGCCGTGTGCTCGACCGCAGTACCGACGATCTCGCACCCGATATCGTCGAACGACTGCGGGCGTCGCGCTGTCGCGCCGTCGCGGCGCAGGCCGTCCCGGCGCACGCGCCGCTGCGCGTGAAAGTCGGCGCCGACGGAACGGCGGCGGTCGGCGGCATCCCCCATCCCCTGCGCACCCTGTTCGCGATCTGCGCCCTGCTGTTCGGCATCGCGCTTGCCTATTACTGGAACGCTTTCGAACAGGTCGAGGCGGCGCAGGAAATCGATCTCGCCCTCCTCGCCGACGAATTGCCGCCCAAGGCCTACCTCGACCCCGGTTTCCAGGCATGGCTTTCCCATTACGCACAATTGGCGCGCTGATGTGCGCGTTGTGTCTGTCGGCTGGCGCCCATGCGGCGCTGCCCGGCCTCGCCCAGCCGGGGTGGGCGCAGCTTACCCCCCAGCAGCGCGAAACGCTCGCGCCACTGGCGGAAAGCTGGGACGAGATGGAGGCCTTCCGCCGCAAAAAATGGCTCGGCATCGCGGAGCGCTTTCCGTCCATGTCGCCCGAAGAACAGGTGCGCATTCGGCAGCGCATGCGCGAATGGGCGGCGCTCACTCCGGAAGAGCGGCGCCTGGCGCGCGACAAGTATCGCTCCCTGCAAAAGGTGAGTCCGGAACTGCGCGAATCGCTGCGGCAAAACTGGGAGGATTACCGCGCGCTGCCGCCGGAGGAAAAGCGGCGCCTGCAGTCGGAGGCCGTGCGGCGTCCGCCGGTCAGCACGATTCCGCCGGCCGGCCAGCCGCCGCGGCTCAGGGAACGCGCCGCCCCATGACGCTGCCGCAACCGGCCACGCCGGAAATCGCCGGCCTGGGGCGCCGCCTCGCCAGCCTGTTTTACGAAGCGTTGCTGCTCGTCGGCATCGTCGCCGGCCTGGCGATCACGCTCGCCCTGTTCAGCGCACTGACCAACGTCCCGGTGCCGATCGCGACGATACGCGTCTATGTCTTCCTGGGGCTTGCCGCCTATTTCCTGTGGCACTGGCACGGCGGCCGGCAAACGCTGGCGATGCGCACATGGCAGCTTGCCATCGTTACCCCGACGGGCGCGCCGCCCACCCTGATGCAGCTTGCTTTGCGCTACGTGCTCGCCTGGCCGAGCATCCTGTTCTTCGGCGCGGGGCTGCTCTGGGCGCTCGTCGACCGCGACCGTCAGTTCCTGCACGACCGTCTGGCGGGCACGCGCATCATCTTCTCTCCCCCCACCACAACATCGCTGCCGCCGCCAGCAGGAAGCTGAGGCTGGGCGCCACGGCAGCCACCGGTGGCCGCCAGTTGTTGATAACGCCGAGGTGGGAAAACAGCCCGTTGAACATGTGGAAAGCGATGCCGATCATCACGCCGGCGAACACCTTGACGCTCACTGCGGAAAAGCGGTCCTGGCTGTAGGCGAAAGGCAGGGCAAGCGCCATCATCACCAGCGCCGCGAACGGATAGATGATCTTCTTCCACAAGGCGATCTCGTAGCGCTGGGTTTTCTGCCGGTTATCGCTCAGGTGGCGGATGTACTGGGCAAGGCTGACGAGCGACATGCGTTCCGGCACCACCAGCAGCACGGCGAGAATGCCCGGATTCAACGCCGACTCCCACTCCATCGTGTCGAGCTGGCGCACTGCCGCCTTTTCTCCCGCCAGTTCGGTCTGGGCAACGTTTTCGAGCCGCCAGCGACCGGAAGGCAGATAGTGGCCAGCGGCCGCCTCGCTGATCATGTGCAGGCGCCGCTCGTCGTCGAACGCGAAGACGCGGATGCCGCGCAGCGTGGCATCCGGCAACACCTCGCGCACGTTGATGAAGGACCGCCCGTCTTTCACCCACAGACCGGAGCGAAATTCCTGTCCGACCATGCTGCTGGTCGCGGACAGGCGCAGCTTTTTCGCGGCGCGTTCCGCCGGTGGGGCGACGAACTCGCCGACGATGAAGGTCAGCACGACGAAAATCGCGCCGATCTTGGCAAGCGTCAGCAACAGCGCGCCCGTAGACAGCCCGGAGGCGCGCAGCACGGTGATTTCCGAATGGCGCGCGAGCAGGGTCAGCGCATAGAGGGTGCCGATCAGCACGGCAATCGGCAGAATCTCGTAAGTCCGCCCCGGCAGGGTCAGCGCGACATAGGCCAGCGCATGGCGCAGCTGGTAGCCCTGCCGACCGACGTCCTCCATCTCGTGGATGAGGTCGAAGAAGGCGAACAACCCGAGAAAGGCCGCCAGCACGAGCAGGGTAGCGCTGTAAATCTCCCTGGCCAGGTGGCGTTCGAAGACGAAGAGGGCCACCTCAGCGTCCCGTTCGCCAGATCGAATACACCGACAGCCGTTTCCAGAACATCAGCGTCAGGACGGCGAACATCAGCAGATGCACGGCCCAGACGCCGACGCCGAACGGCAGGCGGCCCTGCGCCACCCAGGCCTGGCTGACCGAGAGCAGGTTGCTGTAGATCATGAAGATCAACAAGGCGAAGACCAGGTTGCCGGTACGGCCGGCGCGCGGGTTCACGAAGGAGAGCGGAATGGCGAAGAGCGCCAGCGCCAACGCGGAGAGCGGCAGACCGATGCGCCACAGGAGCTCGCCCTGGTAGGCGGGCACGGGGTTGCGCAGCAGGTCCCATGTCGTCATGTGTTTCGGGCTGACGTCGAAGCCCTGCGACTCGCGCGTTTCGACGCGGATCGCATAGCGTTCGAACTCCATGACGCGGTACTCCCGCGAACCGGCCTCCGCCTCGTAGCGCCGCCCCTCGCTCAGCACGACGAATTTGTCCCCGTTGGGCGCCCGCTCGGTGTGGCCCTTGGCGGCGGCGATGACGCCCAGCCGGCCGTGCTGCATCGAGCTGACGAAGATGTTGCCGACCCGGCCGGCCTCGGCATCGCCTTCGCCGATCGATTCGACGAAAAAGACGCGATCCCCGCGCGACGACTCGTTGAAGGCGCCAGGGCTGACGTTGGCCACGTCGTCGCGCCGATCCAGACGCTGCTGGTACTCGGCACGCTTGGCGAGCGCCCACGGCGAGAGAAAGAGCGCGAGCGCCGCGATGAGCGCCACCAGGGGCAGCGCGAAGCGCAGCACCGGGCGCATCCAGGCCAACAGCGACACACCGGAGGAAAACCAGATCGACATTTCGGAATCGCGATAGCTGCGCGACAAAGACAGCAGAATGGCGATGAACAGCGTGAGCGAGAGCAGCACCGGCAGATAGTTCAGCGCGGCGAAGCCGAGCAGCGCCATCACGGCCTCGGAGGCGACGCGTCCGCTGGCTGCCTGGCCCAGCAGGCGGATCAACTGCGTCGTCAGCAGGATCGCGAACAGGGCGACAAAGACCGCACCGGCGGTCTGGGCGAATTCGCGCTGGGCGGCGCGCACGAAGATCATGTGCTGGCGATGCCGGTCGGGTGAATCGGGGATTTCTCGTCGGACGGGAAAAAGCCCGAAAATTGCTTAAACTTCAGCCTTTTCCCATCAGCAGGAGCTTGGCGTGGAATTTAGCATAAACAGCGGCAGCCCGGAAAAGCAGCGCACGGCCTGCGTGGTCGTCGGCGTCTTCGAATCGCGCAAGCTGTCGGCGGCGGCCGAGACGATCAACCGGGCGGCCCACGGCTATCTGGCCAACCTGATGCGGCGCGGCGACATGGAAGGCAAGGCCGGCAGCACCCTGCTTTTGCAGAAGCTGCCCGGCGTCGCGGCCGACCGGGTGCTGCTCGTCGGCTTGGGCAAGGAACGCGAGTTCCGCGAAAACGAATACCGTGCGGCCGTCGCGACCGCTGTGCGCACCCTCAACCAGATCGGCGGATTCGACGGCACGCTCTTTCTCACCGAACTGCCCATGAAGAAACGCGACGCCGCCTGGCGCGTCCGCCAGGCGGCGCTGGTGGCCGAAGAAACGCTCTACCGTTTCGACCGGATGAAGTCGAAGAAGGACGACGTGCGCCGCCCGCTGCGCAAGCTGGCCTTCTGCGTGGCCCGGCGCAGCGAGCTGGCCGCCGCCGAGCACGGCCTCGCCGAGGGTCGGGCCATCGCCGCCAGTATGACCTTCATGAAGGATCTCGCCAATCTGCCGGGCAACGTCTGCACACCCGCTTATCTGGCCGAACAGGCGCGCACGCTGGCCAAGGAATTGGACCTCAAGGCCGAGGTGCTCGGTCGTGCCGAGATGGAAAAGCTCGGCATGCACACGCTGCTGGCTGTCGCCCAGGGGTCGCACCAGCCGCCGCAACTGATCGTCTTGCAGTATCGCGGCGGCAAGAAGGACGAGAAGCCGGTCGTGCTGGTCGGCAAGGGAGTGACCTTCGATACGGGGGGGATTTCCCTCAAGCCGCCGGCGGACATGGATGAAATGAAGTTCGACATGTCCGGCGCCGCCAGCGTGCTCGCCACGCTCAAGGCCGCTGCCCTGATGAAGCTGCCGCTCAATCTCGTCGCCATCGTGCCGGCGGTGGAAAACATGCCGGGCGGCAACGCCACGCGCCCCGGCGACATCGTCACCTCGATGTCGGGGCAGACCGTCGAGATTCTCAACACCGACGCGGAGGGGCGCCTGATCCTCTGCGACGCGCTCACCTACGCCGAGCGTTTCGATCCGGCCTGCGTGATCGATGTCGCGACGCTCACCGGCGCCTGCGTGATCGCGCTCGGCCATGTCGTCAGCGGCCTGCTGGCGAACGACGACGGTCTCGCCCGCGAGCTGCTCGATGCCGGCAACGCAAGCTGGGATCGCGCCTGGCAACTGCCGCTGCTCGACGACTACCAGGAGCAGCTGAAGAGCAATTTCGCCGACCTGGCCAACATCGGCGGGCGCGCAGCGGGGACGATCACCGCCGCCGCCTTCCTGTCGCGCTTCGCCAAGAAATACGACTGGGCGCATCTCGACATCGCCGGCACCGCCTACAGGTCCGGCAAGGAGAAAGGCTCGACGGGGCGGCCGGTGCCTCTGCTGACGCACTTCTTGCTCGCGCGCGCGGCAACGAAGAAGGCCAAGTGACCGCCATCGAATTCTTCCATGGCGCCGCCGACCGCGTGCAATACGCGGCGGCTTGGTTGCGCCAGGCCTGGGAGCGTCGCCAGCCGGTGCTGGTCTATGTGCCGGACGCCGCGACGGCCGCGCAGCTCGACCGCATGTTGTGGACGCAGCCGGCGCTGTCCTTCGTGCCGCATTGCGCCGCCGATTCGCCGCTGGCCGCCGAGACACCGATCCTGCTCGCCGACACGCTGCAAGACCCGCCACGGGAGGACTGTCTGCTGAATCTGTCCGACGAACTGCCGGCGGGTTTCTCGCGCTTCGCGCGACTCGTCGAAATCGTCAGTACGGACGACGCGGTGCGCCTGCCGGCGCGCGAGCGCTTCAGGTTCTATCGAGACCGCGGCTACGCCATCGAGAGTCGCGACGTTTCCGGGGAGGCGCGGTGACAGGGCGCGATCAGGAGGGCGATGTGGTCGAGCAGGCGGATGCCCTGATGCGGCGCTATCGCAGCTTCGTCGCGCGCGCGCCGGAAGACGGCGGGGAAACGGAGCCGCACGGCACGGCGGCCCCGGCAGACGAAGACATTCCGGTACTGACCGAGATCGTCGCGCCCGACCGTCAGGCCGGGGAAGCGGCCGCCATCGACCCGGCCGCTCTCCGCGCCATCATCGCAGACAGCCTGCAGCGCTGGATCGACGAAGCGTTGTTGCCGCAATTGCTTGAGAAAATCGAACATGGAACTCGCCAAAAGCTTTGAACCGGCCGACATCGAGCGGCGCTGGTATCCGGTCTGGGAGTCGAACGGCCATTTCGCCGCCGGCCTCGACCGCAACAAGACCGACAATTTCTGCATCCTGCTGCCGCCGCCGAACGTCACCGGCACGCTGCACATGGGGCACGGCTTCAACCAGACGATCATGGATGCGCTCACCCGCTACCACCGCATGAAGGGCGCGAACACGCTCTGGCAGCCGGGCACCGACCACGCCGGCATCGCCACGCAGATCGTCGTCGAGCGCCAGCTCGACGCGCAGGGCATTTCGCGCCACGAGCTCGGCCGCGAGAAGTTTCTCGAAAAAGTCTGGGAGTGGAAGGAGTACTCGGGCAACACGATCACCCGGCAGATGCGTCGCCTCGGCGCCTCGCCCGACTGGACGCGCGAGCGCTTCACGATGGATGCGGGGCTCTCGAAGATCGTCACCGAGACCTTCGTGCGTCTCTACCGCGAGGGACTGATCTATCGCGGCAAACGCCTGGTCAACTGGGACCCGAAGCTCCTGACCGCCGTTTCCGACCTCGAGGTCGTCAGCGAGGAGGAAGACGGCTTCCTGTGGGAAATTCGCTACCCCTTCGCCTGCGGCAACGGCTCGCTCACCGTCGCCACGACACGCCCGGAAACGATGCTCGGCGACGTCGCCGTCGCGGTCAATCCCGAGGACGAGCGCTACCGGCATCTCGTCGGCAAGCACGTGCACCTACCACTGACCGGCCGCACGATTCCCGTCATCGCCGACGCCTACGTCGACCGCGAATTCGGCACTGGCTGCGTGAAGATTACCCCGGCCCACGACTTCAACGACTGGCAGGTCGGCCATCGTCACGGCTTGACGCCGATCAGCATTTTCACGCTCGATGCGCGCATCAACGAACACGGCCCCGAGAAGTATCGCGGCATGGACCGCTACGACGCCCGCAAGGCCATCGTCGCCGATCTCGAAGCGCAAGGCCTGCTCGTCTCGACCAAGCCGCACAAGCTGATGGCGCCGCGCGGCGACCGCACCGGCGTCGTCATCGAACCGATGCTCACCGACCAGTGGTTCGTCGCCATGAGCAAACCGGGCGCCGATGGCAAGAGCATTGCCGCCAAGGCGCTCGAATGCGTGGCCTCGGGCGAGATCAGGTTCTTCCCCGAGAACTGGGTCAATACCTACAACCAGTGGCTCGACAACATCCAGGACTGGTGCATCTCCCGCCAGCTCTGGTGGGGCCACCAGATTCCCGCCTGGTATGGCGACGACGGGCGCGTCTGGGTGGCCCACGACGAAGCGGAAGCCTACGAGATGGCGCAACGCGACGGCTACACCGGGGGACTGGCACGCGACCCGGACGTGCTCGATACCTGGTATTCCTCGGCGCTGTGGCCCTTCTCGACGCTCGACTGGACGCCCGAGTGGCCCGCGAAATCCAACCCGGCGCTCGACCTCTACCTGCCCTCGACGGTGCTCGTCACCGGCTTCGACATCATCTTTTTCTGGGTCGCCCGCATGGTGATGATGACCAAGCACATCACCGGCAAGATTCCGTTCCAGCACGTCTATGTGCACGGCCTGATCCGCGACGCGGAAGGCCAGAAGATGAGCAAGAGCAAGGGCAACGTGCTCGACCCGATCGACCTGATCGACGGCATCGGCCTCGACGAACTGGTAAAGAAACGCACCGCCGGCCTGATGAACCCGAAGCAGGCCGAACAAATCGAAAAGCGCACGCGCAAGGAGTATCCGGACGGCATTCCCGGCTTCGGCGCGGATGCGCTGCGCTTCACCTTCCTCTCGCTCGCCTCGCCGGGCCGCGACATCAAGTTCGACATGGGCCGCTGCGAGGGTTACCGCAACTTCTGCAACAAGCTGTGGAACGCCACGCGCTTCGTGCTGATGAACTGCGCCGGCCGCGATTGCGGCCTCGAAAGCTCCTGCAAGGAAGGCACGCTCGATTTCTCGCCGGCCGACCGCTGGATCGTCAGCCGGTTTCAGCGCACCGCGGCGGAAGTAGCCAGGCACTTTACCGACTACCGCTTCGACCTGCTCGCCAAAGCGATCTACGAATTCGTCTGGGACGAATACTGCGACTGGTATCTCGAACTCGCCAAGGTGCAACTCCAGCAGGGTAACGAGGCGCAACAACGCGCCACGCGCCGCACGCTGCTGCGCGTGCTGGAGGCCGCGCTGCGCCTCGCCCATCCGCTGATTCCTTTCATCACCGAGGAGCTGTGGCAGACCGTCGCCCCGCTCGCCGGCCGCAGCGAGGCCGCAAAAGTCGACGCCGGCAGGACGGCGACCATCATGCGGCAGGCCTATCCGACGCCAAACGAAGCGCGCCTCGACCCCGCGGTCGAAACGTGGGTGGCGACGCTCAAGTCGCTGGTCGGCGCTTGCCGTAGCCTGCGCGGCGAGATGAACCTCTCCCCCGCGCAGAAAGTGCCGCTCGTAGCCGCCGGCGATATCGCCGCCCTGCAAGCCTATGCGCCTTATCTCGCCGTCCTCGCCAAGCTGTCCGAGGTTTCCGCCGTAGCGGAGTTGCCTGACAACGATGCGCCGGTGCAGATCGTCGGCGATTTCCGCCTAATGCTGAAGATCGAGATCGACGTCGCCGCCGAAAAGGAACGCCTCGGCAAGGAGATCGCCCGGCTCGAAGGCGAGATCGCCAAGTGCGAGAAAAAGCTCGCCACCGAAAGCTTCGTGGCCCGTGCTCCTGCCGCCGTGGTCGCGCAGGAACGCGAGCGGCTGGCGAGTTTCCAAGATACGCTCGCCAAGGTGACGGCCCAGCGGATGCGCCTGCCGGGTTAAGGCGTGGTGAAGCCCCTTTCGCCGCCGCTCAAGTTCCTGCTGCGGCTGGCGGTTTCGCTCGGCCTGCTCGGCGAGACCGCGCGCTTCGCCCGTCTCACGCTCGCGCCTTCGCTGCTCGTGCAACTGGCAACCGTTGCCGCGCTCTGGGCGGCGCTACATGCCGTTGGCGCGGAATTCTCCGTGCTCTATCTGCTGGCAGCGGCGGCGCCGGTGTTCTTCGTCGCCGCCCTGCCGGTATCGGTGGGCGGCTTCGGCACGCGCGAAGCGGCCCTGGCCGGCTACTGGCTGCTGGCCGGCCTGCCGGCCGAGATGGCGGTGGCAGGCGCCCTGCTCCACGGCCTGGCCACCACGCTACAGGGCGCCTTGTGGGCGCCGCTGTTCCTGTTCGGGCGGCGCGGCTGATCCGCCCTCAGGTGTTCTGGACGACGATGGTCGGGAACTTGGCCGAGTGATCCTTGGCCATGTCGGCGATCTTGATGCCGATGCGGCGGGCGATGCCCCGGTAGATTTCCGCGGCACGGCCGTCCGGCTCGGCGACCACCGAGGGCTGGCCGCCATCGACCTGCTCGCGGATCCTGATGTCGAGCGGCAGCGCGCCGAGGAATTCGGTCTCGTAGTCGGCGCACATCTTCTCGCCGCCGCCCGCGCCGAAGATGTGTTCCTCGTGGCCGCACTGCGAGCAGATGTGGATGCTCATGTTCTCGACGATGCCGAGGATCGGAATACCCACCTTCTCGAACATCTTGAGGCCCTTCCTCGCGTCGAGCAGGGCAATGTCCTGCGGCGTGGTGACGATCACCGCGCCGGTGACCGGCACCTGCTGCGCGAGCGTGAGCTGCACGTCGCCGGTGCCGGGCGGCAGGTCGACGACGAGGTAGTCGAGATCGTCCCAGTTCGTGTCGCCCAGCAACTGGGTGAGCGCCTGGGTGACCATCGGGCCGCGCCAGACCATCGGTTGTTCCGGGTCGATCAGAAAGCCGATCGACATCGCCTGGATGCCGTGCGCCGCCATCGGCTGGAGCTTCTTGCCGTCGGCCGATTCGGGCTGACTGTCGGGGATGCCGAGCATCTGCGGCTGCGAGGGGCCGTAGATGTCGGCATCGAGGATGCCGACGCGGGCGCCCTCGGCGGAAAGCGCCAGGGCGAGGTTGACGGCGGTGGTGGATTTGCCCACGCCGCCCTTGCCGGAGGCGACGGCGACGATGTTCTTCACGCCCGGTATCAGCTTGACGCCCTTTTGCACGGCATGGGAGACGATTTTCTGGAAGACGTTGGCCGAGACGTTGCCGGCGCCGGCCGCCTTGAGCGCCTCGATGACGAGTTGGCGAATCGCCTCGATCTGGCTTTTTGCCGGATAACCCAGCTCGACGTCCACGGAAACGTCGGCGCCGCTCACCTTGATGTTCTTCGCGCTGCGGCTGGAAACCAGATCCTTGTTCGTATTGGGATCGACGACGGCCTTGAGGACGGCCTGGACGGATTGTTCGGTGAGAGACATGAGGTGGCTCCGGAATAGTTGATTAGTTTTGTCTAGCATAGCGCAAGCCGGGGGGAGATGGGGGCGTTTGCTAGAATTTCCAGCCCAATCGACCGGCTCGCCGCCATGACCCACCGCCAGATCCTCGTCACCTCCGCCCTACCCTACGCCAACGGCGCCATCCACCTCGGCCATCTCGTCGAATACATCCAGACCGACATCTGGGTGCGCTTCCAGAAGATGCGCGGCCACGAATGCTGGTATGTCTGCGCCGATGACACCCACGGCACGCCGATCATGCTGCGCGCCGAGAAGGAGGGCATCACGCCGGAGCAGCTCATCGCCCGCGTGCATGGCGAACATCTGCGCGACTTCACCGGCTTTCACATCGCCTTCGACAACTATTACACGACGCACTCCGAGGAAACGCGCTTCTACTCGGAAGACATCTACCTGAAGCTCAAGGCCGCCGGCCTGATCGAGGTGCGCGCCATCGAGCAGTACTACGATCCGGTCAAAGAGATGTTCCTGCCCGACCGCTTCATCAAGGGCGAGTGCCCGAAGTGCGGGGCGAAGGACCAATACGGCGATTCCTGCGAGGCCTGCGGCGCCGCCTACGCGCCGACCGAACTGAAAAATCCCGTCTCGGCCGTCTCCGGCGCGAGGCCCGAACTCAAACGCTCCGACCACTACTTCTTCAAGCTCTCCGACCCGCGCTGCCAGACCTTCCTGCGCGAATGGACGCGGCGCGGCAGCCTGCAGCCCGAGGCGGCCAACAAGCTCGCCGAATGGCTGGGGGAAGAGGGCGAGAACCGCCTCACCGACTGGGACATCTCGCGCGACGCGCCCTACTTCGGCTTCGAGATTCCCGACGCGCCGGGCAAGTATTTCTACGTCTGGCTCGATGCGCCGATCGGCTACATGGGCTCCTTCCGCAATCTCTGCGAAAAGCGGGGGCTGGACTTCGACAGCTACTGGAAGCCCGACTCCACGGCCGAGCTCTACCACTTCATCGGCAAGGACATCCTCTACTTCCACGCCCTGTTCTGGCCGGCCGAACTCCAGCACGCCGGCTACCGCACGCCGACCAATGTCTTCGCCCACGGCTTCCTGACGGTCGACGGCGCGAAGATGAGCAAGAGCCGCGGCACCTTCATCACCGCCGAATCGTATCTCGCCCAGGGCCTCGACCCCGAATGGCTGCGCTACTACTTCGCCGCGAAGTTGAACGGCACGCTGGAGGACATCGACCTGAACCTTGCCGATTTCGTCAGCCGCGTGAACAGCGACCTCATCGGCAAGTACATCAACATCGCCAGCCGCGCGGCGGGCTTCATCGCCAAGCGCTTCGACGGCAAGCTGGTCGTCGAGCGCCTGACGGAAAAGTTCGACGCCGCACTGCCCGGCCTGCACGCTGCCGCTGCCGAGATTGCGGATTACTACGAGCAGCGCGATTTCGCCCGCGCGATGCGCCGCGTGATGGCGCTGGCGGATCAGGTGAACCAGTACGTCGACCGCAACCAGCCCTGGGTGCTGGCCAGGCAGGCCGGGGAAGAGGCGCGCCTGCACGAGGTCTGCTCGATCCTCGTCAATGCCTTCCGCATCCTGTCGGTCTATCTCAAGCCGGTGCTGCCCAAGCTCGTGCAGCGCGCCGAGGAGTTCCTGAACGTCGCGCCGCTCGCCTGGGCCGACGCCGCCCGCCTGCTGCCGCCGGCGCACGCCATCAACGGCTATGAGCACCTGATGACGCGCATCGAACCGAAGCAGGTCGAGGCGTTGGTTGCGGCGAACGAGGAGTCATTGGCGTCCGGCGCGGCCCCGCCGCCCGCTGCCGTCTCGCCAGCGTCGACTTTTTCGCCTATCGCCATCGACGACTTCGCGAAGGTCGATCTGCGCATCGCCCGCATCGCCCGAGCGGAGCATGTCGAAGGTGCGGAAAAGCTGCTCAAGCTCACGCTCGATCTCGGCCCGCTCGGCACGCGGCAGGTGTTCGCCGGCATCAAGTCGGCCTACGATCCGGCGGCGTTGGTCGGCCGCCTCACCGTGATGGTCGCCAACCTCGCGCCGCGCAAGATGAAGTTCGGCATCAGCGAGGGCATGGTGCTCGCCGCCTCCGATCCGGAAGGCAAGGCGGCCGGCCTGTTCCTGCTCTCGCCGGATGCCGGCGCCCTGCCGGGCATGCAGGTCAAGTAAGCGGCATGCGGTTGTATCGGACGATTCCCGCGCAGGCGGCCTCTTCCCGCGTGCTGGCCATCGGCAACTTCGATGGGGTGCACCTGGGCCATCGCGCCCTGCTCGAACGGCTGGTCGCCACGGCGCGCCAACACGGCCTGCCGCCGGCGGTGATGACCTTCGAGCCGCACCCGCGCGAACTGATCGCGCCCGAGCAGGCGCCCGCGCGCCTCACCTCCCTGCGCGAAAAGCTCGCCCTGCTCGAAGCCTGCGGCGTCGCGGAAGTCTTCCTGCTGCATTTTTCGCGCAAGCTGGCCGGCCTGACGGCGGAAGACTTCATCGACCGCGTGCTGGTGCAGGGCCTCGCCGTGCGCCACCTGATGATCGGCGACGACTTCCGCTTCGGCAAGGGCCGGGCCGGCGATTTCGGCATGTTGCAGGCCGCCGGCCAGCGGCACGGCTTCTCGGTGGAGGCGATGCACACCATCGAGATCGACGGGGAGCGGGTCTCCAGTTCCGCCGTGCGCGATGCGCTGGCCGCCGGCGGCCTGGAACATGCGGCGCGCCTGTTGGGGCGGCCCTACAGCATCGCCGGACGCGTCGTGCATGGCGGCAAGCTCGGCCGCCAGCTCGGCTTTCCCACCGCCAACATCCAGCTCAAGCGGAAGAGGGTGGCGCTCGCCGGCGTGTTCGCGGCCACCGTCTCGGGACTCGACAAGCGTCACCTGCCCGGCGCGGCCAGCCTAGGCGTGCGGCCGACGCTGGGTCGCGGGCTGCAACCGCAGCTCGAGGTGCATCTGTTCGATTTCGACCGCGCGATCTACGGCGCGCACGTCGCCGTGCATTTCCTCCACAAGCTGCGCGATGAGGCGAAATATGATTCGCTGGACGCCCTGAAGGCGCAGATCGCCCGCGACGTGCGGGCGGTACAGGATTACTTTGCAGGCAAACACCATGGCTGACTATCGTAAAACGCTGAACATGCCCGACACCCCGTTCCCGATGCGCGGCGACCTGGCCCGCCGCGAGCCGGGCTGGGTAAAGGAATGGCAGGAGAAACGGCTCTACGAAAAAATCCGCGCGGCGAGCCGCGGTCGCCCGCGCTTCGTGCTGCACGACGGCCCGCCCTATGCCAACGGCGACATCCACATCGGTCATGCGGTCAACAAGATCCTCAAGGACATCATCGTGCGCAGCAAGACGCTGGCCGGCTTCGATGCACCCTACGTGCCGGGCTGGGATTGTCATGGCCTGCCCATCGAGCACCAGATCGAGAAGGTTCACGGCAAGCACCTCGACGGCAACAAGGCGCGCGAACTGTGCCGCGCCTATGCGCAAGAGCAGATCGAGCGGCAGAAGAAGGATTTCATCCGCCTGGGCGTGCTGGGCGACTGGGACGCCCCCTACAAGACGATGGAGTTTCGCACCGAGGCGGACGAAATCCGGGCCCTGGGCGAGATGTACCGGCGCGGCTATCTCTTCAAGGGGTTGAAGCCCGTGAACTGGTGCTTCGATTGCGGCTCGGCGCTCGCCGAGGCCGAGGTCGAATACGCCGACAAGAAGAGCCCGGCCATCGACGTCGCCTTCCCCCTCGACGCAGCGGAACGCGGCCGGCTCGCCGCGGCCTTCGATGTCGCCGCCTTGCCGGAAAAGACCGTCTACGCGGCGATCTGGACGACGACGCCCTGGACGATTCCCGGCAACCAGGCATTGAACGTCCATCCCGAATTCGTCTATGAGCTGGTCGATACGGACAGGGGTCTGCTGATTCTCGCCGCCGAGCTGCGCGAACAGGCCCTCAAGCGCCATGGACTGGAAGGCAAGGTGCTGGGCGCCTGCCGGGGCATCGCATTGGATCGCATGCAGTTTCGCCATCCGTTCTACGACCGCGCCGCGCCGGTCTTCCTCGGCGACTACGTGACGCTCGACACCGGCACCGGCATCGTGCATTCCGCGCCGGCCTATGGCCTGGAAGACTACGAGTCCTGCAAGCGCGCCGGCATGCGAAACGACGAGATTCTCACCCCCGTGCAGGGCGATGGCTGTTTCGCTGCCGATCTGCCCTTCTTCGGCGGCCTGCATGTCTGGAAGGCCAATCCCCTGATCGTCGACAAGCTCGCCGAGGTCGGCTGCCTGCTCGCCAGCGCCGAGATCGTGCACAGCACCATGCACTGCTGGCGCCACAAGACGCCGACCATCTATCGCGCCACGACGCAGTGGTTCATTGGCATGGATCGCGTCGGCGAGGAGGGACGCACCCTGCGCGACAAGGCGCTGGCCGCCATCGAGGCCACCGCGTTCTTCCCCGCCTGGGGCAAGGCGCGGCTTGCCGCGATGATCGCCAACCGCCCCGACTGGTGCGTGTCAAGACAAAGGAACTGGGGCGTGCCGATCCCCTTCTTCCTGCACAAGGAGACCGGCGAACCGCATCCGCGCACGCTGGAACTGCTCGAAGAAGTCGCGCAACGGGTCGAGCAAGGCGGCATCGAAGCCTGGTTCGCGCTCGATGCGAAAGACCTGTTGGGTGACGAGGCGGGCCGATACGACAAGATGAGCGACACGCTCGACGTCTGGTTCGATTCGGGCGTGACGCACTGGTCGGTGATGCGCGGCTCGCACGCCGACGATTGCGCGTATCCGGCCGACCTCTACCTCGAAGGCTCCGACCAGCACCGCGGCTGGTTCCATTCGTCCCTGCTCACCGGCTGCTGCATCGATGGCCGCGCGCCCTACCAGGGCCTGCTGACCCACGGCTTCGTCGTCGACGGCAAGGGCATGAAGATGTCGAAGTCGAAGGGCAACGTCGTCGCGCCGCAGCAGGTCTCGGACACGCTGGGCGCCGAAATCCTGCGCCTGTGGGTGGCGGCGACCGATTATTCGGGCGAACTGTCGATCTCGAAGGAAATTCTCGACCGCGTCGTCGAGGTCTATCGCCGTCTGCGCAACACCTTGAAGTTCCTGCTCGCCAACACGGCCGATTTCGATGCGAACAAGGACATGCTGCCGGTTGGGCAATGGCTGGAGATCGACCGCTACGCGCTCGCGCTCGCGCACGGGCTCTCCGACGGCTGCACGGCGGCCTATGCGCGCTACGAATTCCATAAGGTCGTGCAGGCGCTGCAGAACTTCTGCGCCGAAGACCTGGGCGCCTTCTATCTCGACGTTCTCAAGGATCGCCTCTACACCACGAAGGAGGCAGGCCGCGCGCGTCGTTCAGCGCAAAGCGCGCTGTGGCACATCGTGCAGTCGATCACGCGCCTGATGGCGCCGATCCTTTCCTTTACCGCCGAGGAAATCCACCAGGTACTGGGCCGGGACAGCGTGATGCTGGAAACGTGGCACGCGCTGCCGCCGCTCGAAGAAAAGTCGACGCTGGCAGGACGGTGGACGCAGATCCGCGCGGTGCGCGCCGAGGTGATGAAAGCCATCGAGGACGTGAGGAGCGCCGGCGGCGTCGGCTCCTCGCTGCAGGCCGAAGTCGAGATCCGCGCGGCAGGCGAGACTTACGACCTGCTGGCCGCGCTGGGCGACGATCTCAAGTTCGTGCTGATCTGTTCCAGGGCCGAGCTGAAAAAAGTCGACGCCGGCGAGACGGCGATCACCGTCACCCCCAGCCCGCACAAAAAGTGTGCGCGTTGCTGGCACTGGCGCGCGGACGTGGGGCACGACGCCCGGCATCCCGAACTGTGCGCTCGCTGCACGAGCAATCTGTTCGGCGCCGGCGAGGTGCGCGAGTTTGCCTGATCTGGCATCATGGCGACGGTCGTCGCAGCCAGGGGAGATATGCCCATGCAAGCCATACGCCAACTCGTCCAGGTAAAGGATGGCACGCTCACCCTCCAGGTGCCGTCTTCGTTCGAGGCGCAGGAAGTCGAGGTGATCGTGTTGCCTGTCGGCGAGGTTCCGGCGCAAGATGCGGGCGCTTCGGTCGTGCGCCGCCGTCCTTCTCCCGCACTCAAGGGCACGCGCATTCTGGGCGATCTGATGGCGCCCGCAGTCCCCGAAAGCGATTGGGACGCGCTCAGGTGATCGTCCTCGATACCCACGTCTGGGTCCGATGGCTGGAGCCGGAAAACGGCCCCTTGCCGTCCCGTTTGCAGGCATTGCTTGATTCCGCAGACAGACTGGCCGTTTCGGCCATTTCCTGTTGGGAAATCGCTTATCTGACTCGACAGGGGAGGGCCCAACTGCCGTTGCCAATCGAGGCATGGCTACACGAGGCCTTGTCCGGATCGAATATCGAAAGCCTGCCGGTCACCACCGAAATTGCAGCGTTTGCAGCATCCCTGCCGCTTGTCCATCGCGACCCGGCGGATCGTTTCATCATTGCTACCGCCTTGCACTATCGCCATCCGCTCGTCAGCCTGGATGAAAAGTTTTCGCAGTATTCCGATCTGAGCGGACTGCTGATAAGGAATTGATGTGGCGTCATTTCGTTGGCTCGCCCTCGCCGGGCTGATCGTCCTCGCCGATTTCCTCACCAAGGCGTGGGTGCTGGCCAGCTTCCATTTCGGCGAGCGCCTGGAGGTAACTTCGTTCTTCAATCTCGTGCTGGTGACGAACCGCGGCGCCGCCTTCAGTTTCCTCGCCGACGCGGGCGGCTGGCAGCGCTGGTTTTTCATCGTGCTGGCGCTGGCGATCTCGGTCTGGCTGTTTGCCATGATTCGCCGCCATGCCGCCGAAACCCTGCTGCCGTTGGCCTGCGCGCTGGTGTTGGGCGGTGCGCTCGGCAACGTCATCGACCGGCTGCGCTTCGGCGCGGTGGTCGACTTCCTCGATTTCCACCTCGCCGGCTGGCACTGGCCGGCCTTCAACCTCGCCGATTCGGCCATCACCGTCGGCGTCGCGCTGCTGCTGTGGCAGCAATTCACCCACAAGGATTCCCCATGAGCGAGCGCGTAGCCAGGAACAGCCTCGTGACGCTGCACTACCGCGTCGCCACGGCCGACGATACCGAGGTGATCTCCACCTTCGGCATGACGCCGACCACCCTGCAACTGGGCAGCGGCGAGCTGGCGCCGACCCTCGAAGCCTGCCTCGATGGCCTGCCGGTCGGCGAGCGCCATGTCTTCCTGCTCGAACCCGAGCAGGCCTTCGGCCAGCATGTCCCGGCCCTGCAACAGCGCATGCCGCTTGCCGAATTGCCCGCTGGCGGGGAGGGGCTTGCGCTGTTCGACCTGATCGAATTCGAAGCCCCCAACGGGACGAAATATGCCGGCACCGTGCGGGCGCTGGACGAGGCCGGCGCACTGATCGACTTCAACCACCCGCTCGCCGGTCAGGCGATCCGCTTCGAAGTCGAGGTGGTCGGGATCCTGTGATGACGAATATCCTCCTCGCCAACCCCCGCGGTTTCTGCGCCGGCGTCGAACGCGCCATCGCCATCGTCGAGCGCGCCCTCGAAAAGTTCGGGGCGCCGATCTACGTGCGCCACGAGGTCGTACACAACCGCTACGTCGTCGATGGCCTCAAGGCCAAGGGGGCCGTCTTCATCGAGGAGCTCGACGAGGCGCCGGATGGCGCAACCGTGATCTTCAGCGCGCATGGCGTGCCCAAGGCGGTGCGTGCCGAGGCGGCGCGCCGCGGGCTCCAGGTCTTCGACGCCACTTGCCCGCTGGTGACCAAGGTGCATCTCGAAGTCGAGCGGCATCGCAAGGCCGGCCGCGAGGTCATCATGATCGGCCACAAGGGCCATCCGGAAGTCGAGGGCACGATGGGGCAGTGGCCGGACGGAATCCATCTCGTCGAGAACGTCGCCGACGTTGAAAAAGTCGGCGCCGGGCCGTCCCAAGCCGACGCCAGCCCCCCTGTGGGGGGCAGCGAGCCGGATTTGCGAGCGTGGGGGGCCATGAAAGTCGACGCTGGCAGGACGGCGCTCGCCTACGTCACGCAAACCACGCTGTCGGTGGACGATGCCGCCGCCATCGTCGCGGCGCTGAAGGCGCGGTTTCCCGACATCGTCGGGCCGAAGAAGGACGACATCTGCTACGCCACGCAAAACCGCCAGGATGCCGTCAAGACGCTCGCCGCGCAGTGTGACCTCGTGCTGGTGGTCGGCAGCCGCAACAGCTCCAACTCCAACCGCCTGCGCGAAGTCGCCGCGAATCTCGGCGTGCCGGCGCAGCTGATCGACGACGCCAGCCAGATCGATCCGGCCTGGCTCGATGGCAAAGTCGCGGTTGGCGTGACGGCGGGCGCCTCGGCGCCGGAGGTGCTGGTGGAGGCGGTGGTGAAGCGCCTGCACGCGCTGGGCGGCGCGCCAATCCGCCTGCTGGCGGGAGCGGCGGAGGAGGTCAATTTCCCCCTGCCGAAGGATCTGCAATAGGGGCAGGCATCCGCTCGTCGCACAGTTTGCGCCGCTTGTCGGGAAAACCGGCGAGGGGGGGAACGATCTGCTAGCCTGTCATCGGGAAAAAACGGTCGCCGGTCGCCTGCGTCAGGCGGTCGGCTTGCAACGGAGGCGTGGCGTGGCACAGGCCCGGAATGGCGGCTTCACCCTGATCGAAGCGCTGATGACGGTGGCGCTTCTCGCCGTTTTGGTCACCCTGGCGGCGCCGGGACTCAACGAGCTGGTGAGAAACAACCGCATGGCGGCCCAGACGAACGACATCATGTCCCTGTTCGCCTTCGCACGGGCCGAGGCGATGCGGCGCGGCGCGCGCATCACGGTTTGCCCTTCGGGGAACGGCGGCAGCTGTAGCGGCGGGTCCGATTGGTCGGTCGGGCTGATCGTGTTCGTCGATGCCGACCGGGACGGCATGGTCGGCGTCGGCGAGGAGGTGCTGCGCGCGATGCCCGCCCTGTCCGGCGGCAACACCCTGTCGCCGAGCGGGGGAGCGCTCGCGTTCATCCAGTTCCGCGGTTCTGGGGTCGCCGCCGCACCAGGCGGGGTGAAGCTGTGCGACACCCGGCCGGACAAGGGGCGATCGATCGTCATTGCGCCGACCGGCAGCATTCGCAAGACGGTGAATGAGTCATGTCCGTGAACGCGATCTTCGCGGGCTGCGCTCCGGGACGCCGCCGCGCCGCCGGTCTGTCGATGATCGAGGTGCTGGTCACCATCGTGATCATCACCTTCGGCATGCTCGGCATCGCCGGCATGCTGCTCAAGAGCATCGAATCCGGCGCCGTTTCGTCGGGGCGCGGCATTGCCGTCTGGCAAGCCAACGAGATGGCCGACCGCATGCGCGCCAACATGGCCGGCGTGCGCGCCGGCAATTACGATGCCCTCAACTACGCACCAGTTGCCGGGTGCAACAGCACCTGCCTGACCGCGCAGTGTACGGCCGCCCAGCAGGCGAGTTTCGATTTCTGTCTGTGGAACGCCCAGAACCAGCGGGTTCTGCCGCTCGGCCGCGGCAGCGTCGCCCTGGCGCCCGGCGGCGGCTGCGCGACTTCCCAGTTCCTCTGCGCCTTCGACATCACGATTTCCTGGGACGAAAGCAAGACCGGCGATCCCCTCGCCCTGAAGCAGTACGTACTGAGAGTCGAGCCATGAAGCGCTGCGCACAGCTGCCCCCCCAAGCGGGCCTCACGCTCACCGAACTGCTGGTGGCGATGGCGGTCGCCCTGTTGCTGCTGTTTGGCGTCGTTTCACTCTATCTGGCCAACAAGTCGAGCTTCCGTCATCAGGAAGCCATTGCCCGCCTCAACGAGGGGGGGCGCTACGCCCTCGACCTCTTGGCCTTCGACCTGCGCAATGCCGGCTACACCGGTTGCGGACCCGTTGCCACGCACAGCAACGTCGTGACCAATTTCACCGCGAACTGGTGGCTCGACAGCAGGGCCATGCTGCGCGGCTACGACGCGACGACCGGCTACCCGGCCGATCTCGCGGGGGCCAGCAATACCAGCGATGCGCTCGTCGTCATGTATCGCGACAACGAAAGCGAGCAGTCGATCATCAACCACGACGCCATCAATGCCCGTTTCACCCTGGGCAACACGCACGTCTTCAGCCCCGGAGAAGTCCTTTATGCCACCGACTGTGTGCGCGACACAGTTTTCCAGGTGTCGGGGCCCAACACCGGCCCGACCAACCTGGTCGAGCACAAGATGGGCACGGTGTCGCCCGGCAATTGCCAGGTGGAATTGGGATCGAGCTGCGGGCAGGCGCCGGTGACCTCCTACACCTTTGCGGCGGGAGGCTTCGTTTCGCGCCTGATCGCCAAGGCCTTTTACGTCGCGCCATCGTCCAACGGCCAGGGCAACTCGCTTTACGTCAACAGCCTGGCGGGCGGAACGCTCGGCATCCCGATGGTGTTCGAGATCATGCCCAACGTTCAGGCCATGCGTATTCGTTACGGGCTCGATCTCGACTGCGACGGCGTGGCCGACCGCTTCGCCACCGCCGGACAGGTCGATACGGCGCCGCGGTGCACTGCCGCCTTGCCTTCTCCCTGGGAAATGGTGGTCAGCGCGAAGATCGAGCTGCTGCTGCTCGGCGAGGAGCCGAACATCACCGCCGACAACCAGCGCTTCTGCATGGATTACAAGGGCACCGGCGACCCAGCGGTCTGCCACCCCGCCAACTACGATTACGTATTCACGGCGACCGACCGCCGCGCCGGCAGGGTGTTTTCCACCACGGTCGCCCTGCGCAACCGGGTGATGTGACATGAAACCCTCCCGTTCGCTCCCTGTGTCCTTGCGCCGCTCGGCAAGCGGTTTCGTGCTCGTCGTCGCACTGATGCTGCTCGTGGTGCTCACCATCCTCGGCATCAGCATCATGGGCACCAACACGCTCAACGAGCGCATGACCGGTTACCTGATCGACCGCCAGATCGCCCTGCAGGCCGCCGAAGCGGCGCTGCGCGACGCGGAGCGCGACCTGCTGTTCAGCGGCCGCATCGCCGGCACGACCGGGTTCGTCGCCGGCTGCGGCAACGATGGCCTGTGTCTTCCCGAAACCGACGGCACGCCGCTGTGGGCCGATCTGGAAAGCGCCGGCAATCTCGGCTGGGTCGCCGGCGCGGACATCCCGCCATCGATTCCGCTCGGCGCCTACACCCATCCGCCGGCCAACCTCGCCGATCTGCCCGCCGTCGCCGCCGCACCGCGCTACATCATCGAAGCGCTGACGATCACTGGGGGAAGCGCCGGCAGCCTGCGCACCGGCTTCGGCCCGCAGTCAAGCCACATCGTCTATCGCGTCACCGCCGTCGGGTTCGGTCGCCAGACCAGCACGCGCGTCGTTCTCCAGGCGCTCTACAAGCCCTGACACCGAGGAGAGTTGCATGAACCGCAATCGCCCCCCCCTTCTCGCCCTTTCGCTCGCCCTCCTCTTCGGCATGCAGCCGCGCATCGCCGCGCATGCCTTCAGCATCGCCCAGGAACCGCTGTTCCTGACCCAGGCCCAGCCGCCGCTGGTCATGATCAACATGGCGCGCGACCATCGCCTCTACTACGAGTCCTACAACGACTACTCCGACCTGAATGGCGACGGGCGACTCGATGTCGGCTACAAGCCGGCGGAAATCAACTACTACGGCTATTTCGATTCGTTCAAGTGTTACCAGTACAGTTCGGCCAACCGCCGCTTCAATCCCGTGTCGGTCACGCCCACCAAGAAATGCGGCGGCGCCTACTGGAGCGGCGACTTCCTCAACTACCTGACCAGCAGCCGCATGGACTCCCTGCGCAAGGTGCTCTACGGCGGCTTTCGCAGGACCGATACCACGACGCTGACCGTTCTCGAGCGTGTCTTCATCCCGCAGGACGCGCACACCTGGGGCAAGGAGTATTTCTCGATCACCCACGACGGCTACGACATTTCCGATTACGCCCCCTTCAACCCGCCTGCCCCCGGTCGACGTCACATTTTCGCCAACGTCACGCTGACCCAGAATGACCAGACCACCGGCGACACGGCGGACGCCTTCTCCGGCGGCCATGGCGTCTACACCACCCTCGATGCAACGGCCGGCAACGAGGCGAACAACCCGCCGCTGCTGCGGGTCCTGCTCAACACCGACCTGCGCGTCTGGAACTGGCTTTCCAAGGAGCGACCGGTAGCCGGCCGCTACTGCCAGCGCGGCACCAGCCAAAGCGGCAGCTGCTTCGGCAGCGCCGCCGCCGCCGGCTGGCAGGTCGTGCCCAGCAGCGCCTTCACCGGCCTGAACGCCAGCTACTACAGCGCCAGCAGCGCCGGCACCGTTTCGAACAGCACGCAGCTTGCCGCGCTCAAGGTAGCGGCGAACCTGCAAGGCGCCCGGCCGATCACCCGCATCGACTGCGACTCGACGGAATCCGAGACGATTCATGACGACATCGCTGGCGCCTTTGTCACCCATCATTCCGACTGTAACCCCTTCACGCCCGGCAGGGATACCGGCGACGAAGAGTACTTCACCGAGATCACCGGCAGTATCACGGTGCCGAGCAACGGGACCTACCAGTTCGCGATCGACGGCGACGACGCCATCGAACTGACGATCAACACTACGATCGTCAAGGGCTGGTACGGCAACCACGGCTTCAGCCCCTGCAGGATCTCCGGCGATTTCGACAGCGCGGCATGCAGCGGCAACAGCGTCGGCTCCATTTATCTCACGGCAGGCACCCACACGATCCGCTTCCGTCACTACGAGAACACCGGTTCCGACGGTTACCGTCTGTGGTGGAAGGTGGCTTCGGCGCCTTCGACGCGCCACAACTACGAAGTGCGCGTGCGCGTCTGCGATGCCAGCATCGGGCTCGAATCGAACTGCAAGGCCTATACCGACGGCGGCGCCGTGACCTACAAGCCGACCGGTCTGCTGCACAGCTACGGCGCAAACGACGGCATGTTCTTCGGCCTGCTGACCGGCAGCTTCCGCAACAACACCCAGGGCGGGGTGTTGCGCCGCAACATCAGCTCCTTCCAGAACGAGTTTTCGCCGACCACCGGCATCTACACTGGCGTAAACGGCATCGTCAGAACCATCGACAGGTTGCGCATCACGGGTTTTCGCTACAGCGACTGGTCGAACCAGCTCGGAGCGCCTTCGCGCACCTGCGGCTGGATCACCACGCGACAGATGAACAACGGCGAATGCGAGATGTGGGGCAACCCGCTGGGCGAAATGGTGTGGGAGACGCTGCGTTACTTCAATGGCCGGACGACGCCGACGGCGGCCTTCGACTACAGCGGCACGACCGTCGATAACGACACGCTGGGCTTGCCGAAACCTGCGTGGTGGGATCCCTACAGCCCGGCGGCCGGGCGCAATCCGGCGGCCGCCTTCCCTCATTGCGCCAAGCCCTATGTCCTGGCGATCAGCGACTCCTATCCCTCCTTCGATTCCGACACGATTCCCGGCAGTCCCTTTGGAGGCGTGACATCCGACCTCAGCCTGGGCAGCGGGACGACGGCGCCACACATGGGAAACCTCGGAAGCTCCCTCTGGAACTTCGAATTCGGTGGCGCCACCAAGAACGTGTTCATCGGCCAGTCCGGCGCGGCTTCGGATAGCGCGCCGACCCCCAAGCCGGTGAACAGCTTCGGCAATATCCGCGGTCTTGCGCCCTCCGATCCGACACGGCAGGGCAGCTATTCCTCGGCGCTGCTCGCCTACTGGGGGCGCACCGCGGACCTGCGCCCCGATCTGCAGGGCAGCCAGAAAACCGGCTTTTATTCCGTCGCCCTGGCGCCGCCCCTGCCGGTCATCGAAATTCCGATTCCCAATTCTTCCAACAAGGTGACCATCGTCCCCTTCGCCAAATCGCCCGGCGGTTCCAGCATCAGCGCAGCCTACGGGGCGTTCCAGCCCACCAACCAGATCGTCGATTTCTATGTCGACACCCTCGTCAATACCCACCCCGGCAATGCGAATCCGGCCATCAACGGCGGGCGACCGTTCTACCGCTTCCGCATCAACTACGAGGACGTCGAGCAAGGCGCCGACCATGACATGGACGCCATCGTCATCTACGAAATCTGGCTGAACGCCGACAATACGGTCTCGGTCAACCTGGTTTCCGAGTATGCAGCCGGCTCGATCATCCAGCACATGGGCTATGTCATCTCCGGCACCAGCGCCGACGGCATCTATCTCGTCGTGCGCGATTTCGATACGGCGGCCGCCAGCGACCCCGACTATTTCCTCGACCAGCCGCCCAGGGGCCCGGCGCCCGGCCGTACCGGCGCACTGCCGCTGACTTATCCGGTGGCGGTCACGCCGGGAGCGCCGTGCCCGAACCGGACCGACAATTACGCCTGCCGGACATTCACTCCGTCGAGCACGGCGGTCTCGGCCGTGTCGCTCAAGGATCCGCTTTTCTACGCCGCCAAGTGGGGCGGGTTCAACGACGCCAACAACAACGCCCTGCCGGAAAGCACGGAGTGGGACGCCGACGGCGACGGCGTGCCCGACAACTACTTCCTGGTGGTCAACCCGCTCAAGCTCGAACAGCAGATGGCGGCGGCCCTGGCGAAGATCGCCAGCGATTCCGGCACGGCGGCGGCCCTGGCGACCAACTCGACCAGCCTGCGCACCGACCTGATCCTCTATCAGGCGCGTTTTTCGAGCGACGGCTGGGGCGGGGAATTGAACGCCTACCCGATCAAGAGCAACGGCGATCTCGATGAACCCCTGTGGCAGGCGCAATACGTCATGGCGGGCATTCCCTCACTGTCCACCAAGCTCAACCCGGCCACGCGCGTCGTGCTGACCTACGACCCGGATGCCCTGCCCGGCAGCCGCGGGATTCCCTTCCGCTGGTCGAGCATGACGGCGGGCGGCACGCTGCGCAACTCGCTCAACAAGCGCTGGGATGCCGGCGGCGGGACGACAGACGGCCGGGGGTCGGATCGCGTCGACTACCTGCGCGGCGCCAGCGTCACGGGTTTCCGCAGCCGTCCCTGCATTTCCGGCACATCGGGCGCCACCTGCATCACCAATCAACTCGGCGACATCGTGAACTCCTCGATCCAGTATGTGGGACCGCCGGCCTTCGGCTACTCCCTGCCGCATTACGGCGAGTTCTTCGCCGACCGCAAGAACCGCACGCCGCTGGTCTATGTCGGCGGCAACGACGGCATGCTGCACGGCTTCGACGCCAACACCGGCGTGGAAAAGCTCGCCTATGTGCCGAGCCCCCTGTACCGAAACTCCCGCCTGTCGAAACTGACGGCGGCGGATTACGGCAAGGACACCAATCCCCACGCCTATTACGTCGACGGCACGCCGACGGTCGGCGACATCTGCACGGGAGGCTGCACCGGTCCGAGCAGCTGGAAGACGATCCTGGTCGGCGGACTGGGCGCCGGCGGGCAGGGCGTGTATGCGCTGGACATCACCCGTCCGGAGCATTTCAGCGAAACGAACGCCTCCAGCCTGGTGCTCTGGGAGTTCAACGACACCCATGACGCCGATCTCGGCTACACCTTCAGCCGGCCGGCCATCGTGCGCATGTGCTCCTCGCGCGATGCTTCTTCCGCCGCCGACCCGAAAACCTGTGTCGCCTGGCAATGGGTGGTCGTGTTCGGCAGCGGCTACAACAACAACGAAAACGACGGCCATGTGAGCGCCACCGGGCGCGCCGCGCTGTTCGTTCTCGACGCCGCCACCGGAACGCTGCTCAAGAAGATTTCCTACACGGGCGGCGGCGTTCCCAATGGCTTCGCCAACCTCTCCCCCGCGGATATCGATGGCGACGGCGTCGTCGACTTCGCCTATGCCGGCGACCTGTTCGGCAACCTGGTCAAGTTCGACCTGCAGACCGTCTCCGGCGGTGCGGTGGCCTACACGCTCTACACGGCAAAGATCGGGGTGCAGGTGCAACCGATCACTTCGGCGCCGGAACTGTATAAGCACCCGAACGGCGGCGTGATGGTCTTGTTCGGGACGGGCAAGTATCTGGAAACGTCCGACAAGCTGAGCACCGCGAAACAGACCTTCTACGGCATTCGCGACAACGGCGAGCCGGTGCCGAGCCTGACCGATCGCAGCAACCTGCAGGCGCAAACCCTGGTCGCCGGTTCCGTCGTCAGTGGCAACGTGACGTTCTCGTCGAGTACCGCCAACCCGGTGGACTGGACGACAAAAAAAGGCTGGTATCTGGATCTTTCCTGGAATGGCGTCTCGCCCGCCGAGCGCGTCGCCTACGATCCGCAGATTCTCGGCCAGATCCTGAACTTTGTCACGGTCGTGCCTTCCAACGACGTCTGCGCCTACGGCGGCGATTCCTGGGACTATGTGCTGGACCCCATCACGGGCGGCAGCCCGCCCTATGCGGTTTTCACCGGAGTTCCCCAGATAACGGTGACGGGCGGCGGCAAATTCTTCCCCAGCCGGCGCAAGTCGATGGTCGGCATCTCCCCGACCGGGACGGTGATCACGGTTGGCAAGGGTTCCGGGATCGACTTCAAGGGCGGTTCGACCGGCGAGATCGAGAAATTCGGGGTCAACCTCAAGGCGGCGGCCGGGGCGCGTCTGTCGTGGCGTGAAATTCGCACCGATTGATCAAAGGAACGAACATGCACGGAAGAAAATCGCAGTGCGGCTTCAGTCTGATCGAAATGATGATCGTCATCGTGGTGATCTCGATTCTCAGCATGGTGGCCATCCCCGCCTATCAGGAAAGCATCCGCAAGGGCAAACGGGCCGACGCGGCGGCCACATTGACCGCCGCGGCCCAGTGGATGGAGCGCAATTTCAGCGACACGGCCCGTTACGACCAGATGCCCAGCGGGGCGGCGACCACCTTGCCTGCCGATCTGGCGACAGTACCCTCCGGCGCTTCCGGCAATCAGCGCTACTACGACATCAGCATCGACGCGGCAGGCCAGACGACCTTTACCCTGCGCGCGACACCGGTGAATTCCATGGCCGGAGACGCATGCGGGACGTTCACCCTGACGCATGCCGGCGTGCGCGGACTGAGCGGCAACAGCAAGCCCGTCACGGACTGTTGGCGCCGTTGAGTGCCCATGCATGAAGCATGGATCGTCGCTTGGCCAGCGCCTTGGCATGCTCGACCTTCCTGCACCTGATCGCACTCGGCATGCCGCTGCATTCCGCACTTTCTGCGGCAGCGGCCTATCCGCCGCCATTGCATGTCGTCCTGCGGGAGGTTCCCGTTGCGGTGGCGGCGCCGGACGAGCCTCCGGTGACTGCGGCTGCACCATCGGTCTCGGAGGCGCCAGTCAGCGCGGTACCGGCGGCCGTCGTCGACCTGACCGCCCCAGAAGCGCCCGACCACGCGGCTCCGGAACGCTATTGGCCGCTCACTGAGCTCACCCGCCGGCCTGAGCCGTTGCGGGATTGGGATGAAGCCGCCTGGCGTCTGCCTCCCCAAGCCCGAGGAAGAACGGTGGTCACGATCTTCATTTCCTCGCGCGGCACGGTGGATCGCGTCGAATTCGGGGAGCCGGAAAGAGCCGAACTGCACGACTGGATCGAAGCCACTCTGCTGGCCGGCGAGGCATTCTCTCCGGGCCAGGCCCGTGGAGTGAATGTGCCGGCCCGCATGACCCTCGAGATCGACCTCGACGCACTGGGGCGATAGCGCGCCGTTTTGGGGAAACGCACGAAATCGCATAAAATGCGCGCCATGCTGCCGTAGCTCAGTCGGTAGAGCAACTGATTCGTAATCAGTAGGTCGCCAGTTCGATTCCGGCCGGCAGCACCAACACAGACTCCGGGCTGACCGGTGCGCACGTGAAAATCGCCACCTGGAACGTCAATTCACTGAAGGTTCGCCTGCCCCACGTGCTCGACTGGCTGTCGGCGGTGCAACCGGATGTCCTCTGCCTGCAGGAAACCAAGACCGAGGACAAGGGTTTCCCTTTCGTCGAACTCGAATCCGCCGGCTACCACGCAGCGCACAACGGCCAGAAAACGTATAACGGCGTAGCGATCCTGGCGCGCGAGGCGCTGGTCGATGCGACGCGCGACCTGCCAAACTTCGACGATCCCCAAAAGCGCCTGATCACGGCGACCCTCAGCGGTGTGCGATTCGTCTGCGCCTACATGCCGAACGGACAGGAAATCGGCTCCGACAAATATGCCTACAAGCTCGCCTGGCTGGCTGCGCTGCGTGACTGGCTGCGCGGCGAACTGGCGCGCCATCCGCGTCTGGCGCTGCTCGGCGATTTCAACATCGCCCCCGAAGATCGTGACGTGCATGACCCCGAGGCATGGCGGGAGAAAATCCTGTGCAGCACGCCGGAACGGGCCGCCTTCCGCGCCTTTCTCGATCTCGGCCTGCATGACGCCTTCCGACTCTTCGACCAGCCCGAGAAAAGCTTTTCGTGGTGGGATTACCGCATGATGGCGTTTCGCCGCAACCTCGGCCTGCGCATCGACCATATCCTGCTTTCCCGCACACTGGCGGACGATTGCCGCGCCTGCATGATCGACGAGACACCACGCCGCCTGGAGCGGCCCTCCGATCACGCACCAGTCATTGCAGAAATTGCGCTCCCCAAATAAATCAGTCTGCGCTAATATGCCGGGGCATCAATCACTCCAAGGGAACGCATATGAAAACCAATGTTGGCGGCATCGACAAAATCCTGCGCATCGTCATCGGCCTGGCGCTCGTCGCTTGGGCCATCATGGGCGGTCCGGTCTGGGCATGGATCGGTATCGTGCCGCTGGCCACCGGCGTCATCGGTTTTTGCCCGCTCTATCCGCTGATCGGCCTGAACACCTGCCCGACGAAGAAGGAGTAAGAACCGCGTCGATTGCCGGCTGTCGCCGGCGGCCGACAGGGTAGAATGACGGCATGCTGAGGCAACGCACGCTCAAAACCCTCGTCCGCGCCACCGGCGTCGGCCTGCATTCCGGAGCCAAGGTCACGCTCGTCCTGCGCCCCGCCGCGCCGGACAGCGGCATCCGTTTCCATCGCGTCGACCTCGATCCGCCCGTCGAGCTCAAAGCCGATCCGTTCGCGGTGGGTGACACGCGCATGGCTTCCTGTCTCGAAAAGGAGGGGGCGAAGCTGTCCACCGTCGAGCACCTGATGTCGGCGCTCGCGGGCTTGGGCATCGACAACCTGCACGTCGACGTCGATGCCGAGGAGATCCCGGTCATGGACGGCTCCGCCGCCCCCTTCGTGTTCCTGCTGCGCTCGGCGGGCATCGTCGAACAGAACGCCCCAAAGCGCTTCATGCGCGTGAAGAAAACCGTCGAGGTGCAAGACGGCGACAAATGGGCGCGCCTGTCCCCCTACGACGGTTTCCGCCTCGAATTCTCCATCCAGTTCAACCATCCGGCGGTCGACAAGACCGGCGCCCGGGTGTCGATGGATTTCGCCGACGAATCCTATGTGCGCGACATCGCGCGGGCGCGCACCTTCGGTTTCACCCAGGATGTCGAGGCGATGCGCGCCCAAGGGCTGGCGCTCGGCGGCAGCCTGGAAAACGCGATCGTGATGGACGAATATCGCGTGCTCAACGCGGAGGGACTGCGCCTGCCCGACGAATTCGTGCGCCACAAGGTACTCGACGCGATCGGCGACCTCTATCTGGTCGGTGCGCCTTTATTGGCCATGTTCAGCGCCCACAAGTCCGGCCACGCCCTCAACAACCGCCTGCTGCGGGCGCTCTTGGCCGACGCGACGGCCTGGGAATGGACCGCGTTCGAACGGCCCGAGGCGACACCCCCCCGCATCGCCCGCCTCTATCCCGATCTGAGTTTGGCCTGATGCTGTTTCTACGCCTCATCGCCCTCCTGACGGTCATCGCCATCGCCGTCGGCGTCGTGGCCTGGCTGCTGACCGGGCAACGCGGCTATCTGGCCCTGGCGTTGCGCATCGCCCAGGTCGCCCTGATCGTCGTGCTGGCTCTGTTCGCTCTCCTGGCTTTCGAGCGCCTGCTCGTCATCTAGCGTTTTTCAGCAGCCGGTCGAGCGCGCGCCGCAGCGGGGAGGCCGCATCCAGACCTTCCGCCAGCGAAGCCAAGGCGAGCCGGGAACGGTTGCCCAAGGCCTTCGGGGCGCTCCGCCCGCGTCCGGCGAGGGCGGCCGGACGGGCTTGCACACGCACCTCGATTGAGGTAACCTCTTGCCCCGATTGACTAAAACTTTCGGCAAGCCGGGCAGCCAGCTGCCTGATCTTGACCGCAACCGCGCCGCTTGCGGCGTGGATAACGAGTTTGCCCCGCTTGAGATTCGCGATGCGCGTGCCCGGCAGCAGATAGGCCGGCAAGGCCGCATCGAGCAGGGATTGCAGTCGTCGCAGACGCTGGGCCTGTTCCGCGAGACGGGCGAACGCATCGGCGGCGGCGAGATGATTTTTCAAAGGGAGCATGCCGGTGCATATTATTCTGGTCTCCGATCACATGGCAACTGCCCGCAGCATCACGCTGACCGGCGTGCACCTCGCGCTGATTCTCGCCGGACTGTGTGCGGCCATCGTCGCCCTTGCCTCGCTGCTTTCTTATTTCACGGTACGCCATGCGGCCGAAAGCCGCCTGCCGTTCCTGCAGGAACTGGTGCGCACCATCAGCCTCGAAGAGACCGGCAAAACGCGCGAACTGGTGCGGGAAAACCTGTCCAACATGGCGATGCGCCTGGGCGAAATGCAGGCCCAGCTGATGCAAATCGATTCGCTGGGCGAGCGTCTCGCGGCGCTGGCCGGCGTCAAGCCCGCCGAGAGGGGGAGGCCGACAGCCGCGGCGCCGAGCGGCGGGCCGCTGATGCGTCCCGACCATCTCAGTCCGATCGACATGCAGCGCGCTCTCGACGATCTGTCGCGGCAGATCGAGATGCGCAGTGACACGCTGGCGGCGCTGGAGAACCGCCTGTTCGAGGAGCGCATCCGCAAGCACATGCTGCCCACCGCCCTGCCCGTGCCCGACGGTGTGCCGGCCTCGTCGAATTTCGGCTGGCGGCGCGATCCCTTCACCGGCCAGACCGCGATGCACGAGGGCATCGACTTCATCGCCGAACCGGGGACGCCGATCCTTGCCGCCGCAGCAGGCATCGTGAAAACCGCCGAGTTCCATCCGCAATACGGTTACATGGTCGAGATCGATCATGGCAGCGATCTGGTCACCCGCTATGCCCATGCTTCCGCGGTGTTCGTCAAGCCCGGAGAACTCGTCAAGCGCGGCGACCGCATTGCCGCCATCGGGTCGACCGGCCGTTCGACCGGGCCGCATCTGCACTTCGAGGTGCGCATCGCCGGCACCGCCGTCAATCCGATGCGCTTTCTCGAGCGCGGCAATTCCCGCCTCGCCCACCGCTGAGCCGGGGCCGGGCTCGGCGGCCTGCCGCGGCGGGCTGATAGAATCGAGGGCTTGTCCATGAGCCCGTCCGATTCATGATCGCCAATTTCCTCAAGAAACTTTTCGGCAGCCGCAACGACCGGCTGCTGCGCCAGTATTCCGCCCAAGTCGCGCGCATCAACGCGCTCGAAGCGAAGATGCAGGCGCTTTCCGATGCCGATCTCGCGGCGCGAACGCCCGCCTTCAAGGCACGCCTGGCGAACGGCGAGCCCCTGGACAGCCTCTTGCCGGAGGCCTTCGCCGTCGTCCGTGAGGCAGCGCGCCGCATGCTCGGCCTGCGTCACTTCGACGTCCAGCTGATCGGCGGCATGGTGCTCAACGACAACAAGATCGCGGAGATGCGCACCGGGGAAGGCAAGACCCTGATGGCCACGCTGCCCGCCTATCTCAACGCCCTCGCCGGCCAGGGCGTGCATGTCGTCACGGTCAACGACTACCTCGCCAGCCGCGACGCTGCCTGGATGGGCAAGGTCTACAACTTTCTCGGTCTCACCGTCGGCTGCAACCTGCCGCAGATGAACCACGCCGACAAGCAGGCCGCCTACGCCGCCGACGTCACCTACGGCACCAACGGCGAGTTCGGTTTCGACTACCTGCGCGACAACATGGTCTATTCCGCCAATGAACGCGTCCAGCGCGGGCTCCATTACGCGATCGTCGACGAGGTCGACTCGATCCTCATCGACGAGGCGAGAACGCCCTTGATCATCTCCGGGCAGGCGGAGCAGCACACCGACCTCTACATCAAAATGAACGCGGTGCCGCCGCTGCTGCACAAGGGCGAAGCAGCGCAGAGCAAGGACGAGGCCGACAGCGGGGATTTCGTCGTCGACCTCAAGGCCCATTCGGTGCTGCTCACCGAAGCCGGCCACGAAAAAGCCGAGCAGATCCTCGCGCAGATGGGGCTGCTGCCGGAAGGCGGCAGTCTCTACGATCCGGCCAACATCCTGCTGATGCACCACCTCTACGCCGCCTTGCGCGCCCACCACCTGTTCCATCGCGACCAGCACTACGTGGTGCAAAACGGCGAGGTGATCATCGTCGACGAATTCACCGGCCGCCTGATGGCCGGCCGCCGCTGGTCGGACGGCCTGCACCAGGCGGTCGAGGCGAAAGAGGGCGTGGCGATCCAGTCGGAAAACCAGACGCTCGCCTCGATCACCTTCCAGAACTACTTCCGCATGTACAAGAAGCTGGCCGGCATGACCGGCACGGCCGACACGGAAGCCTACGAGTTCCAGCAGATCTACGGCCTCGAAACGGTGGTGATCCCGACCAACAAGCCGATGATCCGCGAGGATCGCAATGACCAGATCTACCGCACGGCCGCAGAAAAATACGCGGCCATCGTCGCCGACATCCGGGATTGCCGCCAGCGCGGCCAGCCGGTGCTGGTCGGCACCACCTCGATCGAGAACTCCGAGCTGATCTCGAAACTGCTCGACAAGGAAAAGCTGCCGCACCAGGTCCTGAACGCCAAGCAGCACGCCCGCGAAGCCGAGATCGTCGCCCAGGCCGGGCGGCCGGGCATGATCACCATCGCCACCAACATGGCCGGCCGCGGCACCGACATCGTGCTCGGCGGCAACATCGAGAAGCAGCTCGTCGAACTCGCCGACGAGGGACAGCGCGCCGCCCTGCGCGCCGAATGGGAGAAGCTGCACGCGCAGGTCATCGCCGCCGGCGGCCTGCACATCGTCGGCTCCGAGCGCCACGAATCGCGCCGCATCGACAACCAGCTGCGCGGCCGCGCCGGCCGCCAGGGCGACCCCGGCTCTTCACGTTTCTATCTGTCGCTCGAGGACCCGCTCCTGAAAATCTTCGCCGGCGAGCGCCTGAACGCCATCATGGTGCGTCTCAAGATGCCAGAAGGCGAGGCCATCGAACATCCGCTCGTCAGCCGCTCCCTCGAATCGGCGCAGCGCAAGGTCGAACAGCGCAACTTCGACATCCGCAAGCAGCTCCTCGAATACGACGACGTCGCCAACGACCAGCGCAAGGTCATCTACCAACAGAGGAACGCACTGCTCGACGCCGCCGACATCGCCGACACCATCGCCGCGATGCGCCAGGGCGTCATCCACGACCTGTTCCGCGAATACGTGCCGGTCGAAAGCGTCGAGGAGCAATGGAACCTGCCCGGCCTCGAAACCGCCCTCCAGGCCGAATTCGCCCTCAAGCTGCCCGTCGGCCAATGGGTCGCCGACGATCCCCGGCTCACCGACGACGACCTGTTGAAGCGCATTCTCGATGCGGCCGACGCCGCTTATGCGGAAAAAGTCGCCAAGGTCGATCTCGCCGCCTGGCGCGGCTTCGAGCGGAGCGTCATGCTGCAAAGCCTCGACACGCACTGGCGCGAACATCTGGCTGCGCTCGACCACCTGCGCCAGGGCATTCACCTGCGCGGCTATGCGCAGAAGAACCCGAAACAGGAATACAAGCGCGAGGCCTTCGAACTCTTCGAGGCGCTGCTCGGCGCCGTGCGCAGCGAGGTGACGCGCGTGCTGATGACCGTCGAAATCCGCAGCGAGGCGCAGATCGAGGCCGCCGAGCAGCAGCATCCGCAAGTCGAGAACGTCCAATACCACCACGCCGACTACGAGGAGGCGCTCGCCGGCACGCAGGAGAAGAAGCCGCTTCCGCAAGCGCGCAGCATGCCGAAGGTCGGCCGCAACGAGCCCTGCCCCTGCGGTTCCGGCAAGAAGTACAAGCATTGCCACGGCAAGTTGAGTTGAGCGAACTTCGCACGATGCGCGAGGATGACGGCGCCATCGTCATCCTCGACCAGACGAAGCTGCCCGGCGAGACGGCCTTCGTCCGCCTGCTCACCCTCGCCGATGCGGCCCGCGCGATCCGCACGATGCAGGTGCGCGGCGCACCGCTGATCGGCGCCACCGCCGCCTATGGCGTCGCGCTGGGCCTCGCGGAAGGCAGGCCGCTCGAAGAGACGCTCGCCACGCTCGCCGCGACCCGACCCACCGCCGTCAATCTGCATTGGGCGCTCTCGCGCCTGCGGACCGCGTTGCAAAAGTCGGCGCCGGCGGAACGGCGGGAGGCGGCCTGGAGCGAGGCGCGCGCCATCGCCGCCGAGGACGCGGCAGCCAACGCCGCCATCGGTCGGCACGGCCTGGAGATTCTGCGCAGCATCGTCGTGCAAAAGGATGCCGTTTCCGTGATGACCCATTGCAATGCCGGCTGGCTTGCCACCGTCGCCCACGGCACCGCGCTCGCGCCGATCTATGCCGCCCACGAGGCCGGTTTGTCCGTGCATGTCTGGGTCTCGGAAACCCGGCCGCGCAATCAGGGCCTGCTCACCGCCTGGGAACTCGCGCAGGCCGGCGTGCCGCACACCCTGATCGCCGACAACGCCGCCGGCCTGCTGATGATGCAAGGCAGGGTCGATTGCGTGATCGTCGGCGCCGACCGCATCGCTGCCAACGGCGACACCGCGAACAAGATCGGCACATACCTCAAGGCGCTCGCCGCGAAAGCGCACGGCGTGCCCTTCTATGTCGCCGCGCCGGTCTCCACCATCGACTTCGACTGCCCAAAGGGCGCCGGCATTCCCATCGAGGAACGTGCGGCGGAAGAATTCGGCGCCGGCGACGTGCCGATCGCGAACCCCGCTTTCGATGTCACCCCTGCCGCCCTGATCGCCAGCATCGTCACCGAGCGGGGGGGCGTTCCGCCCGGCGAGTTGGCGCGCGTCAAACCATGAACGCGCTCGCCGCCGCAGTACTCGCCACGGCCCGCGCCATGAACGGGAGCGGCATCAACCGCGGCGCAGCGGGCAACGTCAGCGCACGCTGCCCGGGTGAAGACGGCGGCTTCCTGATTACGCCGACCGGAATGGCCTACGATGAGTGTACGCCGGAGGACATCGCAAAAGTCGACGCCGACGGGACGGCGAGCGGCCGGCGCAAGCCCTCTTCCGAGTGGCGCTTCCATCGCGACATCTATGCCGCGCGCCCGGAGGCGGGTGCGGTGATCCACTGCCACTCGCCCTTCGCGACGGCGCTGGCCTGCCAGTCGGTCGACATTCCGCCGTTCCATTACATGATCGCCCGCTTTGGCGGCAGCACGGTGCGCTGCGCGGCCTACGCCACCTTCGGCACGCAGGAACTCTCCGATGCGGTTGTGGCCGCCCTGCAGGACCGGCGCGCCTGCCTGATGGCGCATCACGGCATGGTGGTGTTCGGCAGCGACCTCAAGGAAACGCTGGCGCTCGCCATCGAGCTGGAAAGCTTGTGCGAGCAATACTGGCGGGTATTGCAGCTGGGCAAGCCGCGCCTCTTGCCTGCGAAAGAAATGGCTCGCGTGCTGGAGAAATTCCGCGACTACGGTCGCCAGGATTGACGACCGCCGTCGCGAACGTCGCGGCCTGCTTACAGCTTGGCCTGCTGCATGTAGCTGTCGAAACCCGCCTCGGAGAAGCGGAACCACTGGTTCTGTTCGCGACGGAAGGCCGCATAGTCGGTGTAGAGCTTCTTCCAGTTGGCGTTCTTCGCCGACAGGGCGTCATACTCCTCCTGGGCTGCCTTGAAGGCGGCGTCCATGACGCCCTTGGGCATGCGAAACAGCTTGGCGCCGCCGGCGACCAGCTCCTTGAGGGCCTGCGGATTCTTCACGTCGTACTTGGCCTGCATGTCCGTGTGAGCGAACGCCGCGGCGCATTCGATGATCGCCTTGTTCTCCGCAGTGAGCGCATCGTAGGCCTTGCTATTGACGTAGAGGCTCAGTTGCGGGCCGCCTTCCCACCAGGCAGGATAGGCGTAGAACTTGGCCACCTTGTGGAAGCCGAGCTTCTGGTCGTCGTAGGGACCGACCCACTCGGCGGCGTCGATGGTGCCCTTTTCGAGCGCGGTGTAGATCTCGCCGCCGGGGATGGTCTGCGGTACGACGCCCAGACGGGAAGCCACCGCGCCGGCGAGGTTGGAGATGCGCATCTTGATGCCCTTCATGTCGGCCAGCGACTTGATCTCCTTGCGGTACCAGCCGCCCATCTGGGCGCCGGTATTGCCCATCGGGAAATTGACGACGTTGTACTGGGCGAAGAACTCGCGCGTCAGCTTCAGGCCGTTGCCTTGGTACATCCAAGCCGTCAATTGACGCGAGTTGAGGCCGAACGGGATCGCACAGTCGATCGAGAAGGCCTCGTCCTTGCCGTAGAAATAGTAGGACGCGGTATGCGCACATTCGACGGTACCGTGCTGCACACCGTCGAGCACGCCGAAGGCGGGCATCAGCTCGCCGGCGGCATGCACGGAAATCTCGAAACGACCGCCCGACATTTCGCGCACCTTGCGCGAGAAGGTTTCGGCGGCGCCATAGATCGTGTCGAGCGCCTTCGGAAAGCTGGAAGCCAGCCGCCAGCGGATCGCCTGCTGCGCATGCGCGGCCGGTGCGGCGCCGGCGGCCAGGATGCCGGCCAGGCCGGCGTGCTGCAGAAACTTACGTCTTTGCATGAATGTCTCCTCGGGATTGGCGTTTTGAAAACGTCCTGTCGGCCAGGAACGGGACGAAATACTACACCGAATGCGAATGGTCTGTCGCTATCCCCCGGCCACGGTCATGCGACCGACGATGATCGAGCCGACCGTGCGCGAGCCGCGCGTGACGGTATCGCGCCCCGCCGCCTCGATGCCGGCGAACATCTCGCGCAGATTGCCGGCAATGGTGATCTCATGCACCGGATAGGCGATCTCGCCGTTCTCCACCCAGTAGCCGGCCGCGCCGCGCGAGTAGTCGCCCGTCACGTAGTTGATGCCGTGGCCGAGCAGCTCGGTGACCAGCAGGCCGGCGCCGAACCGCTTCAGCAGGCCCGCGAAGTCCGCCGGCGCGTCGGGGCTCGGCGCGACGAGCAGGTTGTGGCTGCCGCCCGCGTTTCCCGTGGTTTGCATGCCGAGCTTGCGCGCCGTGTAGGTCGAGAGAAAGTAGCCCTGCACGATGCCGTCGGCCACCACGGTGCGATCCGTCGTCGCCACGCCGTCATCGTCGAAGGGGCTCGATGCGAGTCCCTTCGGGAGGTGAGGACGTTCCTCGATGCGGAACCAGTCGGGGAAGATCTGCTTGCCGAGCGAGTCGACGAGGAAACTCGCCTTGCGGTAGAGGCTGCCGCCGGAAATGGCATGCACGAAGCTGCCCATCAGCATCGCCGCGAGCGGCGCCTCGAACATCACCGGGCATTGGCGCGTCTTGAGCTTTTTCGCGCCGAGACGGGAAAGCGCGCGCCGCGCGGCATAGTCGCCGACGACCTCGGGTGCGGCCAGATCGGCCGGATCGCGGTGACCGGAATACCAGTCGTCGCGCTGCATGTCCCGGCCTTTTTGCGCGATCGGCACACAGGACACGAAGTGGCGCGTGGTGGGGTAGCCGCCCATGAAGCCGAGGCTGTTGGCGGAAACGAAATGCGAGGCGTGCGCGGAAACCGTCGCGCCCTCGGAGTTCCTGACCAGCGGGCTGACATCGAAGGCCGCCTGTTCGCAGCGACGGGCGAGCGCGATGGCCTCCTCGACCGTGAGGTTCCACGGATGGTAAAGGTCGAGCGCCCTCTCCGCCTGCGCGGCCGTCGCCAGTCGTTCGGGCTCGGGCAGGCCGGCGCAGGGATCTTCGGCGGTGAAGCGCGCGATGGCCAGCGCCGCGTCGACGGCGGCTGTGATGGCGGCGGACGAAAAGTCCGAGGTCGAGGCGTGGCCGCGTCGCGCGCCGAGATAGACGGTGACGCCCAGCCCCTTGTCGCGGTTGAACTCGATGGTCTCGACCTCCTGCTTGCGCACCGTCACCGACTGGCCGACGCCTTCGGAAACATCGACCTCGCAGGCGGTGGCGCCGCATCGCGCGGCATGGCGCAGGGCATCGGCGGCGAGCTCGCGCAGCCGGTCGGCGGTGTAGGAAAATACGGACATGGGAAGGAGGAAATAGCCGGAAAGCTGCAATGTTACCCGCGGAGACCTTGGAGAAACCCAGCAGCGCCGAACTCGTCGTCGGCCTCGTATCGATCTCGGATCGCGCATCGCGCGGCGTCTATGCGGACAAGGGGCTGCCGGCGCTGCAGGAATGGTTCGCCGCCGCGCTGGCCTCGCCCTGGCGCATGGAGACGCGCCTGATCCCCGACGAGCAGCCGGTCATCGAACAAACCCTGATCGAACTGTGCGATACGGCCGGCTGCCACCTGGTGCTCACCACCGGCGGCACCGGCCCCGCGCCGCGCGACGTGACGCCCGAGGCGACGCTCGCCGTCGCCCACAAGGTGATGCCCGGCTTCGGGGAGCAGATGCGCGCCGTCAGCCTCAAATACGTGCCGACCGCGATCCTCTCGCGGCAGGTGGGCGTGATTCGCGGCAAGACGCTGATCCTCAACCTGCCGGGCCAGCCGAAGGCAATCAAGGAGACGCTCGACGGCGTGTTCGCCGCCGTGCCCTACTGCCTCGATTTGATCGGCGGGCCCTACGTCGAGACGCACGAGGCCGTCGTCAAGGCGTTCCGGCCCAAGTCCGCAACAAAGCCAGCCCCCAGCTGACGCCGAAGCCGGTGGCGTCGGTCGCGACCGCGCCCAGTCCGCCGCTGCAACTCGCGGCCGACAGATCCATGTGCAGCCACGGCGTCTTGCCGACGAAGCGGCCGAGGAAGCGCGCCGCGAGGATGTGGTCGGCCTCGCCGTCGAGCGTGCATTGCTTGACGTCGGCCGCCTTCGACTCGAGCGCCGCCTCGTAGTCTTCGTCCTGCGGGAAGACGCAGACCCGCTCGCCGCTTTCCCTGCCGGCGGCGACGGCCTGCGCGGCAAGCGCGTCGTCGCTCGCGAAGACGCCGGAATAGCGCGTGCCGAGCGCGACCGTCATGCTGCCGGTGAGTGTGGCGAAGTCGATCATCAACTGCGGTTTTCGTTGCGCCGCCAGTGCCAGCGTATCGGCCAGCACCATGCGGCCCTCGGCGTCGGTATGGACGACCTCGATGGCGGTGCCGTCGAGGGCCTTGACGATGTCGCCCTGCGCATAGGCGGTCGGCGACAGATGGTTCCTGGCGATGGCGAGCCAGCAGTCGATGCGGATCGGCAGGTTCAGTTCCGCAGCCGCGCAGAGGATGGCCAGGGCGACAGCGGAACCGTTCATGTCCTCGTGCATGCCGGCCATGTATTTCGCCGGCTTGAGGTTGTGGCCGCCGGTGTCGTAGCAGATGCCCTTGCCGACAAGGGCGATGTTTTTCGTCGCCCTTTTCGGCTGCCAGGAAAGATGCACGATGGCCGCGCCGCCTCCCTCCCCATCGGAACCTTGCGCGACCGCACAGAAGGCGCCGGCGCCCATCTTCTTCAGCTTGCGGAAGTCGAATTCCTCGATGGCGAATTTCTTTTCCCTGGCCAGCGCGCGCAGGCGCTGGCGGTAATGCGCCGGATCGAGCCGGTTGGGCGGCAACACGGTGAGTTCGCGCGCCAGCAGGTTGGCGCGGGCGAGCGCCACACAAAAGTCGACGCCGGCAGGACGGCGCGGCAGGACGATTTCCGCAAGCGTCGGCGCCGGTTTCTTCTTCTGCTGCGGCAGCGGCACGCCATTGACCAGCGCGACATAAAGCGCGTCGGCCAGCGCAGCGTCATCGACGCCGAGCGGCACGATGGCCAGAGTCTTCGGCGTTTCGTCGAGCAGCGCCATCGTCGCCTTGCGCAATGCCGTGAGCCGCTCGAAGCGGGGCTTCTCTCCATCGACCATGACGAGCGATGCGCGCGCGCCGTCGGGCAGATCGGCCACGGCGGGCGCTTTGGCGAGTTCTTCGACCTTCAGGGCCTTGCGCTTGAGCAGCTTCTGCCAGACATCGCGCTCGGGCAGATCGGCCGGCAGACTCTTGCCCAGCGGCAGGACGATCAGGCGGTGGCTGGACTTGGGTTTGGCGGCAACGGTCAGTTTCGGCAGTGTGTTCATGGGCGGCCCTTATAATCGACCGGATTATGCGTCAATACCATGACCTGATGCGCCACGTGCTCGAGCACGGGCACGAGAAATCCGACCGCACCGGCACCGGCACGCGTTCGGTGTTCGGTTGGCAGATGCGCTTCGATCTCGCCGAAGGCTTCCCGCTCCTGACGACGAAGAAGCTGCACCTGCGCTCGATCATCCACGAACTGCTCTGGTTCCTGAAAGGCGAAACCAACATCGCCTACCTCAAGGACAACAAGGTCTCGATCTGGGACGAATGGGCCGACGAGAACGGCGACCTGGGGCCCGTCTATGGCCACCAGTGGCGCCACTGGCCGGCCAGGGACGGCGGCGAGATCGACCAGATCGCGCGGCTGATCGAGGGCCTCAAGAAGAACCCGGACTCGCGCCGCCACATCGTCACCGCCTGGAACCCGGCCGACGTCGACGCGCAAGCGCTGCCGCCCTGCCACGCGCTGTTCCAGTTCTACGTCGCCGACGGCAGGCTTTCCTGCCAGCTTTACCAGAGAAGCGCCGACATCTTCCTCGGCGTGCCGTTCAACATCGCCTCCTATGCGCTTTTGACGCTGATGGTCGCCCAGGTCTGCGGCTACCGGCCGGGCGAATTCATCCATACGCTCGGCGATGCGCACCTGTATTCCAATCATCTCGAACAGGCGAGGCTGCAACTCTCACGCGAGCCGCGCCCGCTGCCGACGATGCGCCTCAACCCGGCAGTGACGGACATCTTCGCATTCAAGTTCGAGGACTTCACGCTCGAAGGCTACGATCCGCATCCGCACATCGCGGCGCCGGTGGCCGTATGAAACTGGTCGGCGACGTCGGCGGCACCAAGGTTCTGCTGGCGTTCGCCGACGAAACCGGCGTGCTCCATGCCCGGCGCCGTCTTGCCAGCGCCGACTTTTCGGACTTCTCCGCCCTGCTGGCCGACTACCTGCACGGAATCTCTCCCCCCCCCGACGTGGGCTGCCTGGCCGTGGCCGGCCCGGTCGCCGGTGACGGACGATCCGCCAGGATCACCAACCTGCCCTGGCGCATCGACGCCGGCGCCATGGAGGCCCGCTTCGGCATCAGGCGGATTCACCTCATCAATGACTTCGCCGGCGTGGCGCTCGGCGTCACGCGACTTCAGTCCGGGCAGCGCCTGAGCCTGCAGGCGGGCCGCCCGGAACCGGGCGGACTCCGCCTGGTGCTCGGCGCGGGCACCGGCATGGGCGTCGCCGCGCTGCTGGGCGAGCGCGTGTTGCCAAGCGAAGGCGGCCATATCGGCTTCTCGCCGCAGGACGCCACGCAGGCACGCATCCACGCCGCGCTGCTGGCCGAACATGGACGCGTGACCGTCGAACGCGTGGTATCCGGCGCGGGGCTGGCGACGATCCATCGCATCCTGCATGGTGAAGCCGCGCTGCCCGAGGAGGTCGGGCAGCAGGCGTTGCGAGGCAACCTCGCCGCACGGGCCAGCGTGGACGTGTTCTTCGGCTGCTACGGCGCCTTTGCCGGCGACATGGCGCTCGCCTTCATGGCCACGGGCGGCGTGTTTCTCGCCGGCGGCGTAACGCAGAAACTGCTGCCGCTTTTGATCGCGAGCCCCTTCCTCGCCGCTTTCAACGCCAAGGCCGAACATGCCGCGCTGGCGGCCGCCATGCCGGTGGAGGCCATTACCGAAGCGGACATCGGACTCCTGGGCGCGGCAGCTTTTTTGCGCCAGGTCAACAATCCGCAACATCTCTGGTGTATAAGGGGAGCATAACAAGGAGTGGGGTGCTTCGTTCGCATCCTTGCCGCATGAAGAGGAGACCGACTCATGGTGACCCGCAGCAAAACCGCCGCAAAGCCCAAGTCCGAAACCCCGTCCGCCGCTGCGCCCGCCAAGGCTACGACGGCGAAAAAGGCGGCCACCGCCAAGCCCCCTGCCGCCAAGCCCGCGGCAAGGCAGACCGCCGCCGCGGGAAAAAAGCCTGCTGCGACCGCGAAGAAAACGCCCGCCCGCTCGGCCGTCGCTCACGTCACCCCGGAGCAGCGGCGCTATTACGTCGAGGTGGCCGCCTACTACATCGCGGAGCGCCGCGGTTTCCATGGCGGCAACGAGCTCGACGACTGGGTGCAAGCCGAACAGGAGATCGACCGTCTGTTGCGCGATGGCCTGATCGGGGGCTGAGCGCATGCAGCACGATTTGCCGCTGAACGACCCATGGGCCACCCATGGGCGTTTCGTCAGCCATTTGACGCGCTCCACCTACGCGATCATCCTCGCCGGCGGCCGCGGCAGCCGGCTGATGCAGCTCACCGACTGGCGCTCGAAACCCGCCGTACCCTTCGGCGGCAAGTTCCGCATCCTCGATTTCACGCTGTCGAACTGCGTCAATTCCGGCATCCGCCGCATCGGCGTCGCCACGCAATACAAGGCGCAGAGCCTGATCCGTCACCTGCAGCGCGGCTGGAGTTTCCTCGACGGTCGTTTCGACGAATTCATCGACCTGCTGCCGGCCCAGCAGCAGATCGGCGAGGACTGGTATCAGGGCACGGCCGACGCGGTGTTCCAGAACATCGACATGCTGCGTCGCAACGCGCCGAAATACGTGCTGATTCTCTCGGGCGACCACATCTACAAGATGGACTACGGCCGCATGCTCGCCCAACACGCCCAGCGCGACGCCGATCTGACGGTCGCCTGCCTGGACGTGCCGATCGGGGAGGCGAGCGCCTTCGGCGTGATGGGCATCGATGAAGACAACCGCATCACCCGCTTCGTCGAAAAACCCAAGGATCCGCCCGGCATCCCCGGCCGACCGGATCGCGCGCTCGTCAACATGGGCGTCTATGTTTTCAACGCGCCCTTTCTCTACGAACAGCTCATCCGCGACGCCGACGACCCGCATTCCGATCACGATTTCGGCAAGAACGTCATTCCCCACATCGTCAGCCGCTACCGCGCCTTCGCCCACGATTTCGCCGACAGCTGCGTCGGCGTGCCGGAAAACGGCGTGCCCTACTGGCGCGACGTCGGTACCGTCGATGCCTACTGGGAGGCGAACATCGAGCTGACCAAGGTGTCGCCGGAGCTCAACATGTACGACGAGGAATGGCCGATCTGGACCTACCAGGAGCAGCTGCCGCCCGCCAAATTCGTGTTCGACGACGAGGACCGGCGCGGCATGGCGATCGACTCGCTCGTCTCCGGCGGCGACATCATCAGCGGCGCCGCCGTGCGCCGCTCGCTGCTGTTCTCGCGCGTCTTCGTGCATAGCTATGCCGAAGTGGAAGACTCGGTCATCCTCCCCAACGTCGAGATCGGCCGACATTGCCGCATCCGCCGCGCCGTCATCGACAAGAACTGCAAGGTGCCCGAAGGCACGGTCATCGGCCACGATCCCGCCGAAGACCGCAAGCGCTTCCACGTCACCGAAAAGGGCATTTGCCTGGTGACACCGGAAATGCTCGGCCAGCGCATTCACCACATCCGCTGACCCGATCCTCCGCCAGCTTCGATGGGCGCACGGCAGCTCGATCTCGTCTTTCTCTGGCACATGCACCAGCCGGACTACCGCGACCGCACGAACGGCGCGTTCGTCATGCCGTGGACCTATCTGCACGCGCTCAAGGACTACACGGACATGGCCGCGCATCTGGAGCGCCACCCGCGCATCCGGGCGGTGGTCAATTTCGTTCCCGTGCTGCTCGACCAGATCGACGACTACGTTGCCCAGTTCGCCAGCGGCGAGTTTCGCGATCCCCTGCTGCGCTGGCTCGCTGCCGAGGACCTCGACCGTCTCGATGCCGCCGAACGCGCCCAGCTGCTGGAAGGCTGTTTCCGCTGCAACCATGCGACGATGCTGGCGCCTTTCCCGCGTTACAAGCGCCTGCTCGAACTTTACGAGTCGCTCGCGCGCGAGGGGGAAACCGCGCTGGCCTATCTTTCCGGCGCCTATCTGGCCGATCTGGTCGTCTGGTATCACCTCGCCTGGTGCGGAGAAACCGTGCGCCGCCAGGAACCCCTGCTCGCCGAGCTGATGGCGAAGGGCGAAGGTTTCAACGCCGCGGACCGCCGCAACCTGCTGGCGCTCATCGACCGCACGCTGGCCGGCCTGGCGCCGCGTTACCGCGCCTTGCAGGAACGCGGCCAGATCGAACTGTCGGCGACGCCCTACAGTCACCCGCTCGCACCGCTGCTGCTCGATTTCCGCGCTGCACGCGAAAGCCTGCCCGAGGCGCCATTGCCGCTCGCCGCGCAGTATCCGGGCGGCCGCGACCGGGTGCGCTGGCACCTCGACGAAGCCGGACGCAGCCATGCGCGGCGCTTCGGCGCGCCGCCCGCCGGCATGTGGCCGGCGGAAGGCGCCATCTCCTCCGTCTTCGCCCCTCTGGCCGCCGATGCGGGCTGCCGCTGGCTCGCCAGCGGCGAAAACGTCCTCAAGAACAGCCTCGCGGCGGTGCAGGCGACCGCGCAGCCGGGCGCCGCCCGCCGCCCCTGGCAACTGGCCGAGACGCCGGGACTGACGCTTTTTTTCCGCGACGACCGGCTGTCCGACCTGATCGGCTTCGAATACGCGAAGTGGCACGGCCGCGACGCCGCCGCGCATTTCGTCGCGCAACTGGAAGCCATCGCCGCCGAGGCGGCGAACGAGACGCCGCTCGTCGTCGTCGCCCTCGACGGCGAGAACGCCTGGGAATACTACCCTTACAACGGCCACTACTTTTTCGAGGATCTTTACGGCCTGCTCGAAAAGCACCCGACGATCCGCACCCGCACCTTCGCCGAGGTGCTGGCCGACCGCGCCACGCATCCGCCCGCGCAGCTTCCGCATCTGACGGCGGGCAGCTGGGTGTTCGGCACACTGTCGACCTGGATCGGCGAGCCGGCCAAGAACCACGCCTGGGATCTGCTGTGCGCGGCGAAGCAAAGCTACGATCAGGTGATCGCCAGCGGTCGCCTGTCCGCTGCGGAGGCCGCACAGGCCGAGGCGCTTCTGGCGGTCTGCGAAAGCTCCGACTGGTTCTGGTGGTTCGGCGACATCAACCCGACCGATGCGGTGGGCAGTTTCGACCGCCTGTTTCGCCGCAATCTCGCCAATCTCTACCGCGCGCTGCGCCTGGCGCCGCCCCCACAGCTCGATGCACCGATTTCCGCCGGCCGTGCCGGCAGCGCCGAGGTCGCCGCCGGCGGCACGATGCGCCGCGCAGGGGAGTATCCTTTGCGACCTGACTAGCCCTCCACCTCGACAAGAACGGAAAACAGTATGGCCGGCACCCTCTTCCAGCTCGAAGTCAATCCCGAACTCCCTCCGCGCCTCGCCCGCCTCGAAGAGCTTTCCAACAATCTCTGGTATAGCTGGGATCGGTCGACGCGCACGCTGTACGCCCGCCTGGGCCAGCGCCTGTGGGGCGCCGTCGGTCACAGCCCCAAGGCCTTCCTGAAGCGCATCGACCAGCAGCGCCTCGACGAGGCGGCAGAGGATCCGGTGTTTCTCGGCGCGCTGGCGCGCGTACTGTCCTCGTTCGACACGTACATGGAGCGCCCGCTGCGCGAGCACGGCCCGCAGCTGCAAGAAGGCGGACTGATCGCCTATTTCTGCGCCGAGTTCGGCTTTCACGAAAGCCTGCCGATCTATTCCGGGGGCTTGGGTATCCTCGCCGGCGACCACTGCAAGACGGCGAGCGACATGAATCTGCCCTTCGTCGGCGTGGGCCTCCTCTATCGGCAGGGCTATTTCCTGCAGACCATCGACAACGAGGGCCGCCAGCACGCCCTTTACAACGATGCCGATTTCGACGACCTGCCGGTGACGCCCGTGCTGCGCCCCGACGGCGGCGACCTGAAAGTGAGCGTGCGCCTGCCCGGGCGCGACGTGCATGTGAAAATCTGGAAAACCGCCGTCGGCCACATCACGCTCTACCTGCTCGACACCGATCTGGAGGAAAACTCGCCGTACGACCGCGACATCGCGCACCAGCTCTACGGCGGCGACCGCACCACGCGCCTCGAACAGGAGATCGTGCTGGGCATGGGCGGCGTGCGCGCGCTCGCCGCGCTGGGCCTGCATCCGACCGTCTGGCACATCAACGAAGGCCATGCCGCCTTCCTGATCCTCGAGCGCATGCGCGGACTCGTCAAGGGCGGCCTCGACTTCGCCAGCGCCCTCGAGGCGGTGGCGAGCAACACGGTGTTTACCACCCACACGCCCGTGCCGGCCGGCCACGACCATTTCGCCGAGGACATGATCCGCCGTTACTTCGAGGAATGCTGCGCCGACATGGACTGCCAGGTCGACCAGCTGCTCAGCCTGGGCCGCATCGACGGCGCCGGCCACCAGCAGCCCGATTTCAACATGACGGCGCTCGCCATCCGCGGCTCGCGCTACCAGAACGGCGTATCGCGCATCCACGGCGGCGTTTCCCAGGAAATCTGCGCCAGCCTCTGGCCGCAGATCGAACCGCACGAGAATCCGATCAGCTATGTCACCAACGGCGTCCATGTCCCTACTTTCCTCTCGGATCTGTGGCACGACACCTTCGACCGCGTGCTCGGCCCCGCCTGGCACCAGCGCCTCACCGACCCGCAGTGCTGGGCCGAGATCCACGCCATTCCCGACCACACCTTCTGGAGCGTGCGCCAGTCGATCAAGGCGCAGATGCTGCATCTGGTCAACTACCGCGTCACGCAGCAGCACCAGCGCAACCAGAGCTCGCAATCGCACATCGACCGCATCCTGCGGCTCGCCGACCCGGAAAACCCCAACGTGCTGACGATCGGCTTCGCGCGCCGCTTCGCCACCTACAAGCGCGCCGCGCTGCTGTTTCGCGATCTCGACCGCCTGAAGCGCCTGATCTGTCATCCCGATCGGCCGGTGCTGTTCATCTTCGCCGGCAAGGCCCATCCGGCCGACCAGCCGGGACAGGCGCTGATCCGCCGCATCCACGAAGTCGCGCAGATGCCGGAGTTCGAAGGCCACATCCTGCTCGTCGAGGGCTACGACCTCCGGCTCGCGCGCCGGCTCGTCTCCGGCGTCGATGTCTGGCTCAACAACCCGATCTATCCGCTCGAAGCCTCCGGCACCTCGGGCATGAAGGCCGCGATCAACGGCGTGATCAACCTGTCGGTGCTCGACGGCTGGTGGGGCGAGGGCTACCACGAGGACGAACACGGCGCCAACGGCTGGGCGATCAAGCCCGCCTCCAGCATCCACGACGAGGCGCGCCGCGACGAGGAAGAAGGCCGCTCGCTCTACGAGCTGCTCCAGGACAAAGTCATTCCGCTCTACTACGACCGCGGGCCGATGGGTTACTCGCCCGGCTGGGTGGCGATGGCCAAGCGCTCGATCGCCACCATCACGCCGCGCTTCAATTCCCAGCGCATGGTCGGCGAGTATGTCGCCAAGTTCTACGCCCCCGCCGACCGTCAGTGGCGCCTGAAGAGCGCGGACGACTTCGCCGCCGCGCGCCAGCTCGCCGCGTGGAAGCAGAAGGTACGCCATGCCTGGCCGCATGTCGCCCTGCGCCGCCTTGATACGCCGCAAAAGCGCATCGCCTACGGCGCAAGCCTGCGCTTCGAAGTGGCGGTGCGCCTCGATGGACTGTCTCCCGGCGACGTTGCGGTCGAAATGCTGATGACGCGACCGGGCGGCAACCCGAGGACACGCAGTCCGCGCCGGCTGTTTCTCGAGCACCAGGGAGCGCTGGCCGACGGCGAGGATCTTTTCGCACTGACCCTCACGCCCGACGTCTGCGGCAAGATCGACTACCGTATCCGCGCCTATCCCCATCATGAACTGCTGATCCATCCCTTCGAGATGGGCATGATGCTCTGGCTGTGAGTTCGCGATGACGCCAATACTGAATACCCCAGCCTGGAAGCACGCCGAGCGGCACGCCCACGGCTTGCGCGACGTGCACCTGCGCAGTCTGTTCGAACGGGATGCGGCGCGTTTCGCGCGTTTGTCCGTCCGTTGGAACGATGGCAGCGACGAATGGCTGCTCGATCTTTCCAAGCAGCGCATCGTGCCGGAAACGCTGCCGATCCTCGCCGGCCTGTGGGAGGTCGCCGACGTGCCGCGCTGGATCGCGAAAATGCGCAGCGGCGAGCATATCAACCACACGGAAGACCGTGCGGTGCTCCACATCGCGCTACGCGAATTCCCGCCCCGCGCCGAGGTCGCCGCCGTCCTGGAAAGAATGCGCGGCTTTTGTCGCGCCGTGCATTCCGGAGAGTGGCGCGGCGCGACGGACGAGCCGATCACCGACGTGGTCAATATCGGCATCGGCGGCTCCGATCTCGGTCCGCGCATGGCGACGCAGGCGCTCGCCGCCTTCCGCGTCCCGCACCTGCGCGTCCATTACGTCGCCAACATCGATGGCGCCGATCTGGCGACGACGCTCGACGGCCTGCGTCCGGCGCAAACCCTGTTCGTGATCGCCAGCAAGACCTTCACGACCCAGGAAACCATGCAGAACGCATCTTCCGCGCGCGCCTGGCTCACCTCATCGCTCGGCGCGACGGCAGTGAGTCGCCACTTCGTCGCCGTCTCCACCGCACTCGACAAGGTGGCCGCCTTCGGCATCGACCCGGACAACGCCTTCGCGTTCTGGGACTGGGTGGGCGGGCGCTTTTCGCTGTGGTCGGCGATCGGCCTGCCCCTGGCGCTTTCCATCGGCTTCGACAAGTTCGAACGACTGCTCGCCGGCGCGCGGGCGATGGACGAACATTTCTTCGCCGCGCCGCCGCTCGACAACCTGCCGGCGCTGCTCGCCCTGATCGAGCTGTGGAACGCGGATTTCGTCGGCCTGCAAACGCGCGCCGTGCTGCCCTACAGCCAGTCGCTGGGTCTGTTGCCGCGCTATCTGCAGCAACTCGAAATGGAAAGCCTCGGCAAGCAGATCGACCGCGACGGCAAGCCGGTCGGCTGCCCGACCCTGCCGATCCTCTGGGGCGAGCCGGGCACCAACGGCCAGCACGCCTTCTACCAGTTGCTGCACCAGGGCGGCCGGGCGCTCTCCTGCGAATTCATCGCCTGCAAGGAAGCCGACTTCCCGCTGCCCGGCCACCACGAGAAGCTGCTCGCCAACTGCTTCGCGCAAAGCGCCGCCCTGATGAAAGGCAAGACCGAGGCGGAGGCGCGCGCGGAGCTCGAACACGCCGTCCCGCCAGCGCCGACTTTTTTGACGCCCTACAAGATCTTCCCCGGCAACCAGCCCTCGACCACGCTGCTCATGCCGCGCCTCGATCCCTTCAACCTCGGCGCGCTCGTCGCCCTCTACGAGCACAAGGTGTTCACGCTCGGCGTGCTCTGGCACCTCGACGCCTTCGACCAGTGGGGCGTCGAATACGGCAAGCAGATCGCCAACTCGCTGTTGCCGATGATCGAGGGCAAGGCCGCGGTGAAGGACGTGGATAGCTCGACGGCCGGCCTGATCGCCGCCGTGCGTCCATGAAGGTTCTCTTCGCCGCCTCCGAGATCGCCCCTTGGGTGAAAACCGGCGGGCTGGGCGACGTGGTCGGCGCGCTGCCGCCGGCGCTCGCGCGGGCGAGCTGCGAGGTGCGCGTGCTGGCGCCGCGCTATCCGGCGCTGCGCGACGCCTTCCCCAATGCACGCCTCCTGGCCCATCTGCCGTGGATGGGCGGCCATCTGCCTGCCGCCGACCTCTACGAAGCCGCCGGCCCGGAAGGACTCACCCTCTGGCTGCTCGACTGCCCGTCGCTCTTCGCACGGCCCGGCAATCCCTACCTCGGCCCGGAAGGCCACGACTGGCTCGACAACCATCTGCGCTTCGGCCTGCTCTCGCGCGTCGCCGCGCGACTGGCCGCGCCGGCCTCGCCGCTCGACTGGCGTCCGGACGTTCTCCACTGCCACGACTGGCAAACGGCCCTGGCGCCCTACTACCTGCGCTTTCAGGAAGCGGGCGACACGCCCACGGTGATGACGATCCACAACCTCGCCTTTCAGGGCGCTTTTCCGCCCTTCGCGCTGGGCGAGCTCGGGCTTTCCGAAGCGGATTGGCATATCGATGGCGTCGAGTATTACGGTCGCGTGTCCTTCCTCAAGGCCGGACTGCGGCACGCCGACAGAATCACCACCGTCAGCCCGACCTACGCAATGGAAATCCAGACCGACGCCGGCGGCATGGGCATGCAGGGCCTGCTCGCGGCACGCGCGGCCGATCTCGTCGGCATCCTGAACGGCATCGACACCGCCCTCTGGAACCCGGCCACCGACCCGCATCTGGTCGCACACTACGACCGCGAGCATCTCGACGCGAAGCGCGACGACAAGCGCGCGCTGCAACGCGAGGTCGGCCTCGCCGAACGCGACGACTGCCCGCTGTTCGGCGTCGTCAGCCGGCTCACCCACCAGAAGGGCCTGGATCTCGTCGCCGCGATCAGCGACCAGCTCGTCGGCCTGCCCGCGCAACTGGTCGTGCTGGGCAGCGGCGAAAAGGCGCTGGAAGCCGCTTTCCGCCACCTCGCCGAGCGCCACCCCGGACACATTGCCGTGCGCATCGGCTACGACGAGGCGCTCGCCCACCGCATCGAGGCCGGCGCCGACATCTTCCTGATGCCCTCGCGCTTCGAACCCTGCGGGCTGAACCAGATGTATAGCCTCGCCTACGGCACGCCGCCCCTGGTGCGCGCCACCGGCGGGCTAGCCGATACCGTCGTCAATCACTCGCCGCAAGCCCTCGCAGAGGGCAGCGCCAACGGCTTCGTCTGTCACGCCGCTACGCCGGAAGCCATCCTCGGCACGGCCGGCTGGGCTGCCGCGTTGTGGCAGGACAAGGCAAGTTGGCGCCAGTTGCAGCGCAACGCGATGGCCTGCGACTTCGGCTGGGAGCGCCCCGCCGGGGCCTATCTGAGCCTTTACCGGGACCTGCTGGCGCGATGATCGTCATCATCGCCGCCGTGGCGAGAAACGGCGTCATCGGCAAGGACAACGCCCTGCCCTGGCGCCTGCCGGAGGACCTCCGGCATTTCAAGGCGCTGACCCTCGGTCACGCCGTCATCATGGGGCGCAAGACCTGGGAATCGCTGCCGGAGCGTTTCCGGCCGCTGCCCGGCCGCCTGAACATCGTGGTGACGCGCGATCCCGGCTATCGGGCCGCGGGTGCCACGGTCGTCCATTCCCTCGCGGAGGCGCAAAAAGTCGACGCCAGCAGGACGGCGTTCGTGATTGGCGGCGCCGAGCTCTATGCCCACGCCCTGCCGCTCGCCCAGCGGCTGGAGCTCACCGAGATCGACGCGGACATCGACGGCGACGCGCACTTCCCCGCTTACGACAGGTCGCAATGGCGCGAGGTGAAGCGCGCGGCGGGCAGCAGCGCCGACGGCCTCGCCTACGCCTTCGTCACTTACGAACGCACGCAGTCGACGTAGTAACCGTTGCCGTTCTCTTTGACGAGGCCGTGGATGTCGGTCTCGAAACCGGGGAACTGGGCGTTGAAATCGCGCGCGAACTCGAGGTAGCGCACGATCGTGGCGTTGAAGCGCTCGCCGGGGATCAAGAGCGGAATGCCCGGCGGATAGGGCGTCAGCAACACCGCCGTCACGCGTCCTTCGAGCGCATCGAGCGGTACGCGCTCGATCTCGCGGTGCGCCATCTTCGCGAAGGCGTCGGCCGGGCGCATCGCCGGCACCATGTCGGAGAGATACATCTCGGTGGTCAGCCGCGCGACGTCGTTCGTCTTGTACACGGCGTGAATCCGCGTGCAGAGGTCGCGCAGGCCGACGCGCTCGTAGCGCGGGTGTTTGGCGACGAAGTCCGGCATCACCTTCCAAAGCGGTTCGTTCTTGTCGAAATCGTCCTTGAACTGCTGCAGCTCGGTGACCATGCTGTTCCAGCGGCCCTTGGTGATGCCGATGGTGAACATGATGAAGAAGCTGTAGAGGCCGCATTTCTCGACGATGACGCCGTGCTCGGCGAGATACTTGGTGACGATGGCGGCGGGGATGCCCCAGTCGGCGAAATCGCCATCGACGTCGAGGCCCGGGGTGATGACGGTGGCCTTGATCGGGTCGAGCAGATTGAAACCCTTGGCGAGCTTGCCGAAGCCGTGCCAGCGCGCGCCGGGCTTGAGCATCCAGGCTTCGCGTTCCTCGATGCCTTCTTCGGAAAGATCGTCCGGTCCCCAGACCTGGAACCACCAGTCCGCGCCCCATTCCTTGTCCACCTTGCGCATGGCGCGGCGGAAATCGAGCGCCTCGCGGATCGATTCCTCGACCAGCGCCGTGCCGCCCGGTTCCTCCATCATCGCCGCCGCGACGTCGCAGGAGGCGATGATCGCGTACTGCGGCGAGGTCGAGGTGTGCATCAGATAGGCTTCGTTGAACACGTCGCGGTCGAGCGCGTTCCGCTCGGCGTTCTGCACGAGGATCTGCGAGGCTTGCGACAGGCCGGCGAGCAGCTTGTGCGTCGACTGCGTCGAGAACACCATCGACTCCTTGCAGCGCGGCCGGTCCGCCCCGATGGCGTGATAATCGCCGTAGAAATCATGAAAGGCCGCATGCGGCAGCCAGGCTTCGTCGAAATGCAGGGTATCGATCCTGCCGTCGAGCATTTCCTTGATCTCCTCGACGTTGTAGAGGATGCCGTCATAAGTGCTCTGCGTGATCGTCAGCACGCGCGGCTTGCCCTTCACCTCCCTGGCAAACGGGTGGGCGGCGATTTTTTTCTGGATGTTCTTCCACTCGAACTCGCTCTTCGGGATCGGGCCGATGATGCCGTAGTTGTTGCGCGTCGGCATCAGGAACACCGGAATGGCGCCCGTCATGACGATAGAGTGCAGCACCGACTTGTGGCAGTTGCGGTCGACCACCACCACGTCGCCCGGCGCGACGGTGGAGTGCCAGACGATCTTGTTCGAGGTCGAGGTGCCATTGGTGACGAAGTAGAGATGGTCGGCGTTGAAGATGCGCGCGGCATTGCGTTCGGAGGCCGCGACCGGCCCCGTATGATCGAGCAGCTGGCCGAGTTCCTCGACGGCGTTGCAGACATCGGCCCTGAGCATGTTTTCGCCGAAGAACTGGTGGAACATCTGGCCGACCGGACTCTTGAGGAAGGCGACGCCGCCGGAGTGGCCAGGGCAGTGCCAGGAGTACGAGCCGTCGGCGGCATAGTGCGTGAGCGCCCGGAAAAAGGGCGGCGGCAGCGCGTCGAGATAGGCTTTCGCCTCGCGCACGACATAGCGGGCGATGAATTCCGGCGTGTCCTCGTACATGTGGATGAAGCCATGCAGCTCCCTGAGCACGTCGTTCGGAATGTGGCGGCTGGTGCGCGTCTCGCCGTGCAAGAAGATCGGAATCTCGGCGTTGCGGTTGCGGATCTCGGCGACGAAGCTGCGCAGCTCGGCGAGGGTTTCCTCTTCCTCGTTGGCGAGCTCCTCGTCATCGACGGAAAGGATGAAGGCCGAGGCGCGGCTTTGCTGCTGGGCGAAGGAGGACAGATCGCCATAGCTGGTGACGCCCAGAACCTCCATGCCTTCCTTCTCGATGGCATCCGCCAGCGCCCGGATGCCCAGGCCGGAGGCGTTCTCGGAGCGGAAGTCCTCGTCGATGATGATGATCGGGAAATGAAAACGCATGGCCATTCCTAAATGCGCGGCGGGGTGACGCCGGTCTGTCCCTGGTATTTGCCGCCGCGATCCTTGTAGGAGGTTTCGCAGACCTCGTCGGACTCGAAAAACAGCACCTGGGCGACGCCCTCGTTGGCGTAGATCTTCGCCGGCAGCGGCGTGGTGTTCGAGAATTCCAGCGTGACATGGCCCTCCCACTCCGGCTCGAAGGGCGTCACATTCACGATGATGCCGCAGCGCGCATAGGTGCTCTTGCCGAGGCAGACCGTCAGCACGTTGCGCGGGATGCGGAAATACTCGACGGTGCGGGCGAGCGCGAAGGAATTGGGCGGAATCACGCAGTAGCCCTTGCCCGACACCTCGACGAAGGAATTCGGATCGAAGTTCTTCGGGTCGACGATGGTCGAGTTGATGTTGGTGAACACGCGAAATTCGTCGGCGCAGCGGATGTCGTAGCCGTAGCTCGACGTGCCGTACGACACGATCTTCTGCCCATCGACCTCGCGCACCAGCCCGGGCGCGAAGGGTTCGATCATGCCGTGCTCGGCCGCCATGCGGCGGATCCACTTGTCGGACTTGATGGCCACGAGAAAGCTCCTGGATGAGAAGCCGCGATTATCGCCGATCCGAAACCGATTTCATGTTACGATCCGCGCGTTTTTCAGGCGCTTGGCCTAACGCCGCATCGCCGACCTCGGGCCGCCTACGGCCAATGGAACGCGGACGGTCGCGGTCGGCTGTGCGGCGTTCCACGCTAACTCTCCCCCTTGTCGGGCGAGCAGAGGACTTCCACCTCCAAGTAAGTGCGCCCTGCCGGGCGCACGATAACAAAAAGGCCGGCAATGCCGGCCTTTTTGTTGCAGAAAACCATTGTCAATCGAACTTGATGCCGTAGGAAACGCCGATCGAGTTCTGGTACATCCTGATGTTGGCTTCACCTCCGCCGTGGACCGCTGGAATCGAGCCGGAACCATTGACCTGCTTCTTGAATGCGTGCATGTAAGCGACGGTCAGCTCGCTCTTGTTCGCCAACGTCCAAGTGGCGCCGAGGGTCAGGTGTTTTTCCATGACGCCGGGCGCGAGAATATTGAAATAGGTTTCGCTCGCCGGGATCGGCTGGCGTCCGGCGCTGTAGCCGGCGCGCAGGGTGAGATCCTTGCTGTATTCGTAGCTTGCCCCCAACTTGAATACTGTCATATCACGCCAACCGAAACCGGAGCCATTGTCATTGCCCAACCGTGTGGTCAGGTCGAGCCGATTGGCAACCGATTTGACACTACCGTAATTGATCTTCTGGATGTCGGCGGCAACCGTCAGCTTCGGGGCGGCCTTCACGGCAATGCCGATACCATAGTTTTCCGGAATGTCGAAATCGCCCTGCTCGGCAAACAAGCCCCGGTACTTATCGAATTTGCTCATGCGCATGCGTGAGGCGTAGGTGGCGCCAAGCGTGACATTGTCGGCAAGCTTACCTGTCCAGCCGAGGCGCCAGCCCCAACCGTTCGACTTGTCGCGCCCCTTGCCGGTGAGATTCGCTGGATCGACCGACATGGCGGCAAAGGGTTCCAGGCCCGATGCACCGAACTGCTGGTGCGCAAACACCAGTGAAACGCCAAAGGAATGGGCAGGAGCAGGCTTTATGGCGAAAGTCGGCGCCACGAATACCTGCATCAGATCGACGCCAGCTGGGTTGGAGCCGCCAAAAGCGCCCCAAGGATTGCGGTTGTAATGGGTATTCATACCGCCGTTGCCATAAACGGCGATCCCGAAGGCCATATCCTTGCTCAGCATTCTGTTGTAGCCAAGCTCCGGAACGAAAAAGTTTGCCCTGCCACTACCGTCGTAAGAGCCTGTCAAGCCTGCGCCATTGCCGACGATCTCCGAACCGCGCCTTGGCATGAAAACGTCGAGACCGACATCGAGCCGGTTACCGATCTCGGTAATGCCCGCAGGATTGGTAGCAGTCGCAAGGCTGTCCTGTGGCAGAGCAATGCCGACACCGGCCATGCCCTTGGCCTTCATCCCATACCCATGCGAAAAATAGCCGTTGGTGGCAAAGGCCGGTGCGGAAATGCCGGCCGCGGCGATGAGCAAAGCGAGTTTCTTGAGTTTCATGGCCCCCCCCCGTCGAGTGGTTGTGTTGTGAAGTGTGAGAATCCGGATGATCAGATGAACAGCGTGACATCGGCTTTTTGCGCCACGGGCAGGAAGGAGGCGGCGCCGACGTAGTCCATGCCGTCGATGAAATCCTCGTGATCGAAGCCAAAGAGTTCGACGGTCATCTGGCAGACGACGAACTTGACGCCGGCCTCCTGCGACAACTCGCGCAGTTCCTGGATGCTGGCGACGCCGTTGTTCTTGATCGTCTGCTTCATCAGCATGGTCGCCATCGCCTCGAAACCGGGAATGTTGGTCTGCACGATGTTGGGGATGTTCCAGTCGATGCTCTTGAACCAGTCCGGACCGAAGGGCATTTTCATCGGCATGCCGGGGTTGGCGATCGGGCTGACCTGCAGGTCGGAAACATCTTTCTTGACGAGGTTGAGTCCGTAGAAGGTAAAAAACACCGTCACTTCCCAGCCCAGCGCAGCAGCGGTCGAGGCGAGAATGAAGGGCGGATAGGCCCAGTCCAGCGTGCCCTTCGTGGCGATGATGGCCATCGAAGGCGTTTTCGACGCCTCGCGTTCCGCGAGCAGGGCGTCGAGTTTCTCCGGCAACAGCTCAGCGAGGCGCTGGTCGATCAGCGCCTGAATCTCCGGGGTCATGCTCATTCGGGTTATCTCCTCGTCCTATTAGCGTTCAATGATGCAGCACATCGCGGTGCAGCATCGAAGTGAATTTATTTATGGGACCATAGAAACAATTGGGGCGCCACGGTCGGGCGCCCCAGGGGCTGGTGGCGCCGTCTCGCCGGCGCCGACTTTCGCGCGGCCTTACTTGCGCTTGATGTAGAACTCGAATTCCTTGTTGTTCTCGGCACTGGAAAGCAGCTCGTTGCCGGTCTGCTTGGCGAAAGCGGCAAAGTCCTTCACCGAACCGGGGTCGGTGGCCACGATACGCAGCACCTGGCCGCTCGTCATTTCGCCGAGCGCCTTCTTGGCGCGCAGGATGGGCAGCGGGCAGTTGAGGCCGCGGGCGTCGAGTTCGCGATCGAAATTCATTGTCTATCCTCCGGTAAGTAGTGGTTGGGTCAAACCGTTTGCTCAGGTGTCGCAATCATAAGCCCCAATGGCGTTCGCGGCAAACGCGACGGCATCAGGCAACCGACTGGTAGTACAGATTCTGCGGATGGTTCGCCTGCGCGAAGAAAAACCAGCGCTCGACGAGAAGCCCCGCAAACTGGATCAAGAAGGCCAGCGTGTACAGTCCGCCGGCGGAGCCCATCAGCCCGGCCGCCAGAAGGCCGAGCGGCACGACGAAGGCGGAAAGCAGGAACACCCATTTCAGCGCGCGCAGCCAGGCGGCGCTTCGGCCGTGGAAAAACTCGCGGGTGTTGAAGGCGCCGCCCATCATCCCCATGGTCTTCTGCACGATCTTCGGATGCTTGATACCGATGGCGGTTTGCAGGGTCGATTTGGGTTTGAGGCGCGCGTTGCGCACCAGCGTGGCCACACGACCCACCAGACCCAGCAGGGTGATGATGAGCGCCCAACCGGCCAGCAGCGGCATGACTTCCGGCGCCTCGGTCACCGCCAGCGCGGCCGCCAGCGTGAAACCCGAGGCGCCGCCGAGCAGGATGTAGTTGATGACGGTGAGCGGCGTATGCCATTCGCGCAAGAAGCGCAGACAAGCGTAGATCATGCCGGTGCAGACGTAGAGCGCGAAAGCCAGCACGGTGCCCACGGCACCCAGCACGGCAGTGACATTCACCGGTGCACCGCTCGGCAAGGCGGCCAGCACCGGATTGATGTCGAGCCCGTGCGCCACGCCATAGAGGATCAGGACGCCCATGAAGGCGGGCAGCACGATCACCTCGCGCGACAGCCACGAGGTGCGCCACTGCGTCGCTGCGCGCCAGGCGCGTTCGGGACGACCGAGGTGGAAGAACGAGGCGAACAGCCCGAGACCGAGCAGGATCAGCGCGATGCCGCTGCCCAGCGCGTAGAAGCCGCTCGCTTGCGCCGGCAGCAGGCCGAAGGCCGCGTAAGACTCGACGGTAAACAGCGCGAGGAACAGCCCTTGGCCGGCGCCGATCAGCGTGGTGAGGAAAACGACGGAAAAAGCGGGACGCATGGCGGTCTTTCTCTTTACCAGGAGGTAACGTCGTCGAGCGTCGGCTCGGCCTGGCCGGGCTTGGGCAGCTGGCGATCGATCTTGAGCGGGTTGTCGGCGCGCTCGAGCTCGTCCTCGCGGATCCTGAGCTTCGTCTTGCGGCGCGGCAGGTAATGGTTGGCCGGGCTGGTTCCCCACTCCGGCATGAGCTGGTAGCCGCCGTTCTCACGGATCGCCCGCGACACTTCCGAATCCGGGTCATGAATGTCGCCGAACAGCCGGGCGCTGGTCGGGCAGGCGCGCACGCAGGCGGGACGGCGTTCCTCGGCCGTCAGCGTCGTGTCGTAAATGCGATCGACGCACAAGGTGCACTTCTTCATCACCTTCTGGTGTTCGTCGATCTCGCGCGCGCCGTAGGGGCAGGCCCAGGAGCAATACTTGCAGCCGATGCACTTGTCGTAGTCGACGAGGACGATGCCATCCTCCTTGCGCTTGTAGGAGGCGCCGGTCGGGCAGACCGGCACGCAGGGCGGCTCCTCGCAGTGCAGGCAGGATTTCGGGAAGTGCACCGTTTCCGTGTTCGGAAACTCGCCGACCTCGTAGGTCTGCACGCGGTTGAAGAAGGCGCCGGTCGGGTCCTTGCCGTAGGGATTCTGGTCGACCAGCGGACCGGCGGGGCCGGAGGTGTTCCATTCCTTGCAGTTGGTCACGCAGGCGTGGCAGCCGACGCAGACGTTGAGGTCGATAACCAAGGCCAACTGAGTCACTTGGCGCCCCCCTTCCGGCCGGCAAAATAATTCCAGATCGACTTGCGCTCCGATTGGCCGGGATAGGGTTTCAACGGCGGGAATTGCGGCTCCGTGACCGCCGTCTCGCCGGCGTCGACTTTTCTGATCCTGACGCGAACGTCATACCAGGCCGCCTGACCGGTGATCGGGTCGGAATTCGAAACGCGCCGATCGACGCCGCGCTCGCAGGCCGGCAGCTCTTCGGAAATCAGGTGGTTGAGCAGGAAGCCCTGCTGCGATTCGTTCGCGTCGGGCGCGAGATTCCAGGCGCCGGCGGCCTTTCCAATCGCATTCCAGGTCCACACCGTGCCCGGCTCGACGGCTTCCGAATGGCGGGCCTGACACTTGACCTTGCCCCATTGCGATTCGACCCAGATCCAGTCGCCGTCCTCGATGCCATTGACGCGCGCCGTCTGCGTATTGACGTAGAGGAGATTGTAGGCGTGGATCTGCCGCAGCCAGGCGTTCTGCGAGTCCCACGAGTGATACATCGCCATCGGCCGCTGCGTAATCGCGACGAGCGGATACTTGTGTTTGTCCGACGCCTGCGCTTCCAGCGTGTCGTAGTAGAAGGGCAGCGGGTCGAAAAAGGTCTCGACGCGCTTGGCCAGGTGCGCCGGGGGCTTCCTCGAGAAACCCTTGCCCTGCGCCGCCTGGCGAAAGCGCATCAACACTTCCGAATAAATGTTGATGAGGATCGGCTCGGCGTAGCGCGTGATGCGGTTCCTCTGGCTCCATTCGAGGTAGCCCTGGTTCCAGTTGCGCATGTACTGGTAGCTCTTCGGCAGCTCGTAGTGGAAAACGCAGTCGTTCTTCGCATACATCTCCCACTGGTTCGGGTTCGGCTCGCCGCGCAGCGATTTCTCGCCGCCCTTGCCGCGCCAGCCGGCCAGAAAGCCGATGCCGGAACCGGGCTCGGTCTCGTAGTTGACGATGAAGTCGGGATAGTCGCGATACTTGCGTCGGCCGTCCTTGGTGACGAAGGCCGGGAGTTTCAAGCGCGAGCCGAGTTCGATCAGCACTTCCTGGAAGGGCTTGCATTCGCCGGTCGGCGGCAGCACGGGGATGCGCACCGAATCGACCGGGCCGTCGAATTCCGAAATCGGCCGGTCGAGGATCGACATCACGTCGTGGCGTTCGAGGTAGGTCGTGTCCGGCAGGATCAGGTCGGCGAAGGCCGTCATCTCGGATTGGAAGGCGTCGGCGACGACGATGAACGGAATCTTGTATTCGCCGTTCTCGTCCTTGTCGTTGAGCATCTTCCTGACCTCGACGGCGTTCATCGTCGAGTTCCACGCCATGTTGGCCATGAAGATCAA